>Ga0316577_10000830_pt1 | contig 13468 bp, 7 predicted proteins | sample S5NA_FD_203073 | JGI IMG/M metagenome (GOLD analysis project Ga0316577, IMG submission 203073) | Rhizosphere microbial communities from salt marsh grasses in Alabama, United States - S5-7_050615r2r1 | ecosystem: Host-associated > Plants > Roots > Rhizosphere | place: USA: Alabama | collected... | reverse complement strand
GCGTCTCGGCGGCCTCCACGGCCGTCTCGCCGGCCAGGGGCGGCAGCCTGTCGATCAGGGTGCGGAACTCGAACTCGCGGAAGAGACGGATCACCTCGGCCCGGTCGTAGTCGGACAGCCGGGCCTTGTCCAGGTCCAGCGCCAGGGGCAGGTCGCGGATGATGCGGGCCAGCTCGCGGCTGCGGAAGACCTGCTCGCGGGCCTGGGTCACCTTGTCTCGCAGCCTGTCGGGCTTGACTTCCTCCAGCTGCTCGTAGATCCCCTCCAGCGACCCGAACTGCCTCACCAGCTTCGCTGCGGTCTTCTCCCCCACCCCCGGGATCCCGGGTATGTTGTCCGTGGCATCGCCCTTCAGCGCCTTGTAGTCCGTCATCTGGTCCGGCCTGAGGTCGAACCTCTCGCGGATCTTCTCGGGCGTGTAGTAGACGGTCGCGTCCACGCCCTGGCGAGTGGTCATGAGACGGGTGTGTTCGGTCACGATCTGGAGCATGTCCAGGTCGCCGGTCACGACCGTGGTTTCGATCCCCCGGGCATCCATGTCCCGGGTGATCGTGCCGATGACGTCGTCCGCCTCGTAGCCTTCCATCTCATAGACCGGGATGCGCAGCGCGGCCACGACTTCGCGCACCTTGGGTAACTGCGACCGCAGGTCGTCCGGCATGGGCTGGCGGGTGGCCTTGTACTCAGCGAACTGCTCGTGGCGGAAGGTCGGCCCCGGGAGGTCGAAGCAGGCGGCGACGTAGTCCGGCTGCACGTCCTGGATGCCGCGCAGCAGGATGCTGCAGAAGCCGAAGACGGCGTTGACCAGCTCGCCCGTGCTCGTCGTCAGCGGCGGCAGGGCGTGGTAGCCGCGGTAGATGAGGCCGTTGCCGTCGAGCAGCATCAAGCGGGGCATGCTGGGCCTCTCGGTCGGGGCCGGCGAGGCGGGCAGGGGCCGGCCCGACAAGTGTAGCCGCCGCCGAGGCACGCGCCCACCGCTGCCCGGCCTGGCCCGGGTATCTTCGCCAGAAGCGGGTCAGCAGCTGAAGCCGCCGCCTCCGCCGCCGTCCCCGGAGTTCGACGGCGGGACGTCATCCAGCCCGTGGGCCACGATGTTGCGGACGATCATCCAGCGCGGGATCGTCAGGAAGCCCACCGGATTGTCGGTGACGGACGGCACGAGCGGCAGGTTCTTGACATTGCTCGTGCCGACCCTCTGGGCCAGCCCGGCCAGGGCTGCCGCGTCTTCGATGGGCATGTCTGTCCAGAAGGTGGATCCCAGGGCGCTGATCAGGTCCGGCACTCGCGGCAGCAGCTCGCAGGGATTGAGCTGGGCCCGGAGCGCCATCAACACCGCCTGCTGGCGCCCCATCCGGCCATAGTCCGAATCCTGGTGACGGCTGCGAGCGTAGGCCAGGGCCGTGTAGCCGTCCATGTGCTGCTGCCCGGCGGGGATGCTGATTGAGACCATCTTGCCGTCCTGGGGCCGGGGATAGCGCGAGTCCTTGAGAGCGGTCGGAACGTAGATGTCGAGCCCGCCCAGAGCGTCGATCAGCGTCACGAACCCCATCAGGTTGACGAGCACGGTGCCGTCGACGTGCAGGCCGAGGTACTGGCCGATCGCTCCCTCGAGGGCCTTGAAGCCACGGACGAAATCCGAGCCCGGGTACGGGTAGGCGCTGGGGCGGTTGACCGCGTCGCGCCAGAGCCCGTTGAGCAGGTTCGGGTACGGGAAGCAGTGGCACTCGAAGGCATTGGCCGACTCGGGCGGCAGCGGCACGTTCTCGAGGTTGCGCGGGATCCCGTACATGACCCCTCGGCCGCTTGAGATCTCGACCTGAAGCAGGATCATCGTGTCCGGCCTCAGGCTCCAGCGCCCCACTCCCGAGTCGGCGCCCACCAGCAGCAGGTTCAGGAAACCGTCGTCTCGCCACTGTTCGGGGGGCGTGTTGGGGCCGCCGGCGTTCTCAATGGGGAAGATGGGGATGCCGGCGGCCGTCTCTGGGCCGGGCGTGATCTCGATGCTCGGGATCGCCATCGAAGGATGGAACGTGTCGACGGCAACGTAGGGCGGCTGCGTCTGGTCGGGCATCGGAGTGTCCTCGCCCGTGACCGGCGGCGCCGTCTCTCCGGGCTCCAGGTTGCCGCTTCCGAACCAGCACGGCGCGTCGTCGTTGAAGATGCACGACAGGCTGTCGCGGTACTGCACCCCGACCGCGGCCACGCCCAGATGAGTGCCCGCGGCCACGATGATGGCCCCGGCCAGCACGGCCGCGTTGGCCCGTCCAAGGGCCCGAGCGGTCTTGCGTGGCCCAGCCGGGGCCTGGCGGTCCAGGTATGAGACGAAGGCTCCTTCGGTCTCGTCCTCACCCGGCGTCGTAGCCGCCGCGGCCAGGTATGAGTCCACGATCGCCCAGGCGCGATACAGGATCAGCACCAGGTTGAGCGCGACGAAAGCCGTAACCGCCCCCTCGGAGAAGAGCGACTGCGAGATGGCCCGTCTGTTGAACAGCAGCCCGACCAGGGCCAGCACAGTGAGGGCCATGGCGGGGAGCGCGACGAGCAGGGCGCGACGCGTCCGGCCGATGGGCACCAGGCCCAGGCCCGGGAAGAGGAAAGAGAGAGTCGCGGCTCCAGCTGGCGTTCGCAGCCACTCACGAACTCGCATCGCGCTCAACTCCCCACAGCTCGACCTGTGGCCGCGGGCTCGAGCCAGCGGCCTCGACCATCACTATCGCCCAGCGTGGCCGAACCTCGCAACGGCTAGCCTGTGCCACCGGCCGACCGGCGGCGCCGCAGCGTCGGCACGACCACCAGAACCAGGCCGCCGGCGGCAAGGCAACCGAACCCCGCCAGCCACAGCGGGCCGGAGTCCGACCCCTCTGCCTGGCCGGCCGGGGGCGCCTCCCCGGTTCCCCCGCCCTCCGAGTGCCCGGAGCCGGTCGTGGCCTCGCTCGCTCCTGGCCGGTCCCCGTCGTCGATTTCGGGCGCGCGGGGCGATTCCGCCTCGGCAGGGTTGGGTTCGGGCGTCTGTCCCGCCAGAGTGTCCGCCGAGGACCAGGCCGCGGCCTGACCGGACGGGGCCGGCGTGCCGGCTCCGTTCTTGTCCTGAGGCGCGTGCGCGGGGCTCGGCGACCCGGCGGCCAGCTCCTGGCCGTTCGGCTCGGCCGCCTGGCGGTAGTCGATCGAAGTGGTGGCGGTCTGGCCCGTGAGCGACACGGCGCCCAGGGCCAGGATGCCGGCGATGCCGGCGGCCGTCATGGATGTGCCCAGCGCGCGAACGGGCCCCAGCCGGGAGACGATCCCCCGCAGCCCGAGCCTCCGGCTCGGTCCGCGTCGTCGCAGTGCGCTGGCTTCGGCCGGGCCGATGGTGAAGTCGCGCGGCCGGGGAGGAACGCTCAGGGCGGTAGTGGCGGCAGCGATGGCCTCGAAGTCCGCCAGGACCGCGGCGCACTCCCGGCAGGAGCTCACCATCTCACGGGCGCGCTCCAGCTCTCGACCCTCCAGATCACCGCCGTACAGGCGAGCCAGGAGCAGCTCGTCGTGAGCGGCATGGGCGGGGGCGGGGTTGCGGTCCATCACGATCCTCAGACGGTCCTAGCCACGCAGCAGTTCCCTCATGGGTTCCAGGGCGGTGCGCAGGGCCACCCGGCCACGATGGATGCGCGATTTCACCGTCCCGACCGAGATGCCCATGAGGCGCGCGATTTCGCCGTAGTCGTAGCCCTCGACGTCGAACAGGACGATGCAGGCGCGCTGCTCGGCCGGCAGACGAGCCAGGGCGGCGACCAACAGGCGCGAGCGCTCACCGGCCAGGCTCAGGCGCTCCGGCTCCGCCGTCCCGTCGTCGGCAGGCTGCCAGCTCTCGTCTTCCAGCTCGGGGTAGGGCTGGGACGGGCGCCGCTTGCGGGCTCGCTGCAGGTCCATGGCGGCGTTGATCGCGATCCGGGCCAGCCAGCTGCGGACGCTGCCGCCGCGAAACGTTGACAGATTCCGATAGGCGCTGAAGAAGGCCTCCTGGACCGCATCGCCCGCCTGGTCGCGATCGGGAACGAGGCGGTAGACGAGCGCGTAGAGGTGGTCCTGGTGCCTGACTACCAGCTGGTTGAAGGCCTCCAGGTTGCCCTCCTGGGCCTGCTCCACCAGGGCAGCGTCGAGGGCCCGGCCGGGATCACGAGCCTCGCCGCGGCCGGCATCGCCCTTGTCTGCCATAACCCTCTCTTCGCTCACAGCCGTCCCCGGGCAACGCAGGGGCAAGATATCACGCCCCCGGCCCGGCCCCTCCGGCCCGGCCTCCGACGGTCGAACGCGAGCGCCGCCTCCGCGACAGGCTGTACCATGCCGCCTGGCCACGCCGACGTGGCGGAACTGGCATACGCGCTCGACTCAAAATCGAGTGGCCGTGAGGTCATGCGGGTTCGACTCCCGCCGTCGGCACCAGCCCCTAGCAGTGGAAGCCGCCGCCACCACCGCCATCGCCGCCGCTGCCCGGGCTGGCCTCCGGCACGTTGTCCAGGCCGTGGACAACCATGTCCTTGGCCAGGGCCCAGCCGTCGCCGTCGATCAGGGTGGAGCCCGAGGGGGACTTGAGGGTGCGCGGATCGAGCGAGAAGCGAGCCACGTTCTTGCCCGAGATGTAGCTGGCGATGCCGGTCAGCGTAGAGGCCGCATCGAGCGGCATGTCGGTCCAGAATGCCTGCCCGAGATCAGCCATGAGCGACGGCACGCTCGGCAGGAGCAGGCAGGGGTTGATCGAATCGCGCAGCGCCTGCAACACCAACTGCTGGCGCTTCATGCGGCCGTAGTCGCCCTCCGGGTCGAAATGGCGGCTCCTGGCGTAGACCAGCGCCCAGTCGCCGGACATGTGCTGCTGGCCCGAGTGGATCACGAACGAGATGTGGCTGCCGTTGGTCCAGGTGACCTCTTGCTTGCCCGTAGCCGCGCCGGCCTGCTTCATCCGGGCGATGACCGCGGGCGAGTTGTCGCCCATGCCGACGTCGTAGCCACTCTGCATGTATGGCTTGGCACAGTTGCCATAAGCGTGCTGCCAGGTGCCCTCCGGGCCGCAGGGGTGATCGACCAGCTTGGCCGGGACGTCGATGTCGATCCCGCCCAGATCGTCCACCAGGCGGGCAAAGCCGCCCAGGTTGATGACGGCCGAGCCATCGACGTGGACGCCGGTCAGGGCGCCGATGCCCTGCTCCAGGGCCATGATGCCCCGCATGTAGCGGCTGGCGGAGTCGTCGCCCTGATAGAAGGGGTAGTAGCTGGGATGGCGGTAGGCAGCCTCGTACCACAGGCCGCTGAGCATGTCGTAAGGGAAGGTGTAGGGCGGGCAAGCGAAGGTGTTGTCGGGCGTGCTCACGTTCGGGTAGTGCTCGGCGATGCCCTTGGGCATGGGGATGCAGTACAAGTTGCGGGCCAGGCTGAACATCGCCGCCTTGCCGGTGCTCAGCTCGACGTGCAGCAGGATCATCGAATCCGTGCGCAAGCCGGCCGAGCGGTTGCCGGTACTGCTCTCGCCCTGGTCCACGCCCAGCAGCAGCAGGTTGAGGTAGCCGTCGGCGGCCCAGTTGTCGGAGTTCTGAGTGGTCTGCGAGTCGGGCAGCAGACCGTATGGCAGTGAGGCGGCAGGGCCCGCCGAGAACGAGGCCTCGACGGTGCCGCCCGGATCATCCATGGGGATGCTGGGAGCCGTGGTCGAAGTGTCGATAGACGCCAGAGGGTCGTCCTCGAAGAAGCAGGCGACGTCGCCCCCGATGCAGGCGTTGCTTCCGCGCCAGGTCATGTCCAGGGCGGCGATGCTGCCGTGGATCACGAACGTGGCACCGACCAGGGTCACGACGGCCGCCACGCTCATCCACTTCCTGGGGAACATCGTCCGAAGCCGGTTCCGTCGAGCCGAGGAATAGGCATCCCCGATGGCCCACAGGTGGTAGGCCATCGCCACCAGGTCGGCGATGAGGAGGCTGAAGAGCCACTCGTCGTTGAAGACGGCGTCGAACAACGACTTGCGGGCGAACAGCAGGGCTACCAGAACCGCGGCTATGACGGCCAGGGCCGGGATGGCGACGATGGCGCCGCGGCTGGGCCGGCCGACGGCCGCCTGGCCGAGACCGGGGAAGAGGAAGGAGAGCACAGCTGCTCCATCGGGCGTCTTGACGAAGCGCCGAAGCCGCTGGAGCAGTCTGTACATCGCGTTGCTTCTCCCTGGATCCTCGGGCCAAGCGATCGATGCCGGCTACGAGGCACCGCCTACTATGCCCGATCGGCGGATTCTGGGCTCCGCCCGGCCTTCGCCGGCGGAATGATAGGCCTTCAGGCGCTATTCGTGCCCGGGCGTCACCTCCAGGCTGACCAGGCCCTCGCCCAGCCGGCGCCTGGTCTCCGCCACCAGCTCGGAGTCGTAGGCCACGCCGCGACGGACCTCCATGGGCGAGATCGACCCGTCCGGACCGGGCAGCTCGACGACGACGCGTGTGTCGCCGGGGTGCTCGCGGAATATGGCCCGCAGCTCCTCCAGCGCTCCGACGATGCGGTCCATGTCGGCGGCGGCCGCGAAGCGAATGTGGAGCACGCCCCGGGCCGGAGCCTCGAGCGGGACGGTGGGCGCTGCGGTGGCCCGGGCCACGGCGGCTTGAGCCTCCTCGGGCAGCGCGGGCTCGTCCTCGTCCCACGACAGCCCCGCCAGGTCCTCCGGGGCAGGCTCGACGGTCGGCGGCTGGGGCGGCATCTGGTCCGCGGCGCGGGCACCGGCCGGCGGCGGGACGGCGGCGGTCGCGTTCGGCCGCGCAGGTTGGGCAGCGGCCCGGGAGCCGGCCACGCACGGCTCCACTCCCCCGCCGCGCAGCGGCGAGACGCGCATCCGCGGCTCGCCCGGCTCGACAGCCTCCGGAGCGGCCGCCGGCCTGCCGTTGCCGTTCCCGCTGCCGTGCCCATTGCCGCCAGGGCGCCGCCCCCAGCGCCCCCTGCCGCGCCCCTTCTCCGCCGCGGCCAGCTCCTGGGCCACGGCCTGCGGCCCCCTGGACACCGCCTCGTCAAGGTTCCAGACCGTGTCCACGGCCAGCGACACCTCGTCGCCGCGATGGTTGACCCGGCCGGCCACGACCAGCGTCGCGCCCTCGGTGAACCGCTCGCCGATCATCGTGTAGAGCCTGGGGAAGACGACGACCTCGAAGACTCCCTGCAGGTCTTCCATCGTCACGATGGCCATCGTCTCCCTGGCCCGGGTGATGGCCGTCCGGGACGCGCTCACGATCCCGGCCATCAGCACGTTCTGGCCCTCCAACGCTTCGTCGCGCAGATCGCTCGAGCGGGTCGGGTTGAACTGCGAGATCTGGTCGGCCACCGCATCCAGGGGGTGCTCGGACAGGTAGAACCCCAGGAGTGTCTTCTCCCAGGCCAGACGTTCGGCCGGCAAGGCCTCGGCCACCTCGGGCAGCGGGCGGTCCAGCGTCTCCGGCGAGTCGCCCAGGTCGAACAGCGAGGCCTGGCCCGTGAGACGATCGCGCTGGGCAGCCTGCCCCACGGCCAGGGCGCCGTCCAGGGCGGTCAGCAGCTGGGCCGGATGGCCGAAGCAGCTCAGCGCGCCGACCTTGACGAGCGACTCCAGGACGCGCTTGTTGCCCAGTCGCAAGTCGATCCGCGAGCAGAAGTCGGTCAGCGACCGGAAGGGCCCCTCCTCGCGAGCGGCGATGATCGACTGGATCGCCCCTTCGCCGACGTTCTTGACCGCCAGCAGGCCGAAGCGAACGGCATCATCCTCGACAGTGAACTCAACGAAGGACCGGTGGACGTCAGGCGGGCGAACTTCGATCCCCAGGCGCCGGCATTCAGCGATCGCGGCCGCGACCTTCTCCTCGTTGTCACGGAAGGCCGTCAGGACGCTGGTCATGTACTCGACCGTGTAGTTGGCCTTCAGGTAGGCGGTCTGGTAGGCGATCAGGCCGTAGCAGGTGGCGTGGGCCTTGTTGAAGCCGTAGCGTTCGAACGGCTGGAAGGCGGCGAAGACAGCGTCGATGACCTCCGGCCTGACGCCGCGTTCGGCGGCCTGGCGCACGAACTTCTCGCGCATCTCGGCCATCAGGCTGGCCTTCTTCTTGCGGATGGCCCAGCCGAGCGTATCCGCCTCCGCGCCGCTGAAACCGGCCAGGGCCACGGAAGCCGACATGATGTCTTCCTGGTAGACGAAGACGCCATAGGTTCGCTTGAGGTGCGGCTCCAGCAGCGGGTGCAGGTACGTGACCGACTCACGGCCGTGCTTGCGGGCGATGTAGCGCGGGATATTGTCCATCGGGCCCGGGCGATACAGGGCCACCATGGCCGCCAGATCGAAGACGGTGGTGGGCTGCAGCTCGCGGATGTAGCGGCGCATGCCCGCCGACTCGAGCTGGAAGACGCCGGTCGTCTCGCCTGAGGCCAGCAGCTCGAACGTCTTGCGATCGTCGAGCGGGATCTGCTCCAGGTCGATCTCGATCCCCCTGTTGGCCCGGATCAAGTCGACCGCCTGGCGCAGGATCGTCAGGTTGGACAGGCCCAGGAAGTCGAACTTGAGGAGGCCCAGCGCCTCCACGCCGTGCATCTCGTACTGGGTCATCACCGCGTCGGAGTTGGTCGCCTTCTGCAACGGCATGAGCTCGGTCAGCGGCTCGCGACTGATCACCACCCCGGCGGCGTGCGTGGAAGCGTTGCGAGCCACCCCCTCCAGATGCCGGGCGAAGTCGATCACGCGGGTCACCGCCGGCTCGGTGTCGTACATCGTCTTCAGCTGGGGGTTCAGCGCCAGCGCTTCGTCCAGCTTGATGCCGAGCTGGTTCGGCACCGCCTTGGCGATGCGGTCGCCCTCGCCGTACGTCATGTCCAGGACGCGGGCGACGTCCCGGATCGCGGCCCGGGCCAGCATCGTGCCGAAGGTGATGATCTGGGCCACGTGGTCGGCGCCGTACTTGCGGCTGACGTAGTTGATGACTTCCTCGCGCCGGCCGTCCTCGAAGTCGACGTCGATGTCCGGCATCGTCACCCGGTCGGGGTTCAAGAACCGCTCGAACGGCAGCTGGTAGTGGATGGGATCCACCGGCGTGATGCCCAGGGTGTAGGTGACCAGGCTGCCCGGGGCGGAGCCGCGGACGGTGATAGCGATGCGCTGCTCGCGAGCGAAGCGGGTGAAATCGGCCACGATCAGGAAGTAGCCCGCGTAACCCATCGAGCAGATGATGTCCAGCTCGTAGTCGAGGCGCGCCTGCAGCTCAGGCGTGACCGTTCCATAGCGCCGCTCCAGACCGGCCTGGCACTCCTTTCGCAGCCAGGATTCGATCGTCTCGCCCTCGGGGACCGGGAAGCTCGGGATCCGAAGCTGGCCGAAAGGCAGCTTCATCTCGACCGTTTCGGCGATGGCCCGGGTGCGGCGGATGGCGTCCAGGTTGTCCGGGAAGAGGGCCGCCATCTCGGCCGCCGACTTCAGGTAGAACTCACTGGTCTCGAAGCGGAGCCGGTTGGCGTCCTTGAGCTTGGCCCCGGTGCCGACGCACAGCAGAACGTCGTGGGCCTCGTGCTGCTCGCGCCGGACGTAGTGCAGGTCGTTGGTGACGATCGGGTCCAGGCCGACCTCGCGACCGAGCTGGAGCAGCTTGGGGTTGAGAACCCGCTGCTCGGGCAGGCCGTGGTCCATCAGCTCCAGGAAGAAGCGCTCGCGCCCGAAGATCTCCTTGTAGAGGCCGGCCGTCTGACGGGCCAGGTCCCAGTCGTCCACCTCCAGGGCCTTGGGGATCTCGCCGCCCAGGCAGGCCGAGCCGCCGATCAGCCCCTTCGAGTAGCGGGCCAGGTGCTCGTGGTCGATGCGGGGCTTGTAGTAGTAGCCGTCGATGTGAGCGTCGGTGATCAGCCGGCACAGGTTCTGGTAGCCCTCCCAGGTCTGGGCCAGCAGCAGCAGGTGGAAGGGCTGGGCATCGGCTTTGCCTTCCTTGTCGCGCATGCCCCGCCGGGCGACGTAGGTCTCGACGCCGACGATGGGCTTGACCTCGCGCGCGGCACAGGCCTGGACGAAAGCCACCGCCCCGTACAGCGAACCGTGGTCGGTCACGGCCATGGCGTCGAAGCCGAGCTGCGACCCCCTCTCAGCCAGCTCGTCGATCCGCCCCAGCCCGTCGAGCAGGCTGAACTCGGAGTGGAGATGCAGGTGGACGAAATCGTTCGGGGCGACGGTCACGGGAGCTAAGTCTAGCCGCCCCGGGGGGGCCGCGATCGGTTCGGCTGCCGAGAGCGCCTAGCCGGCAGCCTCGGCGGCGTGAAGTTCCCAGGTCGTGCCTTCGGGAGTGTCGTGAAGCTCGATGCCGGCCTCCAGCAGCCGGTCTCGGATGGCGTCGGCGGCAGCCCAATCGCGGGCCTCCCGGGCGCGGAGGCGCTCGGCCAGCAGAGCGTCCACGAAGGGGGCGATCAGGTCGTGCGGATCTGTCACGTCCTGCCCCGCCATCTCGCCCAGGCAGACGATTGCGCCCCTCAGCGCCGAACGGGCCGTCGCCAGCGCGTCCGACTGGTCGGTGTCGCCGGCCCAGGCCTGGATCGTCTCCTCGAGGGTGAGGATGGCCCGCACCGCGGCCTGCGCGTCGCACTCCTCCAGCGAGGCGTTGAAGACGCGCTCCAGCTCGGCTGCCTCCTCGCGCAACGGGCGGGGGCAGGCCTGTCCGGCGGGAGCCGTGCCGGCGTTCGGGGCGACGGGCTTCGCCGCGCGCTCGGCCGCCCGAGACGGCGCCGCGCCGGTGGCGGCCGCCAGCAGCTCGTCGATCGACAGCGTCGACCCCGCGGCGAATGTCGCGCTCCGGCCGTCCTTGCGAACCGTCACCACTCCCAGCCCTTCGACGGAAGCCGTCCGCGCGTCAAGGTCGAAAACGAGAGCCGTGTGCCCGTCCACGCCGAGGATGAAGACCTCGGGCGGAAGCTCGGTTTCCAGTATCTCCAACCGGCGCTCGCCCAGGTAGCAGAAGCGAGTGTCGTGGTTGCCGCCCTCGGCGTTGTCGTAGTGGGGAACGACTGCCACCGGCAGCCCCAGCGGGCCCAGCAGATCGAGCCCCTCCAGCCAGCGCGGCGTCTCGCCAACCTTGTAGATCTCGTACACGGGGATCGTGAAGCGGCCCAGGGTCAGGGCCGCGGCGCTGGCCATGGTGACCGCCCCGCCTTCGGCCAGCTTGGCCGCGAGCAGCTTCGGGATCTCCGACCCGGCCCACTGCCGCAGGGCGTAGGAGGGGCTGCCCGGGCCGGTGAAAACCAGCGCCGCGTCGCGAACGCGAACGGTGGCCGTCTCGCGGGCCAGCGGATCGGCCTCTGCGGAGCGGTACGAAGCCACTCCCATCTCGTGGCCCACGGTGTCGTGGAAATACGTCACCGCCCGGGCGGAGATGTCGTCGGCGTTCTCCTGGAAGCCATAGGGCGTGTCGAGCAGGACCGCCGGCACGTTCTTGCCGCCAAGCCGCTCAAAGGTGGCGCGGTGGACCTTGGCCATGGTTGGCGTCGTCTCGCCCGAGCCCATGACGGTCAGGATCCGCGGCAGGGAGCTGGCCTTCACTTCCCGGCCCTCACGATGCGCCCCCTGAGAAGAGCCCGCCTCGCTCGGCTTCGAGCAGGGCCTCCGCCAGCTCGGCCGGGTGCTGGGCGTGAATATCGTGGTCGCCTTCGAACCAGCGAACGCGGACGGGCACGCCCGCGGCTGTGAGGGCCTTCTCGGCCGTCTCGGCGCCGGCCCGCTTGGCCTCGGTCCGGATCTGGTCGTGGCCGTCGACGGGCAGGATGAGGACCGGCAGGCGCAGCTTCGCCCAGCTCTCGCTCACCCGCTGGTTCCACATCGCGCGGACGATCTCCCGATGGTGGTCCAGGCTGAGCCAGGGTGCCACGGTTCCGTCTTCCCGGACCTCGAAGTTGCCCAGAGAATCCTGGATCGCCTCAGCCGGCCAGTCCGGATGCTGAACCGCGAACCAGGCTTCGATCTTCGCCCGGGGCAGGCCGGTCGATGGCGGCGGCGTGAGCCGGGCCCAGCACTCCTCCCAGGTGCCGAACGCATCATGCAGCTCAGTCAGGTTGCCGTCCACGAGCGCCACTCCACGGGAGATCTCTGGATTTCGAACGGCGGTCTCCACCACGACGCCGGCGCCCCACGACTGGCCGACCAGGACGGGCCGGTCCAGGCCAAGTGCCGCCACGACGGCGCGCAGGTCCTCCGCCACCGTTGCGAAGTCGTAGCCGCCATCAGGCTTGTCGGAACGGCCGTGGCCGCGGAGATCCACGGCAGCCACGGGATGCCCGGCCGCCGCGAGATAGCCGGCCACTCCCCGCCAGACGAGCGCGTTGGAGGCCAGGCCATGGACGAGCACGAACGGGACGCCGCGGGACGACCCCGACGGCGGATCCGGTTCCCAGCGCAGCACCCGCAGCCCGACTCCGGTCGCTACGGGGATCCGCTCCTCCAGCATGGCGCCATCGTACCCCGGCGCCACTCCCCGGGATGCCCCGCTCCTCGACGGGCCGCCCCGCGCGACCAGCGGCTGGGAGTCCCGCCTCGTGGCGGAGAAGCGGCCTCTGCGTCACCGGGGCGCAAGCCGGCTTCGTACAATCGGTCGAACGAGCAGCTGGAGCCAGGCTTGAAGACTGCCCATGGGCCGCGTTTCGGCCTCCTCATATCGCTCGCCGCGGCGGCCTCTCTGACCTGGGGCTGCAACCCGGCGACGCCCACTGCCGCCCCGGCGACCACAGTTGCGGCCACTCCCCTGCTTACGCCGACACCGCTCCCCAATCCCGTGGCCACGATAGCTCTGGTGGGGGCCGTGGGCGAGAACCAGCCGGGCAGTCGAAGCGCCCTGGCCTGGCAGGGTGTCCAGCAGGCCGCCGACGTCCTCGGCACGGCGGCCAGCCATGTCTACCCCGTCACAGCCGCCGAGCTGTACGCGGCAGTGCCGGCGGCCGCTTCCGCTGAGGCTCCGGCCGGCGTGACCGTGGTGGTGACCGCGGGGCCTGCGGGCGCCCAGGCGGCCCTGGCCGTCGCGCCCCAACGCCCCTCGACGCTCTTCCTGGTCCTGGACCAGGTCATACCCGACAGCGCCCCGGCCAACGTCCACGGCCTTGTCTTCGACGACGTCGAGGCTGGCTATCTGGCCGGCTACGTGGCCGCCGGCGTCAGTCCCACCGGCAACGTCGGCTTCGTCGCCGGGCTCGCGTCCGACCCCGCTGCCGCCGGCTACCTGGCCGGCCTGCAGAACGGCGCTCGGCAGCTCTCCCCGACCGCCACAGTCTCACCCACCTACGCCGGCGCGGCCCAGGATCCCCAGAAGGGCCGGGCGGCGGTGGACAGCCTTGTCGCGTCCGGGGCGGAGGTCATCGTGGCCACGCCGGACTTGACCGGCTACGGCGCCATGCGCCAGGCCTGCGCCCACGAGATCCCGGTGGTCGCCCTCGCGACCGAGGCGGGGCTGCTGCTGCCCGACGTTCGCACGTGCCTGCTGGTCAG
>Ga0316577_10000829_pt1 | contig 13483 bp, 8 predicted proteins | sample S5NA_FD_203073 | JGI IMG/M metagenome (GOLD analysis project Ga0316577, IMG submission 203073) | Rhizosphere microbial communities from salt marsh grasses in Alabama, United States - S5-7_050615r2r1 | ecosystem: Host-associated > Plants > Roots > Rhizosphere | place: USA: Alabama | collected... | reverse complement strand
CTTCACCCCGATCGCTATCCTACCTTTACTACTCAGCCCCTTGGGAAAAGAGGGGAGGCGGGGTAAAACCTAGTCCTCCTCGATAATCGTATACTCGTAATCGATCTCCGCCACGCCGCGCACCGTAGCAGCGACGGAGCAGTACTTTTCCTCCGAAAGCTCGATCGCGTCCTGCACCGCCTTTTCCTTCAGCCCTTTACCGTGCAGCGTATAGTGCAGGTGAATCTTACGAAACGTCCAGGGCGGGTCCTCATCCTGTTCACCGCTGACGGCGACCTCAAGTCCCGTCAGCTTCTGCCGCTTCTTCTCCAGGATGCTCACCACGTCGTACGCCGTGCAACCTCCCAGAGAGACCAACAGCAGCTCAGACGGCTTCATCCCGATGGCGTTATCATCATCCTGCGATGACATCACCACCGAATGCTTGCTGCTATCGATCCCTACGAACTGCCGACTCTCGACCCACTTCACACGCGTTGTTTTAGCCATCGACACTTCCCCCTGGTTTGTAAAACGTGATGCGTGATCACGTTTTACGCATTATGCTTAACCCAACAACATCTGCAACTGTCGAGCCGTTCCAACCGACTGGCCTTGCCAATGATTATTCATATAAACCAACGTCAGCGGTGCTTCCTCGTCCAATTGGCGGATTTTACCCACCCACTCCATCAGTTCGTCGTCACTATACGAATAATCGTACCGCTCCCACGCCTCATCGTGCTGCCACCACTTTTGATAATTGCGCCCGTGAAAGCGCACATAGGCCACCGGCCCTGTGGCGACCGCCACCGGCGGCACCAGGCTCTCAAACTGCGGCTGGTCCACGCAGCAAAAGCCAAAATCAAGCGCGCGCAGCTCATCGAAAGTTTGGTCGGTGATCCAGTCGCGGGAGCGAAACTCGACCACCACCGGCAGATCACCAAACCCCTCCCGCACCCGCTTGAGGTAATCGCGGTTGGCCGGGTTGGCGTGGAAAGAGTGCGGGAACTGGACCAGCACGCAGGCGAACTTGTCCGCGTCGATCAGCGGCGCCAGCGCCTGTGTGAACTGCTCCATTTGCGACGCAAGCGTAGCTTGCGCCTCCTCTCGCTCGTGGGTGATGCCCTTGTACGCCTTGATCGCGAACTGGAATCCCTCCCCCACCTTGGCCGCCATAGAAGCCAGCGTGCGCGCGTCGGGGATGCGATAGTAGCTAAAGTTCAGCTCGCAGGTCTTGAACTCGCTGGCGTAGAAAGACAGCCACTCCTGCTTGGGCAGGTCTTCCGGGTACACCGGCCCCACCCAATCCTTGTAGCTGAACCCGCTGGTGCCGATAAGGACAGTCATAGCTCATTTCTCCCCTTGGGCCTCTGTCGAACCGATTGTACTCCAATAGACGCACTGGCGCAACTTTCCCTCGAACGTTTCCCCACCGACCTTAATCCTGCTATAATAAGGGCAGGTTGCTCTTGTTGTTCACACCAATAGAGAGGTGGTCTATGCACACAGTAGACGTGATCGCCAAAAAACGCGATGGAAATGAGCTTTCGCGCGAGGAGATCGAGTTCTTCGTCCAAGGATACGCCCAGGGCGACATCCCAGACTATCAGGCCGCCTCTTGGCTGATGGCCGTCTTCCTGCGCGGTATGAGCGATCGTGAGACGCTCGACCTGACTATGGCGATGGCCCACTCGGGCGACATGCTCGACCTGAGCGACATCGCCCCCATCACGGTGGACAAGCACTCCACCGGCGGCGTGGGCGACAAGGTCAGCCTGATCGTCGCCCCACTGGTGGCCGCATGCGGGCTGCCGGTGGCCAAGATGACGGGGCGCGGCCTGGGCTTTACCGGTGGGACGGCGGACAAGCTGGAATCGATCCCCGGCTATCGCACCGACTTGAACGACGCCGAGTTCAGGGCCCAAATCGCCAAGATCGGCGTCGTGCTGACCGGGCAGAGCGCCGACCTGGCCCCGGCCGACCGCAGGCTATACGCCCTGCGCGACGTGACGGGCACCATCAACTCCATCCCCCTAATCGTCAGCTCGATCATGAGCAAAAAGATCGCCGCCGGAGCCGGCGCCATCGTGCTGGACGTCAAAGTAGGCCTCGGCGCGTTTATGAAGACGCTCAAGGACGCCGAAACGCTGGCCGAGGCGATGGTGCACCTAGGAACCCAAGTGGGGCGGCGCGTAGTGGCCCTCATCGCCGATATGAACCAGCCGCTGGGCTGGGCAGTGGGGAACGCCCTGGAGGTCAAAGAGGCGATCACCACGCTGCACGAGAGCGGCCCAGCCGACCTGCGCGAGCACTGCCTGGTCATTGCGGCAGAGATGCTGGCGCTGGGCGGCAAGGCCGCCGACAAGAGCGAAGCGCTCGCACTGGCTATGGATACGCTATCATCCGGAGCCGCCTGGCAAAAGTTCAGGGAGCTTGTGGAGGCGCAGGGCGGCGACGTGCGCGCTATCGAGGAACCGGAGCGGCTACCCAAGGCCAAGTTGATCGAACCCGTCCCCGCGCCCCGCAGCGGCTACCTGGCCGAGATCAACGCCGTCGAGGTTGGCTCGGCGGTGGTGGAACTGGGTGGCGGGCGGGAGCAAAAGGGCGACCCGATCGATCACAGTGTGGGCGCGGTGGTACACTACAAGGTGGGCGATCTGGTGCAAAAGGGCACGCCGCTGTTCACCATTCACGCCAATGACGAGGAAAAGTTGGCCGCAGCCTGCGAGCGGGTGCTGGCTGCCCACGCCATAGGCGATGACCCCGTACAGCGGCTGCCGATTTTCTACAAGCGCGTGGCAGAGTAACTACGGCACGTACTCGGGCACACCCTCCGCCCCAATGCGATACCAGTACAACATCGCATCGCCCGATTCCGACCCCGCCAATGCCGCCGCCACTCCCGCCCGCGTCGGTGCGCCGTGGGCGGCGATATCGCGCTCCAACGCCTCCAGCACCTGCCAGGTAGCCTCGTAGGCCGGAAGGGCCAACGGGCCCGGCGGCTCCACGTGCGGTCCCATCCCCTGGTACGCCGCCACAAAATCAGCGCTATCTGGCAGGTCCCGCGGGAACGGCCACGGCGTGACAAAGCGCGCCCCCTCGGCGGCCTCTCCGGCTACGGCGGCAAAATCGGCCGCGGCAAGCTCCGGCCCGCCCAAAAAGACACCGCCCCACCCCGCATCCCGCAGTGCATGCACCACCTCGCCCGCCGTCACCGGCGGGGCATCACAGATGATCGTGTCGGAAGCCAGCACCTGCTCCAGCCAATCGCTCTCTTCCGGCGACACCACCGCTCCGATCCGCGCATCGCGCTGCAGAACCAAGCCGAGCAGGCCGCCCTCCGTCACCAGCGCCGCGCGATCCAGACCGGCTTCTTCCAGGTATCGCAAAAGTTCACCGGCGGCCGCATCGGCGTATGGATCGATCAGCCCAGGGGAAATCAGGGGGATGGACGCCTCGGCGTAGGCATCCGCAGCAGCGGCGGTGGTCTCTGGGCGAAAATGGCCGATGACGGCGACGACCTCGGGATCGACGGCCAGCTTGCGCGCCTGCTCGACTGCCATTGCTTCCGCATGTGCGGCATCCGCTCCGTCGTCGTAAGCCACCAGCTCGACGCTATACCCACCTACCCCGCCGGCAGCGTTGACCTCCCGCACCGCCAGCCGCACGGCGTAGATCACGTCGTAGCCCACGTAACGGTAGCGCCCCTCGAACGGTGCCACCAACCCGATCTTGACCGTGGGGCGGACGGCGCCGGGGAAAGCGCAGGAAGCAAGAAGCAAAAAGCAAGAGGCAAGAAGCAAGAGGCGAGAGGCAGGAAGCAGGAGACAAGAAAAAAGACGCAGAGAGCAAGAACCCGCAACCGGTGCCCTGCATCCTGCATCTTGCATCTTGTGTTCTACCCTCAACTAAACGCCAATGGCTAAAGGCTACGGCACGCCACCGCCGCACATCGCATAGTTTGCCAGATGCTGTTCCTCATTCACGGCAAAGAGATGGCTGCCATCGTTCTTTGTGCAGTCGGCGAGAAAGTAGAAAAAGTCTGTATCCGCCGGATATGCCGCCGCCTCGATCGAGAGCAAACCCGGGCTGCAAATAGGGCTGGGTGGCAAACCCAAATTGAGGTAGGTGTTGTAAGGCGAGACCACAGCCTGGTAATCCTCAGGCGTGAGCTGAGGCCACCACTCGCCCGTCCAACCCGGTTGAGAGGCCATACCATACTGCACCGTCGGGTCGGCGTTGAGCAGCCAGTCCGAGTTCCAGCGATTGAAATACACACTGGCGATGAACGGGCGCTCCTCATCCAGCACCGCCTCCCGCTCGACGATGGAGGCCATCGCCATCAACTCATAAAAGGTCATATCGTGAGCAGTACCGGCCGCTCGCATCTCGGGCGTCACGCGCGCATCAAAGGTCTGCAGCATACGATTCAGCAGGTCTAGCGCCGTGGTCTCCTCAGGCAAGCGATAGGTCTCGGGGAAAAGGAACCCCTCGAGCGTCGCGCCAGGGGGAATCTTGGCCAGAAAATCGTAGGCCAATCCGGCATCGCGCCAGCCAGTCGTCACCAGTGTCAGAAACTCGTCCTCTGGAATGGTCGTCTGTGCGGCCACCGCAGCGGCGACCTGCTCCAGCCGCAGGCCCTCCTGAATCGTGACCTCCTGTTCGGCTATCAACCCTCGCTGCAGCGCCTCAGCCACTTCGGGGATGGTCATCGTCTGCCGCAGGGTGAACTCTCCGGCCTCAATCGTCGTATCCATTTCGTGATACTGCACGTAGCGGCGGAACAACTCGGCGTCGATGACGAGCCCTTGTTCCTGCAATCGCGTGGCGATCTGGATCACCGTCTCTCCCGGGCTGATGGTAAAGGTCACCGGCGTGTCGTCGGTGCCGGCCGGCTGCTCCAGCTTTGCGGCGTTAGCTTCGAGGTAACGCCCGATGAACACATCGTCCGCCCCGGGTACATCACCCAGATCTATGGGAACCTCCTCACCGGACATGGCGCGTTTCATGAATCGATAGGCGCTAAACCCCGCCACGGCGAGGACAGCCATCGTCAAACAAAAGACGATGATCCTGGCTATCATCTTGACAGTTTTCTTATCCAAAACCGCTTCCTCCTACACTCGATGCCGCCGGGAGCCACAGATTCTAAATGCCTATTTGTGAATTCGAGTTTAGCCTTGCGAAGGTTACAGAATGCCTCGCCACCAACGCGATTCTGGACAAACAAAAGCACCCTGCAGAAATCTGCTTCCAAACCTTCGCAAGGTTGCCCGACGATGAATTTTCAAATGGCCTCTAAATGTCATCCGGCGGCGGTGAGGGCTCGTGATAGTGATCGTCCAAATAGTGACTATCTAGATAGCTTTGCAGGATCACTGCGGCCGCTATCGCATCCAGTTCGCCGCTGGAGCGAGCTTGCCGTCGCTTCTTCTCACTGCGACGCTGGCGCAGGATCTCTTCCGCCTCCATCGTCGTGAAACGCTCATCCCACATGACGATCTGCACAGACAGGCGCTCAGCCAGCGCCTCCGCATAGCGGGCGATCTGTCGCGCCTGCGGCCCCATTCCTCCATCCAAGCTGAGAGGCTGCCCAACCACTATCAGCCCGACGTCGTGTTCAGCCACGACAGTCGCGATAGCAGCGAAATCTTCCTCGCGCGAGCGCCGCATCAACGTCTCCAACGGGCGTGCCAGGGCACCGGTGAGATCGCTGATAGCCATCCCCACACGTCGCTCACCCACATCCAAGGCCAATATACGCATACTCATACACAATCACCTTCCCGAAAGCTCGAGTGCCACATCGACGAGGAAAACTCGCCTGAATTCGCTACCTGATGACACGAAGCACTACTCCCAGCCTTCGGGAAGATGCCGCCAGCGCCACGGCTTTTTTGCAAAGCGTATCGACAATTTTGTGTCGATGTTGGTGCTACAAGCACCTAGCGCGCCTGCTCAGCCACCTGCGTGTGTGATTCAACCATCACGCTGATGCGCAGCGTAAGGTAGGGCATTCGCTCCAGCCACTTTAGGTTCGCAGGCCAATCCGGCCAGAGGGTGATCTTGGGTTCTTCGGCCAGTGGCATGTTTGCCACCAGAAGACTGCGCGCGTCGGACAAATGCCGCCCAGAAACAAGATCTGCTGCTTCATCGGGGTTCAGCATAGCGTCGGCGTAACCATAAGCGGTCACAAAGAAAGTAAACTGCCCCGAGCCGACAGTTTCCTCAGCCGCCTCTCCCATCTCGAAGCGGGCGTCCATCAACTTGTAGTTCGAGGGAATACGACGGGAGAGCACAAAGTAGGCCACGGCCTCGGCATTGTCCACATCGACCACCCATCCACTCACCAATACCCGCATATTCACCGTCACTTTGTCCGCCTGCTCGGTGACAAAGCGGTCGTACGCCAGCTTGGGCGTTGCTTCGATGCGCAAAGACTGGCGCAGAAGGATCTCGGTGGGCTCCAGATATTTACTACTTAACTCGGCATAAGCCAGGTCAAGCAACTGCTGTCTCAAGAGCACCTGCCCCCGGTCATAATCAGCCTGCGTGACGACGCGCGCCTCGCGGGGTTCCGCTCCCGTCGTCGCGCTGGGATTGATCACCGCCACAGCCGACGCGGCCACGCCCTCCACCTGGTTGATCTGGTAAGCGCCCACGTTGCCGACCCCATCCTCCAAGGCCTCGATAGGAGCCTCGGCTCGCCCGGCGGCAGGAACGACGACGGGCTCGGTAGTGCGGAAACGAATCGGGTAGCTGGTCGATGAGGTGCGCACGATCGTCCCCTTTGGCACAACATAGTCTTGCACCAAAAGATTGGTAAACTCGACCTTACCGGTCGCCCGCCCCGTTACCAGATGCATGATACCCGTCGTCTCGACCTCGACGGTGCCCTCAAAATAGTCGCCGATTTTTCGCGCGGGGATGAGGCCGGCCGCATGGTCGACTTCCTCGAGCTCCACGTCCGTCGAAACCGGCACGATAGTGATAAACTCCTCGCGGGCAGGCACGAGCGTCACCGAACCACTGGGCACAACCACGTAGGCACTCACGACGACGACCAGCAGCGCCAACAAGAATATGACGAGGCGAACGCTCACTTTGACCCAGTCGAACCACGGGGGAATGAGGCGCAGCAGGCGAGAGCGCGGACGGGGCTGAAGGTCGACATCTGCATCCCACCAATGACGAGGCGGCGGTTCCACCGGTTCTGGAGGACGAAGCGTCCACCTCTTGGCACTCTGTGCCTCCGAAACCCTGGCAAAGGCAAAGAACCCGCAGTTACGGGCGAGGCCGCGCCGTTCGAGGTCGGTGGAGACGATGGCGACTTGCAAGCAGAGCCGTTCAGCCTCACGCCGCAAGAGATCGAAATCCAACTTGCGGGAGAGGAACTGCATATCCCACGGGACGACGAGGATGACGTGATCACCTTCCACCAGGCCAAGCCGATGCCGGATGGAGGCCAGATCATCCTGAGTCTGAAGTTCTACCACTTTGGGCATGACAGTTAAAGATACCTAGGGCCGTTCGTGCTCCGCGCGAACGGCATAGCAGTTTCGCCGGCGCTGCGCGCCGCCGAAACTGTCGCTTGCAAGACTTGGCGAAGCAAAATCTTTCCTCATTTGCACTAGATCTCGATTATGAAGACACCTAGAGCATCTCTGCAAGCAGTTGCGGAGCCCTGTCCAGCGCATCGTCCAGCCGGCTGGGATCCCGCCCACCCGCCTGCGCGAGTGTAGACTTGCCGCCGCCGCCGCCCCCAACCAATTGTGCCATACCGCGCACCAGCTTGGCGGCATCAACGCCACGCTCCACCAAGTCTGGAGTAACGGCCACAACAAGCGCCGGGCGACCCTCCAAGACGGTACCCAGAGCGACGACGCCAGAACCCAACCGGTCGCGGAACCAATCGGTCATCTCACGCAGCACATCCTGACTCGGAGCGCGCACGCGGGCGTTAAGCAACGCAACCCCCGATACGGTCTGCACCTGCTCTAACAAAGACTCAAAGTCGTAGCGTGCCAACTGTTCTTGAAGACTCACGATCTCTTTGCGAGTGGACTGCAATTCGTCCAACAATCCGAGCGCCTTGCGATCCACCTCCTCCGGTGTGGCCCCCAAGTAGGCCGCGGCACGCCTGAGGATAGCCGTCTGCCGCTCGACCAATTCGACCGCAACCCGGCCGGTGACTGCCTCGATGCGACGCACGCCCGACCCCACGCTCTCCTCGGAAACGACGTGGAACAGGCCAATTTCCCCCGTCTCGTGCACGTGGGTGCCCCCGCACAGCTCCTGGCTGAAGGGCTCTCCTGGCCATCCAATGCGCAGGACGCGCACGTCGTCACCGTATTTTTCGCCAAAGAGCGCGATCACGCCCTCGCTCACGGCCTGTTGATACTTTTCCTGGCTGATCTCGACAGGATAATTGACCAGGATGGCATCGTTCACAGACTGGGTCACCAAGCTCAACTCGTCTTCGGTCAGCATCGCCGGATGTGTAAAGTCAAAGCGCAGGCGATCGGGCGCGACAAGCGAACCGGCCTGCTGCACGTGCTCGCCCAGAATGTAGCGCAGCTCGCTGTGCAAAAGGTGAGTCGCCGTGTGATTGCGGGCGATGTCCATCCGTCGCTCATAGTCCACGACCGCCCAGGCTGTGTCGCCGACACGCGGACGGCCTCGCCGGACAGCGCCCAGGTGAACGATGAGTCCCGGGACCGGCCTGCGTACGTCTTTGACCTCAATCTCCCAAACCGGTTCGGCATCCTCCGAAGGATAGGCCGAGACAAAGCCGGTGTCAGAAGCCTGGCCGCCGGACTCGACGTAAAAGCTGGTCGCCGAAAGCACCACCTCGACCTGATCCCCCTCTTTGACCGACTTGGCCGGTTTCCCGTCTTTCAAGATCTCTACCACCACCGCCTCTAGCTCGGTGGTCGAGTAAGGATCGTGAATGACCCCCTCCCCATCCAATAGTTCTCGCCGCTGAAGATCCTCCAGGATCTCTGTATAGCGTTTCAGGATCACTTCATCCTGGAGCTCGAACTTGTCGGCCTGGCGGGCACGCCTGCGCTGTTCATCGAGCGCCGCGCGATAGCCTGCCTCGTCCACGCCAAAGCCCCGCTCCTCGGCCACGTCCCGCGTGATCTCTAGTGGCAAGCCGAAGGTATCATACAGCCGGAAAGCCACGGCGCCAGGGACGGTCTTCTTTTCTCCCGCTTCCAGCTCGGCCAGCTCCTCGTCCAGGCGAGCAAGGCCCAGATCGAGCGTGCGCAGGAAGCGCTCCTCCTCCTGGGTAATCGTGGTGAGAATGAACTGACGACGGCTCACAAGCTCGGGAAAGTGCGACCCCATCGTCTCGATCACCACCTTGGCGACCTCGGCCAAAAAGGGACCACTGAAACCGACCTTGCGTCCAAAGCGGGCCGCCCGGCGCAAGATCATGCGCAGCACATAGTTACGCCCCTCGTTGCCCGGCAGGACACCATCGCCCACGAGAAAAGTGATCGCCCGACCGTGGTCGGCGATGACGCGATAAGCGACGATGTTCTCTTCCATCTCCGCGCCACTGTGACCCACCATCTCCTGCACGCGCCGGATGATGGGCATGAACAAATCCGTGTCATAATTGGCATCTGCTCCCTGCAAAACCGAGACAAGCCGCTCGAATCCCATGCCAGTATCCACGTGCTTGGCGGGCAGTGGGTGCAAACCCCCTTCGCTATCGCGATTGTACTGGATAAAGACCAGGTTCCACAGTTCGAGGTAACGACCACAGTCACCCTCAACCCGGCAAACGTGATCGGGGTCATCTTGGCGGGAGCAGGCCTCCGGCCCACGGTCGAGAATGATCTCGCTGTTCGGGCCGCAGGGACCGGTATCGGCCATCTCCCAGAAATTATCCTTGCGCCCCAGGTAGACGATGTGAGCGGGATTGATGTCCGTCTCCGACCGCCACAGGGTTGCCGCCTCTTCGTCCGCCTCCAGCTCGCCCTGCTCGTCCTTGAACACGGTAGCCCACAGTCGATCCTTGGGCAGACCAAACACCTCCGTCAACAGCTCCCATGCCCAGGCGATGGCCTCTTTTTTGTAGTAATCGCCAAACGACCAATTGCCCAGCATCTCAAAGAACGTGTGGTGGGAGCCATCGTGCCCTACGTCCTCCAGGTCATTGTGCTTACCAGAAACCCGCATACACTTCTGGGTATCGGCAGCGCGCGTGTAGGGCCGGTCTCCCAGACCAAGGAAAACATCCTTGAACTGATTCATCCCGGCATTGGTGAACAGCAACGTCGGGTCGTCCACCGGCACCAAGCTGGCGCTGGACACGACCGTATGCCCACGTTTCTCAAAGAAATCGAGAAAGCTCTGACGTATTTCAGCGCTGGTCATTTTCTTCATCGGCTGCTCCTGCTCCTCCAGGGTGGGCGATATTGTAGCCGGAAGGGTTAAATCTGTCAAACGGTGCCCGACGAACGGAACGAGGTTGGTACAATGGAAAAGCCCGAGAGAGGTTGCGACTTTTCCAGGCTCACGCGAGCCATCCACAGCCAAGCAATCTACACCAGCATCAATGTCTGCGCTTGCGCGACGGCCCGCATCCTATTGTTCACGCCAAGTTTGCGATAGATGTTCGTCAAATGCGTCTTTACCGTGCATTCAGAAATGGATAACGCGGCAGCAATCTCCCGATTGGATAAACCGGCGTTCAGCGACTGTAGCACCTCTCGCTCACGCGTGCTGATAGACGCAGCAGTGGAGAGTGCCATCAACTCATCCTCCGGAATACGTGTCTGTTCCCCGCTGGCGCGTCCTATCCTCCGCAGGATTTCCTTCACAAAGGCCCTGGCCTCGGCAGCAAGGTTCTTGGTGCGCAGCACAAGCACAAGCACAGGCAAGGCGCAGAGGCCGTGATCCAGAAAAGGGCGGATGAACATCTCAGGACTGGCCCGCCGGACGGCATCTATCATCACCTGGCGAGCCTGCCGCACCTCGCGCTGTTGGAACAGTGCCACGGCCAGCATTACATGTGCAGACAGAATCGATCCGCCGCGGAATCCATGCGGGCATTGAACAACGAATCGGTTGAGAAGACGTTCAGCGGCCGCACCCTGTCCTTGCCCCAGCAGTATCTCTGCCCGGACAAGGTTGGATAATGGATGCGTGTGAGGGTATGCAGCTTCGTTCAGCAACCGCTCTGCGCCAGCGAGGTCGCCTTGCCGCAAGTGAATCAATGACTGATGTATACTCAACACCTGATCGGACCACAGACGAGAGGGTTGCTTGGCATTCAATTCCAGAGCAGACCGAATCGCGGCTTGAGCCGCAGCGTGATCGCCTTGCGCTGATTGAATCAGCGCACGTCGAACCGCGCTAGTGACCGGCATGTTCGAGCTCGTCGGATTCGGATCGACCTCGGAAGCACGCAACAGGAGTTGATGCGCCTGAGCCAGTTGATTGCGCTCATAGCACACGTGAGCCAGTGCGTCCAGTGCAATGCTGGCCGTTTCCGGCAATTTGCCACGCTGGTCAAGTGCCTGTTGCAGCACTTGATGCGCTATTTCTTCACTGAACCGGAGGCACCCTCGCCATGCCGCAATATAGGCGCATTCTCCACCCGCCATCAGCATGGCAAAAAGGTGGTGCCGGGATCGAGCGGTTTCATACACCTCCCACGCAAGGGCTTCAGCTCGATCCAATTCCTGCTCGGAAAACTGCGAATACCGCATGACACCATTCAGCATCTGCCATACGTCCTCGTGCTCGCCAGCAGCGAGGTAGGGCTGCATCACCGCCTCACCTGTCGACCAAACGTCGCGAATTCGCTGAATCTCGACCAGCACATCTCGCTCGTCACTCGTCTGCTCCGACGCCGGCTTGCGTATGATACTCGCTTCCGCTCGCGCCAGGAATTGTTCCACTTCGATCTGCGGCAAAGCCACCCTTGCCAAGCGCACGTACACACTTAGGAGGGTCTTGTGCCGTTGTACCACCGCTTCAGGCAATTGTCGCAGCCAACGCAGCAAGCGCGAGTCCTCACCGAACTGCTCCAATTCACGCAGCGCTATGCTCTCGATCAAGAATGCAGCCTCTTCCCACGCTTCAATGACCAACAGATGATACACGGCATCCGCTGGCGCGTTCTGCGTACGATACCATTCCGCCGCGCGGCGATGCAAGCGAGGAATTTCAGCCGGGCATTGCATCTGCAGTTGGCTGCAAAGCATCTCGGCAAACAGATCGTGATACCGATACCCGTTCTGTTCACCCAATCGCTCAACAAAAAGGTTCTCACGCCACAATCGGGATAGCATCTCCTTTCCACCAGTTTGCCCGGTGACAGCGTCGCACAGATCCCCGGTCAAGTGTTTCAAAATCGACGTCTTGAGCAGAAACGCCTGCACAGGTGGTGGCTGCTGAGATAACACACTCTCCATGAAGTATTCGCGCAGATAGGTGTGTGCGCCGGTAAAAGACGCTATCGATTGGCCATGATCACCCTGCTTGCTCAGAGCCAGCGTCGCAAGAGTGAGGCCCGCGACCCACCCTTGGGTGCGCTTGAATAGCACCTGCATGTCATCATAGGCCAGGGGCCGCTCCAGGGTGTGCCGCACTAGAAAGTCGATTCCCTCCTCTAGCGTGAAGCGCAAATCATCCGCCTCCAACTCGGTGACCACACTATTTGCCCGCAAACGCCCCAAGGCAAGCGGCGGCTTGACATGGCTTGAAATGATAACTTGCAGATTGGGCGGACAATGTTCCAGCAAGGATTGGATGGAGGCGTGAATCTCGGGGCTCTGGATGTGGTGATAGTCATCCAAGACCAAGCCGACGCGGCCAGCGGAGCCCGGTCCGTTCGTCGCGCTGATAACTTCACTCGTGAAACTTGAAACAGTTTCGGAGATATTGAAGGGTAAAGACCCGCTGAGATTTTTCAATAATTCTTGACCCAGATTAGGCTTCGCCGCCTGCAAAGCCGTCACAACCGCGAGCCAAAAACGCAGCGGAACGTTATCACCTGCGTCTAGCGATACCCACGCCACGGGCATTCCACAAGTTTGCTGCCACTCATTCAGCAACGTGCTCTTGCCGAATCCACTGGGCGCGCAGATCAAAGTCACCGGTTTGGCAATCCGCTTAGTGAGACGAGGACGCGCGACGAGCTTTTGTGGCAGACCCGGGGGCGTGACCTTGGTCAGCGACAAGAAAGACGCAAATGTATCTTTCGGAGATACCGCTGTCGCAGCCCCGGGGGTTTCCAGTGTAGTTATGCCACCAGAATCAGGACTGCCCAATAACCGTGCCAGCGTTGCCTGCCCAGCCAAACGTGCGCCCGCCCGCTCAAGGCGCTCTCGAGTCACTTCCTCCGGTTTGCCCAGATACGTCTTGTGGAGTTTCCCACCGCGCCGACGGTAAGCATACCAATATAGACTGCCTCTCCGCACTTCACGCCGCGCGGTAAAGTGTCCCACGTCTCCCTTGAAAACGAACCCGCGATTGTCCG
>Ga0316577_10000828_pt1 | contig 13486 bp, 10 predicted proteins | sample S5NA_FD_203073 | JGI IMG/M metagenome (GOLD analysis project Ga0316577, IMG submission 203073) | Rhizosphere microbial communities from salt marsh grasses in Alabama, United States - S5-7_050615r2r1 | ecosystem: Host-associated > Plants > Roots > Rhizosphere | place: USA: Alabama | collected... | reverse complement strand
ACGACTATAAAATACGGTGGTCAGGTCGTTACCGACCTGACCACCTGATGCAGGCGTGTCTTGCGGGAAACTCCAGCAATTACTTCCTTAAGATTAAATCATCCAATCCGCTTACCACATAAACCAACCCTGCAGTAAGGCAGTGTTATTGTCAGAGACATTATCGGTGCTACCTTCCAGTTCAGTGTAGGCAACATATTGCAGAGTAAACTTGGTGTTCTGCCAGGGTAGATAACTTAACTGTGCGGTCCAGGCGGAATCATTATACGCATCAGGGTTAGCAGGGTTTAAGCCGCTGCCGGTATTCTGATTGTAGGCGAGTGTAGCTGTTGCTTTGTGACCCCAGTGATAGATGCCATTGACATTAAAGCTGTTAAGTGTCGGGCTGTAACCGGGATCGCTATAGTCCAGCGTTTGAGCTTCATTGGTATAGGTAGCATGTAGACTGATATCATCACCATTACCCAGAGCATGCGTATACTGGGTATCTACGGCTATATCGGTGTATGTGTCATGCCCTGCTGAGGCACCGGTATCATCATACAGTGCTGTCTGCATACCAAAGGCACCTACCATCAGGGTATCACCTGTGCTGAAGTTATTACTCCAGGTCAGGCGCGCATAAGGAGCCACGCCATTAATGCGTGCATCAGTCATAGTCGAAGAAGGCAGACCGATATCAGTTGCATCAATTGCCCCGGTATCACTGTAAAAAGTCAGTTCGGTATAGATACCATTACCCCAGTCGGAATAACCACCCAGTCCCGCAACAACACCACCCAGATCGTATATGACGGGTGAAGTAAGTTCAGCGCCGCCAGTGAAGGGATAACCCCAGGCCCCGGTTGCATTCCAGACATCCTGTACAGTTGGGTTATTATTCAGCGTGGCGCCATAAGTAATTGCATCGGCCTGATTGGCATAACGTATATCGGTATTATCCATTCCAAAAGTTCCGTCGGCACCTTCCAGTGTTAATTGAATAAAAGAACCCATATGTGGTGAAATTTCACCGGCATAGAACAGACTTAACTCATCAGGAAAGTTGACATTTGTCGTCGGGGTATCAGCTTTTTTATGTGTGGCATCAATCACCAACATGGCTGAGAAGGGTGCAAAACTGCCAATACTTAAATCTTTTTCACTTGTTGGCGTTTGTTTGGCGCTCACCTGTTTGATATTTGTCATGGTATAACCATGCAATTTAAATGAACGTCCGAATGCATTAAGTTCAGGAAAAACGGTATGGCAGCTCTGACATGCCAGGCCGGTCTGACGGGCATAGCTTGGTACGGCATTTGCTTCCTGATACATCGTTAATGCTGCGGTTAATATAACTAAAAGCAATAAATTCTTTCTAATCATCTTAAGTCCCCTTCTGGTTTGTTGTTGATAAAATGTTGAGGATCCTCAACATTTATGCCGCTGTAAGAGCTTCTACGTCTCTCTGAATCTAATTTTGGTTGCATCATGCACGCTGGCTGGCTTCTTTTAAGGCCGGATTCTGGCCTTTGTTTCCACCGTGCAGGAAAGCCTGGGACAGGGCGTGATATATCGGTTGCGGGCACACCAGTTGGGAAATCCCATGGGCGATGAACGAGGTGATGATCAGCGCCAGTAGCATCTCCTGGTCGTTCGTCATTTCCATCACAATAATGAATGCGGTGAGCGGCGACTGAACCACGCCGGCGAAGTAAGCAACCATGCCTAGAATGACCATCACCGAGATAGGGGCCACCGGTAGCCAATGGCCCAGGTTGGCACCGACGCCGGCACCGGTGGCCAGTGACGGGGCGAAAATACCGCCCGGGATACCGCTGAGATAAGACGCCAGGGTGGAGCCGATTTTCGTCAATGGGTAGATCGGGTCCCAGTCGGCCTGGCCGGTGATGATTGCTTTGGCGGTATCGTAGCCGGTGCCCGAGGAACTGTAATCGGAGGCATAACCAATTACTGCCACCGCCAGGCCGCAGACGAAGGCCACCAGATAGGGATGGTTGTTTATTACCGGCCCCAGGCGTCGTGCGCCGCTGACCAGAGCGCTGGAGAACAGCCCACCCATCAGGCCACCGATCACACCGCAGACGGGTACTGCCAGCCAGCTGGTCGCATCGGGTATGGCCGCGTCGGAAGTGCCGAAATAGTGATAGGGGCCAAGGGTTGTTATGGCGGTGATACCAGCGATCACCACGCCGATAGTGATAATGCCACTGGTGCGTTGCTCGAAACTCTTGCTCATCTCTTCGATGGCGAAAACGATACCTGCTAGCGGCGTGTTGAAAGCGGCGGCAATGCCCGCAGCACCACCTGCGAGAATCAGGCCGCGCTCCATGTAGTGCGCCGGGAAACGGGCAACGCGGCCCAGGGAATACATGATGGAAGCGCCTACGTGCACTGATGGTCCCTCGCGCCCGATAGAGGCTCCTACCATCAGCCCAGCGAGGGTCAGCAGGATTTTGCCGACGGCAATGCGCAGCGACAACACCGCGCTCTTGCTCCGCGACTCCAGTGCGGCGATGGCCTGGGGGATACCGCTGCCCTGGGAACCGGGAAACAGGTTGCGGGTGGCCCACGCCAACCCGGCCATCACCAACGGCGTGGACAGGAGAGGTACCCAGGGGCCCAGTTCTACCAGCCGGTTGAACAGTTCGCCCGCGTAGTCAGCGAGAATGGCGAATAGGGCGCAGAGGCCGCCCACCAGAAGGGCGCCAAACCAGAAAACCAGGCGAACCTTCCAGGCGGAGGGGTTGAAAAACTTGCGGTGACTACGGCGCAAATTCCGTCGGAATGATCGGCTGGTGTTTTGGGCAAGGGACGACATGTTATTTTTCCTTAGCGGGCAAGCGACCTGGACCGCAATCCTAGGCGCCTGCGGGAATGCCGCCATCCGGCTCCATCTCAGGTTCAGGCCGGGACTCGGATGCGGGTCGCGGCACCTGCAGGCTGCCACTTTTGAACTTCACGTCGGCACACTCATTGAAACAGCGCACCGTACAGTGTTCGCAGATGGATTTGTCCAGCTTCTGGAAAATGCCGTGCAGCGCCGCCGATTTGCTCTGGAAAACGTTGTGAGAATCGATTTTGTCCAGCGCATGGCACTCGTCCAGAGAATTCCACAAGCCCTGTTTGACATTAATTAGATAGAATCCGCCACCGGCGGCACGACGTCGGACCGCTTCGCCTGCGAACACGTCGGCAGCGGCGATGTCGACGAAGCTGATACCTTGAGCGACAATGGCCAGGTGCACCTGTAGCGGATGTTGCTGTTCCAGTCGGGCAAACTTTTCGCGCAGGTAAGCCACTGAACCAAAGAACAGGTTGCCATCGATACGCATGATGTGTAGCTGCGGGCATTCCTTCAAGCGGCCGCCCTCGGTGACGGTGGAAAACTTGCGGTTGGGTATGCTGGGGTCCGGCATGCGGGTGACGATACGCGGCTTGGAGACGCGCATCAGGTAGAGCACCAGCGACAGCAGGATGCCGGCCATGATGGCGAACTCAAGGTCGAGGAACAGGGCACCGAGGAAGGTGACTATGAAGATGCTCCGCTCGGAATTATTGGAGGTGAAGATGTGCTTGATCGCCGCGAAGTCGATCAGGCCCCAGGCGACGATGAACAGGATGCCGGCCATGGCCGCGGTGGGCAGGTAGGCGACCAGAGGGGCGATGGCGAGCACAATAAAAATCTCCAGGAAGCCGGCGATCATGGCGCTCATTGGAGTCTTGGCGCCGGCCTGGTAGTTGAGACTGGATCGGTTGAATGAGCCTGTCGCGACATAGCCGGAGAAGAAGCTGCCGGCGATATTAGACAGTCCCTGGCCGATGAACTCCTGGTTACCATCGATCAACTGCCCGCTGCGTATGCCGATTGCGCGGCCGATGGAGATCGCTTCGGTCAGGGCGAACAGGGTCATTGCCAGCGCCGCCGGGGCCAGTTTCTGGATGGTGTCCAGCGAGAAGTCAGGGCGGGACAGCGGCGGCAGGGTCTGCGGCAGTGCGCCCACGGTCTTGATACCGGTAGCGTCATAGCCGTACAGCAGGTTGAAGATCAATCCGAGCAGGGTGCCCGAGATGAGCGCGACAATAAGGAACGGGATCCTGGGGAACTTCTTTTTCACCACCAGGCCCGAGATCAGGGTGAGGCTGGCGATTGCCAGTACGTACAGATTGGTGTGGGACACCTGCTGGGAGAAGTGGCCGAGCGTCTCGAAAAGGTTGCCCTCACGCGGAATCGGTACGCCGAAGAAGTTCTTTAACTGCTTGCTGGCAATGAGAATGGCCGCGCCAGTAGTGAAGCCCACTATCACCGAGTGGGAGATGAAGTTGACCACGGCTCCCATACGGGCTGCGCCCAGGACGAGCTGGATAACGCCTACCATGAAGGTCATGGTTAGCGCCAGGCTGACATATTCGGGGGTCATGGGTTCTGCATAGACGCTGAGCGACGACAGCAGCACGATTGAGGCTGCTGTTGTGGGACCTGACATCAAGTGCCACGAGGAGCCAAAAAATGCGGCGATAATGGGTGGGATCATGCCTGCATAGAGACCGTATTGCGGTGGCATGCCGGCGATGGCGGCGAAGGCCACGGCCTGAGGCACCACCACAATGGCGACGGTCAATCCGGACATCAGATCGGCCTTGATGGTGTTACCGTTGATGCGGTGTTTCCATAACAAAAAAGGCAGCAGTCGAGTTTGCCAGGCAGCGTATTGCGAAGACGACATAAAAGTTTCCCCAGACTAATTAAATTGTGTGTCGGAGCGTATTGCCCCGGGCGACTCTCTAAACGGAGCCTCCGTGATTCTGGCGTTGCGAGTCATTGTTGCCGGACTTGAGACTGTTGCGGTGTTCGGCAAGATCTTTCCGGGCGATCAAATTACCGGCCGCGGCCGCGCGCTGTAGCCAGTTCATCGCCTTTTCTGGATCGCGTTGCACCGCCCAGGCACCATCGCGGTAATGTACCGCCAACTGATACTGGGCCACTGGATCGCCCTGTTGGACCCGCGTAATCAGGGCCTCGGGGGATTGCATCAAAGGCGAACTGGCCTCCAGCGTGCGCCATACGGCAAACAGGCTTTTAACACCGACCGAGTCGAGTCGCTCGGCAAGCGCAGCGAAGCGGTTGTTACCTCGGTAGAGGTCGGTCTCGGTAATCGGCATTTCAGCGTAGAGGCTGGCCAATTCCTCATGGGCGCGGTTATCGCCGCGGTCGGCAGCATCCCGCAACCAGTCAACTGCCTGGTGGTCCTGGCCGTTGCTTAGCAAATATTCGCCCAGGTGCAGCTGGGCATCGGCGTTACCGCCTCGGGCGGCTATTTGCCACCAGGGTAGTGCCTGTTGCAGCTGGTGCTTGTCGCTGGCGTAGCTGTTGGCAATTACATCGGCGGCGTAGGCGTTGCCGTTCTGTGCTGCTGTGCTCAACCAATAGCGGCCGGTTACCGGATCAGGCGCGATGCCATAGCGACCTTTCATATAAGCAAGACCGAGCTGCAGCTGGGCACCCGCGTTACCGGACTTGGCTAGCTGGTTTAGCCAATCGATCTCGTCCCCGTTGGCAACGCCGCTGGCCTGGCTGGCCAGCATGGCGATACTTGCGACAATGGCAAGGCCGGCCAGCAGGGTTGTTGCGAAGAGCTTGGTCGGGTGATCGGTAAATCGCATATGTAGATTGTTTGCCTCCGCTGATAACGAATGTTGGATAAATGTCAGAATACAAAATGCAAAACCAGTGCCAAAAAAAATATAAAAAATAAATTCAATTAAAACAGAGGGTTAAATATTTTTATGCAAAGTTAATAAAAAACTAATAGACTTAATATCTACAAATTTTGGAGGTTGCTTCGTGTCATGTAGGTTGTTTGCCTTGCTGCACCTGAATCGCCTGCAGCGCAAGTTAATGCTGGTGGTGGTGGTTATTATTCTGGTGCCCATGCTGGTTACAGGGGTGTTCTCCGCCTCGTGGGTCACCGCACGTATGGATGATTCCATCGAGGGCTGGATCCGCGAGGCGGCACAGGTCAACAGTAACTGGCTGGCTACGCTGAACAATAACGGCCGCCTGTTCGCGGACCTTTTTGCTCACTTGCTGGGTGACAAGCCCCGATTTGTAGATGGGCAGTCACCGATCCCGCCACAGCTGGTGCCCCTGGCGCAGGAACTGGGTATTAACCTGGTGCAGGTGTACGATCCTGAAGGGCGACAAATTTATTCCTCACCCGAGGTTAGCCTTGGTACCTCCTGGCAGCCTGGGCAGAGCGAAACTGTGCTCAAGGTGAGCCAGGGGGACAAGAGCCTGCTGGCGGCGGTTACCATTGTTCGCTACCCCAAAGATCAGCCCCACCACTACCGCTTGGTACTCGGCACCCTGTTCGACAAGCAACTGCTGACCCGACTCGGCAATATGAGTGGGCTCAAGACGCGGCTGTTCTATCCACGTGGTGGCGATTTTGCCAAGGCTTTCTCCGAGGAAGGGCGGCTGCTCAAGCTGCGCTTGCCGCCATCTGCTTTCGAGCAACTCAAGCAGCAGCGGGATTATTACAGTGACCAGGCGGAGAATGGTCAGTACTGGGGCCTGTATACTCCGGTGGCCGATACCAGTGGCAGGGTTGAGGCGGTGCTTTTCAGCGGCCTGGCGCACCATGGAGGTGATCGTTTCCTAACCGACCAGGCGGCGGTGGTTATTGCGGTGGCACTGCTCGGCTCCTTGCTGGCCGGTATTACCGGGCTGCTGTTATCACGCTTGGTGGTACGCCCGGTGACCTATTTGCGCGAGGGCATGATGAAGGTGGCGGCGCAGGATTTTCGCGCCAGTGTGCCGATTGCCTGGCGTGATGAAGTGGGTGACTTGGCGCGTACCTTCAACAGCATGGCGGCCAGCCTGCGCGAGGCCCGCGACCAGCAGCGGCGTGAATTCCAGCAAGACAAGATTGCCTCCCTCGGCGAGCTGTCGCTATCGCTGGCCCACGAGATCCGTAACCCCATTGGTGTGATCAAAACCGCCACCAAGCTACTGCAAAAGACCGGCGACCCGCTCAAGCACGCCGAGTTGCAGCGCATGATCGGCGAGGAGTGCCAGCGCCTGGACCAGTTCCTCAAAGATTTCCAGCAGCTTGCCCGTCACCGCAAACCCCAGTTCAACCGGATCGATCCAGCGCTGCCGCTGGAAAAGGCGCTGCAGGTGATGTTGGCGGGCCGCGACCAGGTGCGCGTACAACGCAACTATCGTCATGGGGAACAGACTATTCGTGCCGATGCGGAGCTGTTGCAGCAGGCTTGGGTGAATCTGGTGCGCAATGCCCTGGAGGCGATGGATGGTGCGGGTGAATTCCAGGTAGGCTCGGTGCTGGAACACGGGCAGCTGGTGCTCTACCTGCAGGACAACGGACCGGGTATTCCGGTGGAGCTAATGACACGCCTGTTCGAACCCTTTTTTACCACCAAGTCCGGGGGTAGCGGACTAGGGCTAACCCTTGCAAGCACCTTGGCGGAGGCCAACGATGCGACCCTGGAACTAGTTCCCAATAGTGGTGCCGGCGCGCGCTTCGCGATGCGCTTTGATCTGAGTGAGGAGGCATGATGCAGCGCACTGTGCTGATAGTGGACGATGAACGCAATATGCTCATGGTCATGGAGATGGCCCTGGAGGAGGCAGGCTATCGTGTGCTTACCTCTGAGAGTGGCGAGGATGCGGTGGCGATGCTGCGCGACCCGGATCTCGCTGTGGTGCTCTCCGATCTGAATATGCCAGGCATGAGCGGTGAGGAATTTATCGCGCGTTGTCAGCGCGAGCGTCCAGACGTGCCAGTGATCGTGGTCACCGCTTTCGGCTCGATTCGCTCCGCCATCCAGTGTATCCAGGCGGGTGCCAGTGATTACGTGACCAAACCGTTCGAGCCCGAGGAGTTGCAGTTTGCTGTACAGAGTTCGCTGCGCCTGCATGACTTGATGCAGGAGAACCGGCAGCTGCAGGCGGCCGTGACCGGTGCCGCGCCGCGCCGTCGATTGGTGGGCAATAGTCAGGCCATGCTGGCGCTGCGCGATGAGATCAATCGGGTTGCTCCCTACAAGACCAATGTGCTGATCACCGGAGAGAGTGGTACCGGCAAAGAAGCGGTGGCCCGTTCCATCCACGAGGATGGCCCGCGCGCCGAGCGTCCCTGGGTGGCCATCAACTGCTCAGCCATCCCCCGCAATCTGATGGAGAGCGAACTGTTCGGCTATGTGCGCGGCGCCTTTACCGGTGCAGTGCAGAACCGTATAGGTCGGCTGGAGCAGGCCAATGGCGGCACCCTGTTTCTGGACGAGGTGGGCGACCTGGACCTTACCCTGCAGGCAAAATTGCTTAGGGTATTGCAGGAGCGCGAGTTTTCACCGGTGGGCAGTGATGTGGTGCGCCGCGTCGACCTGCGGGTGATCGCTGCCACCCACAGGGACCTGGATGCCATGGTGAGCGAAGGTCGCTTCCGCGAGGATCTGCTCTATCGTCTGGATGTTTACAAAATTCATGTGCCGCCGCTGCGCGATCGCCGCGAAGATATTCCCCTGTTGGCTAACAGCTTTCTGCAGACCTTACGCGCTGAGATGGACAAGCCGGTGGAACGTTTCACTGATGAAGCACTGGCCAGCCTGTACGCCTACGATTGGCCCGGCAATGTGCGTGAACTGCGCAATGCGGTTGAGCGTTCCCTGTTGTCGTGCAATGGTATGTTGATCGAGCGTGATGACCTACCGGACAAGGTCAACCGGGGCGATGGGGAGCTGATGCGTGATGATAGCGAACTGGCACAGGTGATTGAGAATGGGCTGGACAATTGGCTTGCCGTAGTGGAACGCGACCTCATTGTGGAGGCTCTGAAGGAGACCGGTGGCGTACAGGTCCAGGCGGCACGATTACTGGGTATTTCCGAGCGCAGTCTTTGGCACCGGGTGAAAAAGCTGGATATACGCGTTGATCGCCGGGTGCGTGACTGAATCACAGGGTTACAGCAGAAGACAGCCGGACGCACCATCCAGAAGCGATATCTTCCCGTCATAGCTTCATCACACGTCGGCATTTTCTTGTTTGGGCGTATGGCCAATTAACATAATATATCATTGCAATTTATACTATTGATGTATTTATGGGATTGAAACTTATGACAATCAGAAAACCCATACCCAAGCCGGATTGTTGGGAGCTATATAAAATCGAGAGGATATGAACACTCGATCTAAATCCATGTCAGATTCAAAAGATACGGAACAGGCGTCGCTCGATACTTTCTGGATGCAACATGCCCTGGAACTGGCGCGCAGGGCCAGGGCGGCGGGCGAGGTTCCGGTCGGTGCGGTGCTGGTCAGAGGCGAGCAGATACTCGCTGAAGGTTGGAATGCCCCTATCGGCCAGCATGATCCCACTGCCCATGCTGAAATCCGCGCCTTGCGCGCAGGGGCTGAACAAATCGGCAACTATCGGTTGTTGGATACTACCCTGTATGTCACGCTCGAACCCTGTGTCATGTGCGCCGGGGCGATTATCCACGCCCGTGTCAAGCGGGTTGTATACGGCGCCACCGATCCGAAGACAGGAGCAGCCGGCAGTGTATTCGATATCCTCGGTTCAGATCGGCACAATCATCGCGTTGAAATAACCGGCGGTATCCTGGCCGATCAATGTGGCGCCCTCGTATCGGAATTTTTTCAGGCAAAACGAAAAAAAATGCCCTGAGTGGCTGTCTATATAGTTTGCGATAAGTCTGTAAACTGGAATCCATTTAATGAAATCCATTCTCCCACTGTCACGTATTGTCATTGCAGGTTTGTTGTTGGCGCCGATGTTTGCCAACGCGGCGCAGGATCTGCAGCCTTTGCTTGTAAACTATCCGCCGGCCCCGGTCGAAATGGAGCTCAAACAGGTATCGGAGCACGTTTATTATGTCCAGGGTGCGGCCGGCACCGCCCTGGACAATGAAGGGTTCATTTCCAATGCCGGTTTTGTTGTGACCCGTGCAGGAGTGGTGGTGATCGATGCCCTTGGTACGCCATCGCTGGCGGCCATGCTGTTACGACAGATCCGAACGGTGACCGACCAACCCGTTGTCAAAGTCATCTGCACCCATTACCACGCGGACCATATTTACGGCCTGCAGGTGTTCAAGGAAGCCGGTGCCGAAATCATCGCCCCGGCCGGAGCGAATGAGTACCTGAATTCACCCGCCGCCAGTGAACGGCTCGAGGAACGGCGTTTTTCCCTTGACCCATGGGTAAACGAGAAGACGCATCTGGTCGCACCGGATGTGGGGTTGAAAAAAAGCACCCGTTTCGAGCTGGGCGGGATGCAGTTTGTGCTTACCCTGGTGGGCAAGGCCCACTCGGATGGGGATCTGACCGTGTACGTCGAGCCGGATCGGGTACTGTTCTCGGGCGACATCATCTTTGAGGGTCGCGTCGCCTATCTGGGGGATGCCAATACCAAACACTGGTTGGACGTACTCCAGCAGATGGAGACCTCCCGGCTGGTAGCGCTGATCCCGGGGCACGGTCCGGCAGCCAGCGATCCCAACCAGGCTATCCGCGTGACACGACGTTACCTGGCCTATATTCGTAAGGTAATGGGTGAGGCCGTGCTGGAGATGGATGCTTTTGATGAAGCCTATGCACAGGCTGACTGGTCCGAGTTTAAAGATTTGCCCGCGTTTGAGGCCGCCAATCGGCGCAATGCCTATCAGGTTTATCTATCATTGGAAGAAGAACTGCTTGGGCAATAGGTGGCAGACCCGGACGTCGGATACCCGGCTTGCGTTACAGCCTGGGCAGGGCCATTCGTTACCCGCAATAAAAAGCCGGGGAACTCCCCTGGCTTTTCAATGAAGGTTTGATGTGATCAGGACTGTCTCGGTTCTGGGTAGATCTGGGACAGAAAAGTCATAGGTTCGTTATAGGACTGGCGAAGAGAATGCCAGTACCGGTTTGGTTTTTTCCCGCATTGGTGCATCCCGGTCGATAGTCCAGCGAAGGATGTCGTAGTAACTGCGAATGTTTTCAACATAACGGACCGGTTCCGTGCCCCGGGCATAGCCGTGCTTGGTCTTGCTGTGCCATTTGTGCTTGGACAACAGTGGCAGGCTTTTCTTTACGTCCATCCAGACTTCGGGATCCCCCCCACGCTGAGCGGTGATTTTCTGGGCATCTTTCACATGGCCGTAGCCAACGTTATAGGCGGCCAGCGCCAGCCAGGTACGATCCGGTTCCGGCACATCGGCAAACTGATCAAACAGAATCCGCAGGTAGCGGGCGCCACCTTTAATGCTTTGGGCCGCGTCGGTACGTTTCGTGACCCCCAGTTGCGCGGCAGTGACACGGGTCAGCATCATCAGGCCACGCACCCCGGTGGGTGAGACCGCGAGCGGGTTCCAGTGGGATTCCTGATAACCGACTGCAGCAACCAGCCGCCAGTCCAGGTCGTTCTTGGCCGCAGCTTGCTGGAACAGTTCCTGGTAATTGGGTAACCGCCCCTGGATATGGCGCATGTAGGTGGGCGTGCCAGCGTAATCGTAGTTGCGCACGTGGTCGTAGTGGCGGGCCAACATGCGCTTAAGCTCGCCGTTTTCTTTTATGTGTTTGAAAAAGTCGACTGCGGCCTGGTAGAGACTGTCATCCTGACCCTGTGGCATGGCCCAGGCCAGATCCTGCGGACTACTCAGACTGAAAGCCACTTGCACCTCAGGATGGAAACGGCGCACCAGTGCTATTTCATTGGAGTCGGCCACGGTGTAATCGATAACCTGCTCCGCGACCAGAGTCAGCAATTCACTGCTGCCGGTATCTTCGCTCTCGACCCAGTTAAGGCCGGGAAAGTCCCGCTTGAATTCAGTCAGTCGCTCGGCATGGCTGCTATTCGCCAGCACTTCAAGATTTTTACCCACCAGGTCCTTGATTGAACGGGGCCGTTTCTCGCCCTTGTGGTACACGACCTGCTGGGTGATCTGCTGATAGGTGGGGGTAAACCGGATGTTCTTTTCGCGCTCCTCGGTTACCGTCAGGCCCGCTGCAGCCAGATGGGCCTCACCGGCGGCAACCTTGCCGAGAATACTCTGCAGGTTGTCGTCCACCACGAATCGGGCCTGAACGCCAAGATAATCGGCAAAAGCCTTGACCAGTTCGAATTCCGGTCCCGTCGGTCCGTGAGGTCCTATATAATAGGTAGTCGCCGAATTGCGGGTGAGGACACGCAGTTCACCGGAATCCTGAACCTTTTCCAGCAGGGTTTTCTGGGGGGCATAGACAAACAGGAGCAGCGCAAATATCGCCGCGCCGGAGAGAAGGGATGAGAAACCGCTTTTCTGCATGTTGCCTGTTCCCGTTGCCTGATGAACTGTCGGTCAGTTGTTGAAATTGAGAACCCGGTCATTGACAGGGGTTCCCGCTTTTCCAGATAACAAGTGAATATTACAACATACTAATATAGGGTTCTATAGGAATTTCGCAGTAAATTTATATGGAATTGGTGATATAAAAGAAGCTAAGTTATTGATTTTAATTGGCAGCGGCTTGCAGAAGCGAGTATTGAGGCTTTTCTCTTCTCGAGCCCGGGCCATACACCACTGTGTTCCAGAAGTGGAGCAGGCGCTGGCCGAAAATGCCGGCCGCAGGGAGAAGGGCAGGGATTCCCGGAGTCAATCAGGCGAACGACACGCCACAAGCGCGCTGGTTGAGTATTCTGTTAGTTGCACTGGAGAGGTGCCGGAGCTGGCCGAACGGGCTTGACTCGAAATCAAGTGAACGCTTACGCGTTCCGAGGGTTCGAATCCCTCCCTCTCCGCCAAATAACTATTAAACACAGCGGTTATGAGATCAAAAAGTCCTCAATGCAATGAAAAATTTAAACAAATTATCCAAATTTTCGTTTTCACACCGGACCCCCAACCCACGCAACGGTTTGTTAGCCGTTTGTTTCAATCGTTAGCGGTGTAATAAATTGATGAACACTATTTACTATTTCGCATATGGCTCAAATTTACATCCGATTAGGTTGATGGAGCGAGTGCCTTCGGCTGAATTGATAGGTGTTGCTACAAATCCTAATCATAGGCTTACATTCCACAAAAAAAGCAATGATGGATCAAGCAAGTGCAATATGTTTGATTCAAGGTCTGAATCAGACATGATTTACGGCGCTATATATAAATTAAAGCAAGAACATAAAAATGAATTAGATAGGATTGAAGGTAAAGGGTTCGGTTATATCGATAGTCAAATTACGCTCAATCATCATGGTGTTGAATATACGTGTTTCTCATATCTTGCACAGCAATCTCATATTGTGCAAAACGTGAAGCCATATCACTGGTATAAGAAGCTAGTTGTTCTTGGTGCCCAGTATCTAGATTTTCCACCTCCATATATATCTTCTATCGATGCAGTAGAATCAATAGAAGACCCGGATCCAACGCGAAGAAAAGAAAATAAATTGCTTATTAAAAGCATCATCAGCCACCGTTAATAA
>Ga0316577_10000827_pt1 | contig 13494 bp, 13 predicted proteins | sample S5NA_FD_203073 | JGI IMG/M metagenome (GOLD analysis project Ga0316577, IMG submission 203073) | Rhizosphere microbial communities from salt marsh grasses in Alabama, United States - S5-7_050615r2r1 | ecosystem: Host-associated > Plants > Roots > Rhizosphere | place: USA: Alabama | collected... | reverse complement strand
CCGATCTGGTCGTACGCATTCACGATTCCGTACGGAAGGGGATCGCCCATGCAGCCGCCGGGCACCAGCTTCTCCAGGGTGATCTTGTACACGCCTGTTCCCATCCGGGACGTGGTGAAGTCGCCGAAGTGGGTGTAACCACTAAGAAGCTCGCCGTTGCCGAGAAGACCCCCGGCCACGAGTACAGATGCGGTCGACCCGTCGATCTCAGATTTCGTGTACACATTGGATGCTCGAGCAAAGGTCGATGCGTCCACCCCGTCGAGTGTGTCGGCGTCGACGACTCGGTTGATGGCGAGGCGGTGCATGAATGCTGCCATCTGCCCCCGCGTCACATACTCGTCCGGACAGAACCGGTCATTCGCCGGCGGGTTACAGCCCTTCGTCACCCCCGCCGCTGCGAGCCACTGAATGTCCGCGGCGAAGACGTTGCCGTCGGGGACGTCGGTGAACCCGCCCGCAGCGAACGCCCCGACCGGGACCAGCACCAACACGACCAGCGCTGTGACCAACAGCGCCTTGCCTGACAAGCCGCGCACCGTCTGTCTCCCTCACTCGTGCGCATCCTGTGTGCGCTCCACCACGAAACCTACGCGGCAGAAGGCAGGGCGCGGTGACTTCAATCCCTGTTTCGGCGATCCGTTAGCGGCAAACAGCGTCCTCGAATCCACCCTCGGGACCCGCAACCTTCCCAGTCGAAGGAAACTCCTATTCAGATGCATGGAAACGTGAGATGATCAGAGACAGACACATACGCCTGCGCGATTGAGGTGGCCCATGCCGTCGGCTCTGCAGTACCTCGTGTTCGGGGCCTTCATGATTTTCGTCTTCCTGGCAGCTGCGCCGCTTCTCCTCATAGTTGCCGTCTGCCTCCGCGTGGCCGCTGAGGAGATTCAGCGCGGGTGGCACGCGCTGCGTACCCACGCCCGGCGGTGGCAGCCGCGCGTCGAGCCCAGGGTCCCAACCCTGGTCTGACAACCGTCGGGGAGCACGTCGTCGGTCGCTTCGCATTGGCGATCTCTTCGGGTATGCGGGCCGTTCGAAGGTCGCGTACCTCGCCCGCTGATAGGGTGCGAGCGCCGTCGCGGAGGTAGGGAATGGTGTCGTCGAAGTGCCCAGGGTGTGGCCGCCTCATGCCGGCCGACGCCACGCAGTGCCCGGCATGCGGCACCGGCATCCCGCTGAACCCCTCGAGCGGCCTCACCACCGCCGTGATACCCGATCCACATCAGGGTGGGTGGTGGGACCGTCGGCCGACGTGGTTCCTCTTCGCTCTCGTGTTCGCCGCCGGATCGGTGTTGCTCGGCGCAGTCGGCTTCGCCGTCGTGATCCTGGGCGGATCAGCGTTCGACTGGGTATCGGGGTGGGAGGCTCCCTGGGCCGCCACAGCGGTCACGACGACGGCTGCCGTGAATCAGCTGACCGTCGGGGAATGCTTGGACGATGAGCAGCTCGAGGCCTACCTGGGCGGGGGCGACTTCGAGGTGGCGTCATGCAGCGATCCGCACGACTACGAGGTGTACGTGTCGTGGGAGTACGCGCCGGGGCCGTACCCGGGCGACGACGCGGTCAAGTCCAAGTTGGCCGAGGTCTGCCTCGGGGAGTTCCAGGCGTACGTCGGGCGCGACTACGACTCCTCTGCTCTCGATTTCTATCGGGCCTGGCCGGGTCGGGATCTGTGGGAGTCGGGCTCCAGGATCGGCGAGTGCCTCCTGTTCGATGTCGAGGGCAACGAGCTGACGGGGAGCGCCTACGGGAGGGGCTGGTAGGGCCTCGCGGCCCGGCGGTGGCGCGCTACTGCCCGTCGTATTCCTGCACGACGTCTTCGACGATTGCGAGCTCGACACCGGCGGACGCAAGGATCTCGGGAGTGTCGCCGCCCGCGTGGTAGCGCCGCTTCGCAACGACCTTGGCGATGCCGCTACTGGCGATGAGCATCGCACAGACTCTGCACGGCTCCATCGAGCAGTACATCGTCGTGCCTTCGAGCGCGAGGCCGTAGCGGGCAGCCTGGATGATCGCGTTCTGCTCGGCGTGGATCGTGCGAACGCAGTGCTGGCGCACGGTGCCGTCGTCGTCGATGACCTTCTTCAGATCGTGGCCGACCTCGTCGCAATGCGGCATCCCCGACGGCGAGCCAACGTAGCCGGTGCAGATGATCCGCTTGTTGCGGACCACGACGGCGCCGCTCTTCCCGCGGTCACAGGTCGCGCGTGTCGCGACCTGGTCGACGAGGTCGAGGAAGTAGGTGTCCCAGCTCGGTCTCATGTCATGCTCCGTTGCCGTTCCGGCGGCGAACGATACCGCCTCGTTGGAGCCGGATCCGAGACCCAACGGACCGGCCTCCGACCGGGGAGCCGAGTCCACGCGCAACGCGACCGCTCGGTACGCTCGCACTGTGACCCGGATCCTGCTCGACGATGTGACGGTGACGTATGCCGGCGTCGCTGCGCTCAGGCACGTCACACTCGGCGTGGAAGATCGGGAGCTCCTCGTCGTGATCGGGCCGTCGGGGAGCGGGAAGTCGACGCTCCTCCGAGCCGTCGGTGGGCTCGAGGCGGTCACCGGGGGCGCGGTTCGCTTCGACGGAAGGGACGTGACGCGTGTGTCGCCTGCGAGCAGGGACATTGCGATGGTGTTCCAGGAAGACGCACTCATCCCTTTCAAGTCCGTTCGAGCGAACGTCGCGTTCCCACTGGAGGTGCATCGTGTGGGCCGCGCGGAGATCGAGCGGCGAGTGCTCGCCGAGGCCCGGGCGCTCGCGATCGATCGCTTCCTCGAGCGGTTCCCGAGAGAGCTGTCGGCAGGCCACCAGCAGCTCGTCCAAGCGGCACGGGCGCTCGTGCGCTCGCCGAGCGTGTTCCTGCTCGACGAGCCGCTGGCCCGTATGGACGCCACCAACCGGAGGATGATGCGTGACGAGATCCTCTTGCTGCAGCGCGGCTACGGTGTCACGACCATCTACGCCACGAACGACCAAGAGGAAGCGATGGCGATCGCCGATCGGATCGCCGTCCTCGGCGACGGCCACCTCCACCAAGTCGGGACACCGGACACGGTCTATCGGGAGCCGGTCGACCGATTCGTGGCGGGCTTCGTCGGCTCCCCATCGATGTCCTTCCTCGCCGGTGAGGCCCTTCCTCGTGAGATCCGAACGGCCGCCGGGTCGATTCCGTTCGAGCGGCCGGGCATCGCGGGCAGGGTCACCGTCGGCGTACGCCCACACCACTGGGAGATCGTGCCGGCGGCCGGGCTCTCTGGGGAGGTGACGTTCGTGGAGAACCACGGCGACCACGGCTACGCCTCCGTCGCGCTCGGCGAGGGTGAGATCACCATGCGGGTCGAGCTCGACGGCCCGAAGCCGGGCGACATCATCGAGATCTGGACCCGACGCTTCCACGTCTTCGACCGGGACGGCCGGGCGGTCGCGCACATCGGCTGATCCCGCCTCCCATGAGGATGGCCCGGCGCGTCGGCGATACAGGGCCGAACGAACCTGGACGATTGAGAAGCGCCGGACAATGATGGGGCTGTGAGTGATGCAACGACACCCTCAGTGACGCAGGCCATCGACGTCCACGGGATTCGGTTCTCGTACCGCGACGTGACGGCCGTGGACGGGATCTCATTCTCGGTGGCGCCCGGTGAGATCTTCGGTTTTCTCGGCCCGAACGGGGCTGGGAAGTCGACCACGATCAAGATGCTCACGGGGCAGCTCCGCCCCGGCGACGGGTCGATCGACATCCTCGGCATGCCGATGCCGGGCCGTCGCGAAGAGATCCAGGCGCGCCTCGGCGTGTGCTTCGAGGAGAAGAACCTCTATCTCAACATGACCGGGCGAGAGAACCTCGCGTTCTTCGCACGCCTCTTCGCGATCGAAGAGTTCGAGCCCGAGACGCTGCTCGAACGTGTCGGCCTCCTCACGCGGGTCGACGATCGCGTCTCGGAGTACTCCAAGGGCATGCGCCAGCGACTCATGATGGCCCGCGCGCTCATCAACCGGCCCGACGTGCTGCTGCTCGACGAGCCGACCGACGGCCTCGACCCGGTGTCGGGGATCGCGATTCGCGACCTCGTCAGGGAGGAAGCCGCTCGCGGCGCTGCGGTGCTGCTCACCACCCACGACATGCACGAGGCCGACACGCTCAGCGACCGGGTCGCGTTCATCAACCAGGGCAAGATCCTCGCAATCGACACGCCGGAGAATCTCAAGCTCCGCCACGGCAGGAGATCCGTGCGGATTCGAGCGCGCAGCGGCGACGGCGTTGAAGAGGCGGTCATCGATCTCGACGAGGACGGAGCCGAGGACCGGATCAGGGAGGCCGTCTCGGTGGAGGGGCTGATGACGATCCACACCGAGGAGGCGACGCTGGAGGACATCTTCGTCGAGTACGCCGGGAGGGGGCTCGCCTGATGAACCTCGCCGCCGTCGGCGCGATCATCCGCAAGGACTTCGCCGAGTTCGGGCGGAACCGCTTCTTCGTCTTCATCACGATCATGGTGCTGGTCGCGTGGGGGGTGGTCTACTGGTTCCTGCCCGACACGGTGCAGGAGACCGTGACGATCGGGGTCGTCTCCGCCGAGCTCGGAGACGCTGCGGGGGGTATCGGTGACGTCGATGCGGCAGGACTCGGCGTCGTCACGTTCGGCTCTGAAGCCGAGCTCCGCTCCGCCGTCGAGGAAGGAAGGGATGACGTCGCAGCCGGGATCGTGTTCCCGGACGACTTCAGCGGCTCGATTGCACGTGGTGAGGCGCCGACCGTGACGCTGTTCGTGCCGGCCGGCCTGCCGGGCGACGTCGAGATGCTCATCGAAGGGCTCGTCGGCGAGGTCGCCTACGCGATGGCCGGGAGCGCGCCACCCGTCGACCCGATCACCGAGGCGGTCGTCCTCGGCACCGACCGCGTCGGCGAGCAGACGTCGATGCAGCAGCAGATGCGGCCGCTCCTGCTCGTCATGGTGCTCATGGTCGAGACGTTCGCCTTGTCGGCGCTCGTCTCGGTCGAGGTGCAGAGCCGCACGGTCGTTGCCGTGCTGGCGACGCCGACGCGGGTCGGGGAGTTCCTCGCGGCCAAAGGCATCTTCGGCGTGGGCCTGGCGCTCTCCGAGGTCGTCATCCTGGGCCTGATCATCGGGGCGTTCGGTACGAGCCCGCTGCTCGTGCTCGTGATGCTGTTGTTCGGGGCGATCATGGCGACCGGCTTCGGCCTCATCGCCGGCGCATACGGCAAGGACTTCCTCGGGACGCTGCTCGTCGCCATGTTGGTCATGATCCCGTTGATGATCCCGGCGTTCGCGGCCCTGTTCCCGGGGAGCTCGCCGATGTGGGTCAAGATCCTGCCGACCTATGCGCTCGTGCAGGGTGTCATCAACGTGACGGTCGACGGAAGCGGGTGGGCGGACATCGCACCCGCGGTGGGACTCCTCGCCGCATGGGGTGTGGTGGTGATGGCGGCAGGAGCGGGGATCTTGAGAAGAAGGGTGGCGGCGCTGTGAGCCTCACGCGGGTATGGCACGTGTTCACGAGGGAGATCCGGCTTTCGCCGCGGTCGCCGTGGGTGTTCTTCGCGATTGCGATGCCGCTGCTCATGACCTTCCTCCTCACGTCGGTCTTCGGCTCGCTGTTCGAGGCGAGCCCGCGGCTCGGCCTCGTCGACGAGGGGAGCTCGGCCGTGACGGCGGCCGCCCAAGCGCTCGAAGGGGTCGACGTCGTCCTCGTCTCCGACGTAGCGACGCTCAAGCGGGATGTGGAGGCACACGACCTCGATGCCGGCCTCGTCCTGCCCACCGGGTTCGATGACAGCATCGCCGCCGGCGGTCATCCCGACTTGGCGTTCTATGTGTCCGGGGAAAGCATCGCCTCGAATCGCATCATCCTCGCCGTCACCACGATCGAGCTCGTCCGCGGCGTCGCTGGGGAGTCACCTCCGGTCGACGTCGTCGTCACGAGCGTCGGCGACGAGAACTACGTGCCCATCGGAGACCGCCTGCTGCCCACGATGGTCTACTACGCCGTCATCATCGCTGCGCTCTTCATTCCCGCGGCGGTGCTCGTCGACGAGCGCGAGAAGCGCACCCTCGATGCGGTGCTCGTGACGCCGACGAAGATGTCCGAAGTCCTCGCGGGCGAAGGCATGTTCGCCACGCTGCTGGCCGTCGTGATGGGCCTCGCCACACTTGCCCTCAACGACGCGTTTGCCGGCCAGCCCGTGCTCATGACGCTCATCCTCTTCATCGGTGCCGTCATGATGACGCTCGTTGGGCTCATGCTCGGGCTCTGGGCGAAGGACATCAACACGATGTACACGGCGGTGAAGGCCGGGGGCATCTTCGTGTTCCTGCCGGCCATCTTCGTGCTGTTCCCCGGGTTGCCCCAGTGGATCCCGAAGCTCGTGCCGACCTACTACTTCCTCCAGCCGATCTACGACATCGCGATCTTCGGCCACACCTTCGGGGACGTGTGGCCCGAGCTGCTCATCGCCGTCGTGATCTGCATCGCGCTCGTGCCGATCCTCGCAGCGCTCGCGCGCTGGTCCGAGCGCCAGCTCGCGATGACCGTCTAGGCCGACACCTCCGCCGGTGCGCTGCGTCGCGCAGCGGGGGAGGCCGACATCCGGAGGAAGGCGATCAGGATCGGCACCAGGTATCCGACGTATGCGACGGCCATGAGGAGCGACGGGCGCGGCGTCCAGCCGAACAGGCTGCCGAGGAACCGTCCCGTCAGGCTCGTGGAGGGATCGAGGATGCCGAGATCCCAGACGTGCTCGTTGACCGTCGGGAGGAGCCCCGACTCCTGGAACTCATGCACGCCTTTCGCTACGAGCCCTGCGGCGAACAGCACGATGAGGACGCCGGTCGCACGGAAGAACGAGCGGAGGTCGACGGCGGTACTGCCGGCGTAGAACAGGACGCCGATCACGATCGCGGCGCCGAGCCCGGCCAGCCCGCCGATCAGCTGCACGGCTGCGGCTTCGGTCCCGACCGTCGTGGAGATGAGGAAGAGCGCCGACTCGACGCCTTCGCGCAGCACGGCGACGAACGCGACGACGGCGAGGGCGGTGGCTCCGCCGGCCTTGAGGGCCGTATCGATCTGGCCCTCCAGTTGCATGCGGAGGAATCGCGCTTGACGGCCGAGCCAGAAGATCATCCACGTGAGCAGACCTGCGGCCGCAAAGGCGATGGCACCCTCGGCGATCTCCTCCGCCGTCCCCTCGAGCCCGCCGACCGTGTTCCACAGGACGACGCCGACGGCGATCGAGACGAGCACGGCGGCGATCGCCCCTCCCCACACCCATCGCGTCTCGGCACGTCGATCGAGGCGGTGGAGGTAGCCGATGAGGATCGCAACGATGATCGCCGCCTCAACGCCTTCGCGCAGCATCAGCACAAACGCAGACATGCAGATCGCCCTCTCCCCGGCTCTATTTCCACTATCACGATAGTGCTAATATGGCGAGAAGAGGGACGGAATCCTCGATCCCAACCCGTGCAGGCGCGCTCGCTCCGACGGCGGAAGTCCGCTCCCGGCGGTTCTCAGAGCTCGAGGGCGACGAGCGCCGAGTTCACGATCTGCTCGGGAAGGAAGCCCATCGCCGCATAGAGGTCCCGGATCGTCCCCGACTCGCCGAAACGGTCCACACCGATTGGGACGACACGCTGCCCGAACACGGAGCCGAGCCAGGCGAGCGAGTGGGGGGATGCGTCGTGGATGGTGACGATCGGAGCCGCCCGCTCGCCCTCTTCGATGAGGGTGGCGAGATGGCCCGGCCCGCCGGCCACCGCCGCGGACCGTGCCGCGCTGCGGAGCCCGCCGTGCCACTGACGGAAGAGCCGGTCTTGGCTCGTGACGTCGAGGACGACCGCACCGACTCCCTCCTCGGCGAGCATCTCGGCTGCGGCGACGACTTCCGGCATCACCGGGCCGGCCGCAGCGAGGACCACCGGCTCACCGCCGCCGGGTTCGCGCAGGCGGTACCCGCCGGCGAGCACGTCGGCCCTCAACTGCTCTTCGCCACGGCGTTCGAGCGCAGCATTGAACGGGGATTGGGCGATGGGCCGCGTCGAGAGGCGCAGATAGCGACCCGCGCCGCCCGGCTCGGCGAGGTCGCCGATTGCTTCCGACAAGAGCCAGTCGACCGTCTGCGCGTAGGCCGGCTCAACGGCGACGATGCCCGGCAGCTCGAGCCCGACCGACGGGGTGATCGACGACTGGTGTGCGCCGCCCTCAGGTGCGAGCGTCACCCCCGACGGTGTCCCCGCGATGATGAACCGGCTGTCGTTGTAGAGCGAGTAGATGAGGGCGTCGAGGCCTCGGAGCACGAACGGGTCGTACACGGTCCCGACCGGGAGCAGCATCTCGCCGTGGTGCTCATGGGCGAGACCGAGCTGGCCGAGCAGGAGGAACAGGTTCATCTCCGAGATGCCGAGCTCGATGTGGCGTCCACCGGGCCCGGGGATCCACCTCAGCAGGCGATCCGGCCCGAAGTAGTCGACCGCTTCGCTCGGGGAGAAGACGCCGTGGGCGTTGATCCACCCACCAAGGTTCGTCGAGACGGCGACGTCGGGCGACACGGTCACGAGCCGCTCGGCCATCGCCGGGCGCTTTCCGATCTCGACGAGCACGCGACCGAAAGCCTCCTGGGTCGAGGTCGTCGGCTTCTGGGCCGCACCGCTGGAGGGCGCGAGGGCGAGCCGTGGTCGGGGCGCCGGCGGATCGTTGTTGATGCGTGCCCCGACGGAAGCGACGAGGCGTCCTGCCTCGCCATCCGGGTCGAGCCGGTCCCACTCCGTCGCCGCGGTGAAGCCCATCGCCGCTCGGAGGTCGTCGATCTGCGCCGGCGACAAGAGCGCGGAGTGGTTCATCGGGTCACCGGCGATCGGCAATCCCCGACCCTTGACCGTGTAGGCGAAGACGACGCTCGGCCGGTTCGGCACGGCGTCGGCCGCCCGATAGGCATCGATCAATGCGGCGAGGTCGTGACCGCCGAGGTTTCGGATGAGGTCGCCCAGCTCGCCGTCGGGGATCGCTGCGATGTGGCGGCGGAGGACCGGTGTGGCGTCCTCGAGGAAGCGCTCCCGCAGCTCGGGCCCTTCCACGGCGAAGAGGCTCTGGTATCGCTCGTTCGGCATGTCGTCGATATGTCGGCGCAGCGCATCGCCGCCCGGGCGGCTGAAGGCGGCCTGGAGCTTGCCGCCGTACTTGACCTCCACAACGTGCCAGCCGGCTTCCGCGAAGAACCGTTGGAGCCGCTGGGCCTGGATCCCGGGCACAACCCGGTCGAGGCTCTGACGGTTGAGATCCACGATCAGCATGACGTTGCCGAGGCCCTGGAGGGCGGGATCGGCGATGGCCTCCCAGACGTTTCCCTCGTCGAGCTCAGCATCGCCGACCGTTGAGATGAAGCGAGACGGGGGGCGCGTGCCATAGTGCGCGTCGACGTAGCGGCGGGCGGCGGCCGAGAAGAGCGGGGCGACGGCGCCGAGGCCCACCGAACCGGTCGAGAAGTCGGCGACATCCGGATCCTTCGTCCGCGACGGATAGGACTGGAGGCCGCCGAAGTCGCGCAGCCGGGTGAGGTAGGAGCGGTCGAGTTCGCCGGTGAGGTACTTGATGGCGTGGTAGACGGGGGAGGCGTGGGGCTTGATCGCCACCTTGTCGTCGCCGCCGATGTGCCCGAACCAGAGCGCAGTCATGATCGACGCCATCGACGCCGACGATGCTTGGTGCCCGCCGACCTTGATCTCGGTATCGCCCCTGCGGTTGGCGTAGTCGACCATCCTGACCGCCAGCCACAGGATCCTGCGCTCGATCTCCTCGAGCACCGCGATGTTCGGCAGGGGAGCGGGTGATGTCGTCATGCGTCCGCTGTGGGGCTCCGGTCGTGAGAGCCGCACGATACCCGGGCGCTCTACGCTGACGGGATGGAAGGTCGCATGTGGGAGCTCGCGATCCCGCTCCACGCCCCGTTCGTGAACGCCGGGTCCCGGATCACGGAGCGGCGGGTCGCCCTCGTCGCGGTCACCGACGGCGATGCAACCGGTTGGGGCGAAGCGGCGCCGTACCCGGGCGTCACCCCGGACACGGTCGACGATGCCTGGCGCACCCTCGAGCGGGGGAGTGTGCTCTCCCCGACGGCGGCAGCCGCAGTCGACGAGGCAAGCGCCGACTTGTCGGCCCGCCGCGCAGGTGTGCCGTTGTGGCAGGCAATCGGCGGCACGGCCCGCGCGGTCCCGACATCGATCGCAGTCGGTCTCGGCGAAGATCCCGTCGAGCGCCTGACGGCGACCGGAGCAGACGGCATCAAGCTCAAGATCCGGCCGGGCGACGCGCTCGACCGAGTGGCGGCAGTGCTTGGCCTTGCTCCCGACGTGCCGGTCGGCGTCGATGCAAACGGTGCGTACCGGTGGGACGCACGCGACGACCTTCTCGCACTCGACGCCATGGGGGTTGCCTACCTGGAACAGCCGTTCCCGGCCGGCGACCTCGATGCGCACGCTCGCCTTCGCGACGAGGTCGTCGCGCCGGTGGTCCTCGACGAGCCGATCGACTCGCGAGCCGCAGCGATACGCGCGATCGAGGCGGGCGCGTGCGACGTCGTCACCGTGAAGCCGGCACGTCTGGGCATCACGGATGCTCGAGCCGTGCACGACATCGCCCTCGCGGCAGGGCTGCGGACGAAGGTCTCGGGCCTCGTCGAGACGCACGTCGGCCGTGCGCATGCTCGCGCCGTCGCGTCGCTACCCGGCACGGCGTTCTCGGACATCGGCGACGCCTCGTGGTTCCTCGCCGGCCGGGTGGGCGAACCGGGACTGTGTGTCGCCGAGGTGGGCAGCGCGCCGGGGATCGGCTTCACCCCCGATCCCGGGGTCTTCGCCGCCTACGTCGTGCGCGAGTCCGTCCTCGGCTCGAGGATCTGGGACTGAGTCGCCCGTCCGATCGGCCCCACCTCGTCGAAGAGGAGGGACTCCGCGCTCCCGATGCCGGTGCGGTGCTGATGCGCGACGGACTCGATCCCCACCCAGCGTCCCTGCGGCAGGCGGTGGAGTGTGATGCTGAGGTCCGGGTTCACATAGGACCAGCGCCGGCCGTCGAGGGCCATCGAGACCCCGTTGCCGACGTCGGCGAGCGCCGCCGCGTGGGTGAACGGCGTCGTCTCCTCGCCGGCGACGAGCGGGACCCTGATACGAACCCATGCGATGCCGCGCCCGGGTGAGAGGAAGGACCCACCGACGGTGCGGACGTCGATGGCGTGCGTGTGGAACAGCGGATGCTCGGAGGGCTCATAGCCGTGGCTGTCCCAGACCATCGGCTCGAGCGACTCGGGGTCGGGAGGGGGGCTCCACTGCTCGTTAACCGACGGCACCGGCACCTCCGTGGAGCGGATCTTCAAGGCCGATGCACGCGCCACGGTGCGGCCGTCAGCCGTGAGTTCGGCGTCGACCACCTGGATACGCCGACCGTCTCGCACCACCGTCGTCCGGACGGCGACCGGCATGGTTGCCGGCACCGGGCGGAAGAGATCGATCGTGAGCCGCACCACCTGCATCGGCTTGGCCGTCGGCACCTTCTCGACGGCGCACGCGAACAGCCCCGCCGGGGGGCTGCCGTGTTGCACATCGTCTCCCCAGAAGCTGCGTGTGAGCTCCGTGGGGTGGAACACGTCGCCGTCGCGCACGTAGAGCGCTGCTGCGGTCGTCGATCGGTCCCGGGGGTCCGTCACGCCGCTCACGGCTCAATGCACCGGCAGGCCGAGCCCTCGGGCGATGACGAGCCGCTGGATCTCACTCGTCCCCTCGCCGATCTCGAGGACCTTGGCGTCTCGGTAGTGGCGCGCCACGACGGAGTCGTTGAGGAAGCCGGCGCCGCCGAAGATCTGCGTTGCGTCCCGGGTCGCCGTGACCGCCGCCTCGGTTGCATACAGCTTCGCACGAGCGGCGGCGTGCTTGTAGGGCTGACCGGTGTCCTTGAGCCAGGCCGCCTTGTACGTGAGAAGCCGGGCAGCCTCGGTCATGACCTCGATGTCGGAGATCTTGAACGCGATTCCCTGATAGGCGCCGATGGCACGCCCGAACGACGCGCGGGTCTTCGCGTAGGCCGTGGTCTCTTCGAGGCAGGACTGCAGAACCCCAACCGCCAGCGCAGCAATGGCGATGCGACCGTCGTCGAGCGTATGGAGGAACTGGCGGAACCCCTCGCCTCGCTCACCGAGCAGGTGCTCCTCCGGGACCACGCAATCGTCGAAGCGCAGGCCGTGGGTGTCGGAGGCGTGCCAGCCCATCTTGTCGTACGCGGGCTCGACGTGGAGACCGGGCGTGTCGGCCGGGACGACGATCGTCGAGATCTCCTCTGGTGCCGTTCGTGCCGTGATCGTGACGAGTGAGGTGATGTCCGTCCCCGAATTCGTGATGAACGCTTTCGAGCCGTTGATATGCCACTCGCCATCGACGAGTTCGGCCTTCGTTCGCGTAGCGCCTGCATCCGAGCCGGCGTCCGGCTCCGTCAGGCCGAACGCCGCCAGCGCCCTGCCGGCAACGAGGTCGGGGAGCCACTGGTCCTTCTGCCGTTCCGTGCCGAAGCTCGCGATGGGCGTGATGCCGAGGCCGACGGCCGCCTCGAGCGTGATGGCGATCGACTGATCGACACGACCGAGCTCCTCGATGGCGATGCAGAGCGTGGCGAAGTCCGAACCTGAACCCCCGTAGCGCTCGTCGAACGGAAGGCCGAACAGGCCGAGGTCAGCCATCTTGCGAATTGCCTCGAGCGGGAAGGCCCGCGCCCGGTCCCACGCGCGAGCGTGTGGGGCGATCTCGGCGTCTGCGAACTCGCGCATCACTCTGCGAAACGCGAGGTGCTCCTCTTTGAACTCCACCGGCCGTCTCCCTCTGCCTTCGCCGCAAGCCTATTCGCTCCCGGATCCGTCGATACCGGTAGGGTTGCTGGATCGAGCGGAGGAGGACCGGATGTGCTGTCTCGTCGTGGCGTTGATGCTGATCGGTCCGCGAGCCGGAATCCTCGTGTGGTGGCTCATCGACCCTGCACGTTGGAAGCTGGTGTATACGAGCTTCGTCTGGCCGCTCTTGGGCTTCCTCTTCCTGCCGTGGACGACCCTCGGGTACACGCTCGTCGCCCCCGGCGGCGTCGAGTACTTCGACTGGGTGATCATGGCGCTGGCGTTGCTTGCCGACGTCTCGAGCTACACCGGCGGCGCCTACAACCGGCGGGAGCGCTCCGGCTACGGCCAGGCGTATTGAGCGGCGCTCCGGGTCGATAGGCTGAGGCGCATGGACACCGCCGTTGCCCTCGTGCAGAGCTACCTCTACATGAACGGCTATTTCACGGTCACCGAGTACCCGGTGCTCGAGCTCATGGGCGGCGGCGACTATCGGACCGTGACCGACGTCGACGTCCTCGCGCTTCGCATCCCCGGTGCCGGCCGGCCCGACGCCCCGGTCGGCAGCCCCACCATCGCGCTCGACCCGGTGCTTGACGTCGAC
>Ga0316577_10000826_pt1 | contig 13502 bp, 14 predicted proteins | sample S5NA_FD_203073 | JGI IMG/M metagenome (GOLD analysis project Ga0316577, IMG submission 203073) | Rhizosphere microbial communities from salt marsh grasses in Alabama, United States - S5-7_050615r2r1 | ecosystem: Host-associated > Plants > Roots > Rhizosphere | place: USA: Alabama | collected... | reverse complement strand
GCCCCACACCATCATCGGTGTCATGCCCGAGGGATTCGAGATGCTGCCCGCGGGAGTCCAGGCCTTCCGTCCGACGGACCTGGCCGAGATGGACAGCCGGGGCTCCAAGGGGTGGCTGGTGTTCGGGCGGCTTCGCCCCGGGGCCACGGTGGAACAGGCCCGGGCGGAGCTCACGGGCATTCAGGCCCGATTGGAGACGGAATATCCGAACGCCAACCGCGGATGGGGGCTCCTGGTCCAGAACGCCCGAAACTGGTTCCCGGGGCCCACCGACGCGAAGCTCGTCCTCCTCCTCATCGCCGTATCCCTCTTCGGCGTGGCCATCGCCTGCGCCAACGTGGCGAACCTCCTCCTGAGTCGGGCCGAGACCCGGATGAAGGAGGTGGCCCTCCGAAAGGCCCTGGGAGCCGGAAGGGGGCGGATCCTGCGCCAGCTCCTGACGGAGAGTGTGCTCCTGGGACTGGCAGGGGGTGGCCTGGGCATCCTGCTGTCGCTTTATGTCATCCGGGGGCTGGACTCCGCCATGCCGGCGGAGCTGCCCCAGGCCTTCCGACCCAGCCTGGATGTGCCGACGCTCCTCCTTACGGCGGGCATCGCCATCTTGACGGGGATTCTCTTCGGGCTGGCGCCGGCACTCCACTCCACTCGGGGTGACCTGAAGGACGCGCTGAGCGAAGGGAGCCGAGGTGGGACGGCGGGGCGTAGACGGAAGCGGCTCCGTAGCATCTTCGTGGTGGGACAGGTGGCTGTAGCCCTGGCCCTGCTCACGGGGGCCACGGAGCTCAGGGAGGCCATGAACGGCCTCGTCAACGCCGACAACGGCTTCAACCCGGACCACGTCCTCACCTTCCAGCTTTCCCTTCCGGAGTACAAGTACCCGGAGACGGCCGATGTCCGGCGGGTGAAGAATGAGATCCTCCGGGAGATGGAAGAGGTCCCGGGTGTCGTCAGCGTGGCCCACCTGGCCGGACTCCCCAGGGGTCGTTCCATCCCCAACAGCTTCTACTCCCTGGAGGGACAGGACTTCGACGACCCGAGCCAACGGCCCAGAACGAACTGGGACGCCGTCAGCCCCTCCTTCTTCGAGACCCTGGAGATCCCCATGGTCTCGGGGCGGAACCTGTCCGAGCTGGATCGGGAGGACGCCCCGTTCGTCGCCGTGGTGAACCAGGAGTTCGTGCGCAGGAACTTCCCCGACGAAGATCCCATGGGTCGGCGCTTCGAGCTTCAGGGGGAGACCAGGGAGATCGTCGGGGTGGTGGAGGACTTCATGCAGCGGCGAATCCCCCTCGACGGCTTCGTCGAACCGGCGGTCTTCCTTCCGGCGGCCCAGCTTCCTCTACGGAACGTGGCCTTCGTCGTGCGCACGGCGAGTGAGCCTACGGCCCTGGCGTCCGACGTCCGGAGTGCCGTCTGGAACGTCGACCCGGACCAGCCCATCGCGCAGCTGCAGACGCTTCAGCAGTTCATCGACGTGGAGCTGGCGGCTCCGGCATTCCTCGGGCTCTTCGTGGGCGCCCTGGCGGCCCTGGCCATGTTTCTGTCCGGGATCGGGCTCTACGGTGTCATGGCCCACACGGTGGTCCAGGAGAGGCGGGAGATGGGGATCCGAATGGCCATCGGAGCAAGGGGGGGCCAGCTGGTGGGGATGGTGACCCGTCGGGGTCTGATCATGAGTGCCGTTGGAATTGGCCTGGGGGCGCCCCTGGCCATTCTCATCCACCGGGCGGTCCTGAGCGCCCTGAGCCTGTTCGATGCGGATCTCGGAATGGGAATGATCTTCGTGATGGGTGGGATCCTGGCAGGCGTGGCAGTGCTGGCCAGCTACCTCCCCGCCAGGAGTGCCGCCAAGGTCCAGCCCACGAAGGCGCTGGCATTGGAATAAGGACCCACCCAAACCCTTGCGGCGCATGGCGTTTCTTCCTCATTTATTCGCCGGTTGAAGGCTCGATATCCTCCCTGCCTGACCGGCGGCCATGCGCATTTGCATCCTGGACGACGAATACGACTGTCCGGCGTGGGAGGCTGCGCCCGACGACTGGAGGGTGGACCCCACCCCTTTCCTGAAGAGCCACGACTTCACGGTGGAGGGGCTCACCAAAGAGACGGCCGTACCCAAGCTCACCCGACTTTCTCGAGAGGGGTATGACGTCTTCTTCAACCTCCTGGCGGGAGCCTGGGACGAGGAGAGCCCGGGGATCGAGGTGGTTCAGGCCCTCGAGCGCCTGAACCTGCCCTTCACCGGCGCCACGTCTGAGTTCTTCGAACCCAGCCGGGAGGCCATGAAACGGGTCTGCGGCGCCTGGGGGATCGGCTACCCCGCCTATGTCATGGCCAGGACCGATGAAGACCTCGACCGGGCCGCTCAGCTGCTGCGCTTCCCTCTCATCGTGAAGCACCCGTCCAGCTATAGCAGCGTCGATCTCACCAGGGACTCCCGGGTGGAAACGGTCTCTGCCCTCCGGTCCCGGGCCCAGCTGATCATGGCCAAGTACGGAGCGGCCCTCATCGAGGAGTTCATCGAGGGACGGGAATTCACTGTCCTCGTCGCGGAGAACCCCGACGACCTGACGAGTCCCGTGACGTACGTGCCGGTGGAATTCACGTTCCCTCCGGGTGAGGGTTTCAAGCACTCGGACCTGAAGTGGAAAGACTACCACTCCATGAAGGAATTCCCCGTCACGGACCCGGGACTGGGGGAAGAGCTTCGAAAGGCCGCTGCCGACTTCTTCCTGGGGATGCGGGGGGCCAGCTTCGGGCGTTGTGACCTGAGGATGGACGCCGATGGACGCCTCTTCATGCTGGAGATCAACCCGAACTGCGGGGTATACTACGCCCCTTCGGATCCGGGAAGCGCCGATTTGGCCCTCTTGCACGATCCCGCCGGGCACCAGGGGTTCACCGATCTCCTCCTCCGGGCCGCCCTGGCCCGGCACGCCCGGAGGCAGCGGGGATGGGAAGTCCTTCCCGATCCGGAAAGTGGATTTGCCTCATACGCCAGCCGCTCGATCCAGGAAGGGGAGACCATCATCCCATTGGAGGAGACACCGCACACCCTGGTGACCCGGAGCCTGGTGGAGGCGGCGTGGGAGGAGCGGCGCAAGGAGTGGTTCCGGCGGTACGCTTGGCCCCTGACGGACGAGATCTGGGTCATCTGGTCCGAGGACCCGGACCACTGGAGCCCCATCAACCATTCCTGCGACCCGAACGCCTGGCTGGAGGGACTGAATCTGGTGGCCCGAAGGCCCATCGACAGGGGTGAGGAAATCCGTGTGGATTACGCCACCTACGGGAACAACATCCTGGCGCCGTTCACCTGCGAGTGCGGCACCGCCGCCTGCCGCGGAGAGGTTCGGAGCGACGACCACCTCCAGCCCTTCATGGACCGCTACGGATCCCACCTCTCGGACTACGTGCGACGCAAGAGAATCGGCGCCGGGACGGACTGCTGAAGTGGGTAGCCCGCTGCAGGATCGAGGCCCGGGTCAGCTCCATCCGTGCCCGTGGGAATGCCCGTGGGAATGCCCGTGGGAGTGCCCGTGACATGCCTCTTCAGAGGTCAACTTTCGTAGACGCCCCGCCTTGAACGCCTCCACGGTGGTCCCGACGTCTTTTTCCAGCGTAACGTAGACCTCGATCCCTCCTCCTTGCAGGCGAGAGAACGCCCGCTTGCCAAGACCCCGGCAGAGAATCGCGTCCACAGGCCGGGTACCCAGGAAATCCAGCGGTCGACACGCGCCATGGACGTGATGGGCCCCACCGTTGCGTACGGCTTCCAGCTCTCCCGTCTCCGAGTCGATGAAGGTGAAGAAGGGGGCACTTCCGAAATGGTCAGAGGGCATCCCCTGGAGGCCCCCGTCGTCCAGCGTCGGTATACAGAGCTTCATTCTTCCATCATCACTTTCTGGTTCTCGCCTTTCCCCCCGATGACCAGGGCTCCTCCGTCCACCAGCGCCCGGGTCACCGTCGTCCTTCCGGACTTCAGGAGCCTCTGGACGGTCCCTCTGGAGACTCCCATCCGCTCACCTGCGCCGCTCTGATCCAATCCTTCCAGATCACACAGCCGCAGGGCTTCCAGTTCATCCTCCCCGAGAGGGAAGAGTTGGAGCTCCGGCATGGGAACGCTTCTGGGTTTGAAGACGCGGTCTCCGTCGTGATGTCGACAGTTGCGGTGTTTTCGGGGTCGAGGCATTCGTTTCGGTTCAGTTCCGGCGCGTCATGACGGAGCACGACCCGCCTGATTCATATTGTGCATATGCACAATATAATCCGGAGAGCGGATCGTCAACCGCCGGGTGCGCTGCCTGGAAATGCCTCCGGGTGAGGACGACGTCCCGGCAAGGCGAGACCTGCTGCGTGCCCAGGAAGGCCTTGCTCCCCCCAACCCCGCGGGACCGTCACTCGTAGGCGGTACGGGTCTCCGGTGTAGCCATGAGGGCCGAGAAGCCCCGCACCAGGTTGCGGCTGGGCAGGGCGTCGTGGGCCTGGACGTAGTGCTCCGGGATGGGGTGAGTCCCTACCACCACAGGCACTTCGTACCGGGTCTCGATGAAATCCTTGAAGTAGTCCAACCATGGGCATGGGGGGAAGCCCACGACGAGTCCCGTGGCGAGGTGGATCGCCTCGGCACCGTTCTTGATCATCTCCTCCGGGGCGTACTCGATGTTCCCGCCGGGACACCCTCCGCAGGACGTGTATCCCACGATCTCCAGCGGTTCCTCTGCCGGATACCGGGAGAATCCCCCTTCCCGGGTGCGGGCAGACCGAAAGCACTTTCCACCGGCGCAGTCCCGGTAACGGTCACAGATGATGATTCCGACCTTCATGAGTACGTTCTCCTGACCCTTGTCTTCCTCCTGTGAGTCCTTGACACCTTTTGTGCATATGCACACTATGTGCCATCCATGGGACTTGTCAAACCAGCTTGAAGGACCCGCCGGTGGGACCCGCCCTATCACAGGGGGATCATGAACCAGATGGAACGAGCCGTTCAGGACTACTACCCGGAAGACGTCGCCCACTGTTACGGCTGTGGCCGGCTGAACGAGGAGGGAATCCAGCTGAAGACCTTCTGGGATGGGGACGACACCGTTTCCCGGTACACCCCCCGATCCTACCACACGGCTATCCCCGGCTATGTCTATGGTGGATTGATCGCCTCGCTCCTGGACTGCCACGGCACGGGGGGCGCCGCGGCGGCAGCTCTGCGGAGAGAGGGGCGGGAGATCGGGGACGGCGAGGCGCCTCGATACGTCACCGGCTCCCTCCACGTCGAGTTTCTGAAGCCCACCCCCCTGGGCCCGGAGTTGGAGGTCCGGGGGAAGATCGTGGAGATCACCCACCGGAAGGTGGTCCTGGACGAGACCCTCTCGGCGGAAGGCGTCGTCACCGCAACGGCGCGTGTGGTCGCAGTCCGAATGCCGGAGGGGATGATCACTCCTCGCTGAGACAGGGCGGCCGATGAACCCATCCATGCGCCTAACGATCCTGGTGGAGAACACCGCCCTCGAACGCCGGTCACTGGGTGAGCACGGCCTGGCCTTCTGGATCGAAGCCGGCCCGGAGAGGGTCCTGTTCGACACCGGGCAGACGCCCGAGGTACTGGTCCACAACGCCGAGCGCTTCGGCATCGACCTGGCCACCGCCGATGCGGTGGTTCTGTCCCACGGTCACGACGACCACACCGGCGGCCTGGAGGGTGTCCTTCGGCGAACGGGCGACGTTTCCCTGTTCCTCCATCCAGGAGCGTTGACCCGGAGGTTCTCCAGGAAGAAGGACGGATCGGTCCACGAGATCGGGGCGCCGCAGCCCCTGGACCAGCCCTTCCTGAGGGCCCATACCTCCTCCCTCGTCTGGACGCTGGAAGCCGCCGCCGTCACCCCTGGACTTCGAGTCACGGGCCAGGTACCGCGGCGCACGGATTTCGAGGACACGGGGGGGGATTTCTACCTGGACCGCGGCTGTGCCGAAGTCGACCCCATCCTGGATGATCAGGCCATCTTCTTCGACACAGTGGACGGCACCGTCGTACTCCTGGGCTGCGGCCATTCCGGAGTGGTGAACACCCTGTACCACGTGAGGGATCTCACAGGAGGGCGGCCCGTCCACGCGGTCATCGGCGGGATGCATCTCAATGCCGCGTCAGATGCCCGTCTGGACAGTACCGTCGAGGCCCTGCGGGAGCTGCAGGTGGGGATCATCGCCCCTCTCCACTGCACCGGGCCCCGAGCGCAGGCCCGACTGGCGCTGGAGTTCCCGGGCCGGTGGAAGCCCTGTCACGTGGGCTCCTCGTTCGAGTTCTCCGGTGGATTCGGCGGTCCTGCCGAGGGCCGAGGACATCGTTGACGCTCGAGACGCTTCTCTTCTTCCTGATCACGGGGATGGTGGCGGGTACCGTTGGGGGTCTAATGGGCCTGGGAGGCGGCATCGTCCTGATCCCCGTGCTCCGATTCGGCCTGGGCTTCCCCGCGCCCCTCGCCGCCGGCACCACCATCGTCGTCGTCTTCTTCACTACCGTCGGCGGCGCCCTCCGTCACCACAGAAACGGCCATATCGTCTGGGGGTCCATCGGGCCCGTCATCGGGGCCGGCGCCATCGCGACTCTCCTGTTCTCCCTTGTCTTCCCCGTCCTTGCCGCTCGGCCGGACTGGATCGATCTGGGGATCGGTCTCGTGCTTTGCACCGTGGGGCTGAGGATGATCCTGGAGAGCCGTCCCGGACCCCACTCCACGAGCTCACCCGTCTTCGTGGAGCCTGGGCCCGGCCTTCTTCCGCAGAAGGTGGTCATCGGGGCAGCCGCCGGTGTGCTTCCCGGGCTCGTCGGGATCGGTGCTGGGGCCATCCTGGTCCCGGCCTTCCGGCTCCTCCTCCGTTGGCCCATCAAGGTGGCCATGGGATCGTCCCTCGCCTGCTTCGCCGCCAACGCCCTCGTGAGCTCTATCCTGAAGGGAACCCAGGGGTACGTAGACTTCCCCACCGCTCTGCCTGCAGGGCTGGGAGCCTTCCTCGGAGCGGGCCTGGGCGGGAAGTTGAACCTGCGGTTCCCGGCCCGCCAACTGCAGGGGGTCTTCGGGCTGATCTTCACCTACATCGCTCTGAAGTTCGTCCTCATGTCCTTCGGGATTCGCATCTAGGGAGGAGGGCCACATTCCCAGATCTGGCACCTACATCGAGCGCTCTCGCCAGGCCTTTCGAGACCTGGTTCGCGACTGCGGGCTCACGGGGGCGGCGGTGACGGTCCGAGCCCGACCTCTCAGCCCCGAGGAAGCCATCGGTGAGCCGGGACGACGGGACTTTCCTCTGCTGAGGGGAAAGGAACGTGTCGTGGAAGCGATCATCGAGGAGGCCCGGGGCCACGCGTTCACCGATTCCCCTCGTGAGTTCACCGGACCGGTGGAGGAACTCCTGGAACTGCCCCTGAGCAACACTCGGGACCGGGGACTCTACCTGGCGGCCATGAACGCGGCCTTCCGTTACGCCGGGCGAGTAAGCGGGACGGTCCACTGCCGCGACGATGACCCGGAGCGGTGTGCGATTCGGATCGCCGCCAGGGTAGAGACTCAGCTCCACTGGAGGAAGATCGGGCTCATTGGATTCAATCCGGCCCTCGCCGAGGAATTGGCTCGCCGCTTCGGGGCCGCACGGCTCCGGATTACCGACCTCGATCCGGACAACATCGGCACGGACCGTTTCGGCGTCCCCATCTGGGACGGGGAGAGCCGGGCCGAAGAGTTGGTCCGATGGGCGGACGGTGTGCTAATGACCGGGACGACGCTGGTGAACGGTACCTTCGATCCCATCTGGGAAGAGATGGAAGCCACCGGGACACCGGCCATCCTCTTCGGCGTCACGGCAGCAGCCATGGCCCACCTCTTCGGGTTCGAACGACTCTGCCCTTGCTCCCGGGGGTAGGAGCAGCGAGGAAGGCACGTCGCATTCACCGCCTCACCCTCCCTGGGGCCCCGGGCCCCGTTGACGCTCACGCCCCAGGATAATATTGTGCATATGCACATAAAGTGCTGTGTCCTTCCTCGCCATGAAGCGCCGGGTCAGGACCACACCGGCTGGCAGAGGAGATCGCTTCAGAATCGGGTGAACAGAGACATGAACGAGTCACCACTATCAGGCATGCGGCTGGGGCTTTTCGGGAAGGGCGGCGCGGGCAAGAGCACGGTTACGGTCCTCCTGGCCCGGGGCCTTGCACACATGGGATATCGGCCGGTCGTCCTCGATGCCGATTCCACCAACATCGGGATAACACGGGCTCTGGGAGCCGGGGATGGGCCCCAGACCCTCATCGATCATTTCGGCGGATTGGTGTTCAGCGGCGGAGCCGTGACTTGCCCCGTGGACGATCCCACGCCCATCGCTGGCGCCGAGCTGGACCTGGACCGCCTCCCCACCGAGTTCCTCAGCCAGACGCCCCTGGGCATACGGGTCCTGGTGGGCGGAAAGATGGGAGACCTGGGCCCAGGCGCCGGGTGTGACGGCCCCATCGCCAAGGTCGCCCGGGACGTCCGGGTCCGGAGCGACCGCGACGTTCCCCCTCTTCTGGTGGACTTCAAGGCCGGCTTCGAGGATTCCGCCCGTGGTGTCCTGACGAGCCTCGACTGGGCTCTGGTAGTAGTGGACCCCACCACCGCCTCCCTCCACATGGCCACCCACATGAAGCGGATGGTGGAGAAGATTCAGGAGGGGGTGCCTCCTGCCACCGCCCATCTCCTGGACCCTCACCTTGCGGGGCTGGCACGCCAACTGTTCCAGGAGAGTCGCATCCAGGGCGTGGCGGCAATCCTGAACCGGGTCCCGGACCCTGAGACCGAGGCTTTTCTCAGGGGGAGGCTTGAAGCCCTGGGAGGCCCACAGGTCATTGGAATGCTCCCGGAGGACCGGACGATACAGACCCAATGGTTGCGGGGAGAAGAGGTAGTGGCGGAGGGCCTGGCGGAGAAGATCCGCTCGATTGCCCTGGCCCTGGAGAGCCTGGGTTCGGCCCGAGCGGCCCCAGCCGGTGCCACGTAGGACAGCCGGAGTCCAGAGGGGGACCCGGTGCTTTCCGAAGCCACCTTCAGGCCCTACCCTTCCTCGGGACCAACCAGGGAGGGAACAACATGGACGCGAAGGTTCTTTGGCACCAAGGGCTCACCTTCACCGGAACGGCCGACTCGGGCTTCCAGATATCGTTGGGGGCTGACCCGGCGGTGGGGGGCGCGAACGACGGCTTCCGGCCGATGGAGTTGATGGCCCTGAGTCTCGCGGGGTGCACGGCGATGGACGTGATCTCCATCATGCGGAAGAAGAGACAGGAGGTCTCTGCTTTCGAGGTTAGGGTCAGGGCCCAACGGGCGGACGTGCATCCCAAGGTATTCACCAGCGCCGTGATCGAGTACGAGGTCACGGGCCGCGGCATCCAGGAGGCCGCCCTGCTGCGGTCCATCGAGCTGTCTGCCCAGGCGTATTGCCCTGCCCAGGGCATGCTTGCGAAGGTCATGCCACTAAAGCTCGAGTACCAGATCTACGAAGGAGATTCCTCGGAGAACCGGGAGCTGGTTACCCGTGGTGAGTGGACGGAGGGCGCTTGATCGGGAGCCTCGTCGATACTCCGCGCTAGAGCCCGGCCGCAATCTCGAACCCTTCCCTGATGGCCTCCCCTGCTCCCCGGGGTTCCAGGGCGTCGCCAATGAGGTGCACCTCCAGGCCGGTCCCACTCAAACCCTCGGCCAACTCCCGATTGGACCGGAAGCCCACGGCCAGCACCGCTGCGTCAGCAGGAATGCGGAGCTCCTCCGCCCCTTTCATGGCCAGGACCTGTCCACTGGAGATCTGCGTTACCGTGGTGTCGAGATGAATCTCCACTCCCTGTCTTTTCAGGCGTTTCAGGAGCATCGATCTGGGTAGAGGGTCCAGCTTGGTCCCGACCTCCCCCGCGATCTCCACCAGGAACACTTTCTTCCCTCTGGCAGACAGGTAGTCGGCAACCTCGAGCCCCACCAGGCCGCCGCCCACCAGAAGGATGCTCTCCCCCTTCACCTCCACCTCCCCTTCCAACACCTCCCTCGCGAGGAACCACCTCATCTTCTCCGCTCCAGGGAAAACCCCGGGAAGAGGGGTAGCCCCCGTGGCGAGTATAACGACGTCCGGCGGGTCCGCCAGGAGATTCTCTGAAGTGACTCGAGTCCCCACGTGAACGGTTGCCCCCGCCCGTTGGACCATCAGGCCCAGTTGCCGAATCACGTCCCGGAAGCCTTCCTTGTGAGGCACCCGGGCCGCGAGAGAGAGTTGACCTCCCAGCGTATCGCTCTCCTCGAAGAGCGACACCTCGTGGCCCCTGGAGGCCGCCACGTAGGCGGCCTCCAGGCCCGCCGGCCCACCTCCCACCACCACCACCCGCCGGGGTTCCGATGTGGGCTTCAACTCAGCCTCGGTTTCCCGTCCGGTGAGGGGATTCACCAGGCAGTGGGTCCCCGCCCCTTTGCGCAACTCCCCCAGACACCCCTGATGGCAAGCGGCACAGAGGAGGATCCCTTCCTCGTCACCGGCCTCTGCCTTGCGGACCCAGTCCGGGTCCGCAAGGAACGGGCGACCCAACCCGATGAGGTCGGTCTGTCCCGCCTCCAGGGCCTTCCGCGCTACCGCCGGAGAACGTATTCGGCCAGCCACGATGACCGGGAGGTTGGAGGCCTCCCGAATCTGAGCCGCCATGGGCAGGAGGTGGGCTTCCGGCGTTCCCGCAGGGTACAGGCAGTACGGCACCGACTCGCACATGGTCCCGGACGTTACGCTCAGAGCGTCCACTCCCCAGTCAGCCAGGTTCTCGGCCAGGACGAGAGCGTCCTCCAGGGTCAGCCCACCCTTCACGTAGTCCATGGCGTTCATCCGAACCACGACGGGAAGGTCCGGCCCGACTGCCCGTCGGACGGATTCCAATACCTCCCGCCCAAAACGAAGTCGTTCTTCCAGGGCTCCACCGTAGACGTCGTCTCTTCGGTTGGTGTGAGGCGAGAGGAACTGATGGATCAGATAGCCGTGACTGAAGGGGATCTCGACGGCGTCGAACCCCGCCTCCCGCACCCGGCGGGAGGCGTCGGAGAAGGCTCGTACAACCTCTCCCATCTCCTCGAGACGAAGAGGACGGGGCGTACGTTGGTTCGCGGGACAGGGGACGTCCGAAGCCGACACGAGCTCCCCCTCCGGCACCAGCTTCGGGTTCGCCGCCCGGCCGGCATGATTCAGGTGGGCCATGATGCGGCCTCCGGCCGCATGCACGGCCTGGACCAGCCCGGCGAGCCCGTCCGTCAACGAATCCTCGTGGGCACCCAGCTGAGTAGGCAGCTCCCGCCCGTTGAGCTGGACGTACAGGGGCTCGGTGGTCAACAGCCCAACGCCACCCTGGGCCCGGCGAGCATAGAAGGCGGTGTGGCCATCGGCCACCTCCCCCGTCGGGGGAGCATAACCCAGCTTCACCGCCGTCATGACCACTCGGTTCGGCAGCGCCAAGGTGCCGACACGGAACGGCTGGAAGATCGGATCCTCTCTCATGCTTGCCTCGTCCTCAGTGGAATCCGGTTGGGGAGACCTCGATCCCATTTGTACACGTTTTAGAATATATGTGTCCTCTATTAAAGTACAAGTCCTTGAAAACAGCCTCACGTGTCGTCATTTTATGGTACACCTTGAGATCGTGTCTCCCTGGATGGAGAGCAAGGGCCCATGAGCGAGGACCCCTCATACGATGTCGGATCCCAGCTTCTTCGCCTGCGGCAAGAGCGAGGTCTCTCGCTCAGAGCCCTGGCCAAGGAGTGCGGCCTGTCGGTAAACGCCATCAGCCGGATCGAGCGGGGGGAGAGCTCCCCCACGGTATCCTCGCTCCAGCGGTTGGCGAGATCCCTGAAGGTCCAGGTCACCGAATTCTTCAAGTCCAAACCGGAAAACTCCACCATCCTGGTACGGGGAGACCAACGCCTCCGAAGCCGCGGTGACGGCGTGATCATGGAGAGCCTCGGGACAGGGCTACACGGCCAGCGCATGGGGCCCTTCATCATGACTCTCATGCCCGGGGCCTCCGGCGCGGAAGGGCCAATCACCCATGGGGGAGAAGAGTTCGTGTTCTGCCTGGAGGGAGAGGTGGACTACCTCATCCAGGACCAGTGGCAACGGCTGAAAGCTGGCGACAGCCTCCTGTTCCTCGCATCCCAGGAACACCTCTGCCGTAACACCGGCCTCGAGAAGACGAGGATCTTGCTGGTGATCCAGGCTCAGGAGGACGAGGTCGGCTCGACCCAGCAACGGCATCTCATGACTGAAGTCGGGCAGGAAACTGTGGGGAAATCAGGCGCGTGACCCCCGGACCAGGAGAGGAAGCCATGTCCGAGATCCTTTTGGACACCAACCGGATGGAGTGGGAAGAGAGTGACTCGTACCCTAGCGGCACAATGGTGAAGGTCCTCCGGGACGAAGGAGAGGTACGGTCATTGCTTCTGAAGATTCCGCCGGGTTTTCGGCTGGACCCACACACCCACACCACCAGTGAGCAGCACTTCATCCTCGAGGGGGGTTACAAGACCGGGGGATGGGAGTTCGGTCCTGGCACATATCACTACCTCCCCGCCCGGAAGATGCACGGCCCTTATACGAGCGAGCACGGGGCCGTGGTGTTGGTGGTCTGGGAGAAATAGGGGACGTGTGGAAGAGATGGGGCAGCCCGCCATTGGACGGGAAAGAGATGACCCGTTCCGCCGGCACGTCGGTCAGTACGAGGCTTGGTTCGTGGAGCACGAAAACGCGTACCGAGCTGAAATCCGGGCAATCGAAGCGCTGATGCACCCGGTCGCTCGCGGGGTGGAGATCGGAGTCGGCACGGGGCGGTTCGCGGCCCCTCTCGGGATCGCCCTCGGATTCGATCCGTCTCTTCCCATGCTCCGGATCGCTAGAAGGAGGGGGATTGAGGTGGCGGCAGGTGTGGGAGAGTCCCTGCCCCTCCCGGATTCATCTTTCGACTTGGCGCTGATGGTTACCACCGTCTGTTTCCTGGACAATCTCCACCGAAGCTTTCAGGAGTTGCGCAGAATTCTGAAGCCCGAGGGCACCATCCTCCTGGGTCTCGTGGACAGGGCCAGCACCCTTGGCACCGAATACCTGGAGCGGAAGGACGAGAGCGTGTTCTACCGCTCTGCGAGATTCTACACCGTGACGGAAATCATCGATGCGCTGAGCAAGGTGGGTTTCCAGCGTTTCGACTACCGGCAGACCCTGTTCGTTCCTCTTTCCGAAACCCGACTCTCCGAGCCGGTGAGACCTGGGTTCGGGGAAGGATCTTTCGTTGCCATCAGAGCACGAGCGCTGTCGCATTGACCTTCCAGACTCCCCGCCGCGACGATCCGCGGGCAGTCGAACCAGCTGATTCGAAATGACAGCCTTCCCGGATGTCCTGCTCCAGGCCCTGATGATCACGGGGTTCGTGTTCATCATGATGGTGCTCATCGAGTACATCAATGTGCAAACCA
>Ga0316577_10000825_pt1 | contig 13507 bp, 10 predicted proteins | sample S5NA_FD_203073 | JGI IMG/M metagenome (GOLD analysis project Ga0316577, IMG submission 203073) | Rhizosphere microbial communities from salt marsh grasses in Alabama, United States - S5-7_050615r2r1 | ecosystem: Host-associated > Plants > Roots > Rhizosphere | place: USA: Alabama | collected... | reverse complement strand
CAAAGAACGTAAACAGAGCCTTCGCTTGCCGCAGGGGGAGCTGCTTTGGCCCGTGATCGTCGTCCTGGCTCTCGTCCTGCTTTGGGTCTGGAAGCCCTGGCAAGCAGTCGAGCCTGAGGCTTTGGCGGTCAGTACACCCACTGCCACCGCGACCCCGACATCCACTCCTACCGCCACCTTCATCGTCGTGCCCACGGCCACCCCCCTCCGCTCGCCCACGGCCCCGCCCACCGCTACCACTCCCCCCAACCAGACCCGCCACACCGTCGAGTCGGGCGAGACCGTCAGTAGCATCGCCAAGCTCTATGGCACCACCGTCAAAGAGATCCTGGCTGCCAATGGCCTCAAGAATAATACGATCATCAGCCCAGGGCAGGAGTTGCTCATCCCCCTGGCCGTAGCCAACACCTCCACGCCGACCATCACAGCCACGCCCTCGCCCACGCCCTTCGAGTACACCATCAAGTCGGGCGATACCCTGAGCACGCTCGCCAAGCGCTTCAACACCACCGTCGAGGCCTTGCTAGCCGCCAACGATATCCCCGATGCGACCAATATTCGGGTGGGCACCAAGATCGTCATCGCCCAGCCGCCCGACTATGCGGCCACCATGGCCTACGAAATCTATGAGGTCCAACAAGGCGACACGCTCTATACCATTGCTGGCAAATACAACATGACCATCGCCGAAATCAAAGAGGCCAACAACCTGGAGGGCAACAGCCTCAAGGTCGAACAGAAGCTGCGCATCCCCGTTGGCACGGCGACGCCGACGCCCACCCTGACCGCTGCACCGACCCTAACGTCCACGCCTGGTCCATCCTATCCGGCACCCGTCCTGCTCTCCCCGCGCGATGGGGCAAGCTTTTCCGGCCCGGACACCGCCATCCTGCTGACCTGGGCTTCGGTCGGCATCTTGGACGAGGACCAGTGGTACACTGTGCGCCTGCGCCGTTCGGGCACCATCGCCGAGCAGCTGCCCTTGGTCTGGACCAAAGCTACTTCATGGCGTGTACCGACCAACCTATATGTCGCCGGCCTGAACCCAGCGCAGCAGTTTACCTGGCAGGTCACAATCATGCAGCATTCTGGCGAAGATGAGGATGGCCGTTGGACCGGGGAGGCGCTCAGTCCCTCCAGCGGCACGCGAACTTTTACCTGGCAATAGCGTATAGGTACATACAGGAGGATCCATGAGCACAGGCAAAATCATCGGCTACATCCTGGCCGCCATCCTGCTCTTCTTCGGCGTGCTGTGGCTACTGTCGGCCTTCAGCGCCGAAGCAGCCAGTCCTGGCGGCCGCCTGTTGGTTGGCGGCCTGTTGGTCCTCATCGGCCTGGGCATCATCGTTGCTCTCCGCCTCCGGGAGCCCAAGCCCGAGCAAAAGGTCACCATCCGCCAGGAGATCGACATCGGTGGTGACGTGGAAATGGAGTCCCTCCAGTGCCGTAGTTGCGGCGCTCAGCTCGACAAAAGCGCCATCACTGTTGCAGAGGGAGCGGTCATTGTCTCCTGTCCCTATTGTGGCGCCACCTACCAGATCGTGGAAGAGCCCAAGTGGTGATCCATCACTAGTCATTGCGAGCCGCGGTCCTTCGCGGCGAAGCAATCCCCGCCCATCGAATGGGCAACCAACATAGAGGGAGAGTATCGATGCTCAAGCGCGTCGTGAGTGGCCTGCTGCTGACCGCCTTGTTCGCGGCCATCCTCGGTGCTGTGCTCGTGCCTGCAGCACTGGCCCAAGACTACCGCTTCCAGGTCCAGCAGAACGTCGTAAACCTGTTCATCAACCCCGACGGCCGAGTGCAGATCATCTACGACCTTACGGTCACCGCTGATTCCAGCTCCGATCCGCTGGACGTCTTTGACATCGGGCTGCCCAACGACACCTACAACCTTTCCGAGGTCCGGGCCTCCATCGACGGCGTGCCCCTCGACCGCATCAGCGATTCGCCCTATGTCGATCACGGTGTAGCGATCGAACTTAACAGCCAGGCCATACGCCCTGGCCAGACCGGCACCCTTCATGTCGAGGCCACGGTCCGGGACATGATCTACCAGGACAGTGACGACGCCGAATATGCCAGCCTCGAGTTCGCCCCCACCTGGTTCGACAGCGGGTTTGTGTACGGCTCCACCTACTTACAAGTGAACTTTCACTTCCCGCCTGGCGTCACGTCCGAAGAACCCCGCTACCACAGCCAGCCCTTCACCGACGCCCGGGTGGAGGACGGCCGTGTCGTCTATACCTGGATCAACCAGGATGCCAGCGCCAGCCGCGAATACGTGTTTGGCGCCTCCTTTCCCAAGGCCTATCTGCAAGAGGGCGTTGTCCAGACGGCTCCTGCCTTCAGCCTCAACCTGGACGCCATCTGCAGCAGTCCCGTCCTGTGGATCATCCTCTTTGGCCTCGGCTGGCTCGTCATCTCTATCGTCGGTGGTCGCGCCCAAAAGCGTCGCAAGATGAAATACCTGCCGCCCGAGCTGGCCGTCGAGGGCACGGGCATCAAACGCGGCCTCACTGCCGTCGAGGCGGCCATTCTACTCGAGGCGCCCCTTGATCGGGTCATGACCATGATCCTCTTTGGCCTGGTCAAGAAGCGCGTCGTCGCCGTCGAATCGCAAGAGCCTGTGCGGCTGGCTATCCTGAAGGAGCAGCCGGAAGACACCAAGCTCTGGTACTACGAGCGCCGCTTCCTGAAGGCCATCAAGGAGAACGGCAGTCTGGCCCAGGGCGAGCTGCGCGATCTGGCCATCGACCTCATCGGCGACGTGAACAAAAAGCTCACGGGCTTTAGCCGGCGGGAGACCAAGACCTACTACAAGGACATCGCCGCGCGGGCCTGGCAGCAGGTCGAAGCCGCCGACACGCCCGAGGTGCTCGGCGAGCGTTGGGGCGAGGGCCTGGAGTGGACCATGCTCGAGGACGACTGGGATGAGCGCACCCGGGAGGTCTTTCGCGACCGGCCCGTCGTCGTCCCCACCTGGTGGTGGCTGTACCGGCCCTGGACGGCGCGTACCGGTCCGGCACGGGGCACTGTATCCGGCCCGGTATCCGCACCTGCGCCCTCCGGGGGCGGCACGCCGGTGACTTTGCCAACGCTGCCCGGTGCCGACTTTGCCAATACCGTGGTCACCGGCATTGAGAACGCGGCCAACACCGTCGTCAGCGGCGTCGAGTCGTTTACCAACAAGGTGACCCAGACCACCAACCCGGCCCCCAAGTCCTCGAGTTCCAGCAGCCGGGGTGGCGGCTACAGCTGTGCCTGTGCCTGCGCCTGTGCCGGCTGCGCCTGCGCCTGCGCTGGCGGAGGGAGGTAAGCATGAGTGTCCTGGACCGCATCAAGCACTGGTTCGAGCCCGTCCAGCCCCTAGGCCCGGGCATGTACAGCTACCAGACTCCACCCGACGCGCCACAGCAGTACCGCCTCCACCTCCGTGTCGAAAAGGACCAGCACGGTGTGCTGGTCATCAACGCCGCCCGTGTGCTACACCTCAACCAGACCGCCACGGAACACGCCAAGCTCCTGCTCGAAGGCAAGACGGCGGGAGAAGCTGGGCGTGAGATTGCGCGCCGCTTTGACGTGCCCCTGGAGACAGCCCGAGCCGACTTTGAGGAGCTCCAAGAGGTCATCACCGGCATCGCCCAGGCCGGCGAGGAGGTCTGTCCCGTTACCTACCTCGACGTGCGCCGCATTGAACCACTCAGCGCCGAGCTGTCGGCGCCCTACCGCATGGATCTGGCCCTCACCTACCGCTGTCAGAACGACTGCCCCCATTGCTACGTAGGCCGTCCCAAAGACTTTCCCGAGATTTCGACAGAGCAGTGGAAGCTTGTCATCGACCGCTGCTGGGAGCTGGGCATCCCCCACCTGACCTTCACCGGCGGTGAGGCCACCCTGCGACCGGACCTGGTCGAGCTGGTCCAGTATGCCGAGGATGTGGGCCTGGTCACCGGCCTCCAGACCAACGGCCGCAAGCTGCGCGACAGGGCCTACCTGGACAAACTGCTGCTCGCCGGTCTGGATCACATCCAGATCACCCTTGAGAGCTATGATCCGGCTATCCACGACCGCATGGTTGGTGCCGAAGGCGCCTGGCAGGAGACCGTCGACGGCATTCGCACCGTGGTCGACGCCGACGTCTATATGATGACCAACACTACCATGACTACCGAAAACGTCGACGGGATCGAAGAGACCATCGCCTTTGCCGCCTCTTTGGGCGTGCCCACTTTTGGCTGCAACAGCCTCATTTACTCTGGTGCCGGCGCCTGCGTCGGCACCGGCATCCGTGAGGACCAGCTGGCCCCGATCCTGGAGCGGGTGCAGGAGGCCACCCAGGACCATGACATGCGCCTCATCTGGTACACGCCCACCCAGTACTGTGAATTCGACCCCACCGGCCTGGAGCTGGGCATTAAAGGCTGCACCGCTGCCCGCTACAACATGTGTGTGGAGCCCAACGGCGAAGTACTACCCTGCCAGAGCTACTACGTCGCGCTGGGTAACATCCTCGAGGACCCGTGGGATGCCATCTGGGATCATGAGCTGGCCCTCTACCTGCGCAACCGGGACTTTATGATGGAAAAGTGTTACAACTGCCCGGACCAGGTCCTCTGTGGCGGCGGCTGCCCCCTATACGCCCAACAACAGGAGAGCGCCTGACCACCCTTGGGCGCACGCCGTGCGCCCCTACGGGGCAGATCTGTTCCGCGGTACGGACGCACGGCTGTGCACCCTGTCCTCACGGCCAAAGCTGCCACCCGTAGGGGCGCACGGCTGTGCGCCCTATGCCCACCCAAGGCGCCATTATCCATAGTGCCGCATGCTGTGCGCCAGCATATTGACAATTCCCCAGACCTGGGATATTATGTTGGCTGCTGGCAAGCAGGGGTTTCCTCTTCAGCGCGCTCGGCTGTTTGCTCGCCGTCAGGAACCCTCATCGATCAAGGGACCTGCAACAAAGGATGGAGAAAGGGAGGGGTTCGCGTGTCCGATTTCCGAGATCGCACTATACGCTGTGAGGATTGCCGAAATACGTTTGTCTTTACTGCAGGCGAGCAGGCATTCTACCAAGAGCGTGGCTTTTCGGAGCCAAAGCGCTGTCCATCCTGCCGTGCCGCGCGCAAAGCCAGCCGTCCCGGCAGCGCCCACGCGGCCAGCCGGCCCAGCGGAGGCCGCCGGGACCGACCTGCACGGCAGATGTTCTCCATCGTCTGTGACGACTGCGGGCAGACCGCACAGGTCCCGTTCAAACCCAGTGGTGACCGGCCTGTCTACTGCCGGGACTGCTACGAGCGACATCGCTAAATTACGGGTAGCTGCCGAGAGCCCGGCCTCCTGACCCTCCTCACCTCGAACCGGCAGGGCGCCCTAGCACCGCATAACCCACCAGGGCCACGACGGCCCACAGTGCCGCCACGTAGAACGCGGCGGCGTAGCTTTGCGACTGCGCCACAATGCCCAGCCCGAACGACCCGATGCCGATGGCCGCGTCAAAGCAGGTGTAGAGCACCCCGAGGGCCGTGCCCCGCGCCCGGGCGCTGACGGCATCCATGACCGCTGTATCCAGTCCGGCCCGCACCAGGCCCCAACTCAAGCCCAGTCCCGCGCCCGCTGCCAGCAGCGCGGCATCGGTCTGGGCCAGGGCCACGCCCACTGCCGCCACTATGGAGACGATCAGCCCCGGGATGGCCACTGCCCGCCGGCCAAGCCGGTCGGATAGCCAGCCTGCGACCGCCTGGGCCGCCATCATCGCCGCCGCAAAGGCGGTAAAGTAGGTACCCGACGCTCCCAGGGCCCGCTCGCTGGCCAGGGGCGGCATGAAGCTCAGGACCGCGCCGTAGGCCACCCCCAACCCCGAAATGCCCAAGGAGGCCACCCACACCGGCCGCCTGCGCGCTACGGCCCAGAACTGCGAATCCTCGGAGAAGCCTCCTGCGTCGCCATGGTCTTCCCTCAGGGGGATGACCAAGGCCAGGCACATCGCGGCAATGGCCGCCGAGGCCCAAAAGTGGATATCGTACCCCCAGGTCTGCTGCACCCACAGCCCCAGGGCCGGGGCAAATAGCATGCCCAGGTTGCTGGTCACACCCGAGAGGCCCACCGCCTCGCCCCGCTTCCCCTGCGGCGCCAGATCGGCAGCCAGGGCCGTGTAGGCGGTCGTAAAGGCGGCGAGGGCGACGCCGCGCATGAGCCGCACAGCCAGAAAGGGCCAGACCGTCGCCGTCAGTGTATAGAGGATCGGCTCGAGGGTAAAGAGGGCCGCCCCCAGCAAAAGCGCCGCCTTGCGCCCCCAGCGGTCGATCAGAGGCGCGATCAGCGGCCGCACGGCGATGGCGCTCAGCGTCGAGACCCCGAAGGCCAACCCGATCTGCGCTGCATCGCCGCCGATCGTCTGGATGTAGCCCGGCAGCGTGACAAAGGACCATTGGAAGCTAGTGAAGAAAAAGAGGTTGGCTGCCACCACGAGGTAGAAGCTGGCTGGATATCCCCGCAGGCTGTAGCCGGTGTCCGACTCGGCCATCGTCTCCCTGTCTCTCGTCTGCCCCCGCCTCCGGGGGTAGCTCCGGCACTTCGCCCTAGTCGTCGTCCAGACGCAGGACGCTAAGGAAGGCTTCCTGCGGGATCTCTACGTGGCCGACCTTTCTCATGCGCTTCTTGCCCGCCTTCTGCTTCTCGAGCAACTTGCGCTTGCGGGTCACATCCCCACCATAGCACTTGGAGAGCACGTCCTTGCGCAGGGCCTTGACGTTGGCCCGGCTGATGACGCGGTTGCCCAGCGCCGCCTGGATGGCCACGTCGAACATCTGGCGGGGGATCACCTCCCGCATCTTGGTCACCAACTTCTGTCCCTTCTGAAAGGCCTGCTCGCGGTGGACGATCACCGACAGGGCATCGACCGGCTGCCCACCTACCAATACGTCCAGCTTGACCAGATCATCGGGCCGATAACCCGCGGGCACATAATCCAGCGAGGCATAGCCCCGGGTGCGGCTCTTGAGATGGTCGTAGAAATCGACCACGATCTCACTGAGGGGGATCTCGTAGGCCAGGAGCACCCGTTGGGCATCGAGGTACTCCATCTTGCTCACCTCGCCCCGGCGCTTGGTCACCAGGTCCATGACCGGACCGATGTATTCGGCCGGAGTGAAGACCTGGATCTGCATCCAGGGTTCCTCGATTGTCTCGATCTCCTGTTCGGGCGGCAGTTTGGCCGGGTTGTCAATGTCCACCACCTGCCCGTCCGTCTTGAGTACGTGGTACTCGACACTGGGCGAGGTAAAGACCACATCCAGGTCATACTCTCGCTCCAGACGCTCCTGGATGATGTCCATGTGGAACAACCCCAGAAAGCCGCAGCGAAAGCCAAAGCCCAGGGCCTGCGACGTCTCGGGCTCGTACAGCAGCGAGGCATCGTTCAATTGCAGCTTGGCCAGCGCGTCGCGCAGGAGCTCATAGTCTTCGCCGTCGGCCGGATAGAGGCCGGCAAAGACCATCGGCTTGGCCGGGCGATAGCCCGGCAGCTGGGTACGGGCCGGGTTCTGTTTCAGCGTTAGGGTGTCGCCCACGCGGCAGTCCTGGAGGGTCTTCAGACCCGTCGCCACATAACCTACCTCGCCCGCCCCCAGCTGGTCAGTCGGCTTCATCCCCGGACGAAAAACCCCGATCTCCAGCGGGTCGACCGTCTGGCGGTTGGACATCAAGAGCAATTCATCGCCCAGCCGCAATTCCCCGTCCACGACCCGCACATAGGCGATCACGCCCTTGTAGGGATCGTAGTGCGAATCAAAGATCAGGGCCCGCAACGGGTCCTCGCGACTGCCTTCGGGCGGAGGAATGCGGTCGACGACCGCCCGTAGCACCGTCTCCGCGCCCGTGCCCTCCTTGGCCGAGGTATAGATGGCCTCCAACGCCGGAATGCCCAGCAGGTCTTCGAGTTCCTGCGCTACCTCCTGAGGCCTAGCCGAAGGCAGATCGATCTTGTTGACGATGGGCACGATGGTAAGGCCGGCATCCAAGGCCAGATACAGGTTCGCCAACGTCTGGGCCTGCACGCCCTGGCTGGCGTCGACCACCAGCAGTGCACCTTCGCAGGCCGCCAATGCCCGGCTCACCTCGTAGGTGAAATCGACGTGGCCCGGCGTATCGATCAGATTCAGCTCATAGTCCTGGCCATCCTCAGCGCAGTATGCCATCCGCACCGCGGATGCCTTGATGGTGACCCCCTTCTCCCGCTCCAGGTCCATGCTGTCCAGGACCTGATCCATCATCTCGCGGTCGCTGAGGGTACCCGTCTGCTCCAGCAGGCGGTCCGCCAGGGTGCTCTTGCCGTGGTCGATATGGGCAATGATTGAGAAATTACGTATACGCTCTTGATTCATCGTCTTCTAGGACGCCGGACCGGGCATTGGTCCCCTTGTCCCCTACCCAACACCCCCGGTCCACTATTAAGGCAGACCCACCGCGGCCTTGACCTCATCCAGCACTTCCGTGGCAATGACGCCGGCCCGGCGTGCCCCGTCGGCCAGCACCTCTCCCACAAAACCCGGGTCGGCCGCGTATTCTGCCCGTCGCGCCCGGAACGGCGCGAAAAAACCACTCAGATTCTTGGCAAACTTTTTCTTGCAATCGACACAGCCGATGGCCGCCGAGCGGCAGTCGACCTCGATCTGGTCCACTTCATCGGCCGAGAAGAAGCCGTGTAGCGTAAACACGTTGCACACCTCGGGATGTCCGGGGTCGTCGCGGTAGCGCCTGGCCGGATCGGTGACCATCATCCGCACCCGCTGCCAGATCTCTTCCGGTGTCGCCGCGATTTCGATGTGATTATCCAGCGACTTGCTCATCTTGGCCACCCCGTCGATACCCAGGACCTTGGTGAACTCGGTATGCTTGGCCTGCGGCTCGATGAGCACCTCACCAAAATGATGGTTGAAACGGCGGACGATCTCCCGCGTGAACTCCAGATGCGGGGCCTGGTCGACGCCCACTGGCACGGTGTCGGCCTTGTACAGGACAATGTCGGAGGCCATCAGAACCGGATAGCCCACCAGGCCATAGTTCACGTTATCGGGATTCTGGCGCACTTTTTCCTTGAACGTTGGCAGGCGGGTCAACCAGCCGAGGGGTGTGACCATCGACAGGATGGTATGCAGCTCGGTCACCTGCGGGACATGTGACTGGACAAAAATCATCGTCTCTTCCGGCCGCATCCCAGCCGCCAGCCAGTCCAAGGTCATCTCCCGCGTCCAATCCCGTAGCTTGTCGGTATCCTCCAGGGTTGTCAGCGCATGCAGGTCCACCACGCAGTAGATGCACTCGTAATCATCCTGGAGGGCCACATAGTTGCGGATGGCGCCCAGGTAGTTGCCCAGGTGCTGGCGCCCGGTGGGCCTGGCTCCGCTAAATACCCGCCCCTTCTTCTGCATCGTCACAAAGCTCCCTTGCCAATGTATGGCCGGTCCCAGCACTTCGACGTCAGCGTCGACTCTGCAGGGACCGGCCATGCTATCATCCTGCGCATTATACTGAAAAAGCTGGCGGCCAGCAAACCCTCGAGCAACCGGCGGGACTTGTATCTGCCTGCCACCTGCCGAAGGCAGAGCCGGGCCGTCACATGATGCCGTCTACGTACCCGCCATCGACCTGGATCGTCGTTCCGGTGATATAGCTGGCCCGCTCTGATGCCAGGAAGGCGACCAAAGCACCCAGCTCCTCTGGTTCGCCCATCCGCTTCATCGGATAACCGGATGCCTTTTCCGCCAAGATCTCTTGCACACTCTTGCCTGCCGATTCAGCCTCGCTCTCGGCCAGCTCCTCTACCCGATCGGTCCTCGTGTAGCCCGGCGCCACGTTGTTGATGGTGATGCCGCCGGCCGCTACCTGCTGCGACAGCGTCTTGGCCAGGGCCACGACGCCGGGGCGGTACACGTTCGACATCAGCAGATTGTCGATGGGCTGCTTGACCGACACCGATGTGATGTTGATGATCCGCCCCCACTGCTGCAGCCGCATGGCGGGCAGCACCGCCCGGATCAGCCGCACGGCGCTCAGCAGCGTCTGCTCGTAGGCCTGCAGCCAGTCGTCATCGTCAAAATCGTCAAAGTACCCCGCCGGGGGTCCACCGTTGTTGGTCACCAGGACGTCGATCCGGCTGTAGCGACGCAGCGTTTCGTCGGCCAAATGCCGGATCTCTGCTTCTTGCGTCAGATCCACCTGGATGGGCAGCACCTCCACGCCGGTCTCGGCCCGGATCTCATCCGCTGTCGCGTACAATGCGTCTTTTCCCCGCGCACAGATCACCACCGTCGCCCCCTCCCGCGCCAGTTCCAGCGCGCAGGCCTTGCCCAGCCCCCGGCTCGAAGCACCGACGATGGCCACCCGTCCCTTCAACCCAAGATCCATGGTACTCTCCTCCTGTTCCCAGATATGAGCCAAGCCGAAGCAAGCCTGTCACAAGCCACATGCCAGGCTCAACCAAACAACAGTATAGCACAAGGGCGTGCACTGAACAAAGCTCAGCCCACTTTCGACATAATCTCGACCGGGAATGCCCCCACGGCCGTTGCACCCTCCCTGATAGCGTCACGCTGAACCCAGTGAAGCCTCTCTTCTGACGCGTACAGGCCCCTCGCTGCCACTCAGGATGTGGCAAATGTCCGAAAACCTATTGACAACCATCCATCTTTGTGGTACAATCTCATCAGAAGTCAGACGTAAGAGGTCAGATGACTGACGAGACGCTCCAGCCACTCAGAACCAACAGACTGTCCCTGTCTGCCCGCGCTCAGCAGTACCTGCTGAGCCTCATCGAGAACGGGACCTACGAGCCGGGTGAGCAATTGCCCTCCCAGGCCGACCTAGCTGCCCAGCTGGGCATTTCCCGCCCCACCCTGCGCGAAGCCTTGCTGAATTTGGAACAGGACGGCATCATCATTCGAAAGCACGGCGTGGGGACCTTTATCGCTCCCGGCTATGGCGAGCGGCTGGAAAGCGGCCTGGAGCGCTTGGAGAGCGTCCTCCAACTGGCCGCGCGGCAGGGGATGCAGCCCCAGTGTACGGCGCTGCACATTGAGGTCATGCCTGCCGACGAAGAGGTGGCGACCAGGCTAGAGGTCCCGGAGGATACAGAGGTCACCCATGTGCGCCGGGTCATCACGGTCGAGGGCAAGCCAGTGGCCTACATGCATGACATCGTCCCTACGTCGTTCCTCGCCCCGCCCGACATCGATGAAAAGTTTGCCGGGTCTGTCCTGGATCTTCTCAGACAGAGGGGGAAACCGGTCCTGGCCCAGGCCGTGGCAGACATCGTGGCCCTCACTGCCAGGCCGCCACTGCTCGAGAAGCTCTCCGTCAAACGCTGCCAGGCCCTCTTGTTGCTGGAGGAGATCCTCCTGGATGAAGAGGGCACCATCGTCGACTTCTCGCGCAACTACTTTGTGCCCCAGTTCTTTCGATTCCACGTCATCCGGAGCTGAGGCACGGCGGACGGCCAGCTCATTGGGGAGCTCAAGATCAAGGGAGACAGGAGCGACATGAAGCTAGACCATGTTCTAGGCCTCAAGTGTACCATCTGCGGTGCCGAGTATGGCATCGGCGAGGTCGAATACGTCTGCCCCCATCACGGCTACGATGGCATCCTCGACGTCGTCTACGATTATGAGCAGATCTCCCAGCGCATCAACCCCAAGACGCTGGCAGACGACCCCGATCGTTCGATCTGGCGCTACCTACCCCTCCTGCCCGTCGACGCTGGCACGTCTGCCCCTTGGATCCGCGACAATGTCCTCTCTACCGTAGGCTGGACACCGCTCTATCCTGCGCCCCGCCTGGCCGCGAGCCTGGGCCTGAAGCATCTGTGGGTCAAGGACGACGGCCGGCAGCCGACTGCCTCGTTCAAGGACCGCGCATCGGCCATCGCGGTCTTGAAGACGCGCGAGCTCGGCTACGACGTCGTCACCACTGCCAGTACGGGCAACGCCGCTGCCGCCCTGGCCGGACTGTGTGCCGCCATTGCCCAACCCAACGTCATTTTCGTCCCCCGAACCGCCCCACAGGCCAAGATCGCCCAGCTATTGGTCTATGGTGCCACCGTCCTCCTCGTGGACGGCACCTACGATGACGCCTTCGACCTGTGCCTCGAGGCCGCCCCCGAGTTCGGCTGGTACAACCGCAACACCGGCTACAACCCGTACATGAGCGAGGGGAAAAAGACGGTAGCTTACGAGATCTGGGAGCAGTTGGGGATGGGGGGAATCGGGGAATCGGGGAATCGGGAACTGGAAGATTGGAAGATTGGGAGATTGGGAGTGCCGGACGTGGTGATGGTTCCGGTGGGGGATGGGTGCATTATCGGCGGAGTGCATAAGGGGTTCCGAGATCTGCTGGCCCTGGGCTGGATCGAGCACATGCCGCGGATTATCGGGGTGCAGGCGGAAGGATCGTCGCCGCTGGTGGACGCCTGGGAGCGCGGTCTCGAGGGTTGGGAAATGGAGCCCGTCGAAGCCCACTCGCTGGCCGACAGCATCGTCGCCGGGCTACCTCGAGATCGGAACAAAGCCCTGCGCGCCGTCCGGAACAGCGGAGGGGCGTTCCTGCGGGTGACAGACGAGGAGATCCTGGAGGCCATTCCCACCTTGGCCCGCGGCTGTGGCGTCTTTGCCGAGCCGGCGGCCGCTGCCGCCTATGCCGGCTTGGCAAAAGCAGTCAGCGAGGACCTGGTCCGGGAGAGCGACCGAGTGGTCGTCCTGTCCACCGGCTCTGGGCTGAAGGATGTAGGCGCGGCCATCAAGTCCGTGGGCCAGGCGGCCATCGTGTCGCCGAGCCTGGCGGATGTGCGGCGGGCCTTGGCAATGTAGGGTACCGGGTATCTGGTATCAGGTATCGGGTACCCTGATGCCTGATACCCGATACCTGGTACCTAGCAGAAGACATTCTAAACGGAGAAAGAAGATGATAGATCTAACCATCCATGAAGAACAACTGAAGCGAGCCGTCGACAGGGCGCGAGAGCGGAATATCCTTATTCCCACTTTTGCCCAGATGAGGGATCCCTCGCTCATACCCGATCGGGTCAAGGCCCAACTGGCAGACGTTGGCCTGTGGGATGTGAATTCCCTCAACCTCTTCCGTATCACCTGGAAGAACGAGCCGACGGCCCACGGGGGCGGCTTCAACGGCGTCAACTACATCGAACTTCCGCCCTCGCTGACGGGGGTGCCGGCGCGCATCCTCTGTCTCGTCGGCAAGTGGTTCCCCACAGGGGCCCACAAGGTTGGCGCCACGTTTGGCTGCCTCGTCCCCCGCCTGGTCACCGGGCAGTTCGACCCGACGACACAGAAGGCGGTTTGGCCCTCCACTGGCAACTACTGCCGCGGCGGTGCCTATGACGCCACACTGCTGGCCTGCGAGTCGGTCGCCATCCTACCCGAGGAGATGAGCCGCGAGCGCTTTGAGTGGCTGGCAACCGTCTCCGGCGAGGTGATCGCCACCCCGGGCTGCG
>Ga0316577_10000823_pt1 | contig 13508 bp, 12 predicted proteins | sample S5NA_FD_203073 | JGI IMG/M metagenome (GOLD analysis project Ga0316577, IMG submission 203073) | Rhizosphere microbial communities from salt marsh grasses in Alabama, United States - S5-7_050615r2r1 | ecosystem: Host-associated > Plants > Roots > Rhizosphere | place: USA: Alabama | collected... | reverse complement strand
TGAGTATCTGGTCATTCACCACAGCGCCGTACCTCCCACCGTCGGCCCGCAGAGGATCGCCCAGTACCACATCACCAGGCAAGACTGGCCAGGAATCGGTTACCACTTCCTCGTTGGTGCCGATGGCACCCTATACCAAGGCAATGCCCTGGAGACCGTTTCCCACCACGCTGCCAACATGAACACGGCTTCCGTGGGGATCTGCTTTCTAGGCAGCTTCATGAAAGAGGTACCTCCCCAGGCTCAAATCCAGACCGGGGCACACTTGACCGCCTGGCTCATGCAGGAGCTGGGTATTCCCCTCGACAAAGTGCGAGGGCACAAGGAATTCATGGACACGGCTTGTCCGGGAACCCAATGGCTGACCGGGGAAAAATGGAAAGAGATACTCTTTCAAGAGATCGCCGCTGTCCCGGAGAAAGCCAAGGCTCCCTCACTTCCACCGCCCTCTGAAGAAAAGCCCCTCTACCACTACATGCTCTTCTGGGCCAGGGGCGATCAGTGGGCTGAAGCCGACTGGATGAACGCCCGGAACTATATCCGAACCTTCCGGCCGACCACAGGTTTCTCCGCTGATGATGCAGCCTTGGCCAGGTTCGTGACCATCGTCGGTGGGCCGCTGGGCATCCCTCGTTCGACCGAGGATCGACTGAAGCAGGCAGGCTGCCGGGTGGACCGCATCGCGGGCCGAGATGAAGCCGAGACCAAACAGATCCTCGACCACCTTGTCCAGCAAGGGAAGCGCTTCCAGAGCTTTGACGGGTAAGCGGCAAACAGGATCGATGACCACCTCCGACCCTACCCTGTATCAGGTTGAGTTACCCGTCTTTGAGGGGCCCCTGGATCTCCTTCTACACCTGATCGAGCGCGAAGAGCTCGATATCACTCAGGTATCCCTGGCTCAAATCACCAACCAGTACCTGGATTACCTGGCCCAACTCAGCGAGCGCGATCCGGACAGCCTGGCCGACTTTCTGGTCATTGCCGCCAAATTGCTTCTCATCAAGTCGCGGGTGCTTCTTCCCCAGCCATCGGCGCCCACTGCCACGGATGAGGAGGACGTGGGTGAAGACCTGGTACGGCAGTTGATCGAATACAAGAAATTCAAAGATGCTGCTCGCTGGCTGCAGGAGCTGGACGACCAGGGACTGCGCTCCTACATCCGTCTGGCCGGAACTCCGCCTCTGGAACCAACGGTGGATCTGGGGGACGTCACCCTGGACGACCTTCTGGCGACCGTCCGTGAGATACTGGCCATCAAGCCGCCAACTCCGTCGGTCAACAACTCGGTGCCGCCTGTCATTATCACCATCGCAAACCAGATGGACCTGATTGAGAAGGCGACGACCGGCAAACGAACGGTGAGCTTTCGCCGGATTCTCGAACAGGCGGCTACTCGGCTCGAGATCATTGTCACTCTTCTTGCCGTGCTGGAAATGGTCAAGCAGCTGCGCGTCACGATACAGCAGGATCTAGCCTTCGGAGACATCCTGATCGTGAGGCTGGAGCAGCCGTCCTCTACTCCGAAGGTGCGGTCTGGCTCAACCGCAACGCTTAACGGCGCACCCTGACACTGCTCCGGCGGCGCTGCCGCCACCAGACCCCCGCCAGGAGCGCACACCCTGCCCCCAACCCATCGCAGACCAGGTCCCAGAGATCGGGCACCCGGCCCGGCACAAAGGCCTGGTGAAACTCGTCAGAAAGAGCATACAGCATGGTGAGGAGAAAGGCCAGCCAGGCAGCATGCGGCCGCTCCCCCAGGGCCCGTGCCCACAGGAGAGCCAGAACCCCAAACACAAAGGCATGCGCCAGGCTACTCACCAGCAGATCCGCCCAGCCCACATCGGGATGGGGCAGATCGGGCTGAGCGGACAAGGCGAAGATCAGCCCCATCCAGGCCGCAACCGGCAACCACAGGTAGATCACAGGGTGTTTCTTCAGCCACTGGACGGCGGTCACCACCGTCCTCCCCCTTCCCGGGCAATCTCGTAGGCCCGCTCCACCTCACCCACTCTGGCATCCCAGTCGAATCTCTCCCAGATGCGTTTCCTCGCCTCGCAGCCCAGCTTTCCAGCCCAGACACGATCTGACAATACGGCAAACAGCCCCCGTGCCAGGTCTTTGGCATCGCCCGGCTCGGTCAGCACGCCCGAGTGCCCATCCTCGATGTACTCCAGGTTCTCTCCCAGCCGGCTGGTAACCACTGGAACTCCCATGGCCATGGCCAGAATCACCTTGCCCGCGCACTTGCTGCGGTTGATCAATGTGTCGCGATAGGGATTCACAGCCGCATCGGCCGCCGCCACATACAGGGGTGCCTGCTCGTGAGGAATCCAGCCAGGAAAGAGAACGCGATCGCCGACTCCCATCATCTCCGCCCGTGCCTGCAGGCCCGCCAGGCCATCTCCCACCCCAGCGATCACCAACCGCGCCGCCGGGAGTCTTCTCTCAAGGTAGGGCAGTGCCTCCAGGGCCAGATCCAGGTCAGTGCCATGGGGAATGTGCCCGAGATATAGGGCAAAAGGAGCGCGGCCCACCCCCAGCCGCGCCCGGAGTGCCCCCTTTTCGGCCTCACTCACCTCCGTCCGCGCCCGCAGCCGGGTATCCGGGCCATTGGGCAGATAGACCACCCGGCCCGGATCCACGCCAAAGCTGCACACCTGGGCCTGCAGCGTGTGGCTGACCACTGTGACCGCGCCGGCATGCCGCGAGAGCCATCGCTCCTGCCGGTCAAAGAACCATCTCCACAACGCCGGATAGGGGTTCAGATCGGCCCAGCCACCACGGCCTTCCCAATCGTCTGTATCGAGGACAACCGGCCGCCTCGAAAGCCAGGACAGATACAGACCCGCCAGGCCGCTATAGCCAATCGGCTTGAAAACGTGAATCACGTCTGGCTGCAGTTGGATGGTGCGGCGGGCCATGTGTGCGGGCACCACAAGTTGATGCCAGGCATCGTTGCGCCGGATGGTCATATTCTCTAGACGGACGCCATCCTGTTCCCAGATCCGCCCCGAGTCGAGCAGATGGTCATAGGGGGGCATCAAGATCGTCACGCGGTGACCACGATTGACCAACGCCCGGGCCATGAAAAAGGCGCGGGCGCTCACCGTACCCTTAGGCTTGAAGGCAAAGGGTCCAATCATCACAATCTGGAGTACGCGTCTACCCATTCCTGGCTCCACCGGCCACGATTATACCCCAGAACAGAACTACCGACAATTCGCGCCACAGACGCTGGCATCGCTGTGCACAAGGTCTCACTGTGTCACTGCTCCCCTGTCCCCACGCCCATGACTTCAGCCTTCCCCCAGTTCATGCCCCATGCAAACCAGTGTCGAGTCTATCGGCACCGGCCAGATCACGCTCTTGGCTCGCGGCCGCTATGATCTTAGCTGTACACCTTCCGGTAGAAGGCTCCGGCTCTGCGCGCATCACGGCCCCCATCGAAGGGGGCTTGACAAGCGCGGGGATAGGCGATACAATGGTCCCGACGGTGTGCGGGATTGCGGTTGCATGTCCCGGGTCGAGGGAGAGAGCCGCCTATGGCCGATCTGATCGAGGAAGCGCACGAACGCGCCATCGAAGCCTTGCACCGCTGCGCCACGCCCTTTGGCTTCCGGGCTTCGGGGCTAAGTCCGGGCTATCCGCAGGTCTGGGCAAGAGACAACGTCATCACCGGCCTAGGAGCAGTCTTGTGCGGCGACCCTGACCTGCAGGCAACCTTTCGTGCAGCCCTGGACACGCTGGGCAGCCACCAATCCCCCCATGGCCTGATCCCCCTCAATGTCGACCCCCAGACGGATGAGGTCTCCACGGAAAATGCCGGGGCGGTCGACGCTAATCTTTGGTACATCCTGGGTCATTACTACCACTATCTGCGTAGCGGCGACCTGACCTATCTCCGGGCCAATTGGCCACGCCTGCAGCAGGCGCTTACTTGGCTCCGCTTCCAGGACATGAACGAATGCGGACTGTTGGAGGTGCCCGAGGCTGGCGATTGGATGGACCTGATGGCAGTGCGCTACAATGTGCTATACGATAATGTGCTGTATGGCGCCGCACTGTGGGCCGCGGCCCACCTGGCACCGCTGTGCGGTTCGGATCCGGGCCACTATCCCTGTACCGCTGCCGGGGTTTGGGAACGGCTGAACTTACTCCTGTGGGTGGACCGCTGCTGGATCCCAGCCCACTTTGCCGAACACCTGGAACGCCTGAAAAAGATGCGACTGGAGTGGTACATGCTTTATCACAACGTGGGCACCATCTCCAGCCGGCCCTTCTACTTGCCCTACGTCGCCTTTCGCGAGTATGGTGACTATTGCGACACACTGGGCAATCTGCTGGCAGTGCTGTGCGGCCTAGCCGACGAGCACCGCACCGACCACATCCTGCGCTATCTTCACCAGGTGGGCGCAAACCGGCCCTACCCGACGAAGGCCATTTACCCGCCGATCTATCCTGGCAGCCCGGACTGGCGCGAGTATTATCGCAGCCGGAACCTGAACCTGCCTCACCAATACCACAACGGCGGCATCTGGCCCTTCATCGGCGGCTTTCACATCGCCGCGCTGGTCAAGCTGGGCTGGTGGCAGGAAGCAGAAGAGATGCTCCACGCCCTGGCCGAAGCCAACCGGCTCGGTGTGCGTGAGGAGTGGGAGTTCAACGAATGGCTGCATGGCGAGACCGGGCAGCCGATGGGCTATGCCTACCAGGGCTGGTCAGCAGGCATGTACCTATACGCCTACCATGCGGTTGCCACGGGTAAGACGCCGCTCTTCGATGCACTCAGCGTGGAGAAAGGAGGTGATGACTAGCGCCCAGCGGTCAATGTCCAATGCCCGGCAGTCAACGTGCAATATCCAGCGACCAAGCTCCATATTGAACAAGAGGGAGGAGTACCATGAACCGAGGATTTTGGTTTGCAGTCACTTTGGTGTTGGCAGCTACCATGGTCTTGGTGAGCTGTGGACCAGCCGCTGAACCCACAGCAGCGCCGACGGAGCCGCCCGCAGCCCAACCCACGGCCGAGCCCGAGGTGGTCGAACCGGAGGACGCGGAAATTACGCTGCTCTGGGGATTCTGGGGCAGTCCGGAGGAGAAGGCCAGCCACGAGCGGGTGGCAGAGGCCTTTATGGCAGAACATCCCAACTTCCAGTTCGAGTACATGTTCGCCCCGTGGGATGACTACTTCACCAAGCTCCAGACGGTGTGGGCCGGCGGTGATCCTACGGCCATCCCCGACGTGTTATTCCTGTGGCCCACACCCAGCTACGCGGCCAGGGGGGTGCTGGAGAACCTGCAGCCCTACATCGAAAGGGACAACTACAACCTGGATGACTATTGGCCCTACCTGCTCGATTCGGCGCGCTACGAAGGGGACGTCTACGGCCTGCCCCGCGATATCGAGGCCCACGCCCTGTATTACAACAAGAAGCTGTTCGACGAGGCGGGCGTGGCCTATCCCACTGACGAGTGGACGTGGGACGACCTGCTGGTAGCAGCCGAAAAACTGACCAAGGTGGATGCCAACGGACGCGTGTCCCAATACGCCTTGGGGATGGAGGGCGGCAAATGGCCGATCTGGGTTGGGCAGGCAGGAGGCATGGTGTTGGACGACCTGAGCAACCCCAGCAAGTGCACGCTCGATACCCCGGAGGCCATAAAAGGCCTGCAGTTCTTCTACGATCTGATGGACAAGGGGTATGCCATCCGCAGTGCCACCATGAGCCAGCAAGGCGGAGACCAGGCCGTCTTTGAGACGGGCCAGGTGGCCATGATCATCCAGAACTCGTCGCGCGTGGCGAGTTTTAACGCCAATGCCGACCTGGATTACGACGTGGCAGCCGTGCCCATCCCCGTGGGTGGGCAGCGCTGGGACATGAACGGCGGTGCAGCCTGGGTGATGAGCGCGGGCGCGGACAACAAAGAGGCTGCCTGGCAATTCCTGAAGTGGCTGCAGAGCCCTGGCGGTGGCGAGTCGATGTACACCAAGAACGGCGAGATCTTTCCCGCCCTGCGCTCCGTGGCTAACTCCGAGGACTTTATGGGGGTAGAGAAGCCGGCCAACCGCCAGGCGTTTGTGATCGGTGCGGAAGCGGCCAAGCCCGGCGGCTTCGCCTACTTTCCCGAATGGGACGAGCTGAGCGGCTCGATCATCAGTCCGCAGCTTGACCGGCTGTGGGCCGGCGAAGCGACACCCGAGGAGGTTGTGCCCGGTCTGTGCGAGGCGGTTGACGCCTTCCTGGCCGACAACGGTTATCCCAAGTAGCACTGGCAAGGCAAGGTGAATGACGAGTGGCACCACTCGTCATTCGCCTTGTTCTCGGGTGATTCCATGTCAACAAGGTCCCTATCCGAGCACCCACTCTCCCAGGCCGAGCAGCGGCGGCTGCGCTGGTACCGCATGCAGCGCGCCTACGAGGGCTATTTCTTCCTGGCACCCAACATCAGCGGTTTTCTGCTATTCACCGCCTTCCCGGTCATTGCCTCGTTTGCCCTCAGTTTCTTCCGCTGGGACCTGCTGACGCCACCCGTCTATGCCGGCACGGCGCAATTCAAGGAACTTCTGTTCAACGACCCGCAATTCCGACGCGTGGCGTTGAACACGTTCTATTTCACCTTTGGCACAGTTCCAGCACGGGTCGCGCTATCACTGCTGCTGGCCATGGCCCTGAACCAGGCGCTGCGGGGCATCACCATCTACCGGGTGGTCTATTTCATGCCGGTGGTCACGTCGTTGGTCGCCGCGGCACTGGTCTTTCAGTGGATCTTTAACGGCAACTTTGGCATCCTCAACAGCTTCCTCTGGGGCGTGGGCAGCCTGCTTCACATCCCCATTCACCCTCCCGATTGGTTGAACAGTACCAAGTGGGCCATGCCGGCGGTCATGGTCCTCAACCTGTGGAAGAACGTCGGCTTTACCATGACCATTTACCTGGCCGGCCTGCAGGCCATCCCCCAGGAATTGTACGAAGCCGCAGAAGTAGATGGAGCCGGAGGGTGGGCCAAATTCCGCCACATTACGCTGCCCATGATCTCCCCCACCACCTTCTTCGTCATAATCATGTCGTTGATCTGGGCTTTCCAGGTCTTCGAGGAGCCGTACATCATGACCAAGGGCGGGCCAGCCTTCGCCACCACCACCCTGGTCCACTACATCTACCTGAACGCCTTCCGCTGGTCGCGCATGGGCAAGGCGGCGGCCATCGCCTGGCTGCTGTTCGCCATTATCTTTGTCTTCACCTGGTTGCAGGTGCGCTATCAGCGCCGTTGGGTGCATTATGAAGCCGATCAGGAATAGCCACGGCGCCGGGAGCGGATACCGGCAGCGACGGAAGAGGATCAAGCGCCTGGGCCTGCACCTTGTGCTCATCACCGGCAGCGTGGTGATGCTCGTCCCCTTTGCCTGGATGCTGTCCACGTCGCTCAAAGAACCGGGGGATGTGTTCATCTACCCACCCCAGTGGATCCCGCAGCCGGTGCGATGGGAGAACTACACTGAGACAGTGACAGTCATGCCCTTTGGGCGTTTCTACCTTAACAGTGCCATCCAGGCGATATCGGTGACCGCCCTTCAGCTTCTGACCGCATCCCTGGCAGCTTTCGCCTTCGCCCGCCTGCGCTTCCGGGGGCGGGATGCGCTCTTTCTGCTCTACTTGGCCACGATGATGATCCCCTTCCCGGTGACTATGATCCCCAACTTTGTCATCATGCGCTACCTGAACTGGATAGACACCTTTCGAGCGCTGATCCTGCCGCCCGCATTCTCTGCTTTCAGCACCTTCCTGCTCCGCCAGTACTTTATGTCCATTCCAACAGAAATGGACGACGCGGCGCGCGTGGACGGGGCTTCCTCGTTCCGCATCTGGTGGCAGATCATCCTCCCCCTGTCGGGCCCGGCGCTGGCCACACTCGCCATCTTTACCTTCCTAGGCCAGTGGAACAGCTTCTTGTGGCCGCTGATCGTCACCAATTCGGAAAAGATGCGGACACTCCCGGTGGGACTGGCTACATTCCAGAGCCAATTTAGCGTGCAGTGGCACCTGTTGATGGCCGGCTCGGTCATCGCTGTGCTGCCCATCTTGGTGATCTATATCGCCGGGCAGAGGTGGTTCGTGCGCGGTATCACCCTGACCGGCATGGGCGGACGCTGAGTCCGGCCGGCCCCCGCCCTCCATCGGTCGCAAGTGCTAACTGAGCCCTGGGCGCTCGCGTCCGGTTTGCCGCCGCCGCTCCTCGCCCTCGTCGCAGCCGCAACGCCACACAAGTTGCCATTTGAACCAGACCTGGTAGGGTGGTATAATAGCCTTGTTGTTATCAGCACGTGAGGAGAAAATCGAATGTCACGCAGAGCCTTCGACCCGCGCCTGGTTGCCGTGACGGCGGTCATGACGGCCATTGTGTTTGTGCTGACCCGCATGGTCCAAGTTCCGACACCGGCCAAAGGCTATATTCATCTGGGCGATGCCGGCATCTTTTTCAGCGCCTTCGCCTTCGGTCCCTGGATCGGGGCAGCGGCCGGTGGGCTGGGTACCGGCCTCGCGGACATCACCAGCGGCTATCCTCAGTGGGCCATCTTTTCCTTCTTGATCCATGGCCTGCAAGGCTGGATAGTCGGCTGGACCAGTGCCAAATGGAAGGGCGCATTGGGTCTTGTCCTGCCCACCCTGCTTGGTGGGGTCATCGTCGTCGTCGGTTATCTCTTTGCCGGCATGATCCTGTCGGGGGTCGGCGCTGCGCTGGCCGAGCTGCCGCTAAACGCCCTCCAGGTCGCCGGCGGCGCTGTGGTTGGCGTTCCACTCTTTATCGCCGTGCGCCAGGCCTACCCACCCATCCTGCGATTGAGGCGCTAGCGTTGAGCCGGCGGTTGGCATGAGCCTGCCGTTCAGCAGGCATTTCCGCAGCCCGCTATCCCTGCAGATGATGGTCCAGCGTCCCACCAGGGGCCTCCTGGGTGACAGGTCCGCCCTTGCGTCGCCCCTTCCCCGTATGGCTGCGAGGATTCGATGAGCGATGCGATTGTGGTCGAGGGCGTCCGCTTCGCCTATCCACCGCTCACCCCCGGGCAGGAGTCCCCTACCGTCATCCGGGACCTGGACCTGAGCATTGGGCCAGGCGAGTGGTTGGCCATCATGGGGGCCAGCGATGCCGGCAAGACTACCCTCTGTCTTCTCCTGGCCGGATTGGCTCCGCACCTCACCGGGGGCGAGATGGAAGGGCACATCGTGATCGCCGGTCAGGATACCCAGAAGCTCCCGCCGCCTGCCCTGGCCGGCACCGTCGGTCTCCTATTCCAGGAGCCAGAGGCCCAGCTCTTCAACGCCACCGTCGAGGCCGAAGTGGCCTGGGGGCTGGAAAACCTGGGGCTTCCCGTGACCGAGATTCGGGCCCGGCTGGATGAGGTTTTGGGTCTGTTTCATCTCGGGCACGTCCGCCAACGATCACCGGGCGAGCTTTCCGGGGGCGAGAAGAAACGCCTGGCCCTGGCCTCCATCCTTGCTATGCGACCGCCTGTGCTCATCCTCGATGAGCCGATGGGAGGTCTGGATCCTGCCGGTCGCAGGGAGGTTCTGGACGCCCTCTCCCGTCTGCGGAGGCATCAAGCCACGACCATCGTCATGACCGAGAGCGATCCAGAGGCTGTAGCGGCCTTTGCCGATCGTCTGATTGTGCTCCACACTCCTGATTTCGAGGGGGCACGCATCGGTCTGCAAGGCACGCCCCGGCAGATCTTCCACCTGGGGGATCGGTTGGCGGCCTTGGGTGTTGGCTTGCCCCAGATGGCCCAGATCGCCGCGATCTTGAATCGCCACCTGGGCACCGCCTTTGACTTCCTAACCGTGGATGAGGCGCGCGACGCACTGGCGGTGCACCTTGTCTGACGCCCTTCTGGAGATCAGCAATCTCTGGTACTGGTACGAGGACGAGAGCAACCCGGTCTTGCCCGGTCTCGAACTGGTGGTCGCGCCGGGCCAGTTCGTCGCGCTGGTCGGGGCCAATGGCTCGGGCAAGACAACCCTGACCAAGCATTTCAACGGCCTGCTCAGGCCCCGGCGTGGCAAGGTCTGCCTGGATGGGCAAGACATATCCCAACGATCCGTGGGCGAACTCGCCCGGCGTGTGGGGTACCTGTTCCAGCATCCCGAGGATCAAATCTTTAGCACGACCGTCCGCCGCGAGGTGGCCTTTGGCCCCAAAAACCTGGGCCTGCCCTCCGCCCTGGTGGAGGAGCGCGTCAAAGACGCTCTGGCTCGCTTCGACCTCACCTCTGTAGCCGACAAGCCGCCGGCCATCCTAAGTCATGGCCTGCGCAGGCGCGTCACCCTGGCTTCCCTAGCAGCGATGGACTCGTTGCTGCTGGTACTGGATGAGCCCACGGTGGGTTTGGACGCTCCGATGGTGTACGAAACCATGGCCTGGCTGACTGAGCAGCACAGGCAGGGCAGGACCATCTTTCTCGTGACCCACGACATGGCCCTGGCGGCCAGGCACGCTAGCCGCATCATCGTGCTGCACCAAGGTCGGATCATCGCCGATGGCCCGGCCACTGAGCTCTTTGCCCTGCCCGATCTGTTGACTCGCGCCTCGCTCACGCCCCCCCCTGTCACCATGCTGTCTCGAGCGCTTGAACCTTTTGGCCTGCCGGGCACGAGCCTCACCGTAGAATCGTTCTGTACCCAGTACCTCGCTGCGGTACAGGCTCGGACACTTCCCAAGCCCGAGTCAAATCAACCTTCAACTTCCCAAGCCGGCGAGCCTCCGGCACCGGCTCAAGGGGAGGATCGGTCATGAGCCAGCGATTTGACCTGTATATCCCCCGCGACTCCTGGCTGCACCGGCTGGATCCCAGGGCCAAGCTCTGGGCCGCACTCCTGGCAGGCGTGGTTGGGCTTATGTTCCAGCAGATTGGGGTACTGGCTGCCCTGCTGGCCCTGTCGCACGTGGTGCTCCTCTCCGCCCGGATACCGGCCAGCCGCATTCACTGGCTCTGGCTGCGCCTTGCCCCCCTCCTGATCATGATCCTCATCCTGCAACCGATCTTCGCTCCCGGCCCCGGGCTAGATCTCTTGCGCCTGGGCCCACTGCGAATCACGGTTGGCGGTGTTCTGGAAGGTGTGAGCTTTGCGTTGCGCGCCGCAGCCCTGGCCTTCGTGGCGGCGACCCTTCTCCTTAGCACCGACTCGAACCAACTCGTCCAGGGCCTAGTCAAGCTGGGCCTGCCCTACCCCTGGGGACTCACCGTCGGCCTAGCCATCCGTTACCTGCCCACCACCTATGGCCTCTATCTGGCCATCGGCGAAGCCCAGCAAGCCCGGGGGTGGCTTGTTGGCCGGGGAGGCTTTGTTCAGCGCACCCGATCCTACCTCCCGATCCTGGTGGCCACCGTCATCGCCGCCCTCCGGCTGAGTGACAACCTGGCCATGGCCCTGGCCGCCCGCGGTCTGGGCTACCCAGCCCAGCGGACGGTGCTCCATGACGTCCGCTTCCGAAAAGCCGACTGGCTGGCAGTATTCGTCGCGACCTGTGTCTTTGGGGGACTCTTGCTACTGCGCTATGGTTTGGGTTGGGGGGGCGAACCCTGGTAAAAGATCACGCCACCAGGCTGGCCCGGTAGCGCACCTTCTTACAGTTCAGGATGCTATCCGGCGAAGCAGGGGCCTCCCGCCGACGAGCCAGGCAACAACACGCGTCACAACACGGTGAGGTGCCACCCGCGAAGCCAGAAAAGCCACCAGCCGGTAGCCTGGCCCGGGGATCACCCACAGTTTCCGGCGCTCGAACCCCCTCAGGGCCACATCTACCACCCGCTCAGGGCTGTGCATCCAACGTTGGTGACCCTCCCAGAGTCCCGCCACCTGCCAAAAGCCGGTGGCCGTCGCACCGGGGCACAGGGCCATGATCGTCACACCATCGTCGCGCACTTCTTCTGCCAGGGCCTCTGACAGACGAAGCACAAAGGCCTTGCTTGCAGCATACACCGACATGTAGGGAACCGGCTGAAACGCCGCATTCGATGCGACCTGGATGATTCCCCCTCGTCGCCGCTCTCGCATGGCCGGCAAATAGAGGCGGCTGAGCTCGACCACCGTGCTCACGTTCAAACGCACCATGTCAGCCTGGACCTCAAGGGGGATTTGGGTGAACTCGCCTGCCTTGCTAAAGCCTGCGTTGTTGATCACCAGATCGACGGCCCAGCCCATGGCCTCAGTCTCGGCATATACCACCTGCGCAGCCGAAGGGCGTGCCAGATCGGCCACGATGGCGTGCGCGCGGATGCCATGCTCCTCACTCAGCTCCCTTGCGAGGGCTTCCAGGCTTTCCCGGCTGCGCGCCACCAGAAAAAGGTCCTTGCCCATCCCGGCTAGCCTTCGGGCAAACGCTTCGCCGATTCCCCCGGAAGCGCCCGTAACTAACACCGTCTCGATCTGGTTCAGGGTGGCCATCTGTCCCACCTCGATTCTTTACCGGTGGCTAAAAACCTTCCAGTCGTGTCACATCCACGATGCCTTGGCTGAGCGTCCAGATGTCTTGCAGCAGTCCCAGGCGGCTCGCTCGCAACGACTTGTCCTCATGCATGACCAACACGTCATCGAAGAACTGATTGATGGCCGGGATCATGGGCCGGATGGCAGTGAGCAGCCGGTCCACATCGCTTGTCGGATGAATCTGCTGCCGGGCAAGTCCGTAGGCGTCTCGCAGCCCCGTTGTCGCAGGTTCTGGATCCACACCCGGCTCAAATTCGAAGCGTTCTCGCTGGTCGCGCACGATACGGATACAGCGTCCGTAGGCGTTGAGCAGATCCATCCAGTCCTCGCGCTCCACCCAGACTGCCAGTTGAGCGGCCGCGCGATAGGCGCTGTACGGATCGTCTCCCCGCTCGGCCAATACAGCATCCACCACATCATACCGGAACCCTCTATCCCGCAGCCAACCCCGGAGGCGCTCTCCGACAAAGATGGACACCGCCTCCAGCGTCTCCGGGCCGGTGGTCACCGGCATCAAGGCTGCCGCCTCGGCCGAGAGGGAACGCAGCGGTAGGGCAATCTCGTGGGCGATCAGATTCTGGACGATGCCCAGCGCGTCACGGCGCAGATGGTACGGGTCTGCGGATCCCGTCGGCGCCAGGCCCACCGCAAACAGCCCCACCAGACTATCCAGCCGATTTGCCAGGCCTAGGGCCAGGCCAGGCAGCGTCTGAGGCAAAGCATCGGTCGCCGAGCGGGGCAAATAATGTTCGAATATGGCTAGCGCGACCGCCTCTTCCTCACCTGACAGGCGAGCATATTCCTGGCCCATGAAACCCTGCAAGCTGGTGAGTTCAACCACCAATTGCGTAGCCAGGTCGGCCTTGCACAAATGCGCAGCCCGCGTGGCCATTCGCTCGTCGGACTCACCAAGACCCAACGCCCGGCTCACTGCCGGAACCAATCTTTCCAGGCGATGAGTCTTGTCCAGCATCGAACCCAACTGCTCCTGAAAAGTGAGCGTATCCAGGCGTGGCAGGT
>Ga0316577_10000822_pt1 | contig 13517 bp, 7 predicted proteins | sample S5NA_FD_203073 | JGI IMG/M metagenome (GOLD analysis project Ga0316577, IMG submission 203073) | Rhizosphere microbial communities from salt marsh grasses in Alabama, United States - S5-7_050615r2r1 | ecosystem: Host-associated > Plants > Roots > Rhizosphere | place: USA: Alabama | collected... | reverse complement strand
TCCCCCACTCCCTTCCGATCTCCCCTCGTGCCGGTTTTCCTCCCGGACCTCTTCCGTTCCCGTTCCGTTTCCCGACGCTTCGTGATAGGCCTCTCGCCGCCTAGTGAGGGTGTTCGCCAGGTTGATGCCGGCCCTGAAGATCGTGAGCTCCTCCACCGCACCTCCTCGGTGAGGGCTCACCAACGCCGAGAACTCGGAGGAGTGAATCCAGAGCTCGGAGTGACCGTCCATGTCCAGGTCCTTGGCCTCCCAACTCAGATCCTCGCTCCGGCGCAGGAGACCCTCGGCCTCGGCCAGGTTCCGCCAGACGGTTTCTCGGATGTGCCTCAGGTAGAGTCCGCCGAACACCCCGTGCCAGTACGCGTCGTTGCACTGGGCTCTGCCCAGGGCCCGGCGTGGCCCCTCGGCGTTTCCCCGGGCTCTGCACAAGCTCGAAAGCGCCAACATCTTCTTGTGCATCCGGTTGGCTTCCGGATACTTCACGAAGAAGTTCCGCCAGTGAGATCCCCGGATGAGGGGACTCTCACCTCTGGCGAAACGCTCCTCTCCCAGAATGGCCTTGAGCTCCGAGAGCCGGTGATGGGCCTCCGAGGGCAAAGACCACTCCTCCATTTCCCGATAGGAGGCAGACGGCAGGTAGGCAAGTCCACCGCTGGGAAGCTCGTCCAGGGCGCTGCTGAAAGTGGAAAGACGGATCTCACCGGCCGCTTCGAGGTCCTTGATCGTTCGGGTGAACCGCTCCAGCCACCCTCCCTCATAGACCCACTCTCTGGTCCCCGGCCAACCTCCGAACTTCTCGATGTCGTCGGCGGCTACCGCCAGGCGGCGGCCGCTTGCCCTGAGCTCCCGCAGGTACGCTGCCGTTTCTTCCGGGGCGTGGAAAGGAATGAGGTAACGGAGCTTCTCGTCGATGGCGAAGACTCCCAGACTCTTCCCCGAGGCTTCGGTGCGGAAAGGCGCATGCAGTGTATCCCGCTGGAACCCGGACGCAACGAAATGCCTGTCGTCGACCAGGACGTACTCGACACCCGCATCCACAAGGTCGGAAGCCAGATCCGGTTCCCAGACACGCTCTGTGAGCCAGAGACCCCTGGCCTCCACGCCGAACCGACTCCTCAGGAACTCCCGCATCCACTGGATTTGCTCCAGCCGATCTTCCCGGAGAAGCGAAGGGAGTATCGGCTCGAAGTACCCCGCAAGGAGGAGCTCCACCCTCTCGGTGGCGGCCAGCTCGCCGATGAGATCCAGGTAGCTGGGAGCGTTCGCCTCGAGCCAATCCAGAAGGGGGCCCGAGAGGTGAAGAGTGATGGGAAGGAGACTCGCCTCCACCGCCCGTCGGACGAAGGGCTCGTACACATCCCTGAGGTGCTCCTCGAAGACATGACCGAAATTGCCATCGGGTTGGTGGGCGTGGAGTCCGAAAGTGAAGAGAACTGGAGGGTTCATGATTCCGGTCATCAGGTCTGGACAAACCCCAGGGGTGAGCGAAGAGCCGCCAGCGCCTCACGCCGCTTGGGGGAGGCGGCATTCAGGGTCCTGTCGAAGTCGGTTTGCGCGTCGAAGGGAATGGGGAGCCGCCTCCTGACGTGCAGCAGCGCCAGCTCCCGGATGTGGCTCAGGGTCATCTCTTCCGGAACGTGTTCGGAATCCTGCACCTCCAGCTCCCGAACGGCGGCAATCAGGGCCCCGGCCAGGACACTCTCCGTATGCGCTGTTCCCATCAACGCGGAATCCTGCGCTTCCGGGTCCACCCATCGACGGAGGGCGTCCCTGAGGAGCAGCTCCTCCAGCGGTACCCGAAAAGCTTCCGGGAGGTCGGCAACCTCCAGGAGATACTCGCCGGACATTTCCGAACCACCGCCCATCTCGTGCATGAGCTCTCGGACCCGGATCTTGAAGTCCCGGGGGTTGCTCCCGTCCACCTCGACGGCCAGGAGGAATCGGCGGCCGGTCCGTCTTTCGAAGACCCGGACCCGACCGCCGGGCTCCACGTCGACTCCGAGGCCCGAGAGGTCCGGGATCTCCCGTCCCACCCGACGCATGGCCGCAGCTCCCCCCGCTACCCCGACGTGGGGGGGGATGGCCGGCTTCACGTCCTGGAGGAATATGGTGGCCCCGTCCCTGGGTGGATCCTCATTCGAACAAGTGGCCCCGAGCCTCGAGACAAACCCCTGTTCCAGCCTTTCCCGGGCGGGACCGGACAGATCCAGAGCCCGAACGGCGTACCGCAGGATCTGAAGGGGTTCTATACCTGCCAGATCGTCGAAGAACCATCCGCAGGAAGTGAAGAGGCGAAGCGCATTCCGTTCGAGCTCCAGCAGCTCTGCTGCCCGTACACGGTGGGACGGCGGCGAGGAAGGAGAAACCCGCTCCTGGAGGAATTCGTGTATGTCGTCGAACCCTGCCACGACCCTCCCGTATTCATTCCGGATCGCCCATGGGTCCCCGTCCAGAAGCGATGGGGACTCGGCTTCGTAGATCCCGTGGATCTCCCCGGCCAACCACTCCATGGCTTCTCGGAGACCGGACCGCCACTCCTGCTGTGTGTTCTTCCCTGGATCCATCTTGCAGCCGCAGTTGCTGCGCCACCGCTCTACGCCGTGGGCGCAGCTCCATGAGGTGGGCTCTACCAGGGTCACTTCTTCCTGCGGGGGGGAGTGAGCCAGGAAGCTGGCAAAGTTCTCGATGCTGATCCCCGGCCGGGACCGGAGGCCACGGATCGCGGCGGCCAGGGCCATCTCCCCGAATCGGTGATGGTGCCCATAGGTCTCACCATCCGTTGCCAGAGACACCAGGCGCCTCGGCGAGGGAGGTGAACCGTCGTTCGCCCCGGGGGCGCTCTGGATGGATTGGGTCCCCTGCGCCCCGGAGGACCTGGCCGGACCCGAGGCCTCGTCCAGTGGCCCGTCCCCGCCTTCGGATCTCCCAACGAGGCGATTCACCCATTCATCCGCATCCTTCAACAGTTGTCCGAAAGCAACATCGTGGGAAAGGGGCCCGTCATACACGAAGAGAGCAATGGACCGGCCGCTGACGGTCCGGTACAGCCCGGGCAGGCCGTAATCAGGCGCCCTTTCAACCTGATGCGGAGCCACGATGGTGAAGGCGATTCCTTCCTGGGCGAGGACATCCAGAGTCTCCGCGTCCACCGCTGTCTCAGGGAGCCACATCCCTGCCGGTTCCCGGCCGAAGCGCCGCTGAAAGTCCAGGATTCCCCATCTGACTTCGGTGACCTTTTCTCTGCGGGAGGCCAGGGGGAGTATGGTGTGATGATACGCCTGTGCCATGGCGTTGCCGTGGCCACGGTTCCCTTGACGGCTGAGACGATCGGCCTGGAGTACTGCCTCGTACGTCCGAACCGCCGAACCTTCCATCCACTCCAGGAGAGTGGGTCCAAAGTTGAAGGAAATAGACGAGAGCGTGTTGAGGATCTCCCGGACCCGGCCCCCCCGCCCGAGGATCCTCGCGGCCACCACGGTCCGGTAACACTCCGCCTCCACCCGAGCGTTCCAGTCGTGGAAGGGTGCAGCCGAGGGCTGTGCCTCCAGTTCCTCCAGCCAGGGATCCTCCCTCGGAGGCTGGTAGAAGTGGCCGTGTATCACGACGGACCTGTTGATGGATGGCATCTCGGTACGGGGTGAAGGGTCGGATGGGATGGTGGTCTCTCGGGAGACTCGGCCCTCGGCGATGGGAAGCTTCCCGGGGGAATTCCGGCCAAGGGTTTCGAAGGCGGAACTCGTGGGGGAGGGAGGCAGTTCCTCCTGCGCTCAGGAGTCCAGCCGGGTCTCGGCCTCCGTGGATGTGCTGTCCGGTTCTCTCGCGCCCCAACTCTTACGGCGACTGATCATTGAGCCGCCAGCGCCTTATCCCTCACATCGAAGGCTCGGTCGTAGACCTCGAAATATCGCTTCACGACTCTCTCCCAGGAGAAGTCCTGGACCATGGCATGCTCCATCATGTCTTTCCATCCGTCGGCGTTCCGGTACCTGACTGTGGCCCGGGCGATGGTCCAGTCGAGGCGATCTGGCTCGTAGTCGTCGAAGAGGAGGCCCGTGGTACCGTCCTCAATGGTATCCTCCAGCCCGCCAACCCTTCGGGCCAGAGGGAGGGTCCCGTACCGCTGGGCTCTCATCTGGGTGAGCCCACAAGGCTCATACAGGGACGGCATCATGAGAGCATCGGCTCCGGCCATAACCTGATGTTCTCGTTCCTCGCTGAATTCGAGCTGACTGGCGATTCGATGGGGATGAGCAACCGCCAGATCTCTCAGAGCCTCCTCATACCGGGGCTCTCCATTCCCCAGGAAAATGAACTGCGCATCGGCCTCCCTGATGGCACTGCCGCCCAGAATCAGATCCATGCCCTTCTGAGCCACCATTCGGGCCACCATCCCGATGAGGAGCCGACCCGGCTCCTCGGGCAGGCCGTAGGTCCTCTGGAGAACGGCCTTGCAGACCTTCTTTCCTGAGAGGTCACGCAGGGAATAAGGGGCCGCGATCTGGGGATCGTTCGCCGGGTCCCAGATCCCGAAGTCGATCCCGTTGAGGACGCCCACCAACCGGTTATGAAGACCGAGGAAGGTATGGTGCAGGCCGAACCCACCCGACTCTGTCCTCAGCTCGAAGGCGTGATTGGGACTCACCGTGGAAGCCATGTCGGTAAATACCAGCCCGGCCTTCAGGATATTGGCCCGGCCGTACCACTCCATGGCATCGATACGGTAGAGCTCCATGGGCAAGCCGATCTCGGGAAGGACCCCCGGGGGAAAGTGCCCGTGGAACCCTCCGTTGTGCACCGAGAGCACCGAAGCCACAGAATCAGCGAAGGGGTCGCCCCGGCGCAGCGCCCGGAGATACACGACGGCCAGCGCCGTATGCCAGTCGTGCATGTGAAGGAGGATGGGCTTCGAGACAATTTTCGGCAGAACCTCGACAGCCGCAGCGGAGAGGAAGGAGAAGCGCAGGTGGTTGTCCGGGTAGTCGGAGCCCCCTTCGCCGTACACTCCCCGTCGACCGAAGTACTCGACATTCTCGATGAGGAAGACCCGAGGTCCGTCGGATCCTCTCTTTGCTTCCCAGACGCGAGCGGACTCCCACCGTGGGCCAACCTGGACCTGGAATGGGTCTCCCACGGGTTGGAGCCCGTAATCCCCCTCTTTGATCGGTTCATACAGCGGGAGGATCACCGAGGCGTTCGTTCCGGCCCGGGACTGGAAAGTGGCCATTCCCCGGACGGCCTCACCGAGGCCTCCTGTTCGGATGTAGGGCCAGTACTCGGCAGTGAGGTGAACGATGTGCGCGTTGCGGGCCCGGCGTGGACGGTCCCCACCAGGACCCCTGCGGTCTCCATCATCCGTCGTTCGGGCTGTTCCCACGTCGGGCTTCTCCCTTGCAGGTCCCGCTTCTTACAGGTCGGATCCCGGGAGGCCGACAGGTGGATCATCGCCGCCGATCTCTCCCCGGAATGCCGGTTGATAGTAGTCTCGAACGTATTCTCGGACCATCCGTGCTGCCGTGAAGTGAGCTCCGGCCTCGTAGAGGGCATGCTTCGTTCGCTTCAACCATTCCCTGGGGAGTCCCTCGTGATCCCGGTCGTAGAAGATGGGTACGATCTCCTTCTCCAGGATGTCGTAGAGGTTCTCTGCGTCCGTGGCGTCCGGATCCGGCGAGCCGGTGGAGAGGGGAAGCGCCCATCCATTCAAGCCGGTGTACCCTTCCACCCACCATCCGTCCAGCGTGCTGAGCTGGGGAATGGCGTTCAGAGCCGCTTTCATCCCGCTGGTACCCGATGCTTCCATCGGCACCGTTGGTAGATTGAGCCAGAGATCGACTCCCTGGATGAGACGGTCAGAAGAGTTCAGGTCGTAGTCCTCGATGAAGGCGATTCTCCCTTCGAATTCCGGGTCCCGGGAGAAGGAAAAGACCCGCTGCAGAATCTGTTTTCCAGCATCGTCCGCCGGATGGGCCTTTCCGGCGAACACGATCTGCACGGGTTTCCAGGGGTTGGTCAAGAGCTTTCTCAACCGTTCCCTGTCACGGAAGAGGAGGTCGGCTCGCTTGTACGTGGCGAACCTCCGAGCGAAACCGATGGTCAATGCGTCGGGGTCCAGGAGCGTCCCGGATCCCACGAGGTGAACGGCCTCAGTCCATTCGTCCCGCCATCGCTGGCGCGCCTGCTCCCGTGCAAAGCTCAGGAGAAACCCCTTCAGTTGCTTGTGGGCCTCGCACAGGCGGTGGTCGTCCAGGGTGAATACCTGGCTCCAGAACTCCTTCTCGTGCATCCGGGTTGCCCAGTTCGGGCCCAGATGATCATCCAGGAGGTCCATCATCCGCCAGGCCATCCAGGAGGTGAGGTGGACCCCGTTGGTCACGTGTCTGATGGGAACCCGATCCGCATCGCGGTCAGGCCAAAGCGCGTTCCAATTCGCTCTCGTCACGGCGCCGTGCTTCTGGGCCACCCCGTTCACGTACCGAGAGAGTCGCATGGCACAGGCAGTCATGTGGAACGAGCCGTTCTTCTCCCCTGGCTGTGCCCCGAAGGATAGGAACGTCTCCCGGTCTATGTGCGCTTCGGACCAATAGTGCCCCAAGGTGTGATCGACCTGTTCCACGCCGAAGACGTCGTGACCCGCCGGGACCGGGGTATGGGTGGTGAAGACCCCGGATGCCCTCACCCTGGTCACGGCTTCCGGTAGCGGAGTCCCCTTCTCCACCAGCTCTCGGACGCGCTCGACCATCATGAAGGCGGCGTGCCCCTCATTGGCATGCCAGGCCTCGGGATTGATTCCCAGAGCCCGAAGGACCCGAACCCCGCCGACTCCAAGGATCCACTCCTGGCAGAGCCGGTTCTCATGCCCTCCCTGATAGAGTTTCTGGGTGAGGTCACGGTCTTCCGGCTGATTCACTTCCAGGTTGGAGTCCAGGAGGAGAATGGGGATCCGTCCCACCATCATCCTCCATGCCCCCACGTGGATGGTTCTGCGGTAGAGGGTCACGCTGGCCAGCGCCCTCCCCCGCTCAGGGTGCAGGACAGGCTCGAGGGGGGTGTTCCTGAGGTCGAACTGCTCCTCGTTGTCCACCTGCCAACCGTCCAGCGTCAGCTGTTGATCGAAGTACCCCTTGAGGTAGAGAAGCCCTACCCCGACGAGGGGGACGCCCAGATCAGAGCTGGCCTTGCAGTGGTCGCCGGCCAGCACACCCAACCCCCCGGAGTAGATGGGTACCGACTTGTGGATCCCGAATTCAGCGCAGAAATAGGCCACCTTGTGCTGGCTAAGCTCTGGGAAGCTCTGAGTAAACCAGGTGTTCGAGTTGGACTGTTCAGCCGCCGCCGCCTCCATGACCTTCTTGTAGAGTGCCATGAACTCGGGGTCTCGCGCTCTCGCGTGGAGGCGGGCCGGCTCGATCCGTCGCAACTGGGCGATAGGATTCCGGCCCAGGAGGCGCCATAGTGTCGGATCCAGGTCCCAGAAGAGAGCCCGGGCGTGGCGATTCCAGCGCCAGGAGAAGTTCAGGGCTACGTCCGCGAGGCCTTCGAGAGCATCGGGCAGGTAGGGGATTTTGGATCGATTGGCGGTCATTGGCTACGCCGGGGAATCCGGAGAATGGGGCTCGTTCTTCCTCAGAAGACGAACTGGGAGGTGTCCGCACCCGTTCATCAGGACGCGGCCCCCTCCGGAGAACCCTGAAGGATAACCTTCATGTCGGATTCGGGTCCAGCGTCTCCCGGAGCGTAGGGAGGAACGGAGGATGTCCCATGCGAGGAGGGGGATTCCAGGAGGTCCCCAGACGCTGTGCCCGAAAGGAAGAGCCCCAGCCCGGAAACCTCTTCCGGTGCGGGGCTCGCGGTTCGTATTGAGCTCCGGCGGCAGGACTCGAACCTGCGACCCGACGGTTAACAGCCGTCTGCTCTACCAACTGAGCTACGCCGGAATGAAACTCCTCATAGGTAGAAAAAAAAGCTATCCAACCCCGGAGGGGGTGTCAACGGGACTTGACTACTGGGGTTCCGTAGTTTGGCCTTCTCCCTCATGGGGTTTCGGCACCTTGAACCGGGGCGTCGTCACCAGGCACCGGCCCCGGATTTTGGCTGACGTCGGACCCCCAGCGGGTGGTGGCCCGCTCCAGCAGCCGCAGAACTGCCGGACCGATCTCATGGGCCTTCTCCCAGATCTCCTCAAATCGGCAGTGGGCCCTGTGAGCCTCCTGCGGGCCGAAGCATGCCAGCCAGGCAGGCCCCCGATGGGGAAAGGGGCGCAACATCCAGTGCAGGCCGAGGAAGAGAGCCCTGGGTCCGCGTGGGTCCGAGAAGACCGAGAAGTCCGGCGACCATCCGGCAAGGGGGGCGGACCTGAGCTCCAGCCGGCCTCCATGCAGGAGGCCCTGAATCCGGCCCAGCGTCTGCCTCTTCCCGGGATCCATGAAGAGAGCAAAGGCCTCTTCCTCGAGGGTCTTTGCATTGATTTCCGCCACGAGGATTCTGAGGCGGCGGAGTCCGGCCAGTTCTCGCTCTGAGAGATCGACGCCACTGAGGCGCACGCGGAGGATCGCTGTGTCCAGCTCCGTGCTGCTGGAAAGGAGCCGCCCAAAGAGTGTTCGGAACGGGATGGGACTTCTTTCGTCGATCAGGGCCGGCCTGAAGGGAGATTGTTCCTCTATCATGGAGAGGAAGGTGGCGTCTCTCCCGGGGCCGGAGGATGGATGAGTGCGCCCTTGTTAGGCGGTTGGGAGACTATTCCGGCCCGGCCCCTTCGGAAGCTCGGCGTTCCATCACCATCTCCAGCTGGGAGCGGTCCCGTGGAGGTATTTCGTGGCACTTTCGGCAGCGGGCCTCATAACTCTCGGCGCCACCCACTTGGATCGTGGGTCCCTCGGCGGGGGCCGGTTTCCCATCGATGAGCCTCTGATTCCGTGTGGCCGGATCCCCGCACCGGACGCAGATAGCATGGAGCTTGTCCACCTTGTCAGCGATGGCGAGGAGGAAGGGCATGGGTCCGAAGGGGTCGCCGCGGAAATCCATGTCCGTGCCGGCGATGATGACCCGAATGCCACGGCTTGCGAGGGAGTTGGCCACCCTGACGATACCCATGTCGAGGAACTGGGCTTCGTCGATCGCCACGACCTGAGTATTGGGGAGTACGGCCTCGGCGATGTGGATGGACGTTGAGACCGGGAGAGCGTCCGTCTGCTGTCCATCGTGGGAGATCACGTTCGCCAGACTTCCATACCGGTCGTCCAGTCGGGATTTGAACACCTGAACCCTGCGATTGGCGATCAGGGCCCTTCGAACCCGCCTGAGGAGCTCCTCCGATTTGCCGCTGAACATCACTCCGGAGATGACCTCGATCCATCCTTTTTGCGTGCCTTGATACATAGCTGATCCTGCTAGTCTCTCATGAGAGCGATGGGGGCGGATTCCGCGACGGCCGGGGAGACGATTCCGTTATTGAGCGAAGGACGTCCTCGCCTTCGGGGGTCACGCCGTGGATTACGGACCGATTGCATCCTGGACAGCCAGCCGGGGGGGGGCGAGCAGGGTTACAAGCGGGACGAACCTTTTTGATCTCGCCAACGCAGCTCATTCGGAGTGAGCATGAGAGTCGTGTGAAACGACCTGGTTACCTTGGGGCAAGTTTACCTTTACGGGAAAGCACTGTCTAGCTGGGGGCCTCAGGGCTTAATTTGACCCCCCCTGCGATCGAACCCAGGGTGTTGGGGGTGAGGTGAGAGTGAGGCGCATTCACCGACCAGTGTTGGCGACTAATTCCATGAGAATTCTCGAGGTGTGGGTTCGGGTGTTCCTCGCGTTGTCGTTCGTCTCGTTTGTTTCGGGATGCGACTTGCTTCCGCCAGAGCGCCCGCCGTTGGTGGTATTCGTCTCTATAGATCAGCTGAGGGCCGACCTTCTGGACCGGTACGACTCGCTCTTCACGAGAGGCTTTCGGAGGCTCAGAGACGACGGGCTTCGGTTCACCCTGGCCACTCACGATCACGCGAAGACGACGACCTGCGCTGGCCACGCGGCTCTGGGCACCGGGACCTTCCCGTCGCGAAACGGAATTGTCGACAACGACTGGCTCGAACGCACCCCAGATGGTTGGCGGAGTGTCTACTGCATGGGAGACACCCTATCCCACATCCTGGGATATCCGGCGATGGAGGGACGGTCTCCTCAGAATCTTCTCCGGGATGGTCTGGCAGATTGGATCGCCGCCGCGGACTCCAACGCCATCATTTTCTCGGCCTCTCGGAAGGACCGCGCGGCCATCGGAATGGCGGCCCGAGCTCGGGGGAATGTGTACTGGATCACCGAGAATCAGGGCCGGTTTGTCACGTCGAGCTTCTATGCCGACGTCTATCCAGCGTGGGTTGAACGGTTCAATCAGGAACAGATGCCCAGGATCTTTGGGGATTCCGTATGGGAACAGACCCTCTCCCCGAGAGCCAGGGGCTACTCCCGAAGAGACACCGTGGCCTATGAGGGTGACGGGGAACATACGTTTTTCCCCCATCGGTTCTCCGACGAAGTGGCACCTACCAGTCGGCCTGGTGCTCTGAACCGCTGGGCATACAGCCAGATGCACCCGGATGCGGCGGTGGCGGCGTTCGCCGAAGTCGCGGTGCGAGAGCTACAACTCGGTGGGGACGGAGCAACAGATTATCTCGCCTTGTCCTTCTCCCAGACGGATGCCATCGGGCACGACTATGGGCCCTTCAGCCGTGAACAGCTGGAGAGTCTGCTCCATCTGGACAGACTGTTGGGGAACCTCATGGATCTTCTCGACGAGAGGGTGGGGAGTGGCAGGTGGGTGATGGCCCTCTCGGCTGATCATGGAGCCCTGGCCATCCCGGAGTATCTCGCTGAACTTGGCGAGCCCGGAAGCAGACTTACGAGGGAGGATCTCTCCGAGCTTAGAAGGGTCTTCCGGTCTCACCAGGGTCGGGAAGGCGACCCCCTCGAAGTTGCGAACGCTCTCGTCGCGGAATTGGAGACACTGCCCTTCATTGCGGACGCGTTTTCCGTGGCTGAGATGACAAGTAGCCCACCGGCGGACACTTTTTCCGTTCTTTTTCGGAACTCCTATCACCCAGAGCGCTGGCACTGGGGGTACGGGAGCCAGGGATCAGGAGTCCTCTTCCGCTTCGTCGAGGCCTGCTACTCCGACCCGGTACCACGGGGTACAGGACACGGCTCCCCGTACTTCTATGACAGACATGTACCTTTGGTCTTCTACGGGTTTGGCGTGGAGAAGGACGTGGTGAATAGACCCGTTCGGGCGGTGGATATCGCGCCCACTTTGGCGCATCTGGCAGGAATCCCGGTTCCTTCGGATGTCGATGGGGCAACGCTCGTTCGGTGATCCCCTTGGCTGGGACGGCGACGGGCGAGGTGCATCGGGAAACTGGAATGATCTATGCATGTAAGTGGGTCTGGATAGGGGGTAGCTTTTCAACAAATGTTCCTTGACATGGGGCCCCCACTGTGGCATATCTAACCCAGCGACTTGTAAACATTTGATTCCTGTCTCCTGAAGCTTGCCGTTGTGTGGGTTGCGAAGCAGGAATTTGGGAAAAATCGCCGGGTCCGAATTGACATTTACGGGATGTGACGTCCCCCTACCCGACCGCCGACGAGCGGAAAGGTCGCCAGTGCCGCTTCACTTCAAAGGATTACCGCCCGATTCGGGCTGGACCATCCAGCGAGCTGAGGATCTGCTGTCGTCCCTTCCAGGCGTCGTCTCTGTTCGGGTCGTCGCTCGGCCGGGTGGAGAGATAGAGGAGATCCACCTCCTGACGACGACGGAGGTATCTCCGAAGCAGACGGTTCGGAATGTGGAGTCGGCCCTAAAAGCCCATTTCCACCTGGAGGTGGATCACCGCAAGATCTCGGTGGCCCAGAGCTCCGATGCGGTGAAGGTGGAAGAAGAGCCGGAGCCTCAGAAACCGGTGTTGATTGAAAAGATTCTTCCGTCGAGAAGCGAGTCCCGAATTCTCCTCCTGGGACACCAGGTTGAAACGGAACGAGGCCGCCGGGTCAAGGTGGCCGTCACCGTCGAATGGACCGGGGATGAGTACACCGGTGAGGCATGGGGTGCAGACCTCCCCCGCTCCCGGTTGGAGACTGTAGCGAGAGCGACTCTCTCTGCTATTGAAGAGACGATCTTGGACCGGGAGCGAGACCACCCGGCAGGATCGGTGACTCTCGCGCTGGACGGCGTGAAAGTGCTGGAGGCTTTCGATCGGACCTACATCCTCGTCGGTGTGAACGCGGTGCACGACAGAGATGTCGTCACACTCGCCGGCGCATCACCGGTGGAGGGCACACAGGAGCGGGCCGTGATTCTGGCCACCCTCCAGGCCACTCATCGGTGGGTCCGGGGACGTTTCTGAGCCCGGCCGAGAGCCTGAAAGGAACCGTCAAGGCGTGACGGACGACACTTAACCAGAAGGAGAACCCCCTCAGTTCACCAGAGCGAAGCGAGAGCGGAAGAGCGGAGCGCAGCAGCTTCCCAGCGACATTGAAGCTGACTCTCCACCTGAAAGGAGGATCTGCGCATGTTCGCGACTCTGTTCGAGTTTTTCGGCATGATGCTGTCGATGTTAGACGGCGTTACCGGCTGGTAGTAAACGATTTACGGTGGGCTGAGGGGGCCTTCGTCTCATGAAAGTTCGGGCGATCCATTCCTATGTCGCCATAATGGTGACCTTGGCCCTGATCTCTCTTGGGGTCCAAGACTGGAATGCGATCCTCCCGACAGACCTTCCTGCGCTCCGGGACGCTTTCGACCCCATCACCGGGTTCATCGTCCTGCTCCTATTGGGTTTCTTTTCCGAGTCAGTCACCCTGCCTATTGCCATCGGACGGAAGGCGGAGAGTACCTCGTCCATCATCTTCTTACCTCTTCTTTCAGCGCTTCTACTGTTTGGCCCGACCCCTACCGTTCTCTTCATGGCGATTACCGGCGTCTCGGGCGAGTTCTTGATACGCCGAAAGGAAGTCCTCCGAGCCTCCTTTAACTCGGCCCAATACGTTGTGGCCACAGCTCTAGGCGGGGCGACTTTCGCTGCGTTGGGTGGAGAAGCCCTTGCTGTCCCGGGGGCACTGGAGCAGGTGGTTTGGCGCACACAGATTCTGGCGTTCATCGGTTTCGGCATAACGTTCGTCGTGCTGAACAACGCGGCGGTGACGGGTGCGATTGCCCTAAGTGAGGGGATAGCACTTCGGAAGGTGTGGTATCGAATTGTAGGGCGATCCGGGACGAATCTGTTCTATGATATTCTGGTGAGTCCCATTGCACTTGCCGTTGCGTTTCTTTACGTGGAACTCAAAGCGCTAGGGCTCCTCGTAGTCATCCTCCCTCTCCTTTTTATTCGCCACGCATACCTTACCATTCAGGATCTGCAAAGGGCGAACCGGGACCTTCTTAAGGCCCTCGTGAAGGCCATGGAGACCCGGGATCCCTACACGTCTGGTCATTCCCTCCGGGTGGCCTCGCTTGCGGTTCGGATTGCGGATGG
>Ga0316577_10000821_pt1 | contig 13521 bp, 10 predicted proteins | sample S5NA_FD_203073 | JGI IMG/M metagenome (GOLD analysis project Ga0316577, IMG submission 203073) | Rhizosphere microbial communities from salt marsh grasses in Alabama, United States - S5-7_050615r2r1 | ecosystem: Host-associated > Plants > Roots > Rhizosphere | place: USA: Alabama | collected... | reverse complement strand
TGCGCACGAGACTCCGAAGATTGTATCCTGCGGTGTTATATGGCGTATCCGGATAGGCAGCCTCGATTTTTTCTGCATTGCTCACATAGAGTTGATAGAGTTCCTGAAGATTTTCCGGGAGCGCCTGAATGTCGGATGACATGATTTGTGATAAAGTGATGAGGTTGCCGCTGCTAAGGACGATTTCAGCATCCACGATATAATCTGATATATTACCGTACTTTACGGAATGGGAGCCGCTGGCGTTGGTGCCGTACATACCGCCGAAGGTGGCATATTCACCACTTGAAGGGTCAGGCGGAAAAAATAGTCCGGTGCCTTCGAGCGCTGCTTCCAGCTCTCCCAAGCGGTATCCGGGTTGACACTCAAAGAATTTTCGCTCTAAATCGATTCGAATTAGCCGGTTCATGTATTTGGTAAAGTCAAGGATGATACCTCGACCCAATGCGGACCCGCACAAGCCGCTCCCAGCGCCGCGCGCATGGACGGAGAATCCATATCTGCCTGCGAATTCGACGATGTTGATGACATCTCCGGTATTTTTAGGAAAAGCCACGGCTACAGGTTCAACGCTGAAAATACTGGCGTCGGTGGAATGCATATGGTAAAAAAGACTATCCGTATGAAAATCGCCGGCGATGGTCTTTTCAAGAGTTTTAAATCGATCAGACAAATGCTTCAATGCTCTGCTCCTTTAAGGCAAGCATACGGATTCAATAAACTTAACCAAATGTTGAATAGATTCTGATCTCATTAGTAATTTCATCTTGACATAAAAAAAATTTATCGCAATAAAAAAAATATCCAGTCTGCAAAAGGCAGTAATGCGCTAATTGCCGGCAATTTTGCCCAAAGCATTTCGGCAAGATCCTTCAGCTATGTTAGAGCATTTTCAGAAACAAACCGAAAAGATACTAAAAGCGGCTTTGGGACATAATAAAATGTTCAGTTGTCATAAAATTTAACCACTAACTACTAACCAAAGGAGAAATTGCCATGCGTTTGAAAAAAATTAAGATTTTGGGTGCCTTTGCCGTTGTTTTCGCGATGGTCGCGGTTCTTGTTGTACCTGCGGGTCAGGCCCAAGCGGCCAAAAAAACCACTTCCCTGGTTATCGCCACCGCCACCACAGGGGGAACGTATTATCCTATGGGAGTCGGCATGGCATCACTCTGGTCAATCAAGTTGGCCAAAAACCACGGCATCATGGTTCAGGCTATTACCTCTGCCGGATCCGGTGAAAACGTCAACATGCTTCGGGAAAAGGAAGTCGACCTCGCTATTTTGCAAGGGCTGTTCGGCAAAAGTGCCTGGAAAGGCCTCGGTAATTATAAGGACAAGCCCCTTAAAACCCTTCGATCCGTCACTATGCTCTGGCCGAATGTCGAGCACTTTGTCGTCCTGGCGGATAAGGTCAAAACCGGAACGCCGACCGATATCAAAGGGTTGCGTTTCTCCCTTGGTCGTGCAGGCTCGGGCACCGAACGGAGCGGTCTTGTGATCATGTCTGCCTTGGGCATGAGCCGCGACAGCGTCACAGGGGAGTACCTGGGCTACTTTGAGTCGTCCAAGGCCATGAAGGACAAACGGATCAGCGGAGCGAATATTCCGGCCGGTCCGCCGGTTGCAGCTATCACAGATCTGTTTGCCACGCCGGGTCTAAAGGTTAAGGTGCTGGAATTTACGGATGATCAGCTTAAAAAAATCAATGAAACCACTGCATATCCGGGCTATCGTTATGTTATCAAGGCGGGGACCTATCCCGGCCAGAAAAACGATATCAAGACCATTGCCCAGCCCAACCTGTTGGTCTGCAGGGAAGATGTGCCCGAAGACGTGGTTTACCTTTTGACCAAAACCCTGTTTGAGAATCCGGACTATCTTAAAGCCGTCCACAAGATGGGCGCATTCATCACCCTCGACAATGCGTTGTCCGGACTGCCGGCGCCGCTTCATCCGGGTGCATTAAAATTTTACAAGGAAAAAGGCCTTAATATTCCAGAGGCATTGATCCCGCCAAAATAATAAAAGAATCCGGTCACGACCTCCTATAACAGGTAATGCTTAGGGGGTCGTGGCCTTTGTTTTAGACGATGGACGGGTAAATCGGAAATGGAAAAATATGGTCCATAATGCAAACAGCCGGAGAAATGAAATAGATAAAGATCTTGAGGACAGCGGTGAAGTTACCACCAGAACAAGATCTCTCAGTGGTGTATGGCATACTTTTTTTTACATCACGGCGGTTGCGGCCTCCCTGTTTCATATAGGTGTCAATACCCTTGGCTTTATGGTTATGCCGGCCATATGGCGCAATGCCTGTCATCTGGGTTTTATCATGGTGATGGCATTTTTGCTCTATCCCTGGTCCAAGAAAAAACCGGATAAGGGGATGCGTTTCGATTTGGTTCTTATCGCGTTGTCCATCCTGGTGACGGCATATATTCTACTCTTCCAGCAGGAACTTCACCTTGAACGCAACTCCATACCGATTATGCGGGATTATATTTTCGCAGCGATTGCTTTGGTGGTCCTTCTCATCGGGACCTGGCGATCATCGGGTTATATCATCCCCATACTTTCGATACTCTTTTTGTCTTACGCGCTGTTTCTGGGAAAAATTATTCCCGGCACATTCCACTACCGCGGCGTGTCACTGGGGAGACTTCTTTACCGAATGTATCTCACGGATGAAGGTATATTCGGCACGATTTGCACCATTTCATCTACGTATGTTTTTCTGTTCATTCTTTTTGGCGCATTTTTGCTAAAATCCGGAGCCGGTGATTTTATCATCAAACTGGCTCAGGCATTGGCTGGCAGGCAGATCGGCGGACCAGCCAAAATAGCCGTCGTTTCCTCCGGATTCATGGGCTCGGTTTCCGGTTCCGCAGTAGCCAATACGGTTTCAACCGGATCGATGACCATTCCTTTAATGAAAAAAATGGGATTTAAACCGACCTTTGCAGGCGGCGTTGAAGCGGCCGCCTCCACCGGCGGACAGCTCATGCCGCCGATCATGGGGGCGGGAGCCTTCATCATGGCTCAATGGACCGGTATTCCCTATCTTCATATTATTGCTGTGGCCGCCATTCCGGCAATGATGTATTTTCTCACCGTCGGCTTTTTTGTCCACATAGAAGCCCTTAAGATGGGCATGGAACCGACCAAAGAAGAAGATATCCCTAAGCTGAAGGAAGTTTTGAAGAGCGGCTTCGTATTTCTCATACCAGTTGGATTGCTGATCGGACTCCTGGTTCGCGGATTTACGCCGACCTATGCGGCCTGCCTCGGCATACTGTCTATTGTGATTGTCAGCTGGTTTCGAAAAGAGACCCGGATGGGTTTCAAGGACATCCTGGACACTCTGCAGCTTGGCGCCCGGAATGCCGTGAGTACATCAGCAATATTGATCTGTTCAGGCATTGTCATCGCCATTGCCGGCATCACCGGTCTGGGCGTCACGTTTTCCGGGCAGGTCATCGCCATGTCCATGGGAATCAAACTTCTGGCTATTATTCTGGTTGCTTTGGCATCGCTGATCCTGGGCATGGGGCTTCCGGTAACCGCTTCCTATATTTTTCTTGCCGTTCTGGCTGGCCCTGCTTTAGAGCACCTCGGTATGAGTCTTCTGGCCGCCCACATGATCATTTTCTGGTATTCCCAGGACGCCAATGTCACCCCCCCGGTGTGTCTGGCAGCCTATGCTGCATCGGGAATTGCCCGTTCAAACCCGTTCCAAACCGGACTTTGCTCATGGAAACTGGCAAAAGGATTATATCTCATCCCATTGCTTTTCGCGTACTCGCCGATACTTTTTGAAGGACCAGTTCCCGAAGTCATTTGGGTTGCGGTAAGTGCGACACTCGGCCTGTTCGGTTTTGTTGTGGCATGGGAGGGCTATTATTTAAAACGAATAAACGTCTTAAAACGGTTAGTTATCAGCTTTTCCGCTCTGCTTCTTCTTTTCCCACGTATTGTTACCGATGTAACCAGATGGTTTGGTCCTGAAAAGGTTCAACAAATTCTTACCGAAGAAGAAATGCTGGCAAAGGCAGCGGCAGATGCTGTGGCAATTGCCAAAGGAATCGTTCCGCAAGCAGCAAAGATGATCAATCACGTCCCGTTTTGGCCCAACCAGATACTGGTCAGTCTGGCGGCACTGGCCATGCTCGCGGTTATCTTGTTACCCCAAAAGCTGGATGCAAGGAAAAGAATAAAATTAGAGACATTAACTCTCTGATCCATTCTTAAATTTCCTTGACATTAAGATTTCAAGCCAATAAGCAATTAAAGGTTAATGAATCAAATAGTCGATTCACACAGTATCTGCTGTGTGAAATTTTGTGTCTTTGGTTAACGAATATACCGATAAAGCTTGACAGATTCTCAACCACTAAACGCAAAATACGACATACAATTGTAAAAATTAAAGCCAAAAAAAACCTGAGAGGGAAATTTTCATGGCAAAACCCAAATTAAAATCGCATTTAATCAATCCGGAATGGTGCAAAGGATGTGGTATTTGTGTCCATTTTTGTCCTAAAAATGTGCTGGAACTCAATGATAACGACAAAGTATTTCCGGCTCGGCCTTGGGATTGTATATGTTGCAAGCTTTGTGAACTCCGGTGTCCCGATTTTGCCATCGAAGTAGAAATCGAACAGGATGAACAATGAAGAAAGAAAATATTAAATTTATACAGGGCAATGAGGCGTGTGTGGAAGGCGCACTCTACGCAGGGCTCGATTTTTTTGCCGGTTATCCCATAACCCCTTCAACAGAAATAGCTGAACTTCTATCTTACCGGCTGCCCCAAGTGGGGGGAAAGTTTATTCAGATGGAAGATGAAATTGCCTCCATGAGCGCCATTATCGGGGCATCTCTTACGGGAAGCAAAGTCATGACCGCCACCAGTGGTCCTGGTTTTTCTTTGATGCAGGAAGCCCTGGGATACGCCATCATGGCAGAAATACCCTGTGTGATTGTCAATGTTCAGCGCGGAGGGCCTTCCACCGGAATTCCAACCCATGTGAGCCAGGGAGATGTAAACCAGGCCCGCTGGGGGACCCACGGTGAGCATGCCATTATCACGATTACGGCTTCCAACCACCAGGACGTGTTTGAAACCACCGTACATGCATTCAATGTATCAGAAACTTACCGAACACCGGTGATCCTGCTTTATGATGAAGTGGTAGGCCATATGCGGGAACGATTGATTGTGCCCAAAAAAGGAGAGCTCCCCCTGGTAGGACGACTCCGAACATCGGTGAAAGAAGGTGTGGATTATCACCCCTATCTGCCGAGGGAAGACGGGCGCCTTCCCATGTCCGACTTCGGTAGTGTTCATCGCTATAATGTCACCGGGCTGTTTCATGACATGTGGGGATTCCCCTCGGATAATCCCCATATCGTCCACGGTCTTCTTCGTCATCTGGTGGATAAGATTCAAAACAATGTCAATCAAATTACCCGTTACAAGGAACATTACCTGAATGACGCTGAAATCGTCATGATTTCATACGGATCTTCAGCTCGGTCTGCCAATCATGTGGTGTTCAGCCGAAGAACCCGGGGTGAGAAACTGGGACTTTTAGAACTCCAGACCTTATGGCCGTTTCCCTATGATCTTGTTCGGGAAAAATGTGCCAAAGCGAAATATATTGTGGTGGTGGAAATGAACATGGGCCAGATCATGCAGGAAGTGCGAAAGGCCGTTGACCAGCCCGAAAAAGTCTTTTTGGCCAATCGTATTGACGGCGTTTTTATCACCCCCACGGATATCCGAAATATTTTGCGGCTGATCCAGGGGAAAGGAGTATAATTTATGGCAATAAAAGATTATATCAGAGAAAGATTTTTTCCGCATATCTGGTGCCCGGGGTGTGGGCATGGGACCGTGATGAACAGTCTTTTAAGAGCTATAGATTCACTTGGAATGAGCAAAAATGAAATCGTCATGGTTTCGGGGATCGGATGTTCATCCCGCATTTCAGGATATGTTGATTTTCATACACTCCATACCCTTCACGGCCGTGCACTGGCCTTTGCCACCGGCGTTAAACTGAGCCTACCCGAGTTGAACCTCATCGTCCCCATGGGAGACGGCGACGCGCTGGCCATCGGTGGAAATCACTTTATTCATGCAGCCCGGCGAAATATCGATCTCACCGCCATTGTCATGAACAATCGTATTTACGGCATGACAGGCGGGCAGTATTCTCCCCTTTCCGGGTACGGAACCCTGGCCACCACAGCGCCCTATACCAACATCGACCAGTCATTTGACACCGTTAATCTGGCAACGGCTGCAGGGGCGACTTTTGTCGCCCGAAGCACCACTTACCACGTTCAACAGCTAGCAAAGATTCTCAAACAGGCCATTTTGCATGAAGGATTTTCAGTGGTGGAAGTCCTGACCCAGTGCCCCACCTATTTTGGAAGAAAAAATCGCCAAGGAAACGCAGTGGATATGATGGAGTCATACAAGAAAAATACCACGCCCATCGGGTCAAAGGCCAAAAAAGAAAATCCCGACCTCATTGAAAGGGGTATCTTCGTTCAGGAAGAAAGGCCGGAATATTGCAGTGAATACGACAAAATTATCAAAAAAGCGATGGCCTAGAGCATAAAAAGGATTAAAACTATGGAAAGATGCAGATTGGTATTTTCCGGATCAGGCGGACAAGGAGTGATTACAGCGGCCATTATACTTGCCGAGGCTGCTGTGCTTTATGAGAATATGTCCGCCGTGCAATCCCAGGTTTACGGTCCGGCAGCCAGGGGAGGTGCAACCCGCACCGACGTTATTATTTCCGAATCAAATATCAATTATCCCAAGGTAATCCAGCCTAATGTACTGGTCTGCCTGACACAGGAAGCCTACAATCAATACTATCCCATCATTCGCCCCGGCGGACTTTTGATTACAGACAATCGCTTTGTGAAAATCCAAAGAAAGGTCGATGCGCAGCAAAAAGAACTTCCCATGTACCGTAACGTCATGGAAACCATCGGAAAACCCATTGTGTTCAACATTTGTATGTTGGGGGTTGTGATTGCGCTGACAAAACTCGTCAAACCAGACTCTATCATGGAAGTCCTTAAAGACCGGCTTCCCGAAGCTTTTATAAAAATGAATCGCAATGCACTGGACCTGGGAATGAAGATAGCGGCGGATAGTGAAACCTCATAGCCATGTCGATGCTTCAGGATTTGCCATGTTTTACTTCCGATTCCCAGCCAGCAGGACTGTACATCCACATTCCCTTTTGCCTTAGAAAATGCCCCTATTGTGATTTTTACTCCATAACGGATTTGTCGCTTCAGCCTGCATTTCTGGATGCCCTGGTATCCGAAATGAACATGACCCGTGAATCCAAAAAGGTGTTTGATACCCTGTATATCGGCGGCGGCACCCCATCAGTTTTAGATATCAACGTCATCGACAATATCATCAAAACCGCCCATCAATGTTTTAACATTACGTCCAACACTGAAATTACTATGGAAATCAATCCGGGGACAGTAACCCTGGAAAAGTTGAAGGAATATCGAAAAGCCGGTGTCAACCGAATAAACATAGGGGTCCAGTCTTTCGACGCCGCGCATCTTGACTTTCTTAAACGAATCCATTCAGAAAAAGAGGCTCGAATGGCGGTAAAATGGGCCCAAAAGTCCGGATATGAGAACATTGGGATCGATCTGATATACGGAATTCCCGGCCAGACAACATCATCATGGCTGAAGGATTTACACTCGGCAGTAGAATGTCATCCCCAACATCTTTCCTGTTACATGCTCTCTTTTGAACCGGGCACGACGATGCATAAAGATCTTAAAAACAGTGTCTTCAATCCCCTCCCTGATCATCTGGTCTGTGAGCTCTTTGAAACTACCCAGTCGGTTTTAAACGCGAACGAATATGTTCAGTATGAAATATCAAACTTTGCCCGGGAAGTCATCGACGAATCGGGCATTAAAAGCGCTCAATCCAACATTTCGCAGCATAACTCGAAATACTGGAATTTCTCTCCATATATCGGACTTGGACCCTCAGCGCATTCATTTATCGAGCCACAGCGATTTTGGAATCATTCAAATGTGAAAACATATATCCAGGAACTGTCGACGGGAAGGCTTCCACGGGCAGGAAAAGAATCGTTAAGTCGAGAACAGCTTATGATAGAGGCGGTTTATCTTGGACTGAGACAGGCAAAAGGGATTGATGTTGAGGCATTCGACAAAAAGTTTGGGGTAAACTTTGAAAAAATACATGCCGAAACCATCGCTGATCTCAGGGAAAAAGGGCTGATGGAATTTTCTAAAGACCGCTGTGCGCTGACCCCTAAGGGGATGCTGTATCTGGACTCTATCGCCACTCAATTCATCTAAGGCCTGAACGAAAACTGTCTTTTTCGCCAATCCGCCGAAGGTGGACAAGTATCTGTGCCTGCCCCGTGAAATGCAAAGCCTGTTTCACTGGGGTCAGACTCAAATTTCAATCCTCGAAATACTATCAGTATTACTGCGGTTAATCCCGCCAAGGCGGGATCGTCTGCCTTGATCTTAACGAGAAATCCTGGTTTTCATTCGGGCCTTATATAATGTGAGGGGTCGGGGAGTTTTTTAAAACAACCGCTCCAGGGATAAATTTTTATTAAACCGAATGATCACGCCAGAGGCGGATAAAACTCGCAGCAAAGGATCGTAAAGAAAAAACAGGAAACAATCTTTGAAATATCAATAGGCTGTTCGCATTACTTTAATATTCTTCTAAGGATATAATTTCGGTATGCGCCTGTTTTTTCTAACGATCCCTAAGCCGCTCAGACAGCATCCGATTTAATAAAAAATCATCCATTCCGCTATATGAAAGGATTTGGGGGAAAAACTCCCCGACCCCTCATATAATGTATAATTTAATTTTTTTTGAAAGTAGAAGCATCTGTTACCTGAATTTGCACGAGTCGAGGCTTTCATGGTCTGCAAGTTGAGCATAGCGAAATCCCGTCATCGGGGGCACTTAAGGGCCAAGCCATCCCGCCTTGGCGGGATGGCGAGTCCTTAACCCGCCTGCCAAAGTCTTGTACGGCGGGCAGGTAACGCAGCATATGAAAGTCTCCGGCTTGGCCTTTGGGTGAAAATTGATGAGAAAAAAAGATCATCATCCGATAGGTAATACAAAGATTCTCATTAATTTTCATGCACATTCAGATTTAGGTGGAGAGCGTCTTTATAAGTACGCCGATATAGAATCTGGCGTGGCTCAAGGGAGCGGCCAAGTTCGCCCGATGGTTGGCCAGGATGCCGCTTAAAGGGCTGTTGGTGATGATCAACGGATCGATTTCAGAAGCATGATGGCACGATTCAATGGCATGATGAAGAACATCGACGCCACCCCGAGTCTCTACGATGTCCTTAAAATCTTCCTGAACAGCTCCGAGGATGGTTCCCATGGCACTGACAACACCTTTGGCATAAAAAAAGTAGTCGTCAGCCTTGAAAAAACTAACCGAGCTTCCGTCATCCTCTTTGGTTTTGACGAGATTTTCTTCACAGCTTCCCAACAGATCTTCATATGCCATCAAAAGCGGGATTAAATTATCGGTTCGGCTGTAAAAGTTGGCCTCCCCTATTTCAAGCTTTTCCATGTAGATCCTGAGCTCGTTGAGGCTGGCGTTGTATTTGGATTCCGGAGACGGAAACCAGTACTTGCGGGCTTTTATCATCAACCAGTTCATGCCGTTTTCTAGATTCTCATCAAATGCTGCAGTAGCGCCCGTTCGGGATATTCGTTCGGTAAGGGCGACAACAGTACGTCTGGTAACTTCAAGGACCCCCAGCTGGAAATTGTTTACGTTATCCGTAAAATCCAGAATGTCGTTGGAACGCCATCCCCAGAACCTATCATTCAGTTCATAATCAAGGGGTGCAATGGTGGCCTCGACAAATGCCACTCCTTTGGCTCGGGGCTTGGCTTCTGCTATTTTGTGAACGCCGTGGCCCGTTGTTTCATGCGCCTCAGCTGCCTTTTCTTCGTGGGTGGTGCCCGAGGGATGTTCGGGTTTTTTCTCAACTTCCTCGTGGGTTGAGACCGCTGCTGTGTGTGTTGGGGTTGCTTCCTCGTGTGCTTGCGCTTCGGCTTTCTCTTCATGTTCAGCAGCCGGTTCCTCGTGTACCTGAGCAGGAGCTTGCGCTTCATGGGTTGCAACCAATGTCTCGTGGGCCGGAACCGGAGTTTTCACAATATCTTTTTCTGCCAGATGAAGCACTTGATCCGCATTAATCACACCCACGAGTTTGTTGGTCGTGTCGATCACGGGAACCGATGGCAGATGATGCTTATCAATCAATGTCTTCACCCGCTTTATATCAAGACCTATATTTACCGTATGTATATCGGTTGTCACGATATCTTGCAGCTTGGTATCTGCAGGAACAAACAATAATTGATTCAGGGTAACAGCTCCAATTAGTTTGTCATTCTCATCCACCACAAACATTTGGGTAGGCTGTTTTATATCCTGGTGCGTCCCTCTGAGAAATTCTATGGTTTCCTTAGCGGTAAGCTCCTTGTTTAAAGCGATAAAATCCGATGACATGATTTCGCCGGCCGTATCCTCTTCGGCTTTCATAGGACTGGTTGTTGTTTCATTTCCCTCGTCTTCCGGCAATGCGTGTTCCGGTTCTTTTTCAACGGTTTTGTGCAAGGTTTCCGGTTGGGGGCTGTGTTTTGAAGGTTCATGGACAACATGCCTCTCAGATTGTTTGGCCGTTTCAACTTCGGCAGGTTTTTCAAAATATCCAATAACAACGCCAACGCCCCATATGGCGACTACTCCAATGAGTGTAAATAAGATGATTCGTTTGGCAGCAAACCTTTTGAATTCAGCTTCATGATTTTGATCTTTTTCGCCGTTATTTGGATTTTCCATAACATCTCCATTTAGGATTTTTGACTCATCTGATGATCAACTTGAGTTTATTTTTATTGTTTATGGGGGTTAATTTCAAGCAAAATATTGATCCATATGAATTTTGCACGAGGTGGAGGCTTTTACCTGTTTCTCAGCTTACGTATATCTCCAATACGGATGGTGACATTCTGAGCATCAAAATATTCGATCAACGGTATAAGATACTTGCGAGAAACCTGGGCCATTTCCTTGAACTGAGGTGTTGAAATTTCACCATGGGTTTTAAGAAAATCAACCAGTCTTTTCTGCAAATCTTTGACAGCCTGTGCGTCAAAATAAAGATCTTCTTTGGCCTTAATAATCATTCCTTCATCCATCAAAAGCGAGAGCACATCTTTGGCCAGGGATGTTTCAATGTTAAAAGATGCTTTGAGATCTTTGAAATATGGAGGCGTCAGTCCGTTTTCAAGATAGGCATCCATAACCTTTTTTTTGATATCTGCCTGATCCACACCCAGGGACACTTTATGTGAAGCCATGCGAACCACATTGTCCTCGCTGACAATGGCGTCTCCTTTTATCATCTGATTCAGCATCAAATTAAAGAGCCGTGTCCCTAAAACAGCGGGGAATTTGGATTTGAGCTCTTCTTTGGACATACCGGTCTTTAATGGATTGGCCTTGTGATAACTTTTCAGATAATCGGATGTCTCTGCCTTGAATGTGTCAAAGCTTTTGCGATGAATGTAAGTTTGGTTTTCTCTGTCTGCCAGAATAATCGTCTGTTTTGATAATAGGTCCTGAACGATTTTCTGAAGCTGTTTTTCATGCAGGCTGGTCATTATTTTAAGATCGGAATAGGTAACCCCCTGATAGCCGGACGCGGCCACATGAAAGGAAATGATCTCTTCGGGTTCGTAATCCATCAACCCTGTTAATCCTTCAATCACATCGGACTTAAATCGCTTGTGCTTTTGGGGAATCGGGTTGATAATATTCCCGCCGCCTATGGTTCGCACCGGGGAATAGCTTCGAACAACAAAGCGATCATCTTTTATAACGGTAACCGGAGAATCGAGTCTCATCTGGGCAACAGTGGTGTCGCCAGGCAAAAGTTCTTCTCTGTCGATCAGAACAAGAATGCCAAGAACTTCACTGGTACCGGTATGAAATCTCAACTGTGTACGGTTTTTAATGGGTTTTTTATTGCTTTTCAGATAGTTAAGCGATACGTCGATCATATAACTCGGCTTTAAAGCACCCGGATTCGACAGCACATCACCGCGATTGACCACGGTTTTTTCAAGCCCCTGAAAATTAACAGCAGTTCGCATACCGGTTTCCGCCTTGGTAACACTTTGGTTGTGAACCTGGAGGCCCCGGACCTTTGAAGTAATACCCGAAGGATACAACATAACGGTATCGCCCACCTGTACATGGCCTGAAATCAGAGTGCCCGTAATGACGGTACCGAAACCTTTCATTGTAAATACACGATCCACCGGCAGCCGGAACAGACTGGAAGGGGGTCGAGTGGGCAACTGTGCACTCAGCTCGTCCATGGCTTTTATGAAATCCGGTATGCCGTCACCGGTTATCGCCGAAACCGGTATAATCGGTGAATTTTCTAAAAATGTTCCTTTAACAAAATCTTTTACATCCTCAATGACCAGCTCAAGCCACTCTTCATCCACAAGATCGGTTTTGGTCAAAACAACAAGCCCATGCTTGATCCCGAGCAGTGTACAAATTTCCATGTGTTCACGGGTCTGGGGCATCACGCCCTCATCCGCAGCAATCACCATGGCAACAATATCGATACCCGTTGCGCCGGCCACCATGTTTTTTACAAATTTTTCATGACCCGGCACATCAACAATGCCGATATGCTGTCCACTGGGAAGATCCAGAAACGCAAATCCGAGTTCAATGGTAATGCCGCGACGTTTTTCTTCCTTTAACCGGTCTGTGTTGATGCCGGTCAGCGCCTTAATCAGCGCTGTTTTACCGTGGTCGATGTGCCCGGCAGTTCCGAGGATGATCTGTTCCAATGGCTAACCTTTTCTTTTTTTTCTAAAATATTCCATAACATACGCCATACCCACCAGAAAAACGGCAAGCCCTGCCACATAGATAATTGCCACTTTTCCATAAAACATGCGGGTCAAAACAACCGCAAATACAGCACCGAATATCGCCCTGATGATAAATATGTTGAACTGATTCACTATCACTTGCCTCTTGGAATCCTTGAATCCTCGACCCCTTTTCTTCAAATAGTTTGGAGAAAAACCGCAAACGAATTTAGAAACATATCGTAGAAGGCAAAAAATTTCAACATCAAGTTTGGTTGTGATATTTTCATTGAGAAGGATAAAATGTCTTGAATTGGTTAATTCGTTCTGCTAAACAGAGAGTTTATGTTTTGTAGTTTGTTCTTGGAATAGTTAAGTGATTTTAACTTTAGGCATTTTAGGCACTTTTTGTTTGTATGGTGGGTGTAGCTCAGTTGGTAGAGCACCGGGTTGTGGCCCCGGTTGTCGTGGGTTCAAGTCCCATCACTCACCCCATTTTAACAAAAATTGACTGCTATATTTAC
>Ga0316577_10000820_pt1 | contig 13537 bp, 4 predicted proteins | sample S5NA_FD_203073 | JGI IMG/M metagenome (GOLD analysis project Ga0316577, IMG submission 203073) | Rhizosphere microbial communities from salt marsh grasses in Alabama, United States - S5-7_050615r2r1 | ecosystem: Host-associated > Plants > Roots > Rhizosphere | place: USA: Alabama | collected... | reverse complement strand
GGGGAGCGAATCCCCTCCGGCTGGCCGATCGACGGGACCACCGGCTACGACTTCCTCAACCACGCCATGCGCGTGCTCACCGACCCTGACGGTGAGGAGCCACTCACCCGGTACTGGGCGGAGCTCGCGCCCGAGGAGACCGACTTCGAAGAGCTGGTGGTGGACTGCAAGCGCCTCGTGCTCAAGGAGGCCCTGGCCAGCGATCTGGACCGGCTGGTTGGCCGGCTCGCCGCGCTCGTCCAGGAGCGCCGGCGCCACCGCGACTGGTCGCGCTACGAGCTTGGCCAGGCGCTCGGCGAGATGGTCGTGAGCTTCCCTGTCTACCGAACCTACGTGCGCCCCAGCGACGAGCGGGTGGGGGAGACGGACCGCAGGATCATCGAAGAGGCCTGCCGGCGGGCCCGGTCCCGACGAAACGACATCGACGATCGGGTGTTCGACTTCGTCGAGAGCGTTCTCCTCCTGGAATCGCCGGAGCCGGACGAGCTCGATTTCGTGATGCGCTTCCAGCAGCTCACCGGGCCGGCCATGGCCAAGGGCCTCGAGGACACCGCCTTCTACCGCTACGCCCGCTTCCTGGCCTTGAACGAGGTCGGGGGCGACCCCGCCCACTTCAGCGAGCCTCGCGAGGAGCTCCACTCCTGGCTCGCCGAGCGCCAGCGCGTGTCACCGTCGTCGATCAACGCGACGTCGACGCACGACACCAAGCGCAGCGAGGACGTGCGGGCGCGCCTGCTGGTGCTCTCCGAGGTGCCGAAGGAGTGGTGGGGGCGCGTGCGACGGTGGCGCCGGCGCCTCGCCCCCGCCGTGCCCACGATCGGGGGGGGTCGGCGGGCCCCGGAGCCGCCGATGGAGTACGCAGTGTGGCAGAACCTCGTCGGGGCCTGGCCGATCTCCGAAGAGCGCATGGTCGAGTACGCGCGCAAGGCCGCCCGCGAGACGAAGCGCCACACCTCCTGGCAGGACCCCGACGAGGCCTACGAGCAGGCGCTGGCCGGCTACGTGTCCGCGATCTACGCCGATGAGGAGATCCTCGGGGAGGTCGAGGCCTTCGTGGCGAAGATCGCCGACGCCGGCTACTGCAACTCGCTCGGCCAGCTGCTGCTGAAGGTGCTCGCCCCGGGGGTGCCCGACGTCTACCAGGGGACGGAGCTCTGGGACCTCAGCCTCGTCGACCCGGACAACCGGCGTCCGGTGGATTTCGAGCATCGTCAGGGCCTGCTCTCGTCGCTGGCTGGGAGGTCCGCCGAGGAGCTCTGGGAGTCGCGGGCCGACGGTGCGGTCAAGCTGCACGTCCTCACCCGGCTGCTGGACCTGCGCACACGTCACACCGACGCCCTCGGCCCCGGGTGCGACTATCGGGCCTTCGATGTCACCGGCCGGGACGCGGGCCGCGTCGTCGCCTTCGCCCGGGGCGACTCGGTCGTTGGGGTCCTCACCCGTTGGTGGCAGCGCCGCGGGCGGTTGAGGGCGGCGAGGCTCGTCCTGCCGGAGGGGTCGTGGACGAACGTCCTGACCGGCTCTGGCCCGTGGGCGGGCAAGGTGAAGGTGGCCGAGGTGATCGCGCCGCTCCCGGTGGCTGCTCTGGAGCGCGTGCGGGACGAGGGGCGCTGACGCGGCCTGGCCACCAGGCCTCGTCTCGCCCGCGTGTCCCGTCCTTGGGGACACGCGGGTGCGTGTGGCCTATCTCAAGCTTTTCCGGCCTGTCGGAGGCGACGCTGGCGCGTCGCGGCCTACACTCGGGGTCGACGCTCGTCTCGCAAGCTCGACTTCGCGTCCCCGAGCCCCCTACGTGGGGAGGGATAGGGTGGGGGGTTATTGAATGATTGCGTGCCGGGCTAGGCGCCGGCTTCGTCGGACGGATCGGCCACCGGCGCGGCCTCGGCCGGCGCCGTCGTTGGGGGCACCCTGACCCCCAGCTCCGCCCCGAGGCTCTCGAAGGCCGCGCACCACGCCTCGCTCGTCTCGTCCCCCGCCCGGCGTCGCCCCGGGTAGGTGTCGCGGAGGAGCTCCCAGTAGAGATCCTGGGTGCGCGCGAGGCCCACCTCGAAGGGGAGGGACCGTGCCAGGGATGCGAGCGAGGCGAGTCGCTCCAGGGGCTCCACCGTGTCCGGCTCCGCGTGGAAGCCGCGCATGAGGCGCTCGAGGGACTGCCGAAGCTCGAAGGAGAGCCCTTCCTGGTCGAGGCTCACGCCCTCGCGGTTCGCGGCGTCGATGAGGGAGCGGACCTGCTCGAGGTCGGGTGTCTCGGCCTGGAACTCCCGTCGAAGGCTGCCGTTCAGCACGTACTCGGCCGTGGTCCGCAGCACGCTCGGGAGAGGCACCCCGAGGTCGCCAATGAAGCGCATGAGGGGTGCATGGTTCTCGTAGACCTGGCGGTAGACGGCGGCCGTCTCCTCCAGGGTCGACCCGAGGATGATCCGCAGGAGCTTGCGCTGCTCGTCCCGAAAGAGGTTCTTCAGAGAGTAGTTGGACCCTTCGAAGTGCCGGTCCATCGCCCGGACCGCCTCCGGGAAGTCCGCCTTCTCGAACGCTGCGGTGGCATCGCGCGCCATCTCCTCGAAGGCCTCTTCGCCCCGGAACTCCCGAACGCCGGCGACAACCGTGTGGTCGCCGTAGTGCAGCACCCCGTAGCTGAGGAGCGCGTGCTCCTGGGTGATCTTCGAGGTGAAGCCGGCCTGCCCGAGAAGCAGCCGTGACCGCCCCGCCTCGACGACCCGCTGGTCCTCGCGGTGGACCGCGTAGGAGTAGAGACGCATTTGGTCCGGATACCCCTCGAACAGAGAGCTGATGGCGTAGTGCGCACCTACTTTGAGGAGGTCCACGACCACCGGCTTCACCCACTTGTCGTAGATGTGTGCCCCGTCGCGGTGCTCCGGAACGTTGCTCTTCGCCTCCGCCAGGCGCCGGCGGAATCCCTCCTCGAGGCCGTCCCCGAAGAGCTGCTCCGACAGGCGGAGGGCCGCCCCCGCGTACTGGATCACCTGGACCGTCTCGATTCCCGACAGCTCGTCGAAGAACCAGCCGCAGCTCGTGTACATGAGCTGCGCGTGCCGCTGCAGCTCCATCAGCTGGAGCACGCGCTTCTCCTCCGCCGGCGAGAGCTCTCGTGCGCGCTGGCCCTCCAGGAAGCGGGCCCGGCTGTCCGACCCGCGGTCGAGGATGACGTCGATGTACTCGTCGCGGGCCTTCCACGGGTCCGTCAGCAGCTCCCCGGCGGCCGCCTCGAACCGGGGCGCCAGCTCGTCGCGCAGCCCGTCGAGGGCGTTGCGGAGCGGGGTGCGCCAGGCCTGGTTCCAGTCGAGATGGCCTCCGGAGTTGCACCCGCAGTCCTCCCACCAGCGGCCGACGCCGTGCACGCAGCTCCACGCCGTCTTCTCCAGGATCTCGACCTGGTGCGTGGGCGGGTGTCGCTCCAGGTACTCGCCGTAGTTGGTGAGGCGGGCCAGCCCTCCCGCCTCGATGTGGCGAAGCGCGTAGGCGAGGGCCTTCTCCCCATGTCGGTGGTGATGTCCATAGGTCTCGCCGTCCGTCGCGATGTGGACCAGCTGCGGCCACTCGCGCGAGTCGGAGAAGGCGCCGGCCAGCCGATCCGCCAGGTACTCGCCCTTGCGGAGGAGTCCCTCGAACGCGACGGCCCGGGAAATGGGACCATCGTAGAAGAAGAGGGCGATCTGCCGCCCCGAGGGCAGCTTCGCCTCGTAGGCCCGGCTCGGGTCGATCCGTCCTCCGCTGACGTCCCTCCAGCTGCGGCCTCCGAGGGGGCGGGCGCGCCTCGCCTGCGAGGGGGCCAGGATCGTGAACCGGAGATCGGCCTCGGCCAGGGCTTCCAGGGTCTCGGTGTCCACCGCCGTCTCCGCGAGCCACATCCCCTCGGGACGACGGCCGAAGCGCCGCTCGAAGTCCCGGACCCCCCAGAGCACCTGAGTGCGCTTGTCTCGCTGGTTGGCGAGGGGGAGGATCATGTGGTTGTAGGCCTGGGCAAGGGCCGACCCGTGACCGGAGAAGCGGTCCCGGCTGAGCGCGTCGGCCTCGATCACGGCCCGGTAGACCTCGGGAGTCATGTCCTCCATCCACGACAGAAGGGTCGGACCGAAGTTGAAGCTGATCTGGGAGTAGTTGTTGACGATGTCGACGATCCGATCCTCTCCGTCGAGGATCCGGGCGCGGGCGTTCGTGGAGTAGCACTCGGCCGCGATCCGCTCGTTCCAGTCGTGGTACGGGTAGGCGGAGTCCTGCTGCTCGATCGCCTCCAGCCACGGGTTCTCCCGCGGCGGCTGGTAGAAGTGACCGTGAATGCAGATGTAGCGGTCCATGAGCCTCCTTTGACCCGGCCGGCGGTGGACGGGTCGGACCAACCCCTCAGCTTAGCCCGATTCCTCCCGGGGCGTGACCGGGGCCAGCGGGCACGCTGCACCCTCCCGCCGGGGCCTATCGCGCACTCGCCCTTGACGCCACGTTGGCCAGCACCACCGCGCCGGGGCGCTCGAAGCGGATCCGGGGCATGGACGCCAGGTCCGGGGGACGGGGGTCACGCACGTAGTCTTCCTCCTCGGTGCTGACCGCCAGACGCCACGTCGCCTTCCCCTTGAGCCCCAGCTCCCCGGCCACGCTCCGGAGATCCACGGGGCCTGGCGACCGGAGACACGCCACGACCAGCAGCGACTCACCGGCCTCGCCCCCAGGCTCGAGGTGCACGGCGACACCCCGCCCCGTGAGCGCGGCGACGCGGTACTGATCGCGCTCGAGCGAGCCGAGCCGGGCCTCCCTCCGGAGCGCGAGCAGGGTCCGGTACAGGCGCCGCAGGCCCCTGTGCGGTTCCGCGTTGGCCTCGCCCCAGTCGAGCCGGCTCCGCCGGAACGTCTCCTCGGCCTGGGGATCGGGGATGCGGGCCCGCGCCGCGGGGTCGGTGAAGGCGCGGAAGTCGGCGAACTCCCGGCGTCGGCCCTCGGTCACCCGGCGGCCGAGGTGCGGGTCGTGGTCGGTGAAGAACAGAAACGGGCTGGTGGCCCCCCACTCCTGTCCCATGAACAGCAGCGGCGTCTCGGGGCCGAGCAGCAGCAGGGTCGACGCCGCCCGCCACGTCGCCAGGTCGACCTGGTGGTGGAGGCGCTCGCCGAGGGCCCGGTTGCCGACCTGGTCGTGGTTCTGGAGGCACACCACGAAGCGGCGCGGCGGGGCCCCGGTGGGGTCGGTCCCGCGCGGGCCGCCGAAGTGGCGCGAGGTCTGTCCCCGGAAGAACCAGCCGTCCCGGATCGTCCGGGCGAGGTCCTGGACCGAGCCCGAGAAGTCGGCGTAGTAGCCATCGCGGTCGCCGGCCATCCCCACACGGAGCTGGTGGTGCAGGTCGTCCGCCCAGACGGCATCGAGCCCCCATCCCCCCTCGGCCTCGGGCTGCAACATCCGAACGAGATTCCGGCTGTCCTCGGCGATGATCAGGACGTCCCGCTCGGGGAGCGATGACCTCACCCGGTCCTGAAGCTCGGCCAGGAGATGCCGAGGCGAGTCGTCGATCAGGGCGTGGCAGGCGTCGAGGCGAAGCCCGTCGAGATGGTACTCGTGGATCCAGTGCTGCGCGTTCTCGACGAAGAACCCGCGAACGTGCTCGCTCGCCGGTCCGTCGAGGTTGACGGCCTGTCCCCACGGGGTCCTGTGGGTCTTCGAGAAGTAGGAGGGACTGAAGAGGCTGAGGTAGGCGCCGTCCGGGCCAAGGTGGTTGTAGACGACGTCGAGGAGCACCGCCAGCCTTTCGCCGTGGGCGGCATCGACGAAGTCGCGCAGATCGTCGGGCTTGCCGTAGACGCGCGCGGGGGCGAAGAGGTCGACCCCGTCGTAGCCCCAGTTTCGGTCGCCCGGGAAGTCGGCGAGGGGCATCAGCTCGATTGCCGTGACGCCAAGCCGCCTCAGGTGAGCCAGCTTCTCCCGGGCCGCCGCGAAGGTGCCCTCGGGCGTGAAGGTTCCCACGTGCAGCTCGTAGACGACGAGCTCCTCGAGGCCCAACCCCTTCCATTGGTGATCTGACCAGGCGAACGTCCCGGGATCCACGACACCAGAGGGCCCGTGGACCCCCTGTGGCTGGGAGCGCGACGCGGGATCGGGAAAGGGCCCCTCATCGTCCAGAAGGTAGCGGTAGAGGGCCCCGACCGGGAGGTCCGGCACGAACGTCCCCCAGTAGCCGGCCGCATCGCGAGCGAGGTCGCAAGCCGGCTCCGGGCCCTCGAGGACCAGCTCGACCCGCTCCCTCTCGGGCGCCCAGACCCGGAACCGGACGCCTCCCGGCTCGAGCCACGCCCCGAGCGAGGGCCGCCAGCCGCCCCCCGGGGACCCGATCACGTCCCGGGCTCGCCTTTGCTGTCCCGCTTCCTCCGTTTCGGGGCCTTCTTCCTCGCCGGTGGCCTCTCCTTCGGGGCCTTCTTCGTCGCGGCCTTCCTCCGCGGCGAAGGTCGTGGTGCGGGCGTCACCTCGGCGGGCAGGACGTCCGGCTGCACCGTCTCCGTCGGGGCCTCGCTCTTGAAGAAGACCACCCCCAGGGGCGGGAGGGTGACGGTCAGCGAGAAGGGATGACCGTGGGCCCCGAACGGGGCCGCCTCCACGCCGCCGAAGTTGCCGTGTCCCTGGCCCCAGTACTCCTTCGAGTCGCTGTTCAGCACCTCGCGCCAGAAGCCGGGGCGGGGGACTCCGATCTGGTAGTTGTCGCGCGTCACCGGCGTAAAGTTGCAGGCCACGAGGATCAGGTCCTCGGTCGAGCGCCCGCGACGGAGGAAGCTGACGAGGCTCTGCTCGACGTCGGTACAGTCGATCCACTGGAAGCCCTCCGGCTCGCAGTCGAGCTCGTGCAGCGCGGGTTCGCCCCGGTAGAGGTGGTTGAGGTCGCGGACCCACTTCTGCACGCCCAGGTGGCTCTCGTGCTCGAGGAGGTGCCAGTCCAGGCTCGACTCGTGGTTCCACTCCGCCCTCTGAGCGATGTCTCCTCCCATGAAGAGGAGCTTCTTGGCGGCCTGGCCGAACATGTAGCCGTAGAGGGCGCGCAGGTTCGCGAACTCGTCCCACCCCATGCCCGCCATCTTCCCGAGGAGCGACCCCTTTCCGTGGACGACCTCGTCGTGGGAGAGGGGGAGGACGAAGTTCTCGTGCCAGGCGTAGAGCATCCGGAAGGTGACGTTGTTGTGGTGGTACTTCCGGTGGACCGGGTCCTCGGCCATGTATTTGAGGATGTCGTGCATCCAGCCCATGTCCCACTTGAGCCCGAAGCCGAGTCCTCCCACGTAGAGAGGCCGCGACACCATCGGCCAGGCCGTGGACTCCTCCGCGATCGTCTGCACGTCCGGCCGCTCCCGGTAGACGGCCTCATTGAAGTGGCGCAGGAACCGGATCGCCTCGAGGTTTTCGCGGCCTCCGTGCTCGTTGGGGATCCACTCCCCTTCCTTTCTCGAGTAGTCGAGGTACAGCATCGAGGCCACCGCGTCCACCCGCAGCCCGTCGACGTGGAAGACGTCGAGCCAGTAGAAGGCGCTCGACATCAGGAAGGAGCGCACCTCGTGGCGGCCGTAGTTGAAGATGCAACTCTTCCAGTCCTGGTGGAAGCCCTGGCGGGGGTCCTCGTGCTCGTAGAGGTGGGTTCCGTCGAAGTACGAAAGCCCGTGCCCGTCGGTCGGGAAGTGCGAGGGGACCCAGTCGAGGATGACGCCGATGCCCCGATGGTGCAGGTGCTCGACCAGGAACATGAGGTCCTGAGGGGTCCCGTAGCGGCTGGTGGGGGCGTAGTAGCCGGTCGTCTGGTAGCCCCAGGAGCCGTAGAAGGGGTGCTCCATGATCGGCAGGAGCTCCACGTGGGTGAAGCCCATGTGGTGGCAGTGGTCGGCCAGCTTGGGCGCGATCTCCCGGTAGCTCAGCGAGCGGTTGCCGTCCTCCGGATCCCGCATCCAGGAGCCGAGGTGGACCTCGTAGATCGACATCGGGGCCTGGAGCGAGTTGCGGCCCGCGCGGGTCTCCATCCACTCCTGGTCGTTCCAGGAGTAGACGAGGTCCCAGACGATCGATCCCGTCCTGGGCGGGGTCTCGGCGTGGATGGCGTAGGGGTCGGCCTTCTCGATCGAGTAGCCGTGCTCCCGTCCGCGGACGAAGTACTTGTAGATCGTGCCCTGGCGCACCCCGGGCACGAACCCCTCCCAGATCCCGGACGAGCCGGTGGGCCGAAGGGGGTGGGACCCGCGGTTCCAGCCGTTGAACGCCCCCATCACCGACACCGACTCGGCGTTGGGGGCCCACACGCCGAAGTGTGTCCCCTCGCGGCCGTGGGCCTCGACGACGTGGGAGCCGAGGAGCCGGTAGGCTCGGTAGTGCGTTCCCTCGTTGAAGAGGTGGAGATCCTCCGGGGTCAGCAGGCTGACGTCGTGCCGGATTGCCTTGTCTGTCACGCCTTCCTCCAGTCGCGGTTCAATTGTCGTCACCCAGCAGCTGCCGGATCCCGGCCAGCGGCAGGTGCACCCAGTCGGGGCGGTTGTTGAGCTCGTAGCCGAGCTCGTAGACGGCCTTCTCGAGCAGGTAGACGGTCAGCAGACCCTCCAGCTCCGGGTCGGTGTTCGGCAGGAACGCGGCCCCAGCCGACGACTCCAGGTACCCGCGCAGGAAGCTCGCCGACACCCAGAGGTACCAGTGGCGTACCCAGGGCAGGAGGGCGGCCCTCTCCTCGGGCCGGACGGCACCCCGCTCCTCCAGGCTGCGCAAGCCCTGGTGGGCGGCGTAGTGGAAGGAGCGGATCATCCCCGCCGTGTCGCGGAGCGGAGAGCGCTTGATCCGCCGCGTGCTCAGGGGCACGGCGGGCTCGCCCTCGAAATCGATGATCACGAAGTCGGCGCCGCTGCGGAGGACCTGTCCCAGGTGGTAGTCGCCGTGTACCCGGGTCCGGACGGCCGTGACCTTTCTGTCGAGGATGCCCTTGAACCGACGCAGGACCTCCCCCTGGCGGGCGGCGACCGCGCGGGCCTCCTCCTGCGTGTCCTCGGGAATGGCGCCGATGCTCCGCTTGAGGAGCCCGAAGCTGTGCTCGGTGAGGTTCCGCATCGATTGATAGAGCGACCGCTGGTAGAAAGGCGTGAAGGGTTCGGGGGCAAAGGCCGGATCCTCCGCTCCCGAGGCGAGGGCCACGTGCATCTCCGCGGTGCGCTGGCCCAGCAGCCGGGCCGCGCTCAGGTAGGTTCCCACCGTCCCGTGGATCTCGGACGGGGGCTCCGCCCGGGCGAGGTCGACGAGGGAGCCGTCGTGGAGGACGGGCGGAATCCGCTCGCCCGCGGTCCGGGTGACGACCTCCTCGAAGTACTGGTCCACGGAGTCGAGGGTGAACCGCCAGGCATCGCCTTCGTTGTCGACGCACCCCTGCAGGATCGCCACCGACATTGCCGTGCCTTGGCGCGGACGGTACTCGATGGCGCCGGCCACGGCCGGGACGTGCCCGAAGCCTCTCCCCTCGCTCAGGAAGCGTCCGATCTCGATGTCCGGGTTCACTCCGACGTCCACCCGGCGGAAGATCTTCAAGATCAGCCGCTCCCCGAAGAGGATCGAGCTGTTGCTCTGCTCTGCCCCCAGCGGCACGGGCTCCAGCGTCTCCGTCCCGCGCAGCCGCTTGTAGGCGCGGGCGGGGAGGCCCATGAGATTGCCCGCCTGTCCCTTGAGAACGCGCCGCCGGCCGATGGCGTCCAGGAGCGCCTGGGCGAAGCCGCCGTCGCCGAAGGCGTCGTGAAGGACGCCCTCGGCCCCCTTCACCTTGAGGTGCGCCAGCACGCGGTGGCGCTCGTTCTCCAGGAGCCAGGTCGCGTGCGCTCCGGTCGCGAAGCCGAGCGTCACGACGTACGTTTCGGGGTCGCCCTCGCTGTAGTCGACCCGGACGAGGGCCAGGAAGTGCGTGGTCCGACCGGCCGGAACCGGGATGGCCTCGACGATCTCGAGCTCCTTGATGCGCCGTGCCTTGCCCCCGAACCAGCGCCGTGAGCGCAGGAATGCGGGGAGGACTCCTTCGATTCCGGCCTTCCCCCGTCCCCGGAAGGCGTTCTCCCACGTCGAAAGAACGGTCACGGTCGCGACCGGCATCGCATCCCCCGACGACTCCGCCTCATGGCTCGCCGAGCCCCGCGCCTCGAGGGCGAACCAGTAGAACGCGTGGGGCGCCAGCGTGAGCAGGTAGGGGAGCTCGCCGATGCGGGGGAAGTCGGTCTGTCCGAAGAGCTCCACCGGCACCATCTCCCTGAACTCCGAGAGGTCCAGCTCCACGAACTGCGCGTGGCGGGAGAGGTTGGCCACCACCAGGATCCGCTCGTCCTCGTGGCGGCGAATGAAGGCCAGGACCTTCGAGTTCACCGGGTGGAGGAACTCGAGGCGCCCCCGGCCGAAGCCCCGGAAGCGCCTGCGAAGCGCGATCAGGCGCTTCATCCACCACAGCAGCGAGTTCGTGTTGTTGAGCTGGGTCTCGACGTTGACCGTCTCGTAGGAGAAGTCCGGATCGATGATGGGGGGGAGGAACAGCTTCTGGGGATTGGCCCGGGAGAAGCCGGCGTTGCGGTCGGCGCTCCACTGCATGGGCGTCCGGACTCCGTTGCGGTCGCCGAGGTAGATGTTGTCCCCCATCCCGATCTCGTCACCGTAGTAGACGACGGGGGTCCCGGGCAGGGAGAGCAGCAGCCCGTTCAGCAGCTCGATGCTCCGGCGGTCGTTGCCGAGCAGCGGCGCCAGCCGCCGTCGGATCCCCAGGTTGATCCGGGCCTGGGCGTCGTCCGCGTACACGCGGTACATGTAGTCGCGCTCTTCGTCGGTGACCATCTCGAGGGTCAGCTCGTCGTGATTGCGCAGGAAGATCGCCCACTGGGCTCCATCCGGGATCGGCGGGGTCTGGCTCAGGATGTCGATGATCGGGTAGCGGTCCTCCATTCGCAGGGCCATGAACATCCGGGGCATGAGGGGGAAGTGGAAGGCCATGTGGCACTCGTCCCCCTGCCCCTCCCCGAAATAGGCCACCGCGTCCTCGGGCCACTGGTTGGCCTCGGCCAGGAGCATGCGCGCCTCGTGGTGGCGGTCCACGTGCGAGCGCAGCATCTTCAGGACCCGGTGCGTCTCGGGCAGGTTCTCGCAGCTCGTTCCTTCGCGCTCTACGAGGTAGGGAACGGCGTCGAGGCGCATTCCGTCGACGCCCAGGTCCAGCCAGAAGTCCATGACCTTGAGGACCGCGCGCAGGACGGCGGGGTTGTCGTAGTTCAGGTCCGGCTGGTGCGAGTAGAAGCGGTGCCAGTAGTAGAACTGCGCCCCCTCGTCCCAGGTCCAGTTCGAGGACTCGAAGTCCTTGAAGATGATCCGCGTCTCCCGGTAGCGCTCGATGGAGTCGCTCCAGACGTAGTAGTCGCGGTGGGGGCTTCCCGGCTTCGCCCGGCGCGCCCGCTGGAACCAGGGGTGCTGGTCGGAGGTGTGGTTGACCACGAGCTCGGTGATCACCCGGAGGCCCCGGCCGTGGGCCTCGCGCAGGAAGAGCTTGAAGTCGGCGAGTGTGCCGTAGGCCGGATGGACCGAGGTGAAGTCGGCAATGTCGTAGCCGTCGTCGCGCAGGGGGGAGGGGTAGAAGGGCAGGAGCCAGATGGCGGTGACGCCGAGGTCCCGAATGTAGTCCAGCTTCGCCGCCAGCCCGCGGAAGTCGCCGACGCCGTCTCCGCTGGCGTCGTGGAAGGCGCGGACATGGGTCTGGTAGATGATGGCGTCCTTGTACCACTGGGGATCGGCATCGTGCGTCGGAGGCTTCGCTGGACGGGGCATGGCCGAGGTCTCTACAGGAAGTAGTCGAAGTCGTGCTCCGTGCGGATCTTGCGACGGAGGCGGAGGATGTGGACCGGCACACGGCTCGGGTCGATCTGGACGAAGTTGCGGCGGCCGTGCCACAGGAAGCGGGCCCCGGAGAGGAGGTCGTGCATCTGGTAGGGGCGGTCCGGTTCGATTCCGAAGTCGTGGATCGGGAGCTCCAGCCAACCCGATTGCGTGTGGTGAGGATCGAGGTTCACAACCGTGAGGACGACGTTGCCGGACGCCGGATCGCTCTTGCTGTAGGCCAGCATCTCCTCGTTGTCCACGTCATGAAACTCGAGGGTCGCGTTCGACTGGAGGGCGGGGTTCTCGAGCCGGAGGCGGTTGATGCGGGTGATGAAGTCCTTGAGGCTGCCTCGGCTCTTGAGATCCCAGTGGCGGAGCTGGTACTTCTCCGAATCCAGGTACTCCTCGCTGCCCTCGCGCACCGGCCGTGAGTCCATCAGCTCGAAGGCCGGGCCGTAGATCCCGTAGCTGGGGCTCAGCGTCGCGGCGAGCACGAGGCGGGCCATGTGCACCGGACGTCCGCCGTGCTGCAGGGCCTCGGTGAGGATGTCGGGGGTGTTGGGCCAGAAGCTCGGGCGGAAGAACTCCCGGACCTCCGTCCGCGTGAGCTCCTTCATGTACTCGAAGATCTCCCCCTTCGTGTTGCGCCAGGCGAAGTAGGTGTAGGACTGGCTGAAGCCGAGCTTGGCGAGCTGGTACATCACCTTGGGTCGGGTGAACGCCTCGGCGAGGAAGAGCACGTCCGGGTGCTCGCGGCGCACCTCGGCGATCATCCACTCCCAGAAGCGGAACGCCTTGGTGTGCGGGTTGTCGACCCGGAAGATCCGGACGCCCTCGTCGACCCAGTGGGAGACCACCCCGAGCAGGGCCTCCCAGAGCGCCTTCCAGTCCTCGGTCTCGAAGTTGATCGGGAAGATGTCCTGGTACTTCTTCGGGGGGTTCTCGGCGTACTGGATGCTGCCGTCCGGTCGCTGGCGGAACCACTGCGGGTGCTCCTTCACCCAGGGGTGGTCGGGCGCGCACTGGAACGCCAGGTCCAGCGCCACCTCGAGGCCGCGCGATCGCGCCTTCTCCACGAGCCGCCGGAAGTCCCGGATCGTCCCCAGCTTCGGGTGAAGAGCGGTGTGGCCGCCCTCTCGGGACCCGATGGCCCAGGGGCTGCCGAGGTCCCCCGGCTTCGCCTTCGGGTTGTTGTTCGGCCCCTTGCGGTGCACGCGGCCGATGGGGTGGATCGGGGGAAGGTAGAGAACGTCGAAGCCCATCCCGGCGACGTAGGGGAGGGCGGCCTCGACGTCCTTCAAGGTCCCATGCTGGCCCTTGGCCCCCCAGGACCGGGGGAAGAGCTCGTACCAGGCGCTGAAGCGCGCCCGCTCCCGGTCGACGTCGACGCGCAGCTCCCCCTCCGGGCGCGCAACGTCCAGCCGCTCTCCGTGGCGCTCCATGAGCGAGGAGAGCTCGGGCGAGAGGGCGCGGTCGAGGGCCGGTGAGACCTCGGCTTCCCGAAGCTCCTGCGCCCACCGGGTGAGCCGGCGAGCCTCGCTTCCCCGCGCCCGGGCCGCCGCCGCCGCAAGAAGCTCCGCGCCCACGGCCAGGTCGATCCGCTCCACCGCCTCCGCATCGCGCCGCTTCCGCAGGTCCCTCTGCCAGGTCCGGAAGTGGTCGACCCAGGCCTCCACCCGATAGCGGTGGGGTT
>Ga0316577_10000818_pt1 | contig 13541 bp, 8 predicted proteins | sample S5NA_FD_203073 | JGI IMG/M metagenome (GOLD analysis project Ga0316577, IMG submission 203073) | Rhizosphere microbial communities from salt marsh grasses in Alabama, United States - S5-7_050615r2r1 | ecosystem: Host-associated > Plants > Roots > Rhizosphere | place: USA: Alabama | collected... | reverse complement strand
GGATCTGCCGCGCGGCTATATGGCGCCGCTTTTTCCCTGGCTGCCCATCTTGGGCATTCTCTTCAACCTCGGGTTGGCCATCTACCAATTCACGTTTCAGCCGGCTGCCTGGTATGTCGGCCTGGCCTGGCTGGCGATCGGCGCTGTGGTCTATCTGGCCTACACTGCACCGGCCATGGAAGAGGAGGAGAGACTTCCGGTCCGGATACTCCATGAGGAGCGCCTGGTGCCCAAGGACTACAAGGTGCTGATCCCGGTCGCTGACGAGGACCAGGCCGGCAAGCTGGGTGTCTTGGGGGCAGCCATTGCCAAGGAACATGATGGCGAGCTACTGGCCCTCCACGTCGTGCGTGTTCCGGTCCAGCTCTCGATTTCGGATGGCCGGATGTTCCTGCGAGAAGGGAAGCCGATCCTGGAAGAGGTGATCCGGCAGGCCCGCGAGATGGACGTACCGGTGCACACCATGATCCGATTGGACCGCCATATCAACCGGGCTATTCTCGCGACGGCCCATGACCGGGAAGCGAACCTGATGATCCTGGGCTGGCCGGGCCACACCGAGAGCCCGCACCATGCCTTTGGCAGTGTCATCGACCTGATCGCCAAGAGTCCGCCCTGCAACTTGGCTGTGGTGCGTTTCCGGGCGCGGCGGGAACCAAAGCGCATCCTCGTGCCTACTGCTGGCGGGGCGAATACCCGGCTGTCGATCTCTCTAGCCATCGACCAGGCACGGAGTTACGAAGCCCGCACCGGTGTGCGTCCCCAGCTGACGCTGATGAACATCTGCATGCCGGCCGACGCTGGACCTGAAGCACAGGCCCGGGGCTATGAGCTGTTACGCAGCCTGGGCGCTGGCTTTGACTATTCCGTGGAGGTCAAGGTGGTCCCTGCCGACGATGTGGTCGACGGCATTGTGCGGGAAGCGGCCCACCATGATCTGGTGGTCATCGGCTCCACAGAAGAGCGCTTCTTTGAGCAAGTGCTCTTTGGCACCATTCCCGAGCGGGTGGCTCTACAGGCGCCGGTGACAGTCATGATGGTCAAACGATATCGAGGACCTGTCCGGTCCTTTATCCAGAGCAAGTTCTCCCGGCTGTTTTCCCTGGGAGAGCGGCGGCGGGCGAGTCGCAGGCCTGGGCAGCAGTGAGGGGGCGCCCGTGCACCTCACTGCATGAACCGCTCGATGCCGGGAATGCAGGTTGTATCCCCGCTGGACAGCCGTAGGCACTCGAAAAACTGGATTTGCCAAATACAAGTCGTTATGCTAAAATGGCCGCCATGCTCGCCGTAACAGATTAGTGAGAACCGCTGTAGAGTTCCAGTAAATAGCCTAATTGGGCGCCCCGGGCCGGGTCGGCAGGGTTGCTGGCTTGGTTACGGGGTACCTTCGTCTAACGATAGTGCACTCTCAAGACGGTAGACTTGGCGACGTGGGATCGAAAGGAGTGGGACAGAGACGATGGATGTCAAGGAGAATTCGCTGATGAATACACTGAACGGCCTGTTGGAGGGCCAAAGAGGCGGGCTGGTCCTCAACGGATTGATCGTGATCCTGGTTGTTGCTTCGCTTCTATTGCCCCCAGTGTCGGCCCAGGAGCGAGTGCTGGAGGCAGGGTTCACGACCATTGATGAGGACGAAGGCGGATCCGTAGTCGATCCCGATGGCATGCAGGTCACTCTGCTCTCAGAGGGCCTTGAAGGCGACGCCAAGCTCAAACAAGAGTCGGTGCCCATGGCCAGCTTTCTGGATGGGTCGGCAGGGCGTGGTCTCCGAGAGGCAGCCGAGGCATTGCCCGCTACGATGCATGTCAAGAGCCCGATCTATGAGATGGACGTCAAAGGCTCGGCCCCTACTGATGTGATCATCACCGTACCCATTCCCAACAACGCGGAGCCCTATGAGACGCTGGATCTGTACACCTGGACCGGCCAGGAATGGTCCTTTGTGCCAAGCAGTGTCATTCTCGAGGACGATCTCCTCGAGGCCCATTTGAACTATGTGCCAGAGACATTGGCCGCGTTTCAAAGCATGGCTCTGCCACCGCAAGTGAGCGCCGAGTTGCCCGAATATGTCTCGCTGCCCGCGCTTGGCGGGCAAGCACTCACCGAGCTGAACCCCCTGGGCTACTACATCAGTGCTGAATATGAGATCGAGGGCGAATTGGCCAGCTTGCCGGATACGCAGGGTCAGGAATCGTATCGTGTTCTGCCCACCCTGCGCAACTGGACGGAAGACGGGGTGGTACGCAGCGATCTCGTGGACAACATGCTAGTGAATCCGGAAAGCCGCGAGGCCCACATCAGCGCCGTCGTCGACCTCGTGGTGCGCGAGATGTACGCCGGCATCGACTTGGACTACCGCGGTGTGAACCCGGATCTTCGCGCTGAATATACCGATCTTGTCAGCCGCCTGGCAGAAGAGCTGCATGCCAACGGCAAGCGGCTCACGTTGCACGTGGAAGCGCCCAGCCAGATTGCTGAGGACCGTTGGGAGACAGGTGCCTACGATTGGAAGGCGCTGGGCAGTGTCGTCGATGGGTTCAAGTTCCCGGCTTTGCAGGACCCGCAGTCGTATGCAGTGGACGGGCAAATGGAGGATCTGTTGTGGTGGTCGGTTGGCCAGGTGGAACGCTACAAGCTCCAGCCGGTCTTTAGCGCGCGCAGCGTCGAGGAAGCTGGCGGGGTACTGCTGGAGCGGACGTATCGCGATGCCCTGGCAGAGCTGTGCAACAAGGTCGCCATCAAGGAGGGCTCCGACCTCTTGGTCCCCGGCGAGCAGTTGACCATCGGCCTCGACACGCCTGGTATCGAGTTTGACTCGGCGACAGGCTGCTATTGGTTCTCCTACGTCGATGAGGCCAGCGGTGAGGAGCGGAAGGTCTGGCTGGAGGACGCGAGTAGCCTCAGCCGCAAACTGGAGCTTCTGAGCCGCTTTAACATCGGTGGCGTGGCCGTCCGTGCACTATGGGATGAGGGCAATGATCCGCGTGTGTGGGACCTCGTGCGGGACTACCAGGCATCCGCCCAGGCCGCGGTGGCTCCGGTCAACAGCGAGTTTTCTGTCATCTGGAGCGTGGCGGGGTTGGAGAGCGGAGAGCTCTCTGAGGAGAGGATGGCCCTCGGTCCGGAGGGCTATACCTGGACGGCAGATCAGCCGGGCCAGTACGAAATCGGCTTTTCTATCGTCGCCAACGACGGGAACACGGTGGCTGGCAGCAACCGCGTCGCAGTGTTGGTGGCTACGCCGTCGCCGACGCCCTCGCCGACCCCATCGCCCACGCCAGTTCCGACAGAGACGCCGACACCAATGCCGACGGCGACCCCCTTACCCACGGCGACCCCCAAGCCTCAAGCCGCCCAACCCAAGCCTACGGCCAAGCCTGCTGCGGCAGCGGCACCCAACAACCCGCCAGCGAATACCAACTTTGGCTATGGCATCCAGGCACACATGGTGGACAACGGCCAGGCAGGCACGGTCATGGCCAAGACCAAGGACCTGGGATTCGGTTGGGTCAAGCAACAGATGGAATGGAAGCATGCGGAACCGGCCAAGGGCGGCTATAGCTGGGGGGCGTACGACCAGATCGCCAATGCCGCACAGGCAGCCGGGCTCAGGGTGCTGTGGAGCATTGTCAAGGCCCCGGCCTGGGCGCGCGGCGGTCAGGATCTGTCCGTGGAAGGCCCGCCCAACAACCCGCAGGATTTCGCCGAATTCCTAGGCGTGGTCGCTGGACGCTACTGCAACTCCAGTGTCAAGGCCATCGAGGTCTGGAACGAGCAGAACCTCCACTATGAGTGGGGCAACCAGAGGATCGATCCGGCGGCCTATATGAACCTCCTCAAGCCGGCCTATAACAAGATCAAGGCCGCCTGCCCGAGTATGATCGTCGTCAGCGGTGCCTTGACGCCTACTGGAGCGCCAGCGCCAGTGGCCATGGATGACTACACATACCTTGAGGGCATGTACAAGAACGGGCTCAAGAACTACAGCGATGCCATCGGTGCCCACCCTAGCGGGTTCAATGTGGCACCCTGGGTCAAGGGTGGCCAAGCGGCGTGTGACTTTATCACTCAACAGGGCTCCGCCTACCGAGGGCCGTGCAATACCTTACATCACTCCTGGAGCTTCTACGCCACACTGAACGGCTACTACCGGATCATGCAGCAATACGGGGACGGCCGGAAGAAGATCTGGCCGACCGAATTCGGCTGGGCCTCGGGCTGGACCGGGACGGCGGGCTATCAGTACGCCGACGACAACACGCTGCAGGAGCAGGCCAATTGGACCGCGGAAGCCTACAAGCTGATGAAGCAATGGGGCTTTGTGGGTGTGGCGTTCCTGTGGAATCTCAACTTTCGGGTGGTCAACCCCAGCGGCGAGGTGGCCCAGTGGGGCATCGTCTGGGGCGACTGGAGTCCGACGCCAGCCTACCAGGCGCTGAAAGCCCTGAAGAAGTAGGTCTGGCCAAAGGCACAATGCAGGACACGGGCTACGACCCGGGCCTTGGTGCAAAGTGAATCGAGAGGGACCCGGCTTCCATGCAGAAGCCGGGTCCTTTCAGATTCAGAGGTGTGAAATCGATGGCTGAGACAGAACCTTCAGAGTCGAGTGGGGGATCTCCTGATCGGCGGGCCGGCGGCGGTCCGACGACCATCGTCGCCATCCTGGCTGCTGGCATTGCGATCGCGCTACTCTTTGCCGGCGGTGCGCTGATCTACCGCCTGGCATCCGGGCCAGGGCCGACGGTGGTCTCCACAGCCCCGCCGTATCCGACCTTCACAGTGATGGCCGGTGCGACCGCGACCCCGCGGGCCACCACGCCCACTGACACGGCCACCGTCACAGTCACGGACACGGTGGTTACCCCCGGGTCCACGCAGACGGCCACAGCCACGCCGACAGAGGCGCCCACCGATACGCCGACGCCCAAACCGACGGCAACCCGGCCACCTGCCACGCGGACGCTCACACCGCGTCCGCCTGCAACCGCCACGCCTGTGCCGCCGACCAATACCCCGCGCCCGCCATCACAGCCGGCCACTATGGCTTCGCCCGACTATGGCATTCAGGCGTTCATGTGGTGGCGACCAGAGGTGGCCCACCGGGACCTGGGCCTGATCCGGGATGCTGGGTTCACCTGGGTCAAACAGTGGTTTGCCTGGCGCGACATCGAGGGCGCGGGCAAGGGCCAGTACGACTGGTCCACGCCGGATCGGATCGTGCAGCAGGTCGGCGAGTTTGGCCTGAAGCTGATTGTCCGTGTCGATTATGAGCCTGCCTGGGCCGGACCACCACCAGGGAACATCCCCCATTTCGCCGATTTTCTGTCGGCCATGGCAAGCCGCTACCGCGGCCGCATCCAGGCCTACCAGGTGTGGAATGAGCCCAATCTGGCCCGCGAGTGGGGCAATCAGGCACCCAAGGCCGCCGAATATGCGCAGATGCTCAAGCGGGCCTACCAGGTGATCAAGAAGGCGGATCCCAATGCTATCGTCATCAGCGCCGGCTTGGCCCCTACGAGCGAGCTGAGCCAGCGGGCGGTGCCGGACACGAGGTTCGTCCAGGCCATGTATAATGCAGGGGCCAAGCCCTATTTCGACATGTTGGGTGCCCACGGAGCGGGCTACAAGGCGCCACCGGAGATGGATCCGGGCCAGGTTGCCAACGATCCGAACTACTACAATACAGGTGACCCGAACTGCCCGGGCCCGGCCTGCCGGATCTACTGCTTCCGCCACGTGGAGGATCTGCGCCAGATCATGGTTGCCAACGGCGACGGTCAGAAGCGGGTCGTAGTGTTAGAATTTGGATGGACCCGTGATGAGCGGCCAGGTAGTCCCTACTACTGGCACCGGGTGCCGGACGAGTTCGTCCAGGCGGACTATATGGTGCGAGCCTACCAGTATGCCAAGAGCCACTGGCAGCCCTGGATCGGAGTGATGAGCCTGATCTATATGCCCGACTTTGAGTGGACCCCGGAGGATGAGCAGTTCTGGTGGTCGATCGTGGAGCCAAGCCCGCTGGACCAGTTGCGGTTTAAGGCTCCCTATATGTCCCTCTGCTCCTACATCCGGGCTGAGCGGGGCTTGGGGCGCTGCCCCTATCTGCCGAACTAGTAGCTGCGCTGCCAATCGACCCGGTAGCCGTTGGCCACTGCCGGGTCGAACTGGACCTGGACCTGCGTGCTGATCTGATTGCCGTTGGCATCCACGACCTTGAGGTACCAGGTGACCGGGTCATTGCCAATGGTGATGTCGTACTTGCCGGCCTCTGCCCCGCTCTTGGTTATGGCAGGCGGTAGGCTGTTCCATTCATTGGATGCCTGCACCTGCACCCCCTCGAGACCGTTGCCAGCGGCGTCACGCACGGTACCAAAGATGTAGCAGCAGTTCGGGAAATTAGGGTCCGGGAACGCCGGACCGGCCAGGCGGAACTGGTAGGCGGGCACAGGTGCCGGAGTTGGTGGCTGGGATGGAGGCGGGGTATCGGTTGGCACCTCAGCAGGCGGCGGCTCTGTTGCCGGGGGTGGCGGTGGCTCTGTCGATTCTGCCGGGGGAGCGGACTCGGTGACGGTTGCCACCGCCACTGCGGTCAGGGTGGCGACAATGGCAGGATCAGGCGTAGGCAGGAGGAACACGGTAGGGCTTGGCGAGGCGGCGGGAACTGCGGCTGTGTCCGATGCCTGGGCAACTGGCCCTGCCGGCTCATCGGGCGGTTGAGTCTGAGTCGCGTCTCTGCTAGACATAAACCCTGTAATGGCAACGTACATGCCCAAGACGACGACCAACAATATGAGAAAGAAGCCGAACGCGTATCCCTTATTCATCCGCGAATGCCATCAGAAGCAGTGTATTCCGCGCCGCCGGCAGAGGCCTGGACCCAACGCGGTCCAGCGATTATACTCCAAAAGGCAGGAGACGGCAAGCAGCTGTGCGTCGTTTGGAGTTTGAGCTGGTGTGCGCTGCCACCGAGTGTGCAGGAGATTGCCGAACCCTGCTCGCTTTTTTATGATAACTGACTGAATTAAGTCGGCGTGATATATCGATTTGACACGAACTGCCAGTCGTGATATAATGTCAGTGCAGGATGAAGTAAGGTTCCGAGTCAGTACCCTTGGTGACGTATGCCCGGACTTACAGGTCCGGGCCTTTTTTTCGCAGGGGCGGCTCTGGCCTTATTTCAGAAAGAAGCAACGAAAGGAAGGAAGTATGAGCGAGCGAGAAGTCGGGACTGTGAAGTGGTTCAACGAGTCAAAAGGCTACGGCTTCATTCAGCGCGATGGTGCCGACGACGTCTTTGTCCACTACACGGCCATTCGGATGCCCGGTTTCAAGACCCTGAAAGAGGGTGAGCGAGTTGAGTTCACCGTCGAGGAGGGTCGCAAAGGTCTGCAGGCTGTAGATGTAGAGCCACTCGAGCCGCGCACCCCCGTCCAGTACGGATGGTAAGTGAAGCGACTCCGTCCTATGAAGGATTTGGAGGAAGCTCTGGCCATTGCATAATGGGATCAAGGGGGAGGAATTCACTCGGCTGAATGCCTCCCTCTCAGCATAGCGCGTTTCCGCAGAGATCTACATCTGCCTCTTGAGATGCTCCACCGCTGTTCACGGAAGTTCGGCACCACCTAATCTGCCATACGCAAGGCTGCGCATCAGCCTCCGGCCGGTTTTCTGGCAAGGCGCTGGGTGCAGCTTGCCTCGGCGTGTACACACCGCTAGGCGTACTGCTTTGCCAGCAGCCAAGTATCGACGAGTATCGAAATGCCACAACCCACCGTTATCCGACACATGTTGAGCGGGCGACTGCGTCAAACCAAAGAGGAGGCCACGTGAACCTGGACTACTTGCATACGTTGGTGAGCGTCATCGAGCATGGCAGCCTATCGGCAGCCGCTCGAGCCAAGCGAATCAGCCAGCCAGCCGTTACCAAGCAGATCCAGCGGATGGAGTCTGAGCTGGGGCTGACGCTCCTGGTCCGCGGTCCAAAGCGCCAGGCTGAACTGACGCCAGCGGGTGAGCGCGTCTTGGCCTTTGCCCGCGAAACCTTATCCCGCTACGAAGAACTGGAGCGAGAGCTGGGTGTGCTCAAGGCGGTGGGGCAGGGCACCCTGGTCCTGGCTGCCAGCACAATCCCTGGTGAGTATGTTTTGCCGGCTTTGCTGGCCGCGTTTCGAGAGGAATATCCCCGCATCAGGGTTGAGATGAGCGTCTCCGATACGGCAGATGTCGCGACCAAGCTTCTGGAGGATGAGGCCGACGTGGGCATGATAGGATCCCGGCCCAGACGCCCCGGGTTGCGGCTGGAGCGCCTGGTGGGCGATGAGGTAATCTTGGCCGTTCCGCCGGGGCATGCCATGGCAGAGAGGACCTCGGTGGGGATAGACAATCTGAGGAATCAGCGTCTCATCTTGCGCGAGCAGGGTTCTGGCACGCGGCGCAGCGTCGAAGAGGCGCTGGTGCCCAGCGGCACAACCCTGAGCCAGGAGGATGCCGCGCTGATCCTGGGCAGCAGCCAGGCCGTTCTGCAGGCGGTCGAGCAGGGTCTCGGCATCGGCTTTCTCTCGGCACGGGCAGCGGAGGCGGCCCTGGCCGATGGGCGTGTGGTGCGGGTTTCCCTGGAAGGCATAGATCTACGGCGCGATCTCTATCTGGCCTATGTGCCAGAACGGCTAGGCGATCCGCTTGTGGGGCGTTTCCTCAAGTTTGCCCGGGAGCGGTTTGCCGAATAGGCCGCACTGGGAGCCATCGCTTCCTGGCCGTGGGGCGTCCTGGTAGGCTGACTTGCATTGGGATGAGTGTGGATGGGCCACCAGGCAAGCTAACGGCTGTAGCGGCCCATAAGCTCGCCTTGGGCGACGATGTGATCCTCCATGGCCCGCTGGACTGGTTTCTTGCCACTGCCGGCCTCGACGTCAAGGGTGGTGTCGAGGGCATAGACCCGGAAGAAGTAACGGTGTTCCGCTCCCTCAGGAGGGCAAGGTCCACCATAGCCGATGTCCTGCCAGCAGTTCTTGCCTTGGGTGCCCAACACCTCTGCTGCGTCGTCTGAGGTTATGCCCTCCGGGAGAGAGCGGGTGGTTGGCGGGATGTTGAAGACGACCCAGTGCGTCCACACTCCGCTTGGGGCATCGGGATCCTCGACAATCAGTGCCAGGCTCCTTGCCCCCGGTGGTGGCTCTGACCAGGACAGAGGTGGCGAGACGTCGGTCCCGTCGCAGGTATATTGCTGAGGGATCTGTGCCTCATCGTCAAAGGCCTCGCTCTTCACGAGTAGTTCTAGCGCGGCTTGGGGTGGTGGTGCCACTGTCGTCTGGCTGCCACAGGCGTTGAGCGTCCCGAGAAGGACGATGATGCAGACCAAGAGGCTCCGGCGGATTCGCATAGGATGACTCCTTTCGCGCTGGTCCCGGGAATACCTGCTCTCAGGGCGGCGAAGCTGCCGACCAAGGACGCCAGCATGATTATACAGGATAATGGGGCAGGGCTCAAGAGGGAGTCGGCGTCTCGGGGGCGGCGAGTAAGGCCTGTGGTTTGCCTTGAAACGGCAAGATTGCGTGTCGTGGCAACAGATCCTCACATCGGGACCGGAGGGTTTGAGCAGATCGGGCAAGTGTGGTAGAATGTGGTGGTGTCGTCCGCACAACCTGCTGGTTTTGTCGGGATGGCCTAGAGACGGGCGATGGAACGAGGAGTAGGATGAAACTGGATAGAGGAGAAGGTTCCCCCAGTTCGGATCCCCAGCGTGTGGAACTGCTGGCTCTATTGCGAGACCAAGCGGCAGGGCAAGCGTGGAGTTCGCCGCGACCGCACAAGGTCTGGCAACCGCCGACCGATGTCTATGAGACCGAGGATCACATCGTCGTCAAAGTTGAGGTTGCTGGTATGAAGGCCGAGGACTTTGAGATCTCACTAGAGGCCAGGCGATTGACGATCAGTGGCGTCCGCCACGACCCTAGCGCGAAACTGGGCTATCAGCAGATGGAGATCCAATATGGCTCCTTTGAGGCGCATGTGCACCTGCCCAAGCCGGTCGAGGAGGATGACATCGAGGCGACCTACAAGGGTGGCTTCCTCGTGGTTCGCATGCCAAAAGCCAAACCTCGGCAAGTACCTGTAACCAATACCTAGCGACTGCAGGCCCAAGGAAGCAAGTTATGACAGAACCAGAAAACGATACGATGCAGCCTGTCAATCGAGACGATGAAGAGACGGTCATACCAGAGGAATTGGCCATCTTGCCGCTGCGTGGGGTAGTGGTTTATCCTCTCACGTTCCAGGCACTGAATGTCGGACAACCGCGCTCCATCAATCTGGTCGACGATGCTACCGTGAGCAAGAGCTTGATTGGCCTGGTGACTTCCCGCGATGACGAGATCGAGGAGCCCAGTCCTGACGACGTATACGAGATCGGAGTGGCGGCGGCCATCCAGCGTATGATTAAATCACCCGACGGCACCGTACGCCTGTTGGTGCAAGGGGTGGAGCGCATCCGCATAGACGAGTGGTCGGCGGAGAAACCCTATCTGCGGGCGAAGGTGAGTCCTCTGCCCGACACGCTAGAAGACAGCCTGGAAGTAGAAGCGCTGATGCGCAACGCCGTGGATCTTCTCCGGCGACTGGTGTCGCTGGTGTCGCAGCTGCCTGACGAGCTGTTGATGGCGGCCATCAACCTCGATGAGCCGCGCCAACTGGTCTACTTTATCGCAACCAATATCCGCATGGAGATTGCCGACGCTCAGGCCATCCTGGAACTGGACAGCGTCCGCGAAAAGCTGCTCAAGCTGACAAGCATCATGACTAAGGAGCTGGAGGTCCTCGAACTGGGTCGCAAGATCCAGACGGAAGCCCAGTCCGAGATGGAAAAGATGCAGCGCGAGTACTTTTTGCGAGAGCAGATGAAGGCCATCCAGAAGGAACTGGGCGAACAGGACGAGCAAGCGGTCGAGGTCGAGGAGTATCGCAAAAAGATCGCCGAGTCGGGCATGCCGCAGGAAGCTGAGAGGGAGGCTCTGCGGGAGCTGAGCCGCATGGAAAAGATGCCCCCCCAGGCAGCCGAGTACTCTGTGATCAAGACCTACCTGGACTGGCTGACCGATATGCCCTGGCAGGTCACAACGGAGGACCAGCTGGACATCACGCATGCGCGGCAGGTCTTGGACGAGGACCATTACGATCTCGAAGACATCAAGGAGCGGATCCTCGAATACCTGGCCGTGCGCAAGCTGAGGATAGAGCGCAAGGAGGAGCGTGCCGAGGAGGAGCAGGTTGACTACATCCGCCAAGAGCGGGAGGGTGTGATCCTCTGTTTCGTCGGTCCGCCCGGGACGGGCAAGACCAGCCTGGGCCGGTCGGTGGCCCGTGCGCTGGGACGCCGGTTCATCCGCATGAGCCTAGGAGGGATGCGTGACGAGGCAGAGGTCCGGGGGCACCGCCGTACCTACATTGGGGCGATGCCGGGCCGCATCATCCAGGGTTTGAAGCGGGTGCGAACTCACAATCCGGTCTTTATGTTGGACGAGATCGACAAGGTCGGTTCTGACTGGCGTGGCGACCCTTCATCAGCGCTCCTGGAGGTGTTGGATCCAGAGCAGAACCGGGACTTTCGTGACCATTACCTCGACGTGCCGTTTGACCTCAGCCAGGTGATGTTTATCACCACGGCCAACATGCTATCGCCCATACCGGCACCCCTGCGCGATCGTATGGAGATCCTGGAGTTAGACGGCTACACCGAGGAGGAAAAGGTCGGGATTGCGCAGCAGTATCTGCTACCCAGGCAGATTCGGGAAAACTCGCTACGATCGGAGGAAATCTCGTTCAGTGACGATGCCATGCGGGGCCTGATCCGCGACTATACCCGCGAGGCGGGTGTGCGGAACCTGGAGCGCCAGATCGGGACGGTGTGCCGCAAGGTCGCGACACGGGTGGCAGAGCGAGAGGGCATCATGGTCCATGTGGAGCGTGACGACCTGGTCGAGTATCTGGGCAAGCCACGTTTCTATTTCGAGGCGGCAGAGAGGACCGAGATCCCTGGTGTCGCGACGGGCCTCGTTTGGACGCCGTCGGGCGGGGATATCACGTTCGTAGAGGCGACCCGGATGAAGGGCAACCGGCGACTGACACTCACAGGCAAGCTGGGCGACGTCATGAAAGAGTCAGCCCAGGCGGCAGTCAGCTATGTCCGCTCCAAGGCATCAGAGCTAGGCATTGACGATGACCTGTTTAGTAAGAGCGATATCCACATCCATGTGCCAGCGGGCGCTGTCCCAAAGGATGGCCCCTCCGCAGGGGTGACAATCGCAACTTCGCTGGTCTCGCTGCTGACGGGGCGCAAGGTGCGCTCCGATGTGGCTATGACTGGTGAGATTACACTGCGGGGCCAGGTGCTGCCGGTGGGTGGCATCAAGCAGAAGGTGCTGGCTGCGGCGCGCGTAGGCATGGACACTGTGATCTTGCCCGAGCGCAACGAGCCGGATCTTGATGAGGTGCCCGAAGAGATCCGCAAGCAGTTGCATTTCGTGTTCGCCGAGCAGGTGGATGATGTGCTGGCCGCGGCCCTGGGGGATGGAATCCCTGCCGGCGCTGAAGACGGGGACAAGGCGAAGGAAGTCTGAGGTGTGGGTCTTGTCCGCGAGAATGGCCGGCGATCTCACAGCTGGGCCCTGGCCATCAGGAGGGTGACCAGCGCGGACGATCTAGGCTGTTTGAGAATTGGATCCTGTCGAGTTCCGACTGAAGGAAGATTGGGGGATAGCCTATCGAAATACCAGATGTTACAATCAAAAAAACAGCATCATTGAGGAGTAAAAGTGGCAAAAAAGAGAAAGAGGAACATGCAGTGGTACAAGATGGACCTGCATCTCCACTCACCGGCGTCTGCCGATTGGCACGAGCCAAAGGTGAGCTATTTAGATTTATTGCATAGAGCCGAGATGCAGGGGTTGGACATTATTGCCATCACTGACCACAACACAGTAGCTGGCTGCGCTGCATTGCAGGCTGAGATAGAGAAGCTCAGCCTATTAGAAGAATTGGGTCGGATTGAGGCCCACGAGCAGCGCCAATTGGAAGAGTACCGGCGCATTGGCAACAGGATATTGGTTTTGCCGGGCTTTGAGTTCACGGCGACGCTGGGATTCCACGTCCTGGCGGTCTTTCCCACCGATACCAGCATCCGCAAGCTGGAGCATCTGCTCATCGAGCTGAATGTGCCCAGCGACAGGTTGGATGAAGGGGCAACGGAGGTGGGGGCGACAAGCGATGTGCTGACGGCCTACCGGCTGATCGATGAAGCTGGGGGACTGGCCATCGCCGCTCACGCCAACTCAAGTCATGGTGTGGCGCTGCGGGGGCTCGACTTTGGCGGGCAGACCCGTATTGCCTATACGCAAGATCGGCACTTGCACGCTTTGGAGGTCACCGACCTGGAAAAGCGAGGCCGGCGCACGACCGCCTGGTTCTTTAGCGGGCGCAAGCCGGAGTATCCCCGCCGGATGCATTGCATCCAGGGCTCAGACGCGCACCGCCTCAGCCGTGACCCA
>Ga0316577_10000817_pt1 | contig 13551 bp, 9 predicted proteins | sample S5NA_FD_203073 | JGI IMG/M metagenome (GOLD analysis project Ga0316577, IMG submission 203073) | Rhizosphere microbial communities from salt marsh grasses in Alabama, United States - S5-7_050615r2r1 | ecosystem: Host-associated > Plants > Roots > Rhizosphere | place: USA: Alabama | collected... | reverse complement strand
GTGCTGGCGGAGCTCGGAGGCTACGCGGGCCGCGATGTCCGCCTGCTCCTCGACCCCGACCGCCGGGCGCTGCTCCGCGCGCTGGACCGGATCCGCGATCGGCTGCAGCGAGACGCGGCGCGCGGCGAGCGTACGGTGTTCTTCTTCTTCTACTCCGGCCACGCCAGGGCGCGCGCGCTCAACCTCGGGCGCGAGGAGCTGGCGCTCGACGAGCTCCGCCGCCGGCTCGCCGACTTCCCCTCGACCGTGACGGTGGCCGTCCTCGACGCCTGCCAGACCGGCGCCATCTCGCGCGTCAAGGGCGCCGCGCCCACGGCGGACTTCTCCTACAACTCGGTCAACGACCTCAACGCCCGCGGCCTGGTGGTGATGGCGTCCTCGGCCGCCAGCGAGCTGAGCCAGGAGGCCGACCGGCTGCGCGGCTCCTACTTCACGCACAACCTCGTCGTCGGCCTGCGCGGCGCGGCCGACGCCGACAGCGACGGCGGCGTCACCCTGTCGGAGGCCTACCGCTACACCTACAACCGCACGCTGGTGGCCACGGCGAGCACGGCGGTGGGCGGGCAGCACGTCACCCTGGAGACCAAGCTCCGCGGGCGCGGGGAGATGGTCCTGACCCGCCCGGCCCGTGCGATGGCGGCGCTCAAGCTGCCGAGGAGGCTCTCGGCGCAGGTGCTGGTGCACCGGCAGCCGGGTCAGACCGTGGTGGCCGACCTCGGCAAGGCCCCCGGGCGGGAGGTCCGCCTGGCGCTGCCGCCGGGGCAGTACCGGGCCATCGTCAGGCCCTACGGCCACGGGCCGCGGCGCTGCGACCTCAGGCTGGCCCGGCACCGGGAGCACGAGCTGCGCGTCGATCTCTGCGCCGAGGTCCCGCCGGACCCGGTGGGGGTCAAGGGCCGGGAGGTCCTCGACGACAGGCTGGAGCGCTGGTCGCTGGAGATGGGCCTGGGCGGGCTCCGCAACCGCCACGACCGCTACACCGATCGGCTGGCCGACTTCGGCTTCGACGAGCAGAAGGGCCTCTTCGACTGGGGCGTGGGCGCCAGCTTCCAGATCTCGGTCTGCCACAGCCTGACCCGCCACGTGTCGCTGGTGGCGGGATGGACCCGGCTGGACAGCGCGACCTACGAGCGCGAGGTGCACGGCGACGACGGGAAGCGCCACCAGTCCTTCGAGTGGTCGGCCCACGCCATCGGGCTCTACGCCCGCGGCACGCTGCCGCTGGCCGACGGGATGGTGCGCTTCTACCTCCAGGGCGGCGGGGGCCTCGGCTGGGCCGACACCGTCTACCGCGATCCGCTGCAGGCCTCGGAGGTGGTGGACGACCAGCTCGACTGGGGCTACCACCTGGCGCTTCACGGCGGCATGAGCGTGATGCCGTCGCGCTACATCGGCGTCTACGGCCAGCTGGGCTATATCTACGCGCCGCTCGTCGACAACCTGGTGGGCGACACCCACGACAGCGGCGGCTTCGCCGGCTACCTCGGCGTCCGCGTCGGGTTCTGAGGAGGCATCATGGAAAGGCAAGATCGATTCGTCGCCCTGACGGCCGCGCTGGTCTCGCTCGTCGTCTTCCCGGGCTGGGAGTGCGGCCAGCCCGTGTTGGAGGACCCGAGCTTCGACCTGTGGTGCGGAAAGACCCTCTGCGCCTGGCAGGTGGACGCGGGATCGGTGCGCCGCGTGGCGACCTGGCACCGCTCGGACTTCGGCGTCGAGCTGATGGGAGACCCGGTGCAGATCTCCCAGCTGTCCAAGATCACCTCCAGCGACACCACCTGCCTCCTGTTCGAGCTCCAGGCCGACCGCGACGACAGCGTCCGGCTCCAGATCCAGATGGACTTCCTCGACGACGGGATCATCGACTACAGCCACGATCTGGTCACCGACGACTGGAGGCAGGCCGAGTACCGGGTGGGCACGCCGAAGTGGTTCGACGGCGTGCGTTTCATCGTGCGCAAGACCGGCGCCGGCGAGGCGGTGCTGGCGCATATCCGCGTCACCCGCTCGAGCGATTGCCCGGCCCCGGGGGTCGAGCTCCGGGACCTTCGCGACGGGACGCGCTGCGAGACGGCGTCCGAGTGCAAGGGCGGCTACTGCGAGGAGATCCCGAAGGTCTCCAGCTGGGCGATCTTCAAGCCCTCCGCCATCTGCAGCGGCTGCGGCGAGGACGCCGACTGCGGCGCCGGCGACGTCTGCGGCCTCGAGTCGAGCCCGTCGGCGGGCGAGCCTCACAAGTCGTGCGGCCCGCCCGGGCGCCACCGGCTCGGCGAGCGCTGCCTGGGGGACGCCGAGTGCAAGACGGGCGTCTGCTGCGGCGACGTCTGCTCCGAGTGCTGCCACGACCACGGACCCTCCTGCCCCGGCGGCGCCTCCTGCGCGTCCGCGGCCTGGTGGGACCTGGGCCCCGAGTACCAGAGCCACCTGCTGCCGGCGCAGTGCTCGCCGGGCGAGAGCCTCGGCGCTGCCGGGGCTCCGTGCCTGCAGGACGCCGACTGTCAGAGCGGGAGCTGCCTCGGCTCGGGCGAGCTCAAGACGTGCCAAACCGACGGCCGCCGCTGCGACACCGACGACGACTGCCCGATGTCGCGACTCTGCCGCTCCATCGGAGCCTACGGAGGGACGTGCCAGTAGGGGATGGAGGCCTACCGTCGATACGGGCCGGCGTTGCTCAGGAAGTGCGAGCGGATGCTCCAGAGCCGCCAGGAGTCGGAGGACATCGTGCAGGGCCTGTTCGTGGACATGCTCCAGCGCGGAGAGACGCGCCTCGACCTGCCCTACCTCTACCGGGCGGTGACCAACCGCTGCCTCAACCACCTCCGCGACGGCGAGAACCGGCGGCGACTGCTGGAGAAGAACGACGTCGCGCTCAGGGGGCCGGCGCGCGCGACCTGCGACGAGCAGGTCATCGGGCTCGATCTCCTGCTCAAGCTGACCGAGCGCCTCGACACGCGCTGCAGCGAGGTGCTGGTCTACCGCTTTGTCGACGACATGGGGGTCGAGGAGATCGCCCGGCTGGTGGGCACCAGCCGCAAGACCGTGGGCAAGCGGCTGGCCCGGATCAGGGCCGAGGTCAAGCAGCTGCTGGCGCAGAACGGAGGAGGTAAGGCGTGAGCGAGATCGAGACCAGCTGCCGCTGTCTGGGCCGCGCCCTCTCGTGGCTCACACTGGAACTCTACCACGCGGGCGACCTGCCCGACCACGAGCGCCGGGGAGTGGAGGCCCACCTCTCCGAGTGTCCGTGCTGCCGGTCGTGCCTGGAGCGCATCGAGACCGACGAGCGCCAGCTGCCTCCGCTGCCCGTGCCGGTCCCCGCGCCCCGCCGGGGCTGGTGGCGCTCGCGGCGGAACCGGTTGATGCTGGCCGCCGCCGTCGCCTCGGCCGCCGCGGTGCTGGTTCTGGCGGTCCTGCTGCGCCCGCCTCCCCCGCTCGGCGCTCTTCCGCCCTCCCGCGTCGCTGGCTACAAGGGCGGCGACCTGGCGCTCGCGCTGGTGCGGGAGCGGCGGGGGGAGATCCAGCACCACCCGACCCGCTTCGCGCCGGGGGACCGCTTCAAGGCGCTGGTCACCTGTCCCCCGACGCGGCCGCCCCTCCACGGGGAGCTGGTGGTGTATCAGGACGACGGCGCCTCCTTTCCCCTGACGCCGGCGAGCCCCCTGGCCTGCGGCAACCGGATCCCGCTCCCTGGGGCCTTCACCCTCACGAGCCGCGCGTCCGCCGTGGTGTGCCTGGTGGTGGGCACCTCCGCGCCCGACCGCCGCGACCTCCGCGCGGGACCCGAGCGGCTGGGCGCCCTGGACGCGGTCTGCGTCGAGCTGGCGCCGGCCGGAAGATAGCCCCGCCGCCCCCGTATCACCGTCGCGAAACGGCACAACAACGGAGGGTCAGCCATGCCAGGTATCGTCAAAGTCGCGAGCATCATGTGGATCATCTTCGGGGGGCTCGGGGTGGTGGGGCAGCTCATGCAGCTCGGCGGCGGCTTCCGCCCCCAGAGCCTGATCGGGCTCGCCATCTCGGTGGCCTTCATCGTCGCCGGGGTGCAGACCATCAGCGGTCGGGCCAAGGACGTGCTGGGCAACGGCATCGGCTCCATCGTGCTCGGCGGGCTGGGGCTGGTGCTGATCATGCTGGCGGCAGCGGTCCTCGGCATGCACCTCGTGGTCCTGATCGGCGTCGTCAATTCGGGCGGGCTGATCACCGCCGGGATCCTCGCGCTGGCAGGGCGCTCCGGGTACAGGGACTGGCGCGCCCAGACCGTCATCTGAGGCGCACCTCGACAGTTCGCGATCCGGGCTCGCTGAGGTACTATTGCCGTCATGAGCCAGGACAAGCGCCGGATCGCGTTCCTCAAGGTCTTGATCGCGGCGGCCTGGGCCGACGAGAAGCTGAGCCCGGCGGAGATCAGGACGCTCTCGTACTACCTGCAGCGCTTCCGCGTCACGGAGCAGGAGTACGAGCTCCTGCGGCCGCTCCTCGAGCGGCCGATCCCCCGCGACAGGGCCCAGGCCATCCTCGAGAGCCAGCTGGCCGTGCTGACCGGCAGCGAGGAGCAGCGCACCCTCGTGGCCGCGGTGGAGGATCTCCTGGCCGCGGATGACACGCTGGCGCCGCCGGAGGCGTCGTTCCTGCGGGAGCTGCGCAAGCTGACCCACAACCCGCCCACGGCGCAGGTGTTCATCACGCAGCTCAAGACCCTGTGGACCGACAGCGCCACCCCGGCCCAGGCGGACCCTGTGATGGAGCAGTTCCTTCAGCGCCGCCTGTTGGAGTACTTCCGCAGCCGCATCGCGCTCACGCGCGCCCGGAGCGGGATGTCGATCGACTCCGACGAGATCCCGGACCACGACCTCTACCGCACGGTGATCCTCGCCGGGCTCCTGGGCCGCGTCGCCGCCGCGAGCAGCATGCGCCCCCCCGAGAAGGACCAGCTGCTCGATGTGCTGCGCAACATGGGCCAGCTGCCCGATGGAGACCTCGACGTGGTGGCCGGCGCGTCTCTCGACGGCAGCCTCTCCGGGATCGAGATCGGCACCCTGGTCAAGGAGTTCCTCAAGGTCGCCTCGCCCGAGGAGGCCGGTATGCTGCTCGACAGCCTGTTCCTGGTCGCGGCCGCCGACGGTCGGCTGCAGCACGACGAGGTGGACGTGATCCGCGAGATCGCCCACGGGGCCGGCTTCAGCCAGTCGGCGTTCGAGGCCTCCCTGGACCGGTGCCGCCGGCGGATGGAGCTCGGCTGGAACTGATGGCCCTGCTCGCCCCCGGCACGCAGCTGTCGCGGTACGTCGTGCAGGAGAAGCTGGCCACCGGGGGGATGGCCGAGGTCTACCTCGCGAAGCAGCGGGGCCCCGCGGGCTTCGCCAAGCAGGTGGTGCTCAAGGTGCTCCTGCCGCACCTGGCCGCCGACCGGGAGCTGGTGCGGATGTTCCACAACGAGGCCAAGCTGGCCGCACGGCTCAACCACCCTGGCATCGTGGAGATCTACGACCTCGGCGTGGAGGGCGCCACCCACTTCATTTCCATGGAGCACGTGGACGGCGTCAACCTGCGCCGGATCGTCAGCAGGCTGGCAGCGAGGCGACGGAGGATGCGCCGCCAGCTGGCCCTTCGCATCGTCATCGACGCGTGCCGGGCGCTGCACTACGCCCACAACCTCGCCGACCCAGGGGGTCGACAGCTGGAGATCATCCACCGCGACGTGTCGCTCGAGAACATCCTGGTGAGCTACTCCGGCCAGGTGAAGCTCGTGGACTTCGGCATCGCCAAGGCCCGCACCATGGAGAGCTACACCAGGACCGGCGTGCTCAAGGGCAAGTACGAGTACCTGCCGCCCGAGGTGCTCGAGGGCGAGCAGCTCGACCACCGCGTGGATGTCTACGCTCTGGGCGTGGTGCTCTACCTGCTGCTGCTGGGGCGGGCGCCCTTCGTGGGCCACAACGAGGCCCAGCTCATCGATCGCATCCTGGTCGATCCCCCGCCGGTGCCGCGCGAGGTGGACCCCGGCCTGCCCAAGCAGCTGGAGCGGATCGTGCTCAAGGCGCTGCGCAAGGACCGGAACCGCCGCTACCAGTCGGCGCGGCAGCTGGCTTACGACCTCAACATGGAGCTCGAGCGGGAGGGCCCGCCGACGGTGGAGACGAGCCTGGGGAGCTTCGTGCTCAGGCTGTTCCCTCCCGACACCGATCCTTCGGCGACGGTCCCGACGCCCGAGGACCACGCGAGCCCGCTCGATCTCACCAGAGAGGCGTCGATCTCCGGCATCCTCGAGCGAGCCCCCCGCGTCGACAGCGACGCCCCCACGGAGCCCGTGGTGCCAGGCTCGCCGCCCTCATTCGACGGCCCCGACACGGTGCCGGACAGCCCGTCGAAGATGAAGGACCTCGAGGACCTCGAGGTCGAGCCCGACCTGCCCACGGCTCCCATGGCGCTGCCTCCCGGCCTCTCCGCCGAACGGTCGCCGCTGACCGACCAGCGCACCGAGGAGATGGCCGCGCCGTCCCTCACCGCGGACGAGCTCGAGACCGCGCCGATCCCGCTGATCGACCCGGCGGCGCTGCCCACGGAGCCCATGCCTCCCGTCGATCCTGCCGACCTCCCCACCGATCCGCTGCCCCCGGGGGTCGACCCCTCGATGCCGCCCACGACGCCGTTCCCCACCGGCGAGGACCCCGAGAAACGGTGACGGCGCGCCCCTGACATCATCGTGACGTCTGGTTGATGACGTCGTGATCAACTTTTGCACGGTGATGACACAACCACGCAACCGCGCGGCTACAACATGGATGAGGCCCTGCCCACGCTGGCCGAAATTGAGTTCCAGGTCCAAGGAGGTCTTCGATGAGGCGTCTCTCGCGCTCGGTGTGTCCAGTCCTGTGTGCCGTTCTCTGCGTCGGATCCGCGGGCGCCGCGCCCCGGTACCAAAAGAACACCCAGGTCGAGGTGCGGGCGGAGAAGCGGAGAGCGCCGCCGAGCCGCCCACCCCTCCGATCGGGCCCGGGCCTCACGCTGGAGGCCTTCCGCCGTCAGGTGAGGCGCAAGGTGGCGCGCCTCGCTCGCGACGCCATCGCCGTGCTGGAGCGCCTCATCAAGGCCACCGCCGACGGCACCCTCGAGAAGGCGGACTACCTCTTCCGCCGCGCCGAGCACTACCGCGAGCTGAAGACCGACGCCTCGTTCCGGGCCCGCGAGCTCGACGAGCGCGTCTTCCGCGCACGATCGACGGGAGAGCGGGCGCGCCTCGAGCGCCGGCAGCGCGGCCACGAGGCCGCCGAGCAGCGCTGGATGCTCGAGGCGATGCGGACCTACCTGGAGATAGCAAAGGACGAGCGCTACGCCAGGTACCGGCGCATGGACGAGGTGCTCTACAACGTCGCCGACATGCTCAACGCGGCCAAGCGACGTGACAAGGCGCTCCACTTCTTCCGGCGCCTGATCCGCAACTACCCCAGGAGCCGCTACATTCCCGACGCCTACCTCTCCTTCGCCGAGCACTACTTCCACGAGGGCAAGGTCGCCGAGGCGCTCAGGCTCTACGAACGGGTCGGGCGCTTCCCCGACTCGCCTCTGTACGGCTTCGCGCTCTACAAGCAGGGCTGGTGCTGGCTCAACCTCAAGGACCCGCGCCAGGCGCTGGAGAAGTTCGTCCAGGTCATCCGCCGCTACGCCGGCAAGAAGACGCGGATCCCGCTGGTGCGCGAGGCCCGCAGGGACGTGGTGCGCGCATACGGCCACGTGGGCACGCCGGAGCGGGCGTGGCCCTTCTTCCGGCGCATCGGCGGCAAGAGCGCGTCGAGGATGCTGGAAAACCTGGCGGCGCTCTACTACGACCAGGGCAAGTTCCTGGAGTCGATCCTCGTCTACCGCAAGCTGATGGCGCTCAGCCCCGAGAGCCCCAGGCTGTGCGACTGGCAGCACGCGGTGGTGCAGGCCACGCAGTCGGGCAAGGACAAGCGCCAGCAGAGCCGGGAGATCCGCCGGCTGGCCGACGTCTACGACACGATCCAGCGCCTGCGCCGCGTCCCCGCGGCGCGGCGCTCGGTCTGCCGCCGGAACACCGCGGACAGGCTCCAGGAGCTGGCCACGACCTGGCACCAGGAGTGCCAGAAGACGCGTGACATGGACACCTGCCGCCTGGCCCGGCCGCTCTACGAGGAGTACCTGGCGCGATTCTCGCGCGACAAGCCTGCCTACCGCATGGCGTACTACCTTGCCGAGCTGCTTTACAAGCTCGAGCAGTGGAAGCCCGCCGCGGAGGCCTACGGCCGCGTGGTGCGGATGAGGCCCAGGCGAGGCCGATACCTCAAGGACGCAGCCTACGCCGAGGTGATGGCGTGGATGAACGCCAACGAGGTCAAGGAGGAGCCGCCGGCCCACCCGCAGGGCGACCATCGGACGCCGATGCCGATCCCACCGCTCAAGAAGAAGATGCTGCAGGCGTTTCGCACCTACCTGCGGCACGTGCCCCAGTCGCCGGAGCGGGTCAACATCCTCTACCAGGAGGCGCGGACGCTCTACACCTACAACCACCACGAGCGGGCGGTGAAGGCCTTCGGCCAGCTGGTGCGCGAGTACCCCAAGCACCACCTGGTCGAGTACGCGGTCAAGCTGCTCCTGGACGCGCTCAACATCCTCGACCGCAAGCGCGAGATCTCGCGGCGGGTGGCGCGCTACCTGAAGAACCCGCACCTGACCGCGCGCCCGACGCTGAAGAAGCACCTCGAGCAGCTCCAGCTTGAGCTCAGGTGGGAGCACGCCGAGGCGCTGCGCAGGTCGGGCCGCCACCGCGCCTGCGGCGAGACCTTCGCCGAGCTCGCCAACGCCAACCAGGACCACGCCCGGTGGCCGGAGATGCTGAAGAACGCCGCCCTGTGCTTCGAGGACGCTAAGCTCCTGGGCCTGGCGATCCGGATCCGCGAGAAGCTGATCAACGCCAAGCCCGACCACCCGCTGGCCCAGAAGGCGATGCTCCGGATCGCGCAGAACTACCACGCCATCGCCTGGTTCAGCCGCGCCGCCGAGTACTACGAGCGCTTCGCCAGTCGCTTCCCGGGCGAGCGCGCGGCGCCGGACGCGCTGCAGAACGCCATCGTGTTCCACATGGGCCGGCGCGAGCACCAGCGCGCCATCGACGCGGCCCGCCGCTTCGCGCAGAACTACGGCGCCCGGCAGCGCCACGCCGCGCGGGCCGCCGCGGTGCAGTTCGTCCTGGGCGCCATCTCCGGCTCGCGCCCCGAGGCCATCGAGCACTACGAGCGCTACCTGCGCCGCTGGGGCAAGAAGGGCGGCGTTGACCTCCAGATCAGGGCCCACGTCAGGCTGGGCGAGCTGCTGTGGCGGGAGGCCTGCCCGCTGCAGAAGACGCACGACGGCATCTGCGCCACGGTCAAGCGCGCCCGGTCACGCCGCCAGCTGCGCCGCCGTCGTCGCAGATACGACCCCGAGCTCCGCGAGCGCTGCGGCGCGGACACCAAGGCCCGCATCGCCCTGAAGAGCCGCCGCGCGGCCCCGGTGCGCGGGGCGCTCCGGCACCTGGACCAGGCGCTCCGGCTCGCCGGACGCGCGGGACACCGGCCGCGGCTGCCCCGGGGCCTCCCCGCGGAGGAGCGCAAGAAACGTCTGGGCGAGCTGAGGTCGGCGGTGGCCCAGGCGCGGTTCCAGCTCGCCGAGGCGCGCTTCGAGCGGTTCCTCGCCGTGGCCTTCCCCGGAGGCCTCGACTTCAGGCCGAGCAACCCGCGCCGCGCGCAGCGCTCCAGGCGCCGGTTGCTGGCCTACCTGCAGCAGAAGGGCCGGATGCTCGAGGAGACCAAGCAGATCTACGAGGAGGTGATCAAGCTCCGGGTGCCGCACTGGGCCATCGCCGCTGCCGCCCGCGTGGGGCAGCTCTACCAGACCTCCGCCGACGCGCTCTACACCGCCCCGATCCCCAGGATCGACATCCCGCGCCAGCTGAGGGGCCACCGCGAGGCGCGCCGGGAGTTCCTGATCACCTACCAGGACAACTACTGCAAGGGCATCGAGACCTACGCCATCCGGGCCGAGGACAACGCCAAGCAGGCCCTCGGCGCCTGCCTCGACCGCGCCCGGGACCTCTCCTGGTACAACAAGTGGTCCAGGCTCTGCGAGCGCGAGCTGGACCAGCTGGAGCCGGGCGTCGGCCGCATGACCGCCGAGATCCGCGCGCAGCCGGGCTACGTGAGGCAGCGCGCCGACCGCGCCGGGCTGATCGGCAGGCTGCGCTGACCGGGGGCTGTCCAGGTTAGATGATGTAGTAGATCGAGAGGTTGAACAGCCAGGCCCAGATCCCGACGTGCTTGAACTCGGTGTGGAAGCGCGTCGAGGGCAGGCTGATCTCGAACAGCAGGTGGCCGTAGTTGAACGCCAGGCCGATCAGGTCGAGGCGACCCTGCATGTAGACCTCCTCGAGCGGGAGGTCCCCGTGGGTCAACCCGAGGCCGAACCGGAGCGGCCAGTAGGTCTGCCTGGCGACGCTGACCAGCCCGCCGATGCTGACGTTGAAGCTCAGCGAGGAGAGATCCTGGTCGAAGTCCCAGATCCAGGTCTTGGGCGCCAGCTCCAGCGCGAGCTCGGTGCGGTCGAAGAGCATCCCCAGCCGGAGCGCGAACATGAACCCCGCATGCACCTCCACCGGTCCGCCGTAGTCCCAGAAGCCGGTCATGCCGGGGGCGAAGGTGACCCCGCCGAAGAAGTGCGTGCCCCCGAGGGTGAAGTCGGACCAGCCGCCGCCTTTCCGGGTCGCGCCCAGCGCGACCTCCTGACAGCGTCCGGCCTGGCAGACCATGCCGATGCCGCAGTCGGCGTCCTGGCGGCAGGCGACGACGGGCTCGCGGCAGATGTTCTGGACGCAGCGCAGCCCCTGGCGGCAGTCGACGCGCGCGCGGCACGACTCGCCCACGTCTCCGGCCTGCTGCTGCGCGCCGAGCGGCCCGGCCGCGAGCGTGACCACGAAAAGCGCGGCAGCGCCGCCTCCGTAACGGTGAAACACGTCGATCCTCCCTGCGCAGATGTTGAGTTTGTGTCAGGGACGCCCGAGAAACCAGTGTACGCGCCGTCGTCGCGCGCGTGCAATAGGCGGGCGGGAGGGGATCGGCAGTCAGCGCAGGAAGACCGGGTAGGTCACGCTGAAGGGCGGGCCGCTGAAGCGCGGAAAGCGGGCGGTCATGAAGGCCTGGCGCAGGCAGGCGCCGGTGGGCGTTCCGGCGAACCGGCCGCGCACCACGGCCCGGTCCAGCCGGCCTCGGGGGCTGATGGTCAGCCGCATGTCGGCGGTGCCCGGGACGCGGTAGCGATCGAAGCAGGCGCGGACGCGGGGGCGCAGCCCCTGGACCACGGTGTTGATCTGACGGTGTTCCAGCGAGGTCGGCAGATCCGCGACCTTTGCCTTCTCTGCAGCTGTCCTGGCGTTTCCCCCCCTGGGCTTCGTGGCGTCATCGATCAGCCGGCCCAGCACGTCTTTCTCCTTCTCTCTCTTCCTCTTTGGCGCCTTCGCGACAACCCGTTGCTCCGACCGGACGTTTGTCTTGGCTTTGGCGCGCCTGCTCCGCCGACGGTTGCGTCTGTGGGGCGCGACCTTTCTCTTGGGGGCCTCCTTCACCGCGGGCGCCAGCTCTGGAGCCGGTCTTGGCGTCACCCCGGGCTGCGCCGGTCGTTTCGGCGCCGGCGCGATCACCTTGGTGGGAGGCGCGGCCGGCGCGGCGGCCTCCGACCGCTCGCCCAGGGTCACGACGATCACCAGGACCACCGTGGTGGTCAGGAGCGCGGCCCCGACCCCGGCGAGCGCCGGGACCAGCCAGCGCGCGCGCCGCCGCTCCTCCGGGACCAGCAGGGGCGCGGCGGCCGTGGCGTACGAGGAGTAGAGCGTGCTCTCGTGGTCCGCGCTGACGGTCGGGGGCGCCAGGGCGTGGATGTCGATCAACCCCGACTCCACCTGACGCGGGCTGCTCTCGGCCAGGGCGCGCAGGTTGGCGATGCTGAACAGCACCGACGACTCGTTGCGCGAGGCGGTGAGCGTCACGCCCCCCTCGTCCTCCGGCTGCGCGGCCGGAGCGTCGAAGAGCCCGGCGTGCTCGGGCTTCGGCGCGGGAGTCTGAGCCCCAACAGCGGCCAGGCAGTCGCGGAGCTCGTCCACCTCGGAGAGGCGCCTCCAGTCGGCGAGCCCCTCGCGCCAGACCAGCGTCGCCCCGTGCAGATCTCCGGTGTCGACGCCGGCGATCACCTCGGACGTGGTGAGCGGGCCGACCTCGTCGCCGCGCACCACCAGGTGCCAGCGCGGCTGCGTGCCGGAGGCGCTCTTGACCACGATCATCTGGCCGCAGCGCCGGCAACGGACCTTGAACGTCTTGCGCCCGGAGAGTCGGGCATTATCGATGGCGTAGCGCGCATCGCAGGCGTCGCAGACGATCCTCATGGCATCCCCTCGCAGCGGATGGTTGATTGTCCAGCTTGTCCAGCTCTCGTGCAGGCCTGCGTGTCGCTACTCCCTTTGACACCACGGCGGCGGGAGCCTCTTGGACAAATCTGGGGACAAATCTGGAAGAATTCGATGGTACCCTCCGCGCCATGGCGCGCTACGAATACACCGAGGGGACGTCGAACAAGTTCTGGGAGATCGACGTCGAGGACAGGAAGGTCATCACCCGCTTCGGCCGCATCGGGACCAAGGGGCAGGAGAGGGTCAAGACGTTCAAGAAGAGCTGGGAGGCCCGGCGCTACAGGGCCGGCCAGGTGCGGAGAAAGACCCAGAAGGGCTACAAGCTCGTGCGGCCCGGGCTCCCCGGCGCAGAGCCCGACGCGGCCCGGGACCCGGAGCTGGAGGCGATGATCGCCGCCGATCCCGACCGGGCCGAGGGGTACATGGTCTACGCCGACTGGCTCCAGGCCCAGGGCGACCCCCGCGGCGAGCTGATCTCGGTGGAGCACGCGCTGCTCTCCTCGCCCAGGAGCAGGAAGCTGCTCGCGGAGCGCGCCCGGCTCCGGGCGCCCTACGACCGACAGCTCCAGGACATGGTGGAGCCCTTCAACTGGCAGCCACCCTTTGACGGCGCGCACGGCGCGCGCGCGAAGCTGACCTGGGGGCTGGGCTTCGTAAAGAGTGCGTGGCTCGGCCACGACTGGTTCGCCGGCGAGGTCGGAGACCCCGAGCTGATGGACAACCGCGAGTTCTTCGCCACGCTGCTCTCGCTGCTGTCGATGCGGCTGCTGCAGGAGCTGACAGTGGGGCTCTGGCGCGACAGCGACGGCCAGTGCGACTACGGCGCTGTCTTCGTCGCCCTGGCCGAGGCCGGGCCCCCGGCGCTCACCCGGCTGTTCGTGGGTGACTTCAGGTTCCCCGGGGAGATCGAGATGTCGTGGACCGATCTCGGCGATGTCGCCCCGATCTACCGCGGCGCGCTGCCGCGGCTGAGAGAGCTGTCGCTCCAGGGCGGGAAGATGTCGCTGGGGAGCATCGATCTTCCGGAGCTTCGCGCCTTCGAGGTGTGCACCGGCGGGCTATCGAGGCAGAACATCGAGTCCATCGTCGGGGCGCGCTGGCCGCGCCTC
>Ga0316577_10000816_pt1 | contig 13554 bp, 11 predicted proteins | sample S5NA_FD_203073 | JGI IMG/M metagenome (GOLD analysis project Ga0316577, IMG submission 203073) | Rhizosphere microbial communities from salt marsh grasses in Alabama, United States - S5-7_050615r2r1 | ecosystem: Host-associated > Plants > Roots > Rhizosphere | place: USA: Alabama | collected... | reverse complement strand
CACACCGGACAGCGGACCGTCCCCTTTTCCGTCTGGACCCGCTCAAAATCGCCCTTCCACACGTCCACCATGGTCAGGCTGTGCAGCACCTCATCGCCCCGGTCCATCAACAGCTTGAGCCCTTCTGTCACTTCCAGCGCGGCGATGACGGCGACAATCGTCCCCAGTACGCCCGCCGTCTCGCAGGTAGGCACCGAACCTGGCGGCGGCATCGGTCCCAGAATGCAGCGCAGGCAAGGCGTCTGGCCCGGCACGATGGCTGCCGTCAACCCATAGGTGCCCAACACGCCGCCGTACACCCAGGGAATGCCGTGCTTCACACACGCTTCGTTGAGCAGATAGCGCACCTCGAAGTTGTCCGCGCCGTCGAGCACTAGATCGCAGCCGGCAATCAGCTCCTCGACCGTGTCGGCGCTGACGTCGAGCACATGCTCCTCGATCTTGACCTGGGTGTTGATCTGCCGCAGTCGGCGGGCTGCCGCCACAGCTTTGGGTACCCCGGCTTCCGCGTCAGCTTCTGAATAGAGGGCCTGCCGAGGCAGATTGTGCCACTCTACAAAGTCCCGGTCTGCCAACACCAGCTGGCCTACGCCCGCGCGCGCCAGGTGGCTGGCAATATGGCTGCCGAGCGCGCCACAGCCCACCACCGCCGCGGCCCTCTGCTGCAGGCGCCGCTGTCCCTCCTCGCCCCAGCCCGGCAGGAGCATCTGTCGCGAGTAGCGTTCTAGCGATCCGGTCATGCGCGCCTCTCCTCCTTATGTCTACCGTCCAAACGTTCAGCATCAAACGCCAAACGGTCCAAAGTCAACTTGCCCAAAATCCCGTTCTCAGGTACAATGATCCCAGCGACCAACCATGTTAGTGGCAAAGGAGGCACACCATGGATCGAGTTGTCACCATCGAGCGCCACATTCTGGAGCAGCAGAAGCAGCACCCCGAGGCCACCGGCGTTCTGACCAGTATTCTCTACGACATGGCCCTGGCCGGAAAGCTCATCTCACGCGAAACGAACCGGGCCGGGCTGACCGACATCTTGGGTCTGACCGGCACCACGAATATCCAGGGTGAAGAGGTCGCCAAGCTCGACGAGTTCGCCAACGCGGCCATTGTGCGCATCAATCAGTTTACCGGCCGTCTGGCAGTGATGGCCTCGGAGGAACGCGAGGACATCATCCCCATTCCGGATCGCTTCCCCACAGGCCGCTACGTGCTGCTCTTCGATCCGCTCGACGGCTCCTCGAATATCGACTACTCGGTCAGCATCGGCACCATCTTCTCGGTGCTGCGGCGAAAGACGCCAGAGGGCGAGCCAGCCACCCTTGCCGACGTGATGCAGCGAGGCCGCGAAATCGTCGCGGCAGGCTACGTACTCTACGGCCCCAGCACGATGATGGTCTACAGCGCCGGGAATGGTGTGCATGGCTTCACGCTCGACCAGACGGTCGGCGAATTCTTGCTCACCCACCCGGACATCATGATCCCCCAAGAACCCAAGTTCTACAGCGTCAACCAGGGATACGAGCGCTATTGGGCGCGCGAGATCCAGGAATATACGAACGACCTCCAGACCCGGAATCTCTCCATGCGCTACATCGGCTCGCTAGTTTCCGACTTTCACCGCAATCTACTGGGCGGCGGCATATTTTACTATCCAGCCGACAGCCGGGATCCAGCCAAGCCTCACGGCAAGCTACGCCTGCTCTACGAGGCATCGCCTCTTGCCTTCCTGGCCGAGCACGCTGGCGGCCATGCCTCCGACGGCAAGCAGCCCATTCTCGACATCCAACCCACAGAGCTGCACCAGAGAACCCCCCTCTTTATCGGCAATGCCCACCTGGTCAGGCTCGCTGAGGAGTATATCCAGGGCGCGAAACCGTAGGCCCTGCGGCCGTACCAACCGAATAGCCGCCCGGCCGATAGCGCCCGCTCACTGCCACGGATCGTCCCGGCTATGCCTTGATCCGCTTAAGGTAGACAGGCATCTCGCGGTTCTCGCGGCTGCCCACCCCCGCCAGCTCCCAGCCCTCGGCGCCAAGCTGGTTTAGGTACTCGTGAAGGATCGGGCCGTCCTTCCAGCCTTCCAGCTCTTCGCCATTCACAAAACGGGGCCGATACCCGCCATAGTCGCGAAAGACGACCTCTCGAACCTCCCAGGCCTGCACCTTGGGCTTCGACGGCCGCCTGGACCTTTGCGCTGGGGCCCGTCGCTTCGGCGGCGCGGGCTCTGGCGTCAACGGGGCTGCCGATGCCTTCGCAGGCGCTGCCGGCTCTCCGCCCAGGACTTCACTCAGCACATCAGGCGTTTCTTTACGACTGGCCATCGCGCAATATCCTTTCCGTAAGGTTTTGATAGTCCTCCGCCCCAGGGGATCGCGGGGCGTATTCAAAAATCGTCTGACCATAACCGGGCGCCTCCGAGAGGCGCACGTTATAGCGAATCGGATCGCACAGGATGTCGCCATAGTGACCCCGAAGTTGAGTCAGGATCTCTTCCGACTTTTTCACGCGGCGATCCATGAAGGTAGGCAGCACGTACCTCAATTGTAGATCGGCATGATACTTCTGGATGGGCATCAGCGCCCGCACGAACTCGATCAGGCCCTGGAGCGCCATCACTTCCAGCGAGACGGGTACCATGACCTCGTTTGCATAAAAGAGGGCATTTACCGTTAGCGTGTCCCAGGCAGGGGCTGTATCGACCAGCACCACGTCGAACCGGCCATCTAGCGGCGCGAGTGCCTCGACCAGCGTTTGCTCGCCGCCAAAATCCTTGCGCGCAACCACACGCTTGAGGCCGGCTAGCCCCCGGCCGCCCGCCAGCAACCAGATCCGCTCACGAGCCTCTACCAGCGCCTGATCTGGGGGCAGGTCGTGCATCACCATCTCTGCTACGCCCGCCGCTGGTCGCAAGCCCAATGCTTTGGCTACCTGCCCCTGCGTATCCATATCGACCAAGAGCACCCGCTGGCCCGCCTGCGCCAGACCCCCTGCCAGGCTGATCGCCGTCGTCGTCTTGCCCACCCCGCCCTTGGAAAGTGCCACCGCGATCTTTCTCAATTGCCCCTCCTAACTCCTTGCGACGGGCCTGCCCTGGCCTGACACAGGCCTACGAAGCCAAGACCAGCCATATCACGCGGGCAGCCGCAGCCTGAGCACCATCACCGGCGGGATCTCGCTATAGTTGCCGCCCCACGCCAGGGGGCTCCGGCCCGACGGGTGATCCGGGGGAAATGCCCGCTCCTCCAGGGCGTCGAGCACAAAACCCGCCTTGAATCCGGCGCTCAGCAGCACCTGCAAGGGCCGATGGAAGTAGAGTTGGGGCTTGGGCTGGCCGGCAATGGCGGCCCCACGGGCCACGCCGGGCTTCAAGTAGCCGCTGACCTTAACCGAATAGACGGTAACAATATCGCCGCCCCGATCCTCCATCTCTGCCATTTGCACGACGTGGGAATTATTGAAACACGGATGCAACACCGAAAAGACAAAGCGGCCGCCCGCACGTAGCAACCGGCCCAGCGCGCGCATCAGGGGATCGATCTCAGCCATGTCGAACAAGGCCATGGCGCACAGAGCTGCGTCGAATTGACCTTCGCCCAACGCGAGCAGCGCGTCCTCGTCGGTGGCGTCCAGCACCTCGAACGCCAGTCTGCCGGCGTGTTGTGTGGTGCGGCGGCGGGCGTGAGCGATCATTTCCTCAGAAAAGTCTGTAGCCAATACCTCGGCGCCGATCGCCGCCATCCGCCGCGAGGTAAGCCCGTTCCCACACGCAATATCTAGCACGCGCTCCCCCGGCTTCAGGTCCAGCATGCGGACGGTGGGAGGCCAGGTCAGCACCTCGACAAAGTCATTGCCCTCCCCCATCCGCTCATCCCAGAAAGCCGCATTCTCGTCCCAGGCCTGCCGGGTCTCTTCGTTTGCCTGCTGAAGGTCCTCCCAAGACATCAGATCCTCCCTGCGCCCGCATAGATCTCGACCACATCGCGCAGCACAGCTGCTGCCGTAGGAGTCGGCGTATCCTCCACAATGGTAGCCGAGATGCTGCCGTTGATGTCGGTGTGGAAAACGATGCCCATCTGCTTCGGCCCCAACTGGGCCAGGGGGTGGTCGGCAGGCAAGGGCGTTGGGCGCACGCTCAGGCGATACCGATCCCCATCGGCCTCGGCCGTCGCCACCAGCTTGATCCGCTTGCCCTCGGCAGCCGCCGCGCGCAACGCATCCTCGCCGACGCCCGTGATGCCTGTCACGGCTACGTCGTCCAACTTTGCGGGAAAGCCCAGTACACTGTTGGCCAGGATGACCAGCTTGTTGGTTGCATCCCAGCCCTCAACATCCAGGGTCGGATCGGTCTCCGCATGGCCCGCCGCCTGGGCATGGGCGAGAGCTTCCTCGTAGCTCAACCCATCCTGCGCCATCCGGGTGAGAATATAGTTGGTTGTCAGGTTGAGGACGCCCTCCAGGCGGTAGATATCAGACGCAGCCAGGTCGCGCTGCCCGATATTGACCGCCGGCAGCCCTCCGGTCACGGTGGCGTCGTAGCGCAGCTGCAGGCCACGGGCCCGGGCCAGTTCCGCCAGGCGTGGAAAAGCCAGCACCAGCGGCGCCTTGTTGGCAGTGACGACGTGCATGCCGCCCGACAGCGCCGCAACGATGCAGCTCATAGCCGGCTGCCCATCGACCATGTTGGCCGGGGAGGCCTCCACAAGCAGCTCGGCGCCCCCTGCCTTCACCATCTCCAGCCCAGTTTCGGCGGGCATGCCCCATCGCGGGTGCTCGGCGACGCCCTGGCCCGCCTTCTTCAGCGCCATAATCTCTGGAATCGACAGCCCATCTGGATTGCGGGCGGCACCCGACCTATCCGCGACTCCTACGAGGACCAGATCCAGGCCCAGCCGCTCGCGCAGGGTAGTGCGCTTGCTGTCGACCAAGTTCAGGAAGCGCCGCCCCACGTTCCCGGCCCCGATCAACAAGAACGTCACCTGTCGTATCTCACCTGTTGTCATCGATCCCCCTTACATGACAGTCTGAATCCCGTCCCGCCTAAACGTCAATGCCAAAGAGCCCGGCTAGCTTGCGCAGCCAATCCTCAATTCGGTGCCAGATCGACTGAGGGCCAACAGTGATCCCGCTGCCCAGCCCGCGCCCTCCAGGCTGATAGCGCATCAGCCTGCCTGATGGCTGACTGTCATCGTCGTAGTCAATTCGCACATAGCTGAGCATCCGGTCCTCAGTGAACCGCTCGGGATGAGAGAACAGCTCCTGCCAGGTCTCCTTGCCGCTGCTGCCAAAGTCGGCGCGCCAGGTCCAGGTCCCGCTGTTAATGTAGGTTCCACCACCGGGCAGTTCTTCGACGCTGGCATCATGGGTATGCCCAAAGGTGACCAGCCGCACTCCTTCCTCGGCTGCCTTCGCCGCAGCCATGTCGTACAGAGACGACCTGACTAGCGCTCGCACGCGGTCACCCATCTCTACCGGATCGCCCACGTCCTCGATGCCGCGCCCACCCTCTTCTTCAACCGGCGTGCCCAGCAGTTCAGCCAACTGGGAATTGAACTGCGCGCGAAACTCTGGATCGCTCTCATAGCGTTCTGCCAGTTCCTCGATTCGAGGCTCGTCCTGCTCGCCCTCATCCATTGCCTCGGTCTCCGGCGGCTCAGTCGTGCGCAGGCCTTGCCACAGGACGCTGGGCAGAGACCCGGACAGCCGGGCAATGGCCCGCAGCGCAAAGCCAAAGTCAAACTTTACCGCGTACCATATCAGCGCCGTAATCGGCTTCACGCCATCAATCCAGTACTTCTCCCGCTCCAGCTTGTTGAACACATCCATCACAAACCAGGAGCCCAGCGGCAGGTCCAGTTGCAGCGGATCGTCATGATCGTGAGGCTCCTCCATATCATCGACGCGGTCCACTCCCTCGGCATACTGGTTGCCGTGCTCCACATAGATGCCCTCGCGGCTGATGCGCCGTTCCTCAAATGTGACCAGCGCTTTTCGGCCGCTAATCGCGCCCAGCGCATCCCGGATCGCAGCCTGGACAGCGTCCCAATGCAGGTTCAGATCGTGGTTCCCTTTGACAAAGGTCACAGTTCTGCGCGGCGGCCCCACGCGCAGAAATCGCCCCAGCGCGTCAAAGAACGGCCGGTGTCCGTCGATGATCACCGCCATCTTGAGCGCCGAATCCTCTTCTGACGAGGAATGGTATTGCTTTGGCGGGTATTCGGCGGCAGGATCAAAGTCGGCGACGTGTGGCACCTGCAGCATCTCGAACGCATCGCCGTTCAGGATCAGTTCCACTTCCGTGCCCTCACGATCGCTCTCGGCAATGATCCTATCGACAAAGGCTGCAAACTCGCTATCGCTGGCAAAATCCTCCAGCGGGTTCCCCTCCGAGATCCGACCGGCGCTCAGATGCAGATCGCTCACGACAATCTTGAACTTGCCAGGCATCGCTCCCTCCTTACCCTCCGCGTTCCGCGTCGTGAATCTGCCACAACCGCCCCAGCCAAACGGGTACCACCGCCTCTGGCACCATATCTCCCCTGCGCAGGTACGGCTTTATGTCGAGAACCAGCGTGTCTACAAAAGCATCCAGGCCCTGCACCACCAGCCGGTTCCCCGCGCGGTCCAGCAGCCGCACAGCCGTGAGGCCGATGGGAAACGGCCGGTGCGGCGAGCGCGTGGCAAAGAGACCTACCAGGGGCATCTCTGCCCGTCCCTCGGGATGAACGCACCGCGCTTTGGGGGGATCATCAAACCGATCGATCCACCACAGCACCCAGATGTGCGAGAACTCCTCAATGCCGTCCAGCGCCTCTTCCCAGGCTGCATCGATCGTGATCTCTGCGGTATCTACCTCCCCCCCGCCGCCGGCGCGGCGAGTTGACGGGTCGGGCCGCGGCCTTCCCCTGGACACCACGCCTATGGCGCGCTCACCCAATGCTTCCATTGCCCCTCCCAGCCAATACATCTTGCGGCTCCGATGGCTTGCGACTCTCTTCGCCGCCGAGAAACACATACTCGCGGTCAAATGCCCAGTCGCGGATCGCCTCCAGCTCTACCTCGATCCGCGGGCGCAGCGGGTCGATCCGCTTGATCAGGTGAACGTCTACCACCCGGTTGTCATTGACCCCCAGCGCCTCGCAGATGGCATCTTGCGCAACCTTGAGCCCGCCGTCCAAGTCGCGGCGATGAGGCGTCTCGAAGTAAAAGTCGATGAACAGCCCCACGTATGCCTTGCGCAGCGCCGAAACCAGGGCATCTGAGATGACACCTTCTGCCCGCAGGCGCCGGATGCTCCTCCGTACTTCCTTCTTGTAGTTGCGACTGTCCTTGCTCAGCACGCGCCGCCCATTTACCGTGGCGTACTGCTGGTTGATGCCCGGCGGGAGCGGCAATCCAAATCGAGCCACAAGTTCTCCATCGCTTGCCATACACAGATTATAGCACATTTGTTCGTAGGTGGCAAGCACTTCGGGTCTCGTCTTCCCTCCTTCGCCCGACCGCCCTCGCACGCATTATACCACATCATGCATGGACGTTCCAGCTTTAGCTTGTAGAATCATCGATCCGGTGCTATAATCTCCGGCAGTATGGTGCGCAGCAAGCCACGACCGCAGCGCTCACGGAGGCGAGACCAGCATGATCGAGCCCCAGGCAACAACGGGCAATATACTCCTCGTCGAACCCGAGCAAGAGTCGGCCAGCACCCTGACAGCGATGCTGGCCGAGCACGGGCACCACGTCCGTGCTGTGACGACGGGCAGTCAGGCCCTGGAGCTGACCCGCGATGCCTCGATCGACATCCTGCTCGTGCGCAGCCGTCTGCCCGACATAGATGCTCGCGGCCTTTGCCATCGCATCCAGGCAAAAGATTCCGGACGCAGCCTGCCGGTGCTCTTTCTGTCCAATTCCGCCGATCCCGAGAGTGTCGCCGAGCTGTTCGCGGCGGGCGCTGCGGACGTGCTCGCGATACCATGTACCGAGCAGCAGCTCCTCGCCCGCGTGGAAGCATACCTGGAGCTGGCGTCTCTGCACAAGGAGCTTGCACGGCGCGATACCTTGCTCGAGAGAGAAGCCGCCACCCGGCGAGAGGTTGAGGAGAGCGTGCGCATCGCCGAGATGAGCGGCCGAGAGCTGGTCGAGAACCTCAGCGAAGTAATCTACACCGCCAGTGTCGATGGCGTCCTGACTTACGTCAGCCCTGGCGCCGAACGGCTTCTCGGCTACCTGCCTGAGGAGATTGTCGGCCGGCACGTCCGCGACTTTGTCCATCCTGATGCGCACCTGCACCTTGCTGCGCGCATGGAGCGCGTATTGGCAGGCCAGCGAGAGTCCAACGAGTACCGGCTGGTCACCAAGAGCAACGAAACACGCTGGGCGCAATCGTCCAGCCAGCCCGTGTTCGCGGAGGGTCAAGTGGTTGGCCTGCAAGGTGTGCTGACAGACATCACCGAACGGAAGCGGGCCGAGGAACGGATCCGGCAGCAGAATGAGTTTCTGATCACCGTCATCGAATCCCTGACCCATCCATTCTACGTCCTGAACGTTGATGACTATACCATCCAGATGGCCAACTCGGCTGCCCGCTTCCAGAGCCTTGCCGGAACGGCTACCTGCTATGCCCTCACCCACCGCCGCGACGCGCCGTGCAACACGGCCGATCACCCCTGCCCCATCGAAGAGCTGAAGAAGACGAGCAAGCCGGTCAAAGTCGAGCACACCCACTACGATCCCGACGGCAGAGAGAGGATTGTAGAAGTTTACAGCTATCCGCTCTTTGACAATCAAGGCAACGTCGTGCGCGCCATCGAGTACACGCTCGACATCACCGAGCGGAAGCAGGCAGAAGAATCGCTGCGCGAGAGCGAGGCACGCTGGCGCTCGGTCACCGAGAACTCGCCCGACCACGTTATCCTTCTGGACTGCGATCTCAACATCCAGTTTGTCAATTACCCCTCGCCTGGATTGACCGTCGACGGGTTGATCGGCACGCCACTCCACGCCTACGTGACCGAGGATAGACAGCAGGGGATTCGGGATACGCTCGAGCACGTTGTGGAGACCGGCCAGCCTGCGACCTACGAAACCACGTACAGCACGCCTGACGGCGGAAGCATCCACTATGAATCTCGCGCGGTGCCACGCCTGGTTGGGGACCGGATCGTCGGCCTCACCGTCAACGCCCGCGACATCACCGAGCACAAACGAGCCGAGGAGACATTGCGCGATGCCATGGAAGTGGCAGAACGGGCCAGACAGGCCGAGCGGGAGCGCCGGCGCGAGGCAGACCAGCGCCGCCGAGTAGCCGAAAGCCTGGCGGGCGTCATGGCATCGCTGAACTCCAACCAGCCCCTCGACCGCGTCCTCGATCAGATTGCCGCCCAAGCCCGAGAGCTGCTCGACCACGAAGAGGTCGCGATTTACAGCCTGACTAACGATGGCGGTGGGCTGGTATTGCAGGCTGCACAGGGTCCCGTTCACATCGGCCTGCAATCTGTCGACAATTCATGTAGCCTTGAGACCATCACCCAGGCGCTGGCTTCGCGCCGGCCCGTAACGATCGGCGATCTGGAGGCCATCCCTACCGAAAAGGGCGAGCCATCCTCTGGACCGTTCCGGGCGATTCTGGTTGTGCCCGTGGTCGTGCAGGACGAGGTATACGGCGGTATCGTGATGTGCAGCATCGAACCGAGAAGGTACTCGCCCGAGGAAGTGGACCTTGCTGCTGTGTTCGGAAACCAGGTCGCCCTGGCGGTGGAAAGCGCCCGGCTCAGAAGCCAGCGCGAGCAGGCCGCCGCTGCCGCCGAGCGCAATCGTCTGGCGCGCGAGCTCCACGACTCGGTAACGCAGGCGCTCTTCTCAGCGACTCTGGTGGCAGAAGTTCTCCCTCAGGTGGGAGAGCGCGACCCAGACCTGGCCCGAGAGGGGTTGCAGGAACTGGGGGCGCTCACGCGCAGCGCGCTGGCCGAGATGAGAACCATGCTCCTGGAACTACGGCCCACGGCCCTCGTCGAAACCCGGCTGGGCGACCTTGTCCGGCAGCTCGCCGAAGCGGTCTCCGGCAGGGCCGATTTACAGGTCATCTACAACATCGAGCTGGTCCCAAGCCTGCCACCCGACGTGCACGTCACCTTTTACCGCGTCGCCCAAGAGGCCCTCAACAATGTCCTGAAACATGCCGGGGCCACAGAGGTAACCGCCAGCCTCGCCGCCTCACCGCCGGTGCAAGAGCAAGCAGTTGGTGGCTGGCAGGGGCAGGTTACGCTTTCTATCGCCGACGACGGACGGGGATTCGGCCCAGGCAACGCAGCGCCGGATCGATTAGGCCTCGGCATCATGCGCGAGCGTGCCGAGACAGTTGGCGCCGAGCTAAAACTCGAAAGCTGGCCCGACCGGGGAACTCGCGTGACGTTGGTCTGGCCCGCCAATGGGACGGCGACGGCCCTATAGACTATCCAGGAGAGAATCATGAGCGAAACAAACCCGATCCGCGTCCTACTTGTGGACGACCACGCCATGCTCCGCAAAGGGCTCAGGTTCTTCCTGGCAGGATTCGACGACCTGGAGCTGGTGGGAGAGGCCGCTAGCGCCAAGGAAGCCATCCGCTTGTGCGCCGAGCTCGAGCCCGACGTCGTCCTGATGGACATGATCATGCCGGACATGGACGGCGCCGCTGCCACCCAGATCATCCGCGAGCAGACGCCCGGGCCAAAGGTGATCGCCCTGACCAGTTTCCAGGAAGAGGACTTGATCGAGCGAGCGCTTGAGGCGGGCGCCATCAGCTATCTGCTCAAGAATGTGTCCGCCCAGGCCCTCGCCGAGGCCATCCGTCAGGCTCATGCCGGCCACTCTACCCTCGCGCCCGAGGCCACCGAGGTTCTGATCAAGGCCACGCGCCAGAGGACCAGCCAGCACAAATACGGGCTGACCGAGCGAGAGCAAGAAGTACTCTCCTTGCTGGTCGAGGGCCTCTCCAATGCCGAGATTGCCGACCGGCTGGTGGTCAGCGTTGCCACCGTGAAATTCCACGTCCGCGGCATCCTCTCCAAGCTGGGAGTCTCCAGCCGGACCGAGGCAGTAGCCCTGGCCTGGCAGCAAAACCTCGTTTCCTGACCCTCTGCAAGCTCCGGCCCTGAACACCTATCCGAAAGGATAGGATCATACTAGCCTCAAGAACTCTCCCTTTGCCGGGTGCAGGGGGAGAATTTTTACGATATACTATATCCATAACTAACTCGCCTCAGACCGGACCCCTCGTTCCGGTCTCTATCAGAAAAAGGAGAAAGCACTATGATCAGCAGACGGCAGTTCTTCAAGCTCAGCGCGGCAACTGGCATCGGCCTGGCCTTGTACTCAAAAGGTCCCAATGGTACGGTCATGATCGCGCAGGCTCAGATCCCAGGCGGCACACTAGATCCCGCTTCGGTCCCCAAGTATCAAACCCCCCTGCTCATCCCGCCGGTGATGCCCACGGCAGGCACGATCAAGAACATGATGGGCAAGAACGGCGACTATTACGAGATTTCGATGAAGCAATTCCCGCAGCAGGTTCTGCCGGCTGGCCTGCCGGCGACGACGCTGTGGGGCTATGGAGCCGTAGCGACGGACAGCAAGAGAGGGTTGCTGCTACACAACGCCCCCTCACTGACCATAGAGGCCAAATGGAACCGGCCCGTGCGCGTCAAGTGGATCAACGACCTAAAGGACGGCAGTGGCAACTACCTCCCCCATCTGCTGCCTGTTGACCAGACCCTGCACTGGGCCAACCCACCGGGAGGCACGGCAGATCGTGACACGCGGCCAGACTATACCGGCCAACCCACCCCAGGGGCTTATACAGGCCCCGTACCGATGGTCACTCACGTGCACGGCGCGGTCGGCGTCGGCGACGAGAGCGACGGCTACACTGAGGCATGGTACCTTCCCGCGGCCAACAACATTCCGGCCGGCTACGCCACGGAGGGCACGTGGTACGACTTTTTTGCCGGCAAAGCAGCTGCCAATTTCGGGGCGACCTGGGGACCTGGTTACGCGACCTTTGAATACCCGAACGAGAACCGCGCCTCGACCATCTGGTACCACGACCATGCCTTGGGCATGACGCGCCTGAACGTGTACGCCGGTCCGGCTGGTTTCTACATCATCCGTGGCGGTCCAAGTGGCGACGACGCCGTGATCGACACCCGCTTTGGCACGCCGGCCGTGCTGCCCGGTCCCGCACCTAAGGCGAACGACAAATTCCCGCCCAACAAGACCTACTACGAGATCCCTATCGCCATCCAGGACCGATCGTTCAACACTGACGGCTCGCTATTCTACCCGGATTCCCGTACGTTCTTTGATGACATCGTCAGCCCCTACATCCCCAACGGCTCCTTCTCGCCTATCTGGCAGCCAGAGTTCTTTGGCAATATGATCATTGCCAATGGCAACACCTGGCCCTTCCAGACGGTAGAGCAGCGGCGCTACCGCTTCCGATTTCTCAACGGCTGCCAGTCGCGCTTCCTGATCCTGGACTTTAGCCAGATTCCGGGCGTGGAAGTGTGGGCTATCGGGAATGAGGGCGGCTTCCTGTCCGCGCCGGTCAACCTGACCGCCACCAACAGCAACCAACTGCTCATGGCCCTAGCCGAGCGCGCCGACGTGATCGTCGACTTTACCAACGTGCCCGTGGGCAACTATGTCCTCGGCAATGTCGGTCCAGACGAGCCTTACGGCGGCGGTGTGCCGGATGAGGATTTCGATGTAGCCGATCCGTCCAGCACAGGCCAGATCATGCAGTTCAATGTCGTGCCGTCTCCGAACCCTGACCCCACCACTCCACCCCAGTTCCTGCAACTGCCTGCCCTCACGGCACTGCCGGCTGCCACGGTCACCCGCCCGCTGGCGCTGATCGAGGAAGCGGGGGATGGCTACGATGCTGTTGGAGCGGTGGTAGATGGTCCCGTCGAGGCGCTTCTCGGCACTGTGGCTGGCGATCCAAATGTCGCCCCGGGTGTGTGGACGAAGAGATTCTGGATGGACCAGGTCACGGAAAACCCAGCTGTGGGCGCCACCGAGATATGGGAGATCTACAACTCCACGGGCGACGCGCATCCCATGCACATCCATGAGATCGTGTTCGAAGTGGTCAACCGCCAGGACATCTTTGTAAATGAGGAGACACAGCAAGTCCAGGTCGTGCCTGGATCTGTGCCGGAGCCGCCCGAGTCCTGGGAGACCGGTTTCAAGGATACGGTCACGGCTCTGCCAGGTCAGGTCACCCGCGTGAAGGCACAATTCAATACGCCCGGCCAGTTCGTCTGGCACTGTCACATCGTCGAGCACGAGGACAACGAGATGATGCGGCCCTTCCGCATCGGCCCTGTACAGGCGGGCCAGCCAACCTAACTTGGCACCTGGCGCCTAATCAGACGCTCGCCGGTCCCATGGACCATAAGCCTATGGGCGGCTCTCGATCGAGGGCCGCCCGCTTTTTGCATCCGGCCCGCCCCGCGAGCAAACCCTCCGCCGTCCCCGCTTATCCAGGACTGGAGCGTCGGTAGAGACGGCTCCGGC
>Ga0316577_10000815_pt1 | contig 13556 bp, 8 predicted proteins | sample S5NA_FD_203073 | JGI IMG/M metagenome (GOLD analysis project Ga0316577, IMG submission 203073) | Rhizosphere microbial communities from salt marsh grasses in Alabama, United States - S5-7_050615r2r1 | ecosystem: Host-associated > Plants > Roots > Rhizosphere | place: USA: Alabama | collected... | reverse complement strand
GAAGAGAACGGGGTGGGCCGTCGGTCCCTTCCCCTCGATCATCAGGTAGAAAAACCATCTCGCCCTTTGTGGCGGATATTTCTTGGCAAGGTATCTGTCGCCATCAGGCATGTCTGATGGCTTTTTCATCAAAAAATATCCGCACAGCATGGAATTGATCGGATAAAAGGAATAAAATTGGGCGGTTCATTTTTTCTGGCTAAACGGATAGAATATTTAGAGGATGGAGGAAAAATGAAAAAGCATGCATTATCCCTTATCTTCCTCAGCTTAGCGCTGATAATTTCAGGCACAACCTGCGGGGAAAAATCCCGAACGGATTATCCTGTCAAGCCTGTGTCTTTCACCGATGTCCAGTTCCAGGACGATTTCTGGCTTCCGCGGATGGAAACCAACCGGACCGTAACCATTCCTTATGCCTTCGAGCAAAGCTCGGAAACAGGCCGGATCAAAAACTTCGAGATCGCCGCAGGAATGGCAGAGGGCGGATTTTGTACGGAGTACCCTTTCGACGACTCTGACGTGTACAAGATCATCGAAGGCGCATCCTATTCTCTCAAGGTGCATCCGGATCCAGAACTGGAAAGCTACCTGGACGACTTGATAGCCAAGATCGGTGCTGCCCAGGAAGAGGATGGCTACCTTTACACGGCGCGCTCGATTTTTCCCGAGCCTCCCAAAGTCCAATGGGTGGACTCAGAGGAACGATGGTCCAACATGTATCTCGGCCACGAGCTCTATAATGCCGGACACATGTATGAGGCTGCGGTCGCCCATTATCAAGCGACGGGAAAACGCACGTTCCTGGATTTCGCTCTGAAAAATGCCGATCTGATCGAAAGCGTATTCGGCCCCGGCAAAAAGATCGGTGTTCCCGGCCACCAGGAGATCGAAATCGGATTGGTCAAACTCTACCGTGTGACCGGGGAGAAAAAATACCTGAACTTGGCCAAGTTTTTCCTGGACGAGCGGGGGCATGCCCATGACCGCAAGCTTTTCGGCGAATATTCCCAGGATCACTTGCCGGTCATCGAACAGACAGAGCCGGTTGGCCATGCGGTCCGGGCCGCTTATATGTATTCAGGCATGACCGATGTTGCGGCCCTTACAGGAGACGAGGAATACCGGAAAGCACTGGACACCCTCTGGAGCAACGTGACTGGCAAAAAAATGTATATCACCGGAGGCATCGGTTCTCACAGCGGAGGGGAATCCTTTGGCGGAGATTACGACCTTCCCAACGCCACGGCATACTGCGAGACCTGTGCCTCCATCGCCAACGCTTTATGGAACCACCGGATGTTCTTGCTCTCAGGCAATGCCAAATATCTGGATGTCTTGGAGCGTGTCCTTTACAACGGGATCATCTCCGGCATCGGTCTTTCCGGCGATAAATTTTTCTATGCCAACCCGCTTGCAAGCTACGGCCAGAACCAACGCAGTCCCTGGTTTACCTGCGCCTGCTGCCCATCCAATGTCACAAGATTCGTGCCCTCTGTGCCCGGTTATGTCTACGCCTCTCGAGGAAAGGACCTTTTTGTCAACCTCTTCGTGCAGAACGAGGCGCGGATCCAAACAGAGAGCCAGGTTATTCATGTCACGCAGAAGACCGATTATCCCTGGGATGGGAAAATCGTCATCTCCATCGATCCCGAAAAACCCGAAGCCTTGACTGTCTCTGTTCGGATTCCTGGCTGGGCCCGCAACCAGCCTGTTCCCTCCGACCTTTATGCCTACCTGAAAGATCCCGATGAAAAACCCATTCTTCAAGTGAACGGGGTTCCGCAGGATTTAGCAGTCGAAAACGGGTTTGTGCACATCGATCGTCAGTGGCAAAAAGGGGACACGATCTCCCTGGAGCTTCCCATGCCCATCCGCAGGGTTTTGAGCAATGAAAAAGTCGAAGCGGACCAAGGAAGGGTGGCTCTGGAACGAGGCCCACTGGTGTACTGCGCCGAATGGGTGGACAATGACGGACATGTTAGCAACATCGTCCTCGACGATGAGGCAACTTTCGTGCCCCAGTTCAGTGAAAACCTGATAAACGGCGTAACACGCATCCACGGGGTGACAGCATCCCTGGAATACGCCGAGGACGGTAAAACGATCGAAGAGGTCAAACACGCCTTCACGGCCATCCCCTATTACGCCTGGGCCCACCGGGGACCGGGAGAAATGATGGTGTGGCTGGCAAGGAACGAATCCAAAGCCAGGCCTCTGCCGCGCCCCACCATCGCCTCCACGAGCGATGTCAGCGTTTCCGGAGACAAAGACGGCTCAGTAGTCAATGACCAGTGGGAACCGGCCAGCTCCGGCGACCGCTCCAAACCCTATCTTCACTGGTGGCCCAACAGAGGAACCACCGAATGGATCCAGTACGATTTTGCCGCCCCGGCAAGGGTCACTGAGTCCGAAGTATACTGGTACGACGACACAGGCAGCGGGGGCTGCCGCGTGCCCTCATCCTGGCGTCTCCTTTACAAATCGGGGGATACCTGGAAACCGGTAGTCAACACCACTCCTTACAACACGGAAAAAGACCAATACAACCTGGTCCGGTTCCAGCCGGTCCGGACCACCGCTCTCCGACTGGAGATCCAATTGCCAGAAAAATTCTCATCCGGCGTCCATGAGTGGCGTGTCCGCTGATCGAGGAGGGTTTGAACGGATGAAAACGACAAGAACGGGATCTTTTTTTCTCTTCTGTGCGGCTTTACTCCTGGCATTTTCTGGTTGTAAAAGAGAAACAGAAGCGCTCAAGGAGAAAATCACGGACTACCCAATACATCCAGTCCCCTTCACGGCCGTCCGGGTTTCCGACAAGTTCTGGCTGCCGCGGATTGAAACCAACCGGACGGTCACCATTCCTTTTGCCATCGATAAAAACGAGGAGACAGGCAGGGTAGGCAACTTCGCCATCGCCGCTGGTCGCAAGGAAGGGAAATACCAGGGCCGCCGGTTCAACGACACCGATGTCTACAAGGTGATGGAAGGAATCGCCTATTCCCTGCAGGTTCACCCCGATCCCGAGCTGGAAGAGTACACAGACGGATTGATCGAATTGATCGCCGCGGCCCAGGAAGAAGACGGCTATCTCTACGCGGCACGCACCGCAGACCCCAAAAACCCGGCACCCGGAGCAGGCCCCGAGCGTTGGTCAAGGCTCAGGGGAAGCCACGAGCTTTACAACGCCGGTCACATGTACGAAGCTGCCGTAGCCTACTTTCAGGCTACAGGAAAACGGACTTTCCTGGATGTGGCTGTCAAAAACGCCGACATGCTAGTCCGCACCTTCGGTCCGGATAAGCGCCGGGATGTGCCCGGGCATCAGGAGATCGAAATAGGTCTGGCCAAGCTCTACAGGGTCACGGGAAAAAGGGAATACCTGGACCTCGCCAAATTTTTCCTGGACGAGAGGGGCCGCCCCCACGACGGCGGACTATACCCTGAAGATTCCCCCTTCGCCATCTACAACGGCCGGGAATACATGCAGGACCATCTTCCCGTCACAGAACAACAAGAAGCGGTAGGCCATGCCGTCCGGGCTACCTACATGTATGCCGGGATGGCCGATGTGGCTGCCCTCACCGGCAGTGCCGTCTACATCCAGGCTATCGACAGGCTCTGGGAAAATGTCGTCTCGAAAAAACTGTATTTGACCGGCGGCGTGGGCGCCCGGCATACATCAGAGGCCTTCGGTGACAACTACGAGCTCCCCAACCTCTCCGCCTACACGGAGACCTGTGCGGCCGTCGGGAATGCCTTCTGGAATCACAGGATGTTCCTCCTGCATGGGGATGCCAAGTACATCGATGTCCTGGAACGGGTACTCTACAACGGCCTTATCTCCGGTGTTTCCCTGAAAGGCGACCGCTTTTTCTACCAGAATCCTCTGGAATCTAGGGGAAAGCGCGAGCGAAGCCCCTGGTTCGAGGTGGCCTGTTGTCCTGGCAACATCGTGCGCTTTATCCCCTCGTTCCCTGGATACATCTATGCCCAAAAGGAGGACAACCTGTACGTCAACCTCTATGTCAAGAGCGAGACGGCAGTCCGTTTGAACGGCCTAAGGGTATCCCTCAAACAGGAGACGCAATATCCCTGGGAAGGGAAGGTAGTTCTAACGGTCGACCCTGACAGAGAAGATGAATTCACTGTTTTGCTCAGAATACCGGGATGGGCACAGAACCAGCTTGTACCCAGCGATCTCTACAAATTTCTCGACGAACAGGACAAAAACATCGGCATATGGGTAAATGGCGATCCTTTCCCGTCCGAAACGGAACAGGGATTTGTCCGCCTCCACCGCAGATGGAGTTCCGGCGATACGATCGAACTCCGTCTCCCGATGCCTGTCCGCCGGGTATCGAGCCATACCAATGTCGAGGATAACCAGGGCAAGGTGGCCCTGCAGAGGGGCCCCATCGTTTTTTGTTTCGAAGGGGTTGACAACGCAGACCGGATTCTCGACCGGTCCCTGCCCGATGATTCCCCCTTGGAAACCGAATTCCTCCCGGACCTTCTGGGAGGATTGGTGATCATCAAAGGCGTTTCCGCCGATAACGACCCGCTCGCGGCCATCCCCTATTATGCCTGGGCCCATCGAGGGGCAGGAGAGATGGCGGTCTGGATGCGGCATGAATAAACCGCGGTGAAGCTACTCCTTGTCTTTATGGATTTCCCAATAGATGGCGTAGCGGTGGCCGAACAGCTTGTAAAATGGGATCAAATTCACATCGTACGGGACACCGGCGGCCACCGTGCAAAATCTCAACGGCTCATCTTCCACAGCAACGATCCAGGATTCGAGGTCGCCGTTCTGCACTGAAAAATAGGGGACCAGGATGGGTTCGCCTGTGGGCCCGTATTTTCCGTATATCTCCTCGCGCGGAAGATCGACCTCGTCCAGCTCTCCCGCCAGAACCAGAGGGCCGAACATGATGGCCGCCAGGCCGGGATCATCGGGCATGGGATGGCAGTGAAGTTTCATCGGGAACCGGACGTCCAGCTTGTCCCCCTCACGCCATGTCCTCCGCACTTCCAGGTAGCTTCCAGGGCTGGCATAACCCTCCAGCCTGAGTCCGTTGACCTCTGCATAACCTCCTTCGACAGCCCAATAAGGGATACGGACGCGCAGGATCATCTGCGTCGGTTTATTCACATGAAAGATAAGCGATGTCCTTCCCTGTTCGGGAAAACGCGTTTGCTGCCTGATGGACACGCCTTTTTCTCCCCAGTTCAGCTCGGAGGGGATGAAAAGATTCACGTAAACGCCTTCATCGTCGTGAAAATAGATGCTATCCCCGTATTTGGCGTGGTTTTCCATCCCTGTCCCGGTGCAGCACCAGAATGAATCAAGGGGAGTCATGAAGGTTTTGTACAGGCCCGATGCCATCGGCACATAATACATCATCATACCGTTTTCGGGATTTTGGGTGGGCAGAATGCCGTTATAAAGAGCCCGCTCGTAGTAGTCGGCAAATCGCGGGTTGCCGCTCCAGCTGAAGAGATGCCGGGTGAGCTTGAGCATATTATAGGTGCAGCAGGATTCATGGGTGTTGGGGCCCAGCTCGCCCGCGAGGTGGTAGGGTTCGCTCCTCCAGGCCTCCCGGTTGCTGGTACCGCCCGTGGCATAAGACCGGGCATTCGTGACCTGCTCCCAGAAGAAAGTCGCGATGTGGGACAAAACGGGATCGCCCGTCAGCTCGTACTCCCGGGCCGTGCCTATCATGTTGGGGATAAAAGAATTGGCATGCAGCCCTTTGAGTTCGTCCCTGTATTCCGCAAGAGGCTCGATATAGCTTTTTTGGTCGAAACGCCTCGCCAGATGGAGATAGTCAGTTTTACCTGTCGCAGCATACAAATTGCAGAGGACCTCGTTCATCCCTCCCTGCTCGGTATTGTCCAGCATGCGCTGCATCTGTTCTTCGTCCAGCCGGTCTGTGCGGAACGCGACCCATGCTGCCAGCCGCTCGGCCACATCCAAAGCCTGGGTGTTGCCGCAGTGGATATACACATCGAGAAGCCCGGCCAGTATCTTGTGGAGGGTGTAGTATGGAGCCCACACCCGCTCGGTCGCTTCGACCCTGTCGAAAAACTCCTCGGGGAAAGCGCTGAGATACCCATGTGAATCCAGAGCCTCCTGGCATTTGGCGAGCTCGGCAACGATGGTGCTGGCTTTATCCCTGAGCACTTCATCATCGCTGCCCGCATACATCAGGGCGCAGGCCGAAAGATAGTGGCCCACGGTATGGCCGCGCAGTTCACCATCCGGTTTTTCCCAACCGCCGAGCGGCTCGGCCTCAGATGGCAGCCCGGCATTGACCCGGAAATTGTGGAGCAGCCTGTCCGTTTCCAGCTCGTGCAGATATTCTCTGTCCCGCTCCATGGCTTCCTTGAATGGGCCATCCAATAAGCGAACCTGCTTCAGGTCAAAAGGCCTGGCTTTTATCTTCATGACAGGGAGAACCTTGTCTTTATAAAAATCCTGGGCAACGATTTCTTTTTTTTCCTCACCTGTCCGGCAGGCCATTCCTCCCAGAATGACCAGAGCGAAAATAACGGTCAAAAATCCCTTTGTGCGATTTTTCATCTTCACCTCTGCCTTTTTTTATATATCACGCCCCTCCTTCCCCGTCAAATCAAAGCCGCAGAGGCGAAACATTTGACATAGGGCTCGACCTGGGTGTAAATATAATCAGTTTTAATATTTACCATGAAAGGCTGAGTTTCATGCAGGGATTGCAACCATTGGATTGGGTCGTTTTGGGGATTTATTTTGCCGTAATCTTCGGGATCGCCTGGTGGGTCATCAAACAAAAACAGGAAACTCCCTCCGAATATTTCCTGGCAGGGCGCCACGTGGGCTGGTTCGTGATCGGGGCGGCTATCTTCGCCTCGAACATCGGATCGGAACACATCGTGGGCCTGGCAGGAACTGCCGCCAAAACAGGGGTGGCCATGGGACATTATGAACTGCACGCATGGTGCATCCTGCTGCTGGGATGGGTGTTCGTTCCTTTTTACATGCGGAGCAAAGTTTTCACCATGCCGGAGTTTTTGGAGAGGCGCTATTCTCCTTCTGCACGGTGGTTCCTTTCCATCATTTCGCTCATCGCCTATGTCCTGACCAAGGTCTCTGTCACCGTCTACGCCGGTGCTGTGGTCTTCCAGACGCTGATGGGAGTGGAATTCTGGACCGGGGCCCTGATCACGGTTATTCTGACAGGGATCTATACTATCCTGGGTGGGCTGAAAGCGGTCGTTTACACCGAGAGCCTGCAGGCTTTTGTCCTTCTTTTGGGTTCCATCACGGTGACCGTCCTGGGCGTCATGAAAATCGGGGGATGGAGCAATCTGGTTTCCATAGCGGGAAGCGAACACTTCAACCTGTTCCTGCCGCTCGACCACCCCGAATTCCCCTGGCTGGGGATAGTATTGGGAGCTCCCATCGTCGGGATCTGGTACTGGTGCACCGATCAGTGCATCATCCAGAGGGTGCTGGCAGCCAAAGATGAAACGCAGGCAAGACGAGGCTCCATATTCGCCTCTTATTTGAAACTCTTCCCCTTTTTCATCTTTTTTATTCCCGGTATCACGGCCTATGCTTTGATGAAATCGGGTCAGCTCGAACTGGGTGCTTATGACCAGGCGTTTCCCGCGTTGGTGAAAGCCCTCTTGCCGGTTGGATTAAGAGGACTTGTGGTGGGCGGCTTGCTGGCCGCTTTGATGAGTTCCTTGGCCGCTGTTTTCAACTCCTGCTCCACTCTTTTCACCATGGATATCTACAAAAAGATAAGGCCCGACACTCCGGAGAAAAAACTGGTGATGGTGGGCCGGATCGCCACGGCGGTCGTCGTCGTATGCGGAATCCTTTGGATACCCTTCATGAAATTCATCTCCGGAGAGCTTTATCACTACCTCCAGAGCGTGCAGTCCTACATCGCCCCACCGATCACAGCCGTTTTCCTTCTGGGGATATTCTGGAAACGGATCAATGCCAAGGGGGCCATTTCCACCTTGATAGGCGGGTTCGTCATCGGGATGTTCCGTCTGGTTGCCGAGCTCGTTAAAGGGCACCTGGACGGGGTGCTTTACAAATTCGCCGATCTTAACTTCCTGTATTTCTGCTTTTTTCTCTTCGTGGCCTGTATAGGAGCCATGGTGGCCATCAGTCTCCTGACCCAAGAACCCTCCTACGAAAAAATCCAAGGTTTGACATACGGAACCACTGTATCCGAAGACAAAAAAGCCTCGAGGGAAAGCTGGCGGAAAAAAGACGTTTTCATGTCCATCGTGGTCATCATCATCATCGCGCTGGTGATGATCTACTTTTCTCCTTTGATCATCGCCAAATAGATTAGACAAAGAAGGACTACATGATGAGAAAATATGCTTTAGGCTTGGATTTCGGAACCAATTCCGTCAGGACTTTGCTAGTCGATGTGACCAATGGGGAAGAAATTGCAACCGCCATCCATGCTTACGAGACCGGTGAGGAAGGCATCATCCTGGAACCGACACAGCCTCATCTGGCCCGGCAAAATCCCATGGACTACCTAAAAGGCCTGGAAGTTTCTGTCAGGGAGGCCCTCGCCGAGGCAAAGGCAAGGCATGCGGATTTCGATCCCAACAATGTCATCGGGATCGGCGTCGACACCACAGGTTCCACTCCCCTACCGGTAGACCAGGAGGGAACCCCCCTCTGCTTCAAAGACCCATTCCGAAACAATCCCAACGCTCACGCCTGGCTGTGGAAGGATCATACCAGCACGGCCGAATCGGCCAAGATCACGGAGCTGGCGGCTGCCGAACATCCGGAATACCTTGCCAAATGCGGCGGCACTTATTCCTCGGAATGGTTTTTCAGCAAAATCTTCCACTGCCTGAAGGTCGATCCCGAAGTATTTCACGCCGCCCATTCCTGGCTGGAATGCTGCGATTACATACCCGCTGTTTTAACCGGGATAACAAAGCCGGACTCGATAAAGAGGAGCCGTTGCGCGGCCGGGCACAAAGCCATGTTCAGCACCGAATGGGGAGGACTCCCGGCTAAAGAATTCCTGGCGAAGCTGGATCCCAAACTGGGTGAACTGCGGGACAGGCTCTACCAGGAGTCCCTGACAGCGGATATCAAGGCAGGAACTTTGACCGAGGAGTGGGCGGCCAAGACCGGCCTTCCCGCAGGCCTGCCAGTCGCTGTGGGCGCTTTCGATGCCCATCTGGGTGCAGTGGGTTCGGGTGTCGCTCCCGGCAAACTGGTCAAAATCATCGGGACGAGCACGTGTGATGTGGCGGTCTGGCCAAGCGGCCAGCCTCTCGCCGACATACCGGGGGTGTGCGGCATCGTGGACGGCTCGGTGCTTCCGGGCTATTACGGCCTGGAAGCCGGGCAATCAGCGGTAGGAGATATTTTCAACTGGTTCGTAAACACCATAAGACCAGGGGGAGAAAAGGAAGGATCCCATGAAGCGCTGACCCGGGAAGCCCAAAAACTCGAGCCCGGTCAATCCGGCCTGCTTGCACTCGACTGGAACAACGGCAACCGGACCATCCTGGTGGACCAGAGGCTCTCCGGGCTCCTGGTAGGACAAACCCTGCACACCAAACCCGCAGAGATCTACCGGGCCCTTATCGAGGGGACGGCATTCGGCGCACTCACCATCATCAACAGGTACGAGGAGTATGGGGTGAAGATCGCCGAAGTGATAAACTGCGGAGGAATCGCGGAGAAAAATCCCCTGATCATGCAGATCTATGCCGACGTGATGGGAAGGGAGATGAAAATCGCTCGCTCCGCCCAGACCTGTGCCCTCGGTTCGGCTATCGCCGGTGCCGTGGTGGCAGGACGAGATGCAGGAGGATACGGGAATTTCCCCGAAGCACAAGCCGCCATGTGCGGCATCAAAGAGGTCTCCACCAAACCGGACGCGGAACGCCACCGTGTCTATCAGGATCTCTTCCGGCTATACAGCCAGCTGCATGATGCATTCGGCCGGAAGGACTGGTCCGGTTCCCTTTTCCATGTGATGAAAGACCTCCTCTCCCTCCGCGAAGACCGAACAAGGGAGGACCGATGCTCTTAGAACTGAAAGAAAAGGTCTGGAAGGCCAACCTGGACCTGGTGAAATACAACCTGGTCACCCACACATTCGGGAACGTCAGCGGGATGGACCGAGACGAGGGTCTGGTGGTGATCAAGCCGAGCGGGATGGACTACGGGGCTTTGACACCGGATGACATGGTGGTCGTCGACCTCGAGGGGAAAACGGTCAGCAGCAGCCTCAACCCCTCCTCCGATACACCGTCGCACTTGGCGATCTACAAAGCGTTCCCGAAAATTGGCGGCATCGCCCACACCCACAGCGAATACGCCACCATGTTTGCCCAGGCCGACAGAGAAATCCCCTGTCTGGGGACGACGCATGCCGATCATTTCCATGGCCCTGTCCCGGTTACCCGGATGATGACAGATGCCGAGATTGCGGAGGAATACGAAAAAAACACCGGTCTGGTGGTGATCGAGAGGTTCGCCGACATCGATCCCATGGAAATGCCGGGTGTCCTCGTGGTGAGCCACGGCGTGTTCACTTGGGGAAAATCTCCTGAAGAGGCCGCCTTGAACGGCATGCTCCTGGAGAAGATCGCCAAGATGGCCTGGGGAACCTTGACACTGGATAACACAAAGAAAGACATCCCCGGGAGTCTTTTGAAAAAACATTTCCGCAGAAAACACGGCCCGGATGCTTATTACGGACAGAAAAAGAAGGGAGAGTCCAAATGAAAAATCTTCCGTCCATCAACCTGGGAATCGTGGCGGTCAGCCGCGACTGTTTCCCTGTGGAGCTTTCGCGATCGAGACGGGAAAACGTGGTGAAAGCATGCGCGGCGAAAAAAATCCCCATCACCGAGATCGGGATTGTCGTCGAAAACGAAAAAGATGCCCTCAAAGCGCTCGAAGATATCCGGCACCGAGACATCGATGCCCTGGTCATCTACCTAGGAAATTTCGGACCGGAAGGCCCCACCACCCTGCTGGCTCAGAAATTCGGTGGACCGGTAATGTTCGTGGCTGCGGCTGAGGAGACAAAGGACAACCTGATTCAGGGAAGGGGCGACGCTTTCTGCGGGATGCTGAACACTTCCTACAACGTGGGACTGCGAAAGCTCATCCCCTATATTCCGGAATACCCGGTCGGCATGGCCGAAGAAGTAGCCGAAAAAATCGCCGGTTTTGTTCCGGTGGCCCGGATCGTCAACGGCCTCAAGAGGCTCAAAATCTTCTCCTTCGGACCCCGCCCCCAGGATTTTTTGGCCTGCAATGCCCCCATCGAACCTCTGTACAGGCTGGGTGTCGAAATCATGGAAAACAGCGAGCTGGACCTTTACGACATCTTCCTCAAAGCCAAGGGAGATCCTTCGGTCGAAAGCGTTGCCCGAGACATGGCGGCAGAGCTGGGTAAGGGGAATACTTATCCAGACATTCTGGAAAAATTGGCACAGTACGAAGTGGCCCTGATCAAATTCATGGAAGTTTATCTGGGCGCTTCGGAGTTCGGCGTTTTCGCCAATAAATGCTGGCCGGCGTTCGAGAGTTACTTCGGGTTCGTCCCGTGTTATGTAAACGCCCGGCTGGCTTCCCGGGGAATCCCGGTGTCCTGCGAAGTGGACATCTACGGGGCCCTGAGCGAATACATGGCTACCTGCGCTACCGAATTGCCCGCTACGCTTCTGGATATCAACAACACGGTCCCTGCGGACATGGTTAAAGATGCAAAGGGCCAGGCGGGAAATCACAAGCTCAGCGACCTTTTTATGGGATTCCACTGCGGGAACACGGCTGCCTCCTGTCTTGTGGGAGGCACGATGAAATTCCAGCTCATCATGAACCGCCTTCTAGAGGAAGGGAAAGAGCCGGATATCACACGAGGAACGTTTGAGGGCAGGATTCGCCCGGGAGATATCACCATTTTCCGTCTCCAGTCCACTGCCGACACCAAGCTCCGCGCCTACGCGGCAGAAGGAGAAGTCCTGGACATCGACCCAAAGTCTTTCGGCAGCATCGGCATTTTTGCCATCCGGGAAATGGGACGCTTCTACCGGCATGTTCTTATCGAAAAACGATTTCCCCATCACACGGCGGTAGCCTTCCAGCATGCGGGAAAAGCACTGTACAGCGCGACAAAAATGCTGGGTGTCGACGATTTCGGGTTCAATCAACCCGCAGGATTTCTTTACCCGGGTGAAAATCCATTCGGCCCATGAAGCAGCATCAGGCTGAAAGCGAAAAAATGAAAGCTGCCGTTCTCACAGGAATACGCAAATTCGAGGTGAGGGATGTTCCCAAGCCTTCCATCCAGACAGATAAAGAAGTTCTTCTCCGTGTCTCTGCGGTCGGCATCTGCGGCTCTGACCTCCAGTATTATGCTGCCGGGAAAATCGGAGACGATTTGGTCCGGTTCCCGTTTATCATCGGGCATGAATGTGTGGCCGAAGTCCAAGAGACAGGGCTGGGTTCCAGGAGAGTCAAACCTGGAGACATGGTGGCCGTGGACCCTGCTGTTCCCTGTGGCTCATGCGACCAGTGCCGCAACGGCCGGCCAAACACCTGCCGCAACCTCCGCTTCCTCGGATGCCCCGGACAGAGGGAAGGGAGCCTGACGGAGTTTATCGTGATGCCAGAATCCCAGTGTTTTCTCCTCGAAAAAAACATGGACATGAACCTGGCGGTTCTGGCTGAGCCGTTATCCATCGGCATCTACGCTGTCCGCCTTCTGGGCAGCTCCCCCGCCTCCGCGATAGCCATTCTCGGGTCAGGCCCCATCGGCTTGAGCGTTGGATTGGCAGCTCAGGACAGCGGGATACAAAAAATCTACGTTACGGATAAAATCGACTCGCGTCTGGAAGCATCGAAAAATGCCGGTTCGACCTGGACAGGAAATCCCGACAGGACCGACATAGTCGGGGAAATACAGGACGCCGAGCCTTTGGGGCTGGATGCCGTTTTCGAATGCTGCGGCGACCAGGAAGCTTTAAACCAAGCCGTAGAGCTGCTCAAACCAGGAGGAAAGCTGATGATCGTCGGAATACCTGATACCGATTGCGTCAGCTTCGATGCCCACCGCATCCGGCGCAAGGAGATCACCGTGCAAAACGTCAGGCGGCAGAACGGTTGTGTCCCCGCCGCCATCGATCTCATCGCGGCAAAAAAATCGGCACTGGAATTCATGGTGACCCACTCATTCCCGCTGGAAGGGACCCAAAACGCTTTCGAGCTCGTCGAAAACTACCGCGATGGCGTCATCAAAGCCATCATCCGCCCCTGATGGGGTCAAACCTTGACATTAGACATTTTTTAAAGTACCCCCCAAATTGTTCATCGAAAGACTTTCCCAGAATGCCGGATGTCAAGGTTTGATCTCATCCCACAGGTAGCGATAGATAGCCTCGGCGGCTATTCTGTGAGCTACTCTGTTGGGGTGGGAATCGGTCGGCCGGCTCCACAGCACGAAGGTCTTTTTCCCGATAAATGAAGGAAGCAAGTTGACCGATTTTATCTG
>Ga0316577_10000814_pt1 | contig 13557 bp, 10 predicted proteins | sample S5NA_FD_203073 | JGI IMG/M metagenome (GOLD analysis project Ga0316577, IMG submission 203073) | Rhizosphere microbial communities from salt marsh grasses in Alabama, United States - S5-7_050615r2r1 | ecosystem: Host-associated > Plants > Roots > Rhizosphere | place: USA: Alabama | collected... | reverse complement strand
CGTCTGCCACTTGGCAGCGCAGCACAGCGTCAAGCTCTCGACCGACGACCCGGTGCACGACGCGCAGGTCAACGTGCTGGGTCTGATCAACCTGCTCCAATGCTGCACTCGCTTTGGGACGCGCAAGGTCATCTTTTCCTCCTCTGGCGCCACCTACGGCACGGTGGAAAAGATGCCGATAGACGAGAACACGCCTCAGCATCCCGAATCACCTTATGCCATCACCAAGCTGGCGAGCGAGCATTACCTGCGCTACTGGAAAGAGGCCTATGGGCTGGACTTTGGTTCGCTGCGCTACGGCAACGTCTACGGACCGCGGCAGGACCCCACCGGCGAGGCGGGCGTGATCGCTATCTTTGCCCGTGCCATCCTGCTGGGCGAACCGGTGCGCATCGACTGGGATGGCGAGCAGCAGAAGGATTACGTCTACGTGCGGGACGTAGCACGGGCCAACCTGCTAGCCCTCACGCATGGCAGTGGCGAGGCGTACTGCATCGCCACCGGGCAGGGCACATCGGTCAATGCCCTGTACAGAGGCCTTACAGATATCATTGGCCACGAGGTGGAGATCATCCAAGCCCCCAAACGCCCCGGAGATATCTACCTGAGCACTTTTGACTGCGCCAAGGCGGAAAAGGAGTTGAACTGGAAAGCGGAGACGGACTTGGAAGAGGGATTGCGCCTCACAGTGGATTATTTCAAAAACAGCTTGAACTTGTAATGGCAGGGAGAGCATTGATAAAGAGAGGTGTATGATGGACTTTTTACCCGAGGACATCCTTAAGCTGTTGCTCTCGATCCTAGCAGGCGGGCTGATCGGTGCCGAGCGGGAGTACCGCGACAAGGCGGCCGGCTTTCGCACGATTATCTTTATCTGCGTTGGAGCGACCCTGTTCACGATCTTTTCCCTCAGATTGGGAGGCGATCGGGAGCCGTCTCGGATAGCATCCAACATCGTAAGCGGCGTGGGTTTTTTGGGTGCCGGCGCGATCCTATTTGCCTCCGGCCGCGTGATCGGATTGACCACCGCTTCGACCATATGGTTAGCAGCGGCCCTGGGAATCGGCATTGGAGGTGGCTACTACTTCACCACAGGAATTGCATTGATAGCAGCCCTGGCTGTCCTGTGGGTCTTTCCCGCGTTCGAAAACTGGATCAATAAGGTGCACGATACACACACGTACGAGGTCGTGTGCACGCCAGGTCAAGACAAGCTTCAGGAGATCGAAAAACTGTTTCACGAGAGCGGGTTGCGTGTAAGACGGAACAAGCGCATGAAATCTGAAACCGGAACGATCTCCATATGGTACGCCCAAGGTAAACCAGAAAAGCACGATCAACTCGTGAAAACACTCATCGCTCACCCAGACGTAAAAGAGTTCAGAGAATAGGACGGCTGGCAAGCATGCCACCAATTGAAAATGGAGATTTGAGACTATGACGGACGAACTAAAGACCGCACTCCTCGTTCTGGAAGACGGCACGATCTTTTTCGGCAAGAGCGTTGGACACGCCGGCGAGACCTTTGGCGAGTTAGTGTTCAACACCGGCATGACGGGCTACCAGGAGGTGCTCACCGACCCATCCTACTGCGGCCAGATCGTGGTGATGACCTATCCCGAGATCGGCATCTATGGCGTCAATCCCGAGGACGTGGAATCGTGGCAGATCCAGGTCGCCGGATACGCCATCCACCGCGCCGTGCGGCAACCTTTTAACCAGCGGGCGAATCAATCCTTCCCCGATTATCTCAAAGGCGCGGGCATCGTCGCCATCGAGGGGATCGACACGCGCAAGCTGACGCGCCACCTGCGCACGCACGGCGCGCAGCGGGGCGCGATCTCCACGACCGACCTCAATCCAGAGAGCCTGGTCCAGCGCGTGCGCCAGACTCCGCAGATGGCGGGGCTCAACTTGGCGCAGGAGGTGACGCCCGACGCAACCATAGACCTGGCACAGACGGGCATCAGCGGCGCAAAAGCCCAATCGGCTGAGGCGCGGTTCAACGTCGCCCTGATCGACTGCGGGCGCAAGGAGAACATCGCCCGCGACCTGATGGCGCACGGCTGCCACGTGACCGTTGTACCCTACGACGCCGACCTCAAGGCGGTACTCGACCTCAACCCCGACGGCGTCTTTGTCTGCAACGGTCCCGGCGACCCCGATCCGCTGGACGAGACGATCCAAACGATGCGCGGCGTTCTGGAACGAGAGATTCCGCTGGCGGGTATCTGCCTCGGGCACCAGTTGCTAGGGCTCGCCCTGGGCGGCAAGAGATACAAGATGCGCTTCGGCCATCGGGGCATTAACCACCCCGTGCGTGATTTTCGGGCCGAGCGCATCCTGATCACCACGCAGAACCACGGGTTTGCCGTCGATCCGACCAGCCTCGACGTGTGCTGGGCACCATTGGATGCGGCCTTCGAGGCAAGCAAGCCAGAGCTCCTGCCAGACGACCCGCGTCGGGAAGACCCCACGGTCACGATGGCTTCACTGCTGCCAGAAGAGCCACTAGTAGGCAAGAGCCCGCTGGGATTTGGCAAGGTGCTGATCACACACCTCTCCCTTAACGACGGGACGCTGGAGGGCATGAAGCTGCTCGACCTGCCGGCCTTTTCGGTGCAGTATCACCCCGAGGCCGCGCCAGGCCCGCACGACGCCAAGCCGTACTTTGACGAGTTCATCGCACTGATGGAGGTGCAAGCGTAAGCGAGTCAGCAAATGTGCAGGTGAGAGGAGATCAAATGCTAGACATCGAAAAGTTCAGAGAAGGCGAGTTCAAAAAAGATCGGATCGGATATGCCCTGCGAGGCGAGAACCCGACGGTGATCGCGCGGGTAAAAAGCGGCTTTGTCTGCCTGATGGACATCCAATACCTGCCGGGGTGGTGTGTGCTGCTCGCCTGTCCCGAGGTGCGCGAGCTGAACTGCCTGCCGTTCGAAAAGCGAACCGAGTTCCTGACCGATATGCACGTTTTGGGAGAAGCGATCGCGGACGCGACCAACCCGGTGCGGATGAACTACTCGATACTCGGAAACTCGGGGCACTTCCTGCACGCTCACGTCTATCCGCGCTACAAATGGGAAGACCCGCAGGCCCTCAGCAGACCCGCGTGGTCCTCCGTCAGCAAAGTCTGGGACGATCCAAAGTATCTGATCAACGAGAGCCACATCGAATTGGCAGCAAGCTTGGAGAAAAGGTTAGCAGAGCTGACAGAGCAATACTACTAGCCCTGCTCCAAAAAAGACTGAGGCTGGACTCTAAACTTGATGGGAGAGCAAAGCAAGCAAGGTTTACGATCAAAAGAGAATTGCTCAATGGAACAGGAAAAAAGCTGGGGACCGAGATTCTTGAATCGGCTGCCTGGCATCATCGCGACGAGCATCACGACCCTGATCGCAACCTTTTGGATATTCTGGGGCACGGGTGAGATGTACCACGAGGGCTGGTGGGGCGCGTGGTACAATCCGCTGTTTTACCTGATACCGGGGACGGTTTTCCTAGCACTGGCCTTGATTGCACTCAAATGGCCCAGGCTTGGCGGGTGGCTGACGCTCGTCATCGGAGGCGCCTTTACACTATTCTTTTTGAACCCGGAAATCGTGGACGGCCGGCTCACCATCAATTGGCCGATCTTTATCGTCAGCAGCCCGCTAATCCTAACTGGGATACTGTTCCTGGTCGAAAGGCACAACAGACAAAAACGCCAAAGCGAGAAAAAACCATCACAGCGTTGGTGGCGTCGCAACCTGGCCTATATCCTAGTGCTCGCCCCTCCCCTGCTGACGTTTATCATCATGTCAGCCAACTCGCTGCCCATCGTGCTGACTCGCGTGGACGACGGCGATCGGAGCGCGCGCCTGATCGAGGGAAACGGCGTGAGCCTGGTATGGGCGCCGGAGGGGCCGGGGTGGAACTGGAAGCAACCGTGGGGCGGATACCCATCGTGGCACGATATCGCCCTGTACGGCAAACAGCCGGTCGGCATGGAGGACAAGCCGGGGTATGGCCAGCAAGACGACGACGCGTGGGTATTTGCCTCCGCCGAGGACATGCAGACTTATACCCTGTGCCGTTATCTGAGCGAGGATGGGCTGACGCTGATGGGCGAACCGCAAGACATCTGGCGCATGCCCACCAACGACGAACTGGTGCGGTCGCTGGGGCGACACGGAGAGAACGCCGGATGCACGTGGGACGGCGAAAGCCAAAAAGCCACCTGCGACGTCCGGCCCGACAAGGAATCGCCACTGTGGGCATCAGACAAATCACCCATCTATTACTGGTCTGCCGACGAATATAACGAGCGGTACGCACACTATGTCTCGTACAATGGGTTCGTGAACTGGACGCTCAAGAGTGGAGGGAACCCGCGTCACAGCTATCGCTGCGTCAAAGAGCCCTGATCTAGAGAGAGAAAATGACAGATTCGAAACTGACCTACAAACAATCCGGCGTCGACTATGACAAGATTGACCCGCTCAAAGTGATGGCCCAGAAAGCGGCGCGAGGGACGGCGCAGAACCTGCTCGCGGCGGGCTTTCAAGAGGTCGAGGCCAGCCGTGGCGAGTCGGCGTACGTCATTGACCTGGGCGAGTTCTACCTGGCCACCATCACCGAATGCCTGGGCACAAAGTCGCTGGTGGCCGACGAGATGCGCGCCTTCACGGGCAAGACGTATTACGATGCCATCGCTCAAGATACCATCGCTATGGCAGTCAACGATCTGATCACCGTTGGCGCCAGGCCGCTCACGCTTCACGCCTATTGGGCCACCGGCGGCTCGGAGTGGTTCACCGACATGCAGCGCATTGAAGAGCTACTGAGTGGCTGGCAGCAAGCGTGCGATCTGGCCGGGGTCTCTTGGGGCGGCGGAGAGACGCCGAGCCTCTCCGGCGTGGTGGAATCCGGCGCTATCGACCTGGCGGCCTCCTGCACCGGAATCATCAAGCCCAAGGAGCGACTGACGTTAGGCCAGGACCTACAACCCGGCGATGCCATCGTGCTGCTGGAAAGCAGCGGTATCCACGCCAACGGGCTGACGCTGGCGCGCAAGCTGGCGGAGCAGATGGAGGACGGGTACGCGACCCGGATCGCCGACGGCCGGATGTACGGCGAGGCGCTGCTCGACCCCACCGCCATCTACTCGCCCGTCACCGAGGCGCTGTTCGAGGCAGGCGTCACCGTGCGCTATCTTTCAAATATCACCGGCCACGGCTGGCGCAAACTGATGCGGCATCCCGGCGCGTTCACCTACCGCGTCACCGCGATTCCGCCCGTCCCGCCGGTGCTGCAATTTATGGCCGAACAGGCCAAACTGGATGCACGCGACGCTTATGGCAGCCTGAACATGGGCGCCGGATTTGCGGTGTTCGTACCAAAAGAAGATGCAGCCAAGGCTATCAAGATATCAGAACGGCTTGGGATCAAGGCATATCAAGCGGGCACGGTAGAAGAAGGCACCAAAAAGATCATCATCGAACCGCTGGATATCACGTTTGAGGGAGAGAGCCTGGATTTGCGAGCGTAAAATTAGGACACGGAAAAACGCGGATTAACACGGACAAAATTTGGAAGGAGGGTGTTATGTTCGTGGGTAAGCATGCTGACTTGACTGAAAAGATTATTGGAGCATTCTACAAAGTTTATCGGACACCCGGTTATGGTTTCTTGGAAAATGTGCACGAAAACGCTCTATCGCTAGAACTATGAAAGCTGGGTCTGCAAGTTGAGCAACAGAAACGCATCACCGTGTACTACAGTGATCAAGTAGTTGGCGAATACCAAGCCGATGTTATCGTAAACAACACCATCATTGTCGAGTTGAAAGCCGCCTGCCAACTCTTGAAAGAACATGAATCACAACTGCTCAACTACCTGAAAGCTACCAAAATGGAAGTCGGCCTTTTGTTGAACTTTGGCCCAGAAGCCAAGTTCAAGCGCAAGGTTTACGACAACGACCGCAAAGGCTCCCTAGCCTGGGTCGGCAAGCGACCGAAAACAGAATAAGAATCCGTGTCCATCCGTGTTATTCCGTGTCCAAAAAATAAGGAGGAAAATCTATGCCACGGCGCAACGACATCCACAAGGTTATGATCATCGGCTCCGGCCCTATCGTCATCGGGCAGGCGTGCGAGTTCGACTATTCCGGCACCCAGGCCTGCAAGGCACTCAGAGGCTTGGGTTACCAGATCGTGCTCGTAAACTCCAACCCAGCCACCATCATGACCGACCCAGCGATGGCCGACGTCACCTACATCGAGCCGCTCAACATCGAGACCATAACGCGCATCATCGAGAAGGAGCGGCCCGACGCCCTGCTGCCAAACCTGGGCGGGCAGACGGGATTGAACCTATCTTCAGAGCTAGCGCGCATCGGCGTCCTGGAAAAGTACGGCGTGCGCGTCATCGGAGTCGACGTCGACGCCATCGAGCGTGGCGAGGATCGGACCGTCTTCAAACAGACGATGGAGAGCTTGGGCATCGAGATGCCACGGAGCGAGGCCGCCTACACCGTTGAGGAGGCGGAGGAGATCGCCGAGAAACTAGGCTACCCGGTGGTGATCCGCCCGGCCTACACGCTGGGTGGCACGGGCGGTGGCCTGGTCTATAACGTGGAAGAGCTGCGCGTCGTGGCCAGCCGCGGTATTTCCGCGAGCATGGTAGGCCAAATACTGGTCGAGGAATCGGTGGAGGGCTGGGAGGAGCTGGAACTGGAGGTCGTGCGCGATGCCAAAAACCAGATGATCACCGTCTGCTTCATCGAGAATGTGGACGCCATGGGGGTCCACACCGGCGACTCGTACTGCACCGCCCCCATGCTCACCATCAGCGAGGAACTGCAACAAAGGCTCCGGCAGTACTCATACGACATCGTGGAGGCCATCGAGGTCATCGGCGGGACCAACATCCAGTTCGCGCACGATCCCGAGACCGGCCGCGTGGTCGTCATCGAAATCAACCCGCGCACGTCGCGCTCCTCGGCGCTGGCCTCCAAGGCGACCGGGTTCCCCATCGCACTGGTGTCATCCAAGCTGGCCGGCGGTCTGACGCTGGACGAGATCCCCTACTGGCGGGATGGCACGCTGGAAAAATACACCCCCTCGGGTGATTACGTAGTGGTCAAGTTCGCCCGCTGGGCATTCGAAAAGTTCAAGGGCGCACACGACCAGCTTGGCACGCAGATGCGCGCAGTGGGCGAAGTAATGAGTATCGGCAAGACCTACAAGGAAGCGTTCCACAAGTCCATCCGCTCACTGGAGATTGGTCGCCATGGACTGGGATTCGCCCGGGATTTCAACCAACGGTCGTTAGAGGAACTGCTGGCGCTGCTCGGCAAGCCGTCGAGCGAGCGGCAGTTCATCATGTACGAAGCGCTGCGCAAAGGCGCTGACATAGGTGACCTCTACCGGCGGACGCACATCAAGCCGTGGTTCATCCAGCAGATGAAAGAGCTAGTCGAATTGGAGGAGGAACTGCTCAAACACAAGGGCAACCAACTGCCCGACGACCTGCTGGTCCGGGCCAAAAAAGACGGCTTTGCTGATCGCTACCTGGCGAAAATCCTGGGGATCCCAGAGGCAGAGATCCGCGCACGCCGGATAGAGCTAGGCGTGGTGGAAGGCTGGGACGCAGTGCCCGTCAGCGGCGTGGAAGACGCGGTGTACTATTACTCGACGTACAACGCACCGGACGCGACACAGGCCAGCGACCGGCGCAAAGTCATGATCCTAGGCGGCGGACCCAACCGGATTGGACAGGGCATCGAGTTCGACTACTGCTGCGTCCACGCAGCGTTCGCTCTGCGCGACCTGGGCTACGAGTCGATCATGGTCAACTGCAACCCCGAGACCGTGTCCACCGACTATGACACATCGGACAAGCTGTACTTTGAGCCGCTCACAATGGAAGACGTGCTGTCCATTTACGAGAAGGAAAAACCCGAGGGCGTGATCGTCCAGTTCGGCGGACAAACACCGCTCAATATCGCGGGTGAGCTGGCAGCAGCGGGCGTAAACATCTTGGGCACTACGACGGAAACCATCGACCTGGCAGAGGATCGTGATCAGTTCCGCAAGATGATGGAAAAGTTGGACATCCCCATGCCCGAGGCGGGTATGGCGAGCACGATGGAACAAGCGCTGGAAATCGCCGAGCGCATCGGATACCCGCTTATCGTCCGTCCGTCATTTGTATTGGGCGGGCGCGGCATGGAGATCGTCTACGATGAGGAGATGCTGCGGGAATACGTAACCGCGGCGATCAAGGAGGTCACGCCCGACCGGCCCATCCTGATCGACCGGTTCCTCGTGAACGCACTGGAAGCAGAGGCCGATGCGCTTTCGGATGGCGAGGATACCTTCGTGCCGACAGTGATGGAGCACATCGAGCAGGCCGGCATTCACTCTGGCGATTCGGCGTGCGTGATTCCACCGGTGTCCATTCCGCCCAAGCACCTGGAGACCATCTACACCTACACCCACACAATTGCCCGCGAGCTGGGCGTCGTGGGCCTGATGAACATGCAGTACGCCATTGCAGATGATACAGTGTACGTGCTCGAGGCCAATCCGCGCGCCTCGCGCACGGTACCCCTCGTCTCAAAAGTCTGCAATATCTCTATGGCGCGCATTGCCACACAGCTCATGCTGGGTCAGAAGCTGGCTGACCTTGACCTCAGTGAGAAGCACGTGCCCCACTTTGGGGTCAAAGAGGCGGTCCTGCCGTTCCAAATGTTCCCCGAGGTAGATCCAGTGCTGGGGCCGGAGATGCGCTCCACCGGCGAGGTGCTCGGTCTGGATAGAACCTTCGGTCTAGCCTACTTCAAGGCCCAGGAAGCCGCACAGCTCATATTGCCGCTGGAAGGAACCGTGTTGATCAGCGTGAGCGACCGGGAAAAAGATCTGGCACTGCAAGTGGCCCGAGAGTTCAGCAAGTTGGGGTTCAAGATCAAGGCCACCGAAGGAACAAAAAGGTTCCTGGCTGACCACGGCATCGAGAGCGAGTTCATCAAGAAGCAACACGAGGGCCGGCCCAACATCGTGGACGGCATTATGAACAAGGAGATCCACCTGGTGATCAACACGCCGGTCGGCAAGCTCAGCCAGTTCGACGACTCGTATATTCGCAAGGCGGCGATCAAGTACAAAGTCCCATACATCACGACTATGCCAGCGGCGCTGGCCGCCGCCAAGGGCATCGCCGAGCGCAGAGAGAAGCACACGCAAGTACACTCTTTGCAGGGATACCACGAGGCGATCAAATAAAAAACCCTGTTTGTCCGTGTTATTCCGTGTCCCTAAAAACCAAGTGGAGGATTATTTTGCCCAAACGCACAGACATCGAAAAGATTCTCATCATCGGCTCAGGGCCGATCATCATCGGCCAGGCAGCCGAGTTCGACTACTCCGGCACGCAGGCGCTCAAGGCGCTCAAGCGGGCCGGGTACAAGCTCGTCGTCGTCAACTCCAACTCGGCAACAATCATGACCGACCCGGAGCTTTCCGACGCAGTCTATGTCGAGCCGCTGACGGTCGAGTTCCTGGAGGCCATCATCGCCAAGGAGCGCCCAGACGCGCTGCTGCCCACCCTGGGCGGCCAGACCGGCCTCAACTTGGCAGTCGAGCTGGCCCAGGCGGGCATCACGGACAAATACGGCGTCGAGATCATCGGCGCGCCCTTCGAGGCCATCCAAAAGGCCGAGGACCGGCAGATGTTCAAGGAGACCATGCTCAGCATCGGCCTGGAGGTGCCGCGCAGCCAGCAGATCGCCAGCCTGACCGAGGCGCTACAAGTGGCCGAGGAGCTGGGCTATCCGCTCATCGCCCGACCCAGCTTTACGCTGGGCGGCACCGGCGGCGGCATCGCCTACAACGTCGAGGAGTTGAGCCACATCGTGGCACAGGGTCTGATCGAAAGCCCGTCCCACACCGTGCTGCTGGAGGAATCCGTCATCGGCTGGAAGGAGTTCGAGCTGGAGGTGATGCGTGACCACGCCGATAACGGCGTCATCATCTGCTCCATCGAGAACCTGGACCCGATGGGCGTGCACACCGGCGACTCGATCACCGTCGCCCCGGCACAGACGCTGACCGACGTCGAGTACCAAAAGATGCGCGACGCCGCCATCGCCGTTCTGCGCGCCATCGGCGTCGACACCGGCGGGTCGAACATCCAGTTTGCCGTGCAGCCCGAGACAGGGCGCATGGTCGTCATCGAGATGAACCCGCGCGTCAGCCGTTCGTCGGCGCTGGCCTCCAAGGCCACCGGCTACCCCATCGCCAAGGTGGCGGCGCTGCTGGCCGTGGGCTACCGGCTGGACGAGATCCCAAACGATATCACCCTGCGCACGACCGCGGCCTTTGAGCCGACGCTGGATTACGTCGTGGTCAAGATCCCGCGCTTTCAGCTGGAAAAGTTCCCCGGCGCCGACCCCCTGCTGCACACGCAGATGAAGTCGGTGGGCGAGGTCATGGCCATCGGGCGCACCTTCAAGGAGGCGTTGGGCAAGGCGCTGCGCTCGCTGGAGCTGGACGCCACACCAAAGCTGGACTTTGACCACATCCGTCAGTACCTGGCAAACCCCACGCCGGAGCGGCTGGCCTACATCTTTGCCGCGCTACGGCGCGGATACTCGTTTGAAGAGATCAACGAGATCACGCACATCGACCGCTGGTTCCTGAGCGAGCTTGATCGCTTCATCAAGTTCGAGGATCGGCTGCGCCACACCACCTGGGAGGAATTAGGCCAGGACATGCTGCTTCAGGCAAAGGAGCTGGGCATGTCCGACCGCGAACTGAGCGAGTGGTTCGACCTGTCCGAAAAAGAGGTCCGAGAACGCAGGGAAGCGCTGGACGTGAAGCCTGTTTTCAAGATGGTTGATACCTGCGCAGCCGAGTTCGAGGCTGCCACGCCTTACTTTTACTCCACCTACGGCGGTGAGGAGAACGAGGCACTCGCCTCGGATCGGCCCAAGGTCATGATCCTCGGCTCCGGCCCCAATCGCATCGGCCAGGGCGTCGAGTTCGACTATGCCAACGTCCACGCCGCCTGGGCGCTCCAGGAGGAGGGGTATGAGGTCATCATGGTCAACTCCAACCCCGAGACCGTGTCGACGGACTATGACACCTCCGACCGGCTCTACTTTGAGCCGCTGACCGACGAGGACATGCTGACCATCATTAAGAACGAAGACCCGATTGGGGTAGTAGTGGGCTTTGGCGGACAGACCCCACTCAAGCTGGCCCGCACGCTGGTCAGAGAAGATGTACCCTTGTTAGGCACGAGCTTTGATATGATCGAGATGGCCGAGAACCGCGAAGAGTTCGGCGCGCTGCTGGATCGCCTGAACCTCAAGAGCCCGCCCTACGGCACGGCGACGACGGTCGAGGGCGCGCTGGAGGTAGCCGAGAGGCTGGGCTATCCGGTGCTCGTGCGTCCCAGCTACGTTCTGGGCGGCCGGGCGATGGAGATCGTTGACTCGGCCGACGAGCTGCGCCACTATGTGGACGAGGCGGCCCGCGTCTCGCCCGGCTATCCCGTCCTCATCGACCGCTTCCTGGAGGACGCACTGGAGATGGACGTAGACATCCTAACCGACGGGGAGAACGTGTGGGTCGCCGGGCTGATGGAGCAGATCGAGGAGGCGGGCGTCCACTCGGGCGACTCGGCCTGTGTGCTGCCGCCGGTGAGCCTGTGGGACGATATCATCGACCGCATCGAGCACGCCGCCTACGGCATCGTCACCGAGATGGGCGCCGTGGGCCTGGTCAACATCCAAATGGCGGTCAAGGGGAACGATCTGTACATCATCGAGGCCAACCCGCGTGCCTCGCGCACGGTGCCCTACATCAGCAAAGCCATCGGCATCCCGGTGGCCAAGCTGGCAGCCAAGACGCTGATCGGCAAAAAGCTGGACGAGCTTTTGGCCCCCTACTGGCCCTTCCCCACCCGCCCCGGCTCGCCACACGCAGACGGCGACCTGAAGCAAATCCTGGCCGAGACCCATATGGTGCCGACCCCCTGGCCGGGCCACACGTCGGTCAAGGAGGTCGTGCTACCCTTCCGCCGCTTCCCCGGCACCGACGCGCGCCTGGGGCCAGAGATGCGTTCCACCGGCGAGGTGATGAGCTTTGGTGCTAGCTTTCCCGAATCGTTCGCTAAAGCACAGATCGCTGCAGGGAATCCGCTGCCAATCCAAGGAACGGTGCTGGTGACCCTGGCCGACCCAGACAAGCGCCAAGGCGTGCCGCTGGTCGCCCAACTGAGCGATCAGGGGTTCGAGATCACGGCCACGCGCGGCACAGCGCGGGTATTGCAGGCGATGGGCATCCCGGTGCAGGAAGTGGCCAAGGTCGGAGAGGGCCGCCCGGACTGCGTGGACCTGATCGCCCAGGGCCACATCGACTTGGTGGTCAACACCCCCTCGTCGACCCAGGCCGAGCAGGTGGTGTCTAACCAGCCGCTTCCCGTTCGCGCGCAGGAGCGCGGCCTGCCGCTGCCGCTCCAGGGAAAGCGCACGGTGGGCTACCAAATTCGCACGGCGGCGCTGGACCATCACGTACCCTACGTCACCAGTTTGGTCGCCCTGCGGGCCGCCGTCGCGGCGATCAAGTCGCTGCGCGCGGGCAAGTTGCCGGTGCGGGCATTGCAGGAAATTGTGCGAGCGAGTGAACGAATCGGCGAATGGGCGAATGGATGAATCGAGAAACGAGAGGCAAGATGCACGATGCAAGGCACAAGATCGAGGTGAGCCTGAAACCCATCACCGCCGATAACTGGAAAGGGTGCATCGACCTCAAGGTCAAGGATGAGCAAGCCGACTTTGTGCCCAGTAACCTTTACTCCATCGCGGAGGCGCAATTTTATCCGCAAGCAGCGCCCTTGGCCATCTACAGCGAGCAGGGCCAGATGGTGGGTTTTGTGCTATACGGCGTTGACGTAGAGAACGGGAAGTGGAAGATATTTCGCCTGATGATCGACCACGCACACCAGGGGAAAGGCTATGGGCGCGCGGCGATGAAACAGGTCATCGAGCGGTTGAGGTCACGACCTGACTGTAACGAGATTTTGATCGCCTACCAAACCGACAACGACGCTGCCCGACAGCTCTATGCAAGCCTGGGATTTATCGAGGAGATCGTGAGTGATGGCAAGGTGACTGCTCGGCTTGATCTGAATAAAGAGAGGTTACGATGAACGTGCTTGGAATCTCGGCCACACCGCGAAAAAACGGCAACAGCGACATCCTCCTGCAGCACACGCTGCACCCGTTCGAGGAGGCGGGTTGGGAGGTGACGCTGCTGCGCCTAAGCGAACTGACGGTGAAACCGTGCCAGGCCTGCGAGCTTTGCACCCTTCATGGAAGTTGCGTCATCGACGACGACATGCACTTGTTCTACGACGCCTTCCGCCGGTGCGACGCGCTCATCGTGGCGACGCCGGTCTATTACCGCAACGTCTGTGCGCACCTGATGGCCGTGATGGAGCGACATTATGCCGTACGCGAGGAGCGCCCACTGGCGGGCAAGCCCGGCGGCGCCATCGCCGTAGGGCGTG
>Ga0316577_10000813_pt1 | contig 13558 bp, 13 predicted proteins | sample S5NA_FD_203073 | JGI IMG/M metagenome (GOLD analysis project Ga0316577, IMG submission 203073) | Rhizosphere microbial communities from salt marsh grasses in Alabama, United States - S5-7_050615r2r1 | ecosystem: Host-associated > Plants > Roots > Rhizosphere | place: USA: Alabama | collected... | reverse complement strand
TCGAGATTCTCAAAAAGGTCACGGGGGTTGAGCAGGTGGTCATAGCGGTGCCCGGCGAGAGTGTTCAAGGCTTTGACAGTCATCTGGCTGCTGAAACAGTCAATGTCACCGACCAATATCCAGCCGCCCGACCGCTAATGGTTCTTTACAAAACCCTCGGTGAACCGGCCAGCGAAGGTCGCAGTTTTGAAGAGATGGGATACTGTTTCATCCGCGCCGAGGCAGTCGCCACCATCGGCAGCGCCTTCCTGGAAGGGCGTATCCCTGTGGATAAGGTTGTGACGCTGGTGGACAAAAAGGGCAATCGCCATCTGCTGGAGGCCCGGGTGGGAACACCTATTGCAGATATCTTTGCTGCCTACAAGATCGTCCTCAACGACCAGGACCGCATTATTTTCGGTGGTCCCATGACCGGTTCGGCCATCTATTCGGATCTGTGGCCGGTGCGTCCCGACACCGACGCCATCATGGTTCAGGATCGCCAGGACATCATCCTTTCATCCGACTATCCGTGCATCAACTGCGGGGAATGTATCCGGATTTGCCCGGCCAACATACCGATCAATATGCTGGTGCGCTTTCTCGAAGCCCGGCAGTACGAAGACGCCGCAGCCCGATACGATCTTTTCTCCTGTGTGGAGTGCGGCCTCTGCAGTTTTGTATGCGTTTCCAGGATACCGATCTTCCAATACATCAGACTGGCTAAACACGAGCTCGGCCTCATCAGTGCAGCGGAGGAAACAGATGAGTAACGAAAAGAAATTCATCGTTTCGCACGCGCCGTTTTGGCATAACGGCAGCGGCATCCCCCAACGGTACTATCAGATCATGCTGGCGGCCATTCCAGCGGTCATCGCCGCCCTGGCATATTTCGGAATACCAGCATTGGGGGTTATTTCACTGGGCGTCGCCTCAGCGGTGATATGGGAACTGGCCTTGGACCGCATCTCCAAAAGACCCACCACCGTGGGTGACGGCCACGCAGCCATGACCGGTCTGCTCATGGCCCTGGTTCTGCCGGCCACCACTCCCTGGTGGATCGTCATCGTCGCCACTTTTTTCGCCATCATCATCAGTAAACAGATCTTTGGCGGTATCGGAAGCAATCCATTTAACCCGGTCGCCCTGTCTTACGCCATCCTGATGCTGGCCTGGAAGGACTACTTCAACATCGACAATATGCTGGTCAACTACGATTTCAGTTTCGCCGCCGCCTATCCCTTGGCTGCCGCGAAACACTTCGGTCCTGCTGCGGTTCAATCCCACACCCTGCTGGGGCTGTTCATCGGTCAGCAGAGCGGCGCTCTGGGAGCCACCTGTGGACTGGCCCTGACCATCGGCGGCATCTATCTCATTTTGCGTGGAATTATCCGTTGGGAGATTAGTATATCGTTTATTGCCGGAATTTTGGTTACAGCGCTGATTTTTCAAGTTTCAGACCCGGCCCGTTTCGCAGGTCCTGGATTTCATCTCCTGACAGGGTTGACCCTAATCGGGGCCTTCTTTTTAGCCACCGAAGACTCGTCATCACCGGTCAATTTCCTTCCCATGCTGATCTACGGCGCGCTGGCCGGGACGATGACCGTCGTGATCCGCAACATCGGGGCATATCCCGACGGTGTCATTTTTGCCCTGCTATTGGCGAATCTGGTGAATCCCCTGCTTGATAAAATCAGACCCAAAGCGCTTGGAAAGGTGGTCTCAAATGGCTGAAATGATCAAAATGGTGGTTGTCCTCACGGTCCTGAGTCTGCTTTCGGGGGGTGTGTTGGCCAGTTTGAGAGACAGCACCAGAGAAAAAATCGAAATTCAGGAGTTGGAGATGGTCAAGGCGCCTGCGGTGCGCCAGGTTCTAGAGGGCGCCAGCAACGATCCGGTGGAAGATCGTGTCAAAATCGACGACCAGGGCACGGAAAAAACCATTTTCGTGGGGGCTTTCGACGGCCAGGCCAACACGGTGGCATTTGAAACCGAGGGCAATGGATTTGCCGATAAATTGGGCTTGATCGTTGCCTTTAACACCACCGACGACAAACTGGTGGGTATCGGTGTCACCACCCTCAGAGATACGCCCGGTCTCGGGGGCAATGCCAAGGCCGACCCCAAATTCGCCGCCCAGTTCCGCGGACTTCCCATTGACAAGCCGATAAAGGTCACCCAGGACGGCGGCGGCATCAACGCCCTCAGCGGCGCCACCATCACCTCCCGGGGGGTTTGCGCGGCCACCAATAAGGCCATCGAAGAGTACAAGAGGCTTAAACCCCAGCTGACGGAACTGCTGAAAAAGGTTGGAAAATAGGGGGAGAGGCAAATGGCAAAGTCAATTTCGCAAGAGTTTATCAAGGGATTGTGGAAGGAGATTCCCCCCTTCCGGCTGGTGCTGGGGTTGTGCCCCACGTTGGGAGTCACCACCAGCATGAAAAACGGTATTGGGATGGGTTTGGCCACGGCCTTTGTTCTGATTTGCTCCAACGTGTTGGTTTCCGCCCTGCGCAAGGTGATCCCCGCCAAGGTCCGCATCGCCTGTTTTATTATTGTCATCGCCACCTTCGTCACCGTGGTGGAGCTGATGATGCAAGCTTACGCCTACAGCCTCTTTCTGGATCTAGGCGTTTTCATTCCCCTGATCGTGGTCAACTGCATTTTATTGGGACGTGCCGAAGCATTTGCTTCCAAAAACGGGCTGGTGGCCTCCATCGCCGATGGCACCGGGATCGGTATTGGATTTACCCTATCATTGGCAACTCTGGGAGGCATCCGCGAAATTCTCGGCAAAGGCACGCTGACCATTTGGGGAGAACCCCTCTTCAGCGGCCCTGTCTTTAACATCACCAACATCTTTCCCCACTTTCAGCCTTTTCAATTCATGGTCCAGGCACCTGGCGCATTCGTTGCCCTTGGATTGATGCTCTGCTTTATGAACATGGCGGAGAGTAAATAGGAGTGACCCATGGGATATATTGCACTGATCGTCAGCTGTATCTTCGTCAACAATATTCTTTTAGCCCAGTTCCTGGGCAATTGTCCGTTTCTGGGAACCTCCAAACGCATGGAGACGGCCGTGGGCATGGGTATGGCAGTCATCTTTGTACTGGTGATGGCTGGCGGCGCCACCTGGCTGATCTATACCTATGTCCTGGTGAAATTTGACCTGACTTACCTGCGCACCATCGCCTTTATTCTCGTGATCGCCTCCCTGGTCCAATTCGTGGAGATGTTCCTGAAAAAGAGCATCCCGGCCCTCTATGCAGGACTGGGTATCTTTTTGCCCTTGATCACCACCAACTGCGCGGTGATGGGCGTTTGTGTGCTCAATATCGACAAGGAGTTCAATTTTCTCCAGTCCCTGGTAGCCTCCTTTGGATATGCGGCCGGATTTGGCCTGGCACTGGTTCTGTTCGCCGGCATCCGCGAACGCATCCTGCTTGCGCGGGTTCCCAAACCCCTCCAGGACACCTCCATCGCGCTGGTCACTGCCGGCATAATGTCGTTAACATTTTATGCTTTCAAAGGAATGATCTAAATCGGCAATGGTGGCGATGCACTAAGCCGCGTCGAATGCCCGAAAGGGCACCATGCCGAATATCAATTCAAGGAGGTTCTCTGTGACAACGGCGATCATCATCATGCTGGCCCTGGGTGCAACCTGCGGGCTGATCCTCAGTATCGCATCCAAGGTTTTTTACGTATATGAAGATCCTCGCATCTCCGATGTGGAGTACTTCTTAGCAGGAGCCAATTGTGGTGGCTGTGGATTCGCCGGATGTTCGGCCGCCGCCGTAGCCGTTGTGGAAGGCAAAGCCCCGCCCACGGTCTGTATTGTGGCAGGCCCTGAATCGGCTATGAATGTTGCTAACATCATGGGCGTCGATCCAGGCAGCGCCGAACCCCAAAAATCCCTGAATGAATGCTTGGGGGGCGATCGGGCCGAGAATAAATTTCACTATGTGGGCGTTGGCAGCTGTAAAGCCCTCAATGCCCTCTATGGCGGTAAACGCGTCTGTAAGGTGGGATGCATCGGCTATGGAGACTGTATCAAGGCGTGTAAGTTTAACGCCATTGCCATGGGACCTGATGGCTTTCCAGTGGTGAACGAGGTCAAGTGTGTGGGATGCGGTGCCTGCGAAGTCGCCTGCCCCAAAAATATCATTACTGTGCGAACCATGTCCCAGCGCTTGTTGCATTTTAACGAAGAGGATGACGCCCTTGCCCCCTGCCGCCAGACCTGTCCCGCGGAAATCAACATTCCCCAGTATATTGCCCAAATTCGTGAAGGCGACTACGAAGGTGCCGTTCACACCATTCGCGAGCGGAATCCGCTTTTGCTGAGCTGCGGGCGCGTCTGCCCGCATCCTTGCGAAGACTACTGCCGGCGCGGCATCGAAGACGAACCGGTCTCCATCAACCAGCTCAAACGATTTGTGGCCGACTTGGAGATGAATTCCGGCAAGCGCTATCCCATCACCTGTGCGCCAGATACAGGGAGAAAAGTGGCGGTAGTCGGCGGAGGCCCCGCAGGGTTGAGTGCCGCCTATTTCCTGCGACGACTGGGACATGACGTGACCATTTTCGAAGCCATGCCCAAACTGGGCGGTATTACCCGATACGGCATACCTGAATACCGTTTGCCCGATAGGGTGCTCGATTGGGAAATCCAAGGTATTCTCGATCTGGGAATCCAAGCGCATTCCGAGAAAATGCTGGGACGCGATTTTACGGTTCAATCCCTCCATGAAAAAGAGGGTTATGAAGCGATATTCTTGGGTATCGGGGCCTGGAAAGACTATGCCCTGCGAATCGAGGGCGAAGATCTCAAAGGCTGTTGGAAGGGCATTGAGTTTCTTTCCGCAGTGGCCGGATCGCCGGACAAAAAGATTCCCATCGGCAAACGCATTGCCGTTGTAGGCGGTGGCAACTCGGCCATCGATTGTGTACGCACTCTGCTGCGCTTGGGGGCCGAAGAGGTGATTCTTGTTTACCGGCGAACACGCAACGAAATGCCCGCCAATGAAGTGGAAATCGTCGCCGCCGAACACGAAGGGGTCGAGTTTCATTTTCTGGCAGCCCCCAAAAGAGTGGTGGGTGATGATCAGGGAAGGGTTGCGGGTCTTGAATTTCTCCAGATGGAGCTGGGAGAACCGGATGCCAGCGGTCGCCGCCGGCCCGTTCCCATCGAAGGCTCAGAGACGATTCTCGAGATCGATATGCTGATTTCCGCCATCAGCCAGCAACCCGACCTCAGTTTTCTGGAAAAGGAAGCCGAGAAAGAGAACCTTAAGATTACCCGCTGGAGCACATTTGACAACGATCCGGAACTCTTACAAACCAGTTTGCCCTACGTTTTCACCGCTGGCGATTCTGCCACGGGTCCTTCCCTGGTGGTGGATGCCATCGGAGGCGGACGGAGGGCGGCCCGTTCCATTCATCAATTCTTAAATGGGGAAACGGTTCACAGCTCGCCCAAATCGCTCCGCAAGCGACATATTTCCGAGTCGTTGTTCAAAACCGTATCGGGAGTTCAAAAGAAAAAGCGTACCCCCATGCCCGAACTGGCTGTCAACGAACGCATCACCAGCATGGTGGAGGTGGATCAGGTGATCAGTGAAACGGATGCTTTGTATGAATCCCGGCGCTGTTTGGCCTGCTGCCGTATCTGCTACAATAAAGACGCTGCTTAGCTCTCAATCACGTCCTTAGCACCGAAACAAGGTTGCGCATGTCCGCCGGTGGCGATGCGACCATTATGAGACGCTTGCCATTTCGCGGATGGTCAAAGACCAACCGCCAGGCATGCAGCATCTGCCGTGCGGCCGATGCAATTTCCTGCGCCAGGTTCGGATCCAGGAGCCGAAACCGTTTCACGGTACCACGAATAGTGTAGACGGGGTCCCCTATCACAGGCATGCCCACGGCCGATAAATGAACCCGAATTTGATGGGTTCGGCCGGTTTTGATTTCCACCTCCAGGAGTGCGGCTTCACCGAACGACTCTTTTACCCGCCAACGGGTCACCGCCGATCTTGGTCGGTGCGTGATCACCGACATTTTTTTACGCTGCAAGGGGTGCCTTCCGATGGGGAGCGTGATCTCGCCCGACTGGCCGGTGGGTGTTCCGTGAACCAGGGCCAGATAGTGCTTTTCGATGGATCGTTGTTTAAACTGACTGGCCAGGGCGATATGGGCGTCGCTGTTCTTGGCCGCCACCATCACCCCCGATGTCTGTTTATCAAGACGGTGTACAATCCCCGGACGGATTTCGCCGCCAATGCCAGTGAGGTCCGGGCAGTGATGCAACAGGGCGTTTACCAGCGTGCCGGAGACATTGCCAGGCGCCGGATGGACCACGAGGCCAGCCTGTTTGTTGATGACGATGATATCGGCATCCTCATAAAGAACATCCAGGGGCAGCGCCTGGGGAACAATCTCCGATGGTTGCGGGATCGGCACATGACCGCAAACACGCTGACCCGCTTTTAAACGGTAAGAGGGCTTGCGCGGTTCGTCATCGGCAAGGATTGCTCCCTTGCGAATCAATGCGGCGGCTTGGGAACGCGAGCATGCGCCAAGCTGGGTGGTAAGAAAATGATCGAAGCGTTCACCAGCCATGCTGGAGGAAACGACGAGCAGTAGCGCCTGACCGCTGTTCATGGGTGTTATGATCGGAATATGCTATTCGGGAGTGAAAAAGGACTCGATTTCCGACGCGACGGTTTTTTCGTCGGCCTTTTTGGCGGTGGAAAGCTCCTTGATGAGAAGGTTCTGGGCAGTGTCGTACAACTTTCGCTCTCCAAAGGAGAGGTCTTTGCTCAGACGCAGCAACGACAGATCTCTGAAAACCTCGGCCACTTCGTAAAGGGAACCGGTCTTGATCTTCTCCATGTATTCACGATAACGCCGGTTCCAGGTTTGATTGTCGACCCCCAGATCCGGCTTGCTTTTCATCACGCTATAGATTTGTGGAATCTCATTTTCAGAGATCACATTCCGAAGTCCCACGGATTCGACATTCCAGGTTGGAATCATGATGACCATGGAGTTTTCGATGACTTTCATAATATAAAAGTCGTGCTGTTCCCCATTGACCACCCGGGTTTCGATGGCTTCAATTTTTCCCACCCCGTGAGCAGGGTATACCGCCAAATCGCCCACTTGAAATCGCCTGGTCTTTTGATTCTGCCGGGCGGGAATCCCATTCGCACCTTTGTCTGCCATCTTTGCACCGATTGTGGATCTTCTTGGGTAACCTTCTGTTTGAGTGTAAAATATACCATTTGCCCTTTGAACAATCAATAAAAAAAAAGGATTGACGCAAACCCGCGCCAATCCTTTATCGAATCAATGGATCAGTTGTAAATTACATCAGAAACGGCACCATCAGCAGCGCCACGACGTTGAGGATCTTGATCATGGGGTTCACTGCCGGACCTGCAGTATCTTTGTACGGGTCGCCAACAGTGTCGCCGGTAACCGCGGCCTTATGGGCATCACCACCCTTGCCGCCCAGGTGACCATCCTCAATATATTTTTTGGCATTATCCCAAGCCGCCCCACCGGTGGTCATGGAGATGGCCACGAACAGCCCGGTGACGATGCTACCGATGAGCAAGCCGCCCAGAGCCACTTTGCCCAGGATGAAACCCACCAAAATCGGTGCCACCACGGGCAACATGGCCGGGATCAACATCTCTTTCAGGGCGAACTTGGTGACGATATCGACACACGTTCCGTAATCAGGTTTGGCGGTGCCTTCCATGATTCCCGGAATCTCGCGGAACTGGCGACGCACCTCTTCCACCACGGCACCGCCGGCGTTGCCCACCGCTTTCATGGCAATGGAAGCAAACATGTAGGGCAGCAAGCCGCCGATGAAAAGGCCGATGATAACATTGACGTCACCCAGGTCGAATTTAATCGGAGCTACCTTGGCACCTTCGGCATGAAATTGGAATTCAAAGACATAACAAGCAAAAAGCACCAGAGCCGCCAATCCGGCGGAACCAATCGCGTAGCCTTTGGTAACGGCCTTGGTGGTGTTGCCAACCGCATCCAGCGGGTCGGTGACGGCACGAACACTCTCGTCCATTTCAGCCATCTCGGCGATACCACCGGCATTGTCGGTAATGGGTCCATAGGCGTCGATGGCAATGACCATGCCGGTCATGGAGAGCATGGCCATGGCGGCAATGGCGATTCCATAAAGACCGGCCATATGATGGGCCACAAAAATTCCCAGGCAGATGGCCAGAACAGGCGCGGCCGTGGCCTGCATGCTGACGGCCAAACCAGCAATGATGTTGGTGGCATGACCAGTGGTGGAAGCTTCAGCAACGGTCTTAACCGGGCTGTAGATGCCGGTATAATATTCGGTAACCACAACGATGATAACGGTCAGGGCAATTCCCACCAAGGCAGCATAGAAAACCTGCAAGGCAGTCAGTTCTCCCAGGCCAACAATCATCTTTTGGGTTACATAGTAGAAGGCGATGGAGGCCAGGATCGCCGAGCCGAACATGCCTTTGTAAAGGGCGCCCATGATGTACTGGCTTTTGCCCAGGCGTACGAAGAAGCTGCCGATGATGGAGGCCACGATGGAAACCGCGCCGAGCACCAGCGGAAATTCGGTGGCCACCAAAACCTTTGGGAAGAGTAGGTGTCCGATGAGCATGGCGGCCACGGCGGTGACAGCATAGGTTTCGAAAAGGTCGGCGGCCATACCGGCACAGTCGCCCACGTTGTCACCCACGTTGTCGGCAATAACGGCCGGGTTGCGGGGGTCGTCTTCGGGAATTCCCGCTTCCACCTTGCCCACCAAGTCGGCACCCACATCGGCGCCCTTGGTAAAAATACCACCACCGAGACGGGCGAAAATGGAGATCAGGCTGCCGCCGAAGCCCAAGGCCACCAGGGCAACCACATCATGCGTGACGGTGTAATAGCCTGACACGGCCGTCAACGCCAAACCGGCGACCATCATACCGGTCACCGAGCCGCCTTTAAATGCCAGGGCCAGGCCGGCGGCCAGGCCCTTTGAGGCTGCCTGGGCCACACGAACGTTGGCCAGCACCGAGACGCGCATGCCGATGTAACCAGCGGCGTATGAAGCCGTGGCGCCAATGAGAAATCCAATCGCGGTCTTGGCGCCGAGGGTCAGGAAAATAATGATGAAAATGATCGCGCCGGCGATGGCGACACTTTTAAGCTGGCGATTTAGGTATGCAACTGCGCCTTCTTTGACTGCGGCGGCAATTTCATTCATTCGCTCATTACCGGCAGGAGCGCCTTTCACAACGCCCGCGATAATAATAGCGTATAGAACGCCGAGAAGGCCGACCAGAGTGCATACAAGTGGTAGATTGTTCATTACAACTTCCATTCTTCCCTCCATCTGAGTGAGTGTTAAATCGAGGTTTAAATTTTCCTGTTAAACCTGTTCATACCCTCCCTTGTTCCTTTGCAAAGGATGGTAGCCACGGCCTCCCGCGCCCGGTCCATGATCTGGTTCAGCTCGCTCTGTTGGGATGCGTCAAACGGCTCTAAAACAAATGCTTCGACGCTGATACCCTTTGCGGGACGCCCGATGCCGATACGTAGGCGGGTAAACTCTCTGGTGCCAACGGCATCGATGATGGATCTAACTCCCTTGTGTCCTCCACACCCCCCTTTCTCTTGAATTTTTAATCTTCCAAACATCAGGTCAATGTCGTCATGGATGACCAGCATATCCCTGTGATGAATCCTGTATTCCTGAATCAAACGGACAACCGATGATCCGCTGCGATTCATGAAACCCTGAGGTTTAGCGATTACAACGGGTCCCTTGTCGATTCGGATTACGGCAACTTGTGTATCGGCATGCGCTTTCCATGTCGTGACACGCCACTGCCCAGCTAGTTGCTCAACCACTGCAAAACCGATGTTGTGGCGCGTGGAAGCATAATCAGCCCCGGGATTACCCAAGCCGACGACCAGCTTCAAGGGGGTTTCATGCATGGCATGCGATAAGGAGGCCGGCCGGGGAACAACCATCGCCCATCGATGGTCAAGCCTCTTCCGCTTCAGCTGTCGATTCAGCCTCCTCGGCCTCCTCTTCGGCTTCAGCTTCAGCCTCGGCTGCAGCTGCCTTGGGGCTGATGACCGTCAAGACAGTGAAATTGACATCCGCTGGAATTTCGACGTTGCCGGGCAGTTTGATTTCCTCAACATGGACAACGTCACCGATGTCGAGGCCGCTGATGTCGATGCTGATGGCATCGGGGATCTCGTTGGGAAAGCAGAGGACCTCCAATTCCCGCCGGATGAGTTGCAAATTCCCGCCTCTTTCCACGCCCGGGCTCTTTCCCGAGGCAGTCACGGGTACCGTGGTCCTGATTTTGCGGTCCATGGAGACTTCGTAAAAATCGATGTGAATCAAGGCCCAGCTAACGGGGTGCTTTTGGATCTCCTTGATCATGACGGTTTTGGGGCCCCGATCGCCCCCATCGATATTGAGATTGAGCAGCCGCCGCCCCATACCGCCCTGCTTCAACATTTTTTCAAATTGCCGGCTTGGAACAGACAACAGGGTTGAGGCTGTATTACGCCCATAGAGTACCGCTGGCACCAGCCCCTGACGCCGCAGGACCCTAGCCGGGCCGTTACCTGTGGCAGTTCTAACATGGCATTGTATTGGTACTGGTTTCAAAAGTTGATCCTCCTGAAATGAGATTTCTAAACGAATAGCGAGGTGACCGAATCTCCCCTAAAGCTGCGGATAATTGCCTCTCCAAACAGTTCTGAGATGGAGAGGGCTTTGATTTTTCCGCATGCAGCCGCCTCCTCGCTCAATGGGATGGTATCGGTGGTTACGAGACTGGAAAGCCCAGCGGTGCAGATCCTTTCAACCGCAGGACCAGACAGCACCGGATGGGCACAGCAGGCATGCACTTCCCGGGCGCCATTTTTAAGGAGAACCCCCACCGCTTCGGAAAGAGTGCCGGCTGTATCCACCATATCATCTAAGATGACGGCGGTCTTATCGGCAACATCACCGATGAGGGCCATGGCTTTGGCTTCATTGGGTGCCGATCGTCGTTTGTCGACAATGGCCAGCCCGGCGGATAGCCGTTTGGCAAACGCCCGCGCACGTTCTACACCCCCGGCATCGGGTGACACGATGACCAGATCGTTCTTAAAGTTTTTCCGAATGTAATCCAATAGAACCGGAGCGGCAAACAGATTGTCGACGGGGATATTAAAAAAGCCCTGAATCTGTCCAGCATGCAGATCCATGGTGATCAGGCGAGTAGCGCCTGCGGCGGTCAACAGATCGGCCACCAGTTTGGCGCTAATGGGTACCCGAGGCGCTACCTTTTTATCCTGCCGGGCATAACCGTAGTAAGGCATTACGGCGGTGATTCTCCGGGCCGAGGCGCGCTTTAAGGCATCAATCATCAAAAGCAGTTCCACCAGATTATCGTTCACCGGTCGACAGGTCGACTGAATCACGAAGACATCCTTGGTGCGGACGTTGTCCTGAATCTCGATCTGGACTTCGCCGTCACTGAAGGTATCGACCTTGGCACCACCGGTGGGAACATTGAGATAATTGCAGATTTTTCTAGCCAGAGCAGGATTTGAATTGCCGGTGAATATCCAGAAGTCGTTCATGGGAATGTCACTGCTCTCCTCGTGGATCTATGGGTGGTTCTCTTTACGACTGCCTGTCAGGTGGCTGGGGCGGGAGGATTCGAACCTCCGAATGCAGGAACCAAAATCCTGTGTCTTACCACTTGACGACGCCCCATGACAATACCCTGTTGCGTCACGGCCTGACCGCCGTCGCTAGTGCCCCGACCGTCAGGCCGACGCCTGGCTCAAACCAATAACTCCACCACCTGGACGCACCAGGACCGCTGGGCCTGCAAAAACAGTTCGGCCTTACGGGCAGCTTCTTTATCGTCGAACAGTCCGAAAATCGTCGCCCCGCTACCGGACATGGCGGCTCCCAGCGCGCCTTGTTGAATCAGCAATTTTTTTATATTTTCAAGATCCGGATAGATGGAAAATGTGGCACGCTCCAGATCATTACACAAGTGTCGATTGATCTTAAACTTTTCGTTTTTAAAGAGAAAATTTTTAAGTTGTTTTTGACATTTTGTCAATCCTAAATTCAGTTTTTTGTAGACCGCCGCAGTTGAGACCCCCCACCCGGGATATACCAACAAAACGTGATACTGCGGCAGATGGGGGTAGACTCTGAGTTGCTCGCCAATACCGGTCGCCACCACCGGCTGAGCTTGAATGAAAAATGGAACGTCGGCACCTAACCTAGTGGCCATCCTCTCCAGATGGCGGGTGTCAAACGGTTGGTCAAATATACCGTTTAGTGATTTAAGTATGGCCGCGGCATCGCTGCTGCCCCCCCCCAGGCCGCCGCCGACGGGTATCTTTTTATCGATGACGATCTCCAAACGGCCACTGCAGCTCCCGATCCCCGGTTCGAGTTCCTCGAAAAACCGGTTTGCCGCTTGCCAAGCCAGATTGCGATGATCTTCGGGAACCTCGGGATGGGGACAGCGAACGAGAATCTCTGGCGGACCGCATTCCAGGGTCAGTGTTACCATGTCAAAGAGCCCGATGGCGCAAATCAATGTGCAAATTTCATGATAACCATCGTCCCTTCGGCCGCTGACCGATAGAAACAGATTGATTTTTGCCGGTGTCTGGAGACGAAGGGGACCCCGGCAACCGTTGGGTGGTAAATATACCGCCATACCCAAAACCCTAGCGGGTTAACTGAGGCAGCCATGCCAGACGCCATGGCTGCCGATGAACCTGCCAGGCTGAATGGCAGCTTGAATAATCACGAAAATGATTCATGGCTGCGGTCTATTGCTTGTGTTTCACGTAAAGAATCCGTAAATCGTATAGCAGACTCTTGAGCATCTGCTCCTCGTCCTTGTTTAAATTACCGCGCGTCTTTTCTTCCAACATGGCCAGGATGTCGATGGTCTGCCTGGCCATGGGCAAGTTTTTTTCTACCCTGCCCGTCGAAGGATCCGCCATGAGCCCCAAATGCAATAGCGCTGAGGAGTTTAGAGAGAAAATAAACGTTGAAAAATCGATCTTGGGCAGCGGCGTCTCTGCCTTGCTGTCCTCGGCTGAAGCATCTTGAGATTTGGCATTCTTGGTGTCGCCGGCTTCATCACGCTTTGACATAACATCCTTTTTCTCATCAGACATGATTTTCTCCAGGTTAAAACTCCAGGGGAGTCACCGTCTTTACCAGACGAAGGGTCCGAAGTTTCTCCACCACCTCCGCGGGAATTGGCATATCGGTGGTTAAAAAAATAATGTTGCGGTCACCGTCTTCCTCCTGCCCCACCTGCATACGTCCGATGTTGATGTTGTATTCGCCCAAGGTGCTGCCGATCTCCCCGATACTACCCGGTTTGTCGATGTTGTGGATCAGGGCCATGTGTCCATGGGGGATCATTTCGAGACGGAATTTTCCGATCTTAACGATCCGCGGATCTTGCTTTCCGAATAGCGTACCAGAGACATTGCTGGTCATCTCGAC
>Ga0316577_10000812_pt1 | contig 13573 bp, 10 predicted proteins | sample S5NA_FD_203073 | JGI IMG/M metagenome (GOLD analysis project Ga0316577, IMG submission 203073) | Rhizosphere microbial communities from salt marsh grasses in Alabama, United States - S5-7_050615r2r1 | ecosystem: Host-associated > Plants > Roots > Rhizosphere | place: USA: Alabama | collected... | reverse complement strand
CCGCCGCGACGTGGGGGCAGGAGGCGATGGCCCAACGGTTCTCGGGGGCGGTGCGCGCCGAGCTGCGCGACCGCCTGGTGCGCCGCCTGCTGGCCCTCGGGCCGCAGTACGCCTCGGGCGAGCGCTCTGGTGAGCTCCAGAACAGTGCGGTCGGCGGCGTCGAGGCGCTGGACGCCTACCTCGCCCAGTATCTGCCCCAGGTGTTCCTCGCCGGGATCGTCCCCCTCCTGATCCTGCTCGCGGTGGCGAGCGCCGACATCCTCTCGGCGGTCGTGCTCCTTCTGACCTTTCCGTTCATCCCGCTCTTCATGTGGCTCATCGGCGCCCGGGCCCGCCGGAGCACCGAACAGCAGTGGGTGACGTTGTCGCGTCTTTCCGCCCGCTTCTTCGACGCGGTGCAGGGGCTGGCCACCCTCAAGGCCTTCGGTCGGGCACGCGACCAGGCCGACGCGATCGCCCGGGCGAGCGATCGGTACCGTCGGATGACGATGGGAGTCCTGCGTCTGGCCTTCCTCTCCGCCCTCGTCCTCGAGCTCCTCGCCACGCTGGGCACGGCGGTCGTGGCGGTGGAGGTGGGCCTGCGTCTGCTCTACGCGAAGCTGGCCTTCGGCCCGGCGCTCTTCGTGCTGATCCTGGCGCCGGAGTTCTACCGACCCCTGCGGTCGCTGGGTGCGGCCTTCCACGCGGGCATGGCGGGGCGCGAGGCGCTGGGGCGGATCGGCGAGGTTCTCGACGAAGACGGGGCAGTCGTGGCCCCGGCGGTCCTCGACGGAGCTCGGCCCCCGGTGCTGGCAAGGAATGGGGAGCCGGACACCCCGCCGCGCCTGGAGCTCGAGCGGGTGAGCTTCACCTACGGCGAGGAGCGCCCTCCCGCGCTGGACCGGGTGTCGTTCACCGTCGACGCCGGGACCACCGTTGCCCTCGTCGGGCCGACGGGAGCGGGCAAGTCGACCGTGGCTCACCTCCTTCTTCGCTTCGCGGAACCCCATTCCGGTGTCCTCCGAGCTGACGGTCGGCCGCTCGCGGAGATCGCCCCCGAGGAGTGGCGGCGCCGGGTGGCCTGGGTTCCGCAGCGTCCGCGTCTTTTCCACGGCTCGCTCCTCGAGAACCTCCACCTCGCGCGACCCGGGGCGACGAGAGCGGAGGTCGAGAAGGCGGCGGCGGCGGTCCGCCTCGACACCCTCGTCCGGGACCTCCCACAGGGATGGGAGACCCCTCTGGGTGAGGGAGGAGAACGGCTGTCCGGGGGCGAGGCGCAGCGGGTGGCCCTGGCTCGGGCGGCGTTGAAGGCTGTCCCTGTCCTCCTCCTCGACGAGCCAACCGCTCACCTCGACCCCGAGCACGAGGCGGCGATCGTGGAGGCAATGGGGAACCTGCGCCGCGAGCGCACCGTGCTGCTGATCGCCCACCGCATCACCACAGTCCTCGACGCCGACCGCATCGTCCTCCTCGACCACGGGCGGGTGGCCGAGCAGGGCACCCACGACGAGCTCCTCGAGGTGGGCCGGCTCTACCCGCGCCTGGTCGCGGCCTGGGGAGGAGCGGCGTGAGCACCGATGCCGGGCGTCTCCTCGGGCTGGTGGCTCCCGAGCGGCGGGGTGTGGGGCTCGCCGTCCTGCTTCAGGTGCTCACCGTCCTGGCCGGGGTCGGACTGATGGGCACCTCGGCCTGGCTCATCTCGAAGGCCGCCCTGCACCCCTCGATCGCCGCGCTCCAGGTGGCGATCGTGGGCGTCCGTTTCTTCGGAATCTCGCGCGGGGTCTTCCGCTACCTCGAGCGCCTCGTCTCACACGACGTGACTCTGCGGTTGCTCACGCGTCTACGGGTGCGCGTCTACCGCGCGCTCGAACCGCTCGCCCCGGCCCGCCTGGTGGGATTCCGGAGTGGAGACGTCCTCGGGCGCGTCCTGGAGGACGTAAGCACGCTCGAGAACCTCTACGTGCGTCTCCTCGGACCGAGCCTGTCCGCCCTGGTCATCGCGGCGGTCGTCGGTGCCGTGCTTCTCCCGCTCGGGGCGGTGCTTGCCGTGATGGCCCTCGCCGGCCTCGGCGTCGCCGGCCTGCTCGTTCCGGGCCTCGCCGCCCGCGTCGGACGGGACCCCGGACGACGGCTCGTCGAGACGCGCGCCGAGCTCGGGGCCGAGCTCATCGACGGCGTGCAGGGGGTGGGCGAGATCCTCGCCTTCGGTGGCGAGGAGAGCCACGCCGCTCGTGTCGCCGCCCGCGGGCGGACGCTGGTCGCCGAACAGGACCGCCTGGCCCGGGCCTCCGCCCTCGGGGGCTCGCTCGTCGGCCTGGCCGCCGATCTGTCGGTGGTCGGTGTCGTCACCCTCGCCATCCCCGCCGTTCGCGGGGGAGACCTCGACGGCGTGAGCCTCGCCGTGGTCGCCCTCGTGACGCTCGCCGCGTTCGAGGGGGTGGCCGCACTCCCCGCGGCGTGGCAGGGGCTCGGGGCGACCGGAGCCGCCGCTCGTCGACTCTTCGAGATCATCGACAGGTCCCCGGCGGTGGAGGAGCCCCGGTCGCCCGCCGAGGCCGGAGGACGGGCCGAGCGTGGCGGGACGAAGGCGCCGCTGCGGAACGCCCCACTCCTCGAGCTCCGCGGCCTGTGCTTCACCTACCCCGGAGCCCATCGGCCGGCCCTCGGCGGGATCGACATCCGGCTCGGCCGCGGGCAACGGCTCGCGGTGGTGGGCGCCAGCGGCTCCGGCAAGTCCACCCTCGCTCACCTGATCCTTCGCTTCTGGGACGTGCCCGATGGCTCGATCTGGCTGCGAGGTCGCGACGTGCGGTCGCTGCCGACCGACGCGGTGCGGGGTGACGTCGCGTTCTCGGCGCAGCGGACCCACCTCTTCACCGGGACCGTGAAGGACAACCTGCTCCTGGCGAACCCGAAGGCGAGCGGGGAGGAGATCGCACGCGTCGTGGACGCCGCCCAGCTCGGGGCCCTGGTGTCGCGTTTGCCCCGTGGTCTCGACACCTGGATCGGGGAGCAGGGCCTCCAGCTCTCCGGCGGGGAGCGCCAGCGCCTGGCCCTGGGCCGGGCGCTCTTGCGGCCGGCCTCGATCCTTCTCCTGGACGAGCCCACCGCCCACCTCGACGCGGTCACCGAGCGCAGCGTTCTTGAGGAGATCGTGCGGGCCGGGGACGGGCGGGCCACGCTCCTGATCACCCATCGCCTCGTGGGGCTCGAGTCCTTCGACGAGGTGCTGGTGCTGGAGCGGGGACGGGTCCGGGAGCGGGGAAGGGCGCGGGAGCTCGCCTCGCGAGGCGGCCCCTTCGCCCGGATGCTCGCCCTGCAGAGGGCGAGGGGGGCCCTGGGCGACGACGCCTTCAGAAGTTCAGGGTCGGTGCGCGGCTGATCCGCGAGGGTCTCCGCGAGGAGCTCGTTCGGAGTGGACGAGCTGGCGACGTTGCTGCGAGGTCCTGGATTCCGGCGGCCTGAAGCGCGCGACCCTCGAGAAGCGCCGACTCAGCCCAGCGTCTCGAGCAGGTCGACGACGTCGCGGATGTGCTGCGGGCAGCGGGTCCGGAACAGGCCTCGCCGATGCCCTTCCTCCCGCCCTTCGCGGGTGAAGACGTCGACCCCCAGGAGCTCTCGGCAGGTGAGGGCCCCGTGGCGTTCCCGGAAGGCAGCCACGAAGCGTCGCAGGCGTCCGAACAGCTCCCCCTCCTGGTCGACGTCTCCGAAGGTGGGTCGGGTCAGACCGTGCCTCATCCCCAGCACCAGGTACCCGGCCGCGACGGCTCCACACTCTCCGCCGACGGTGGAGCCGCCGGCCAGCGCCGCAGCCATCCGGCGAGCCAGCAGGGGGTCGAGGCCGTAATCGTCGGCGTAGGCCTCCAACACGGACTGGGCGCAGTGGAAGCCGCTCTCGAAGCTCATGACCGCAATCTCGGTGCGCTGCGCTGGTGACAGGAAGCTATCGCCTTCTGTCTTGTGGTCGTCGCCCGGCTCCGAGACTGGCCCCAGACGCCGCAGCGACGCCAGCGAGCCGATCCCGGCCAGAAACCCTCGGCGTCCAGCCTGAGCACTACTCATCTCGACCTCCGCCTCGGACGGCACGCGCGCCGAGCCTGGGCCGGCCAGCCCCCTTGGGCCGGCAGGCACGGCTCACCTCCGGCCAGGATTTCAGCATAGCAGCCAGCCGGACCATTGCTGGAACGATAGACGGCCAGGTGCCTCGTACCCCACGGAGAGCGAAGCCCCCATCGTCGATTGGCAGCCCCCCCCAGCGCCGTGGGGCGGAAAGCAACTGACCGGCGCGGCGCAAGCGAGGTACGCTTCCAGCCGGACGCCGGTGTTCGGCGGACAGCTCGTGTGAGCGCTGCCAGGAAGGGCCCGGTTCCGCCCGGGGGACACGAGGACTGAGAGGTTTCCGTATGGACGTCACATATCGCTCCATCGGCGTCATTCACAGCCCCTTTGCCGACCTGGAGGGAATGCCCATCCAACCGACAAGCAAGGCCAGTGCACCCGGCGTGGCCGAGGTGTTCCCGGAGTTCGCGGACGGCCTGAGGGATCTTGATGGCTTCTCCCACGTCATCCTGCTGTATCACCTGCATGAGGTTCGCCGGGCAGCCCTGATAGTGACGCCGTTTCTCGGGAAGCAGGCTCGGGGGGTCTTCGCCACACGGGCCCCGACCCGACCCAATCCCATCGGCCTCTCGATCGCCGAGTTGGTCCGGATCGAGGGCAACAGGCTGCATCTGGCGAACGTCGACATCCTGGACGCCACGCCACTTCTCGACATCAAGCCCTACGTGCCGGAGTTCGACCAGCCCGCGGATGTTCGTACCGGCTGGCTCGAACCGGCTCAGGGCAAGGTCAGGTCCAGAAAGTCGGACGACCGCTTCGTCTGAGTGTCGCTGCGGGACGTGGCGCCCGGCGGGGCGGGAGAGCGGTGCCGCGTCGAGTGGCCCTCAGCCCCGTCCGGACGCGCCTTCCTTTGTCGCCATGCGCCCGTCCCGGGTCGGCGGCTCGATCCCGAGCTTGCGGATCTTGCGGTGCAGGGTCGTCTTGTGCATGCCGAGCTCGCGCGCCGCCGCGGTGCGGTTCCCACCGCAACGCTCCAACGCCTCGCGGATCAGTCGGGTCTCGAAGGCCCCGACGGCCGAGGGCCGGTCGGTGTGCGAGCCGCGGACGCGAGCCCGGAACCAGTCGGGGAGATCCGAGACCTCGATGCGATCGGTGCCGGCCAGGACGTACGCGTGCTCCAGAATGTTCTCCAGCTCGCGCACGTTGCCCGGAAACTCGTACGCCATGAGCAGTTCCATGACCTCATGCGACACGGTGCTCACGACCTTCGCCCGTGCCATCGACAGGCGACGCAGGAAGCTCTCCGCCAGCAGCGGTACGTCTTTGATTCGTTCTCTCAGCGGAGGTATCTCGAGCCGGATGACGTTGACCCGGTAGAACAGATCCTGCCGGAACCGCCCCTCCTCCACGAGCCTGCCGAGATCCTGGTGGGTGGCGACGACGATCCGGGCATCGGCCTCCCGGCTGCGCACCTCGCCCAGGGGCTCATAGAGCCTCTCCTGGAGCAGCCGGAGCAGCTTGACCTGGATCCCGACCGGCAGGTCCCCGATTTCGTCCAGAAACAGCGTTCCGCGCGCGGCCGCGGCGACCCGGCCCGGCTTGTCCCTGTTCGCCCCGGTGAAGGCGCCGGCCCGGTAGCCGAACAGCTCGGACTCCAGCAGCGGCTCGGGCAGGGCCCCGCAGTTGATGGTGACCAGCGGCCCGTCGCTCCGCGCGCTCAGGCGGTGGATGGCCTTCGCCAGCAACCCTTTCCCGGTGCCGCTCTCGCCCCCGATCAGGACCGTGCTCTCGCTCTCGGCGATCGTCGGCACGATGTCGAGGATGTGCAGGAGGACCGGGTCCTGGGTGATGATCTGCTCCCGGCCGTGATCGGCCTCCGCCTGCTGGAGAAGCTCCTTGACCAGGTTGAGGTCGCGGAAGGTCTCGACGCCCCCGATGACGTGTCCGTCCTTGTCCTTGAGGAGGGCGGTGGAGACGGTGACGGGGACCCGGTTCCCCCGAGCGTCGCGGATGTGCACGGGCAGATTCACGATCGGCCGACCCGTTTCCATCGTGTACCTGAGCGCGCACGCCTCCTCGCAGATGTTCGAGCGGAACACCTCGCGGCACGGCCGCCCGAGGGCTCGTACCCGGGGGATGCCGATGGTCCTCTCGGCGGCGCTGTTGAAGCAGGTGATGCGCCATTCCTTGTCGACGGCGAAGACGCCGTCGGAGATGCTGTTGACGACGGTCTCGAAACGGTCGCCGCACCCGTGAGTGTCGGGCGTCTTGGTGTCAGGCTGGGGTGTCCGGTCCTTCCTGGCCAGGATGTGCCTCGCTCTCCGTGCGCCTCGGATCTCGAGCATAGCAGAAACGCCACTGTACATTCTGGACAGAGTAGCGGTATCGCTACTCTGCGAGTGTCTCCTCACCCACATGAAGGGCCTCGCTTCCATCGGCAGGACTGGCATCCAGAGAGAAGCGGGCGGAAGGCCCACCATCCTGTGGGGCTGGCACACGATCTGCTCTCTGTCTTGGTAGGCCCGGGGACGCAGCGGATGGCGCCCCGGAGGAAGGGAGACGACGAGATGAAAGCCAAGCACGGAGACACCGTATACGTGGGACTCGAGCCCCACCACGCCGCGCGCCCCATGAAGGTGGTTGTGGCCGAGGACGGATGCACCTGGTTGTGCGACGCTGACGTGGACGAGAGCAAGGGCCTGAAGGAGCAGGGGTGCTGGAGTTGCGCCGAGGTCCCGTTCACCCGCGACGATTGACCGGACCGGCGGCCAGCACGGACCCCCCGCCTGACCACCCGAAACGGAGGAGACATTGAGCGAGGTCACGTTCACGCCGCTGGCGATCGGTGCCGTGATGCTGCCCAACCGGATCGCGCTGGCGCCGGTCAAGACCGCCCTGGGAGGCACGGACGGCTGTGCCTCCCGCCGGCACGTCGAGCACTACCGCCGCCGCGCCGCCGGAGGAGCGGGGCTCGTCATCGTGGAGCCGTTGTACGTCGATCCCCTCGGCAAGGAGCACCCGAAGCAGCTCGGGGCCTCCAGCGACGACGCCATCGCCGGCCTGCGGGACGTCGTGGAGGCGGTCCACAATCACGGTGCGCTTGCCTTCGCCCACCTCAATCACGCCGGGCGCGCCGCGAACCCGAAGGCCATCGGCGGTGCGCCGGAGGCGCCGTCGGCCGTGGCCTGTCCGAGCACCGGAGCCACGCCCACGGCGATGACCGGCGAGCGGATCCGGGAGATCGTGGGTGCCTACGGGCAGGCCGCGCGCCGGGCTCGCGAGAGCGGCTTCGACGGGGTCGAGATCCAGCTCGGCCTCGGCTACCTGCCGGCCCAGTTCCTGTCGCCGAGGACCAACCGGCGAGGCGACGAGTACGGGCCCCGCGGCGAAGACCGGTGGCGCTTCGCGCACGAGGTCGTGGCGGCGGTGCGTCGGACCCTTGGCGAATCGAGGGCCCTCACCGCTCGTCTGTCCGCCGAGGAGAAGGTCGAGGGTGGGTTGGCGCTCGCGGACGCGGTCGAGCTGGCGCGCCGGCTCGAGGAGTGGGGCGTCGACGGTTTGCACGTCGTTGTCGGCTCGGCCTGCGACAGCCCCGCCTGGTATTACCAACACATGGCGCTGCCCGAGGGCGTGAACGAGAAGCGAGCGGCGGACATCCGGGCCGAGGTCTCGATTCCGGTGATGGCGGCCGGTCGGCTCGGCGACCCGGGGCGCATCCGGTCGGTGCTTGGCGAGGGTGGCGTCGATGCCGTGGCCCTTGGGCGCCCCCTGCTCGCCGACCCGGACCTCCCGCACAAGATGGCGCAGGGTCGGGAGGACGAGATCATGGCCTGTGGGTCCTGCCTTCAGGGCTGCCTCGCCCAGGTGAAGGGCGGCGGGCCGATCGGCTGCATCGTCAACCCCGAGGTGGGGCACGAGGGGGTGGTGGCCCCGGCCGTGGCGCTCGGTGAGCGTCTGGTCGTGGTGGGTGGCGGCCCGGCGGGGATGGAGGCCGCGCTGATGGGTCGTCGTGCGGGGTACGAGGTCACCCTGCTCGAGGGCGACGGTCGGCTGGGGGGGCAGTTCGCCCTGGCCCCCGTGAGTCCCGGCAAGGGGGCCATGGAGAGGCCCTTACGGTCGCTGATCCGGGCGGTGCAGAGCGCCGGCATCGACGTCCGGACGAGGTTCGATGCCACCCCGGCCGCCGTCGAGGCGCTCAAACCCGACCGCGTGGTCCTGGCGACAGGCTCCCGCCCCGTGATCCCTCCGATTCCCGGGTTGGACGATCCCCTCACCGCGGCAGAAATCCTGACCGGCCGCCGGCAGCCTGGACCGCGTGTGCTGATCCTCGGCGGCGGCCTCGTCGGCATCGAGATGGCCGAGATGCTGGCCGCCCGGGACCACGAGGTGGTGGTGGTCGAGCTGCTCGAGGACATCGCCCGCGACATGGAGGCCGTCACCCGCAAGATGACCCTCCGGCGCCTGCAGGAGCTGCCGCTGACGATCCACACCTCCACCCGCCTCACTCGGCTGGAAGACGGCGAGGCGTTCGTGGTCGCGGAAGGCTCGACCGACGAGGTCTCGGTGGGATCGTTCGACTCGGTGATAGTGGCGGTGGGGCACCGGTCGTACGATCCCCTCTCCGCCGAGCTCGAGAAGGCCGGCCTCGACGTGGCCGTCATCGGGGACGCGGTGCGGCCGGGCCAGATTCTTGACGCGACCCGGACGGGCTTCCTGGCCCTGACCCGCGACCGCGGGGCGTTGGCAGGGGGCGGTGACCACGGTTGAGCACGCCGCCCCGGTGGTGAGGTGAGAGCATGAAACCCCGCGACCTGATCGACGAGATGGAAGGCCAGGCGATCCTCACGCTCGAGCGCGAAGACCTTCCGAGACTCCTCGAGGTCGCGGAGACGATTCGGGCCGACGACACTGGCCTCTCGGGGTGGATCCGGATCCTGTCCATCGATGGACGCGTCGCGGTCCAGGAGCAGACACCCGACGGCGAGGTTCTGCTGCGGAGGCTCGCCTCGCGGGAGGCCGCCGAGCGCTTCGTTGACGGCCGGCTCGCAAGCTACGAGCGTATGTGGGATGGCTGTGGCTGCAAGATCGAATACCATCGCTGAGCGGGACTGGAGCGTGACATGAGCGGAGGCATCAACCCCGTGGCCGGCGGCATCGTCATTGGCATCGTCTTGACGCTGATCGTGATCCGCATGTTTGCGGCGCGGCTGATGATCCGGCGGGAAGTGGTCACGCTCACCCAGGACGGGGCAGTCGAGGCCATGCTCGAGGCCGCGGTCGCGAGGGGATGGAGCGTGCCGACCGTCCATCACCTCCATGAGAGCTCGCGCGAGGCGGGGCAGGAGATCCCGGCCGCGACGGTCATCGAGCTGTGCCGGCCCGATTACGCGGCGGGCCTCCTCGAGAGCGACGACGCCCGCGCGGTGTGCGCGATGCTCCCGTGCCGCCTCGCCGTGTACGAGACGACGAGCGGCGCCGTGGTCATCTCCCGCATGAACGTGGCTCTCATGGGCCGGCTCTTCGGAGGTGTGGCCCAGAGGGTGATGACCCGGGCCAGCAGCGCCTCCGAAGAGATCGTCGCCTCCCTTCGGAGGAGCTGGGGGGGCTGACCATGCTCCTCACCTGAGCAGCGAGCGGCCCACCATCTGCTCGGGCCGGCGGATGCCGAACCAGTCGAGGAGGGTCACCGGCAGATCGAGAATGCTCGGCCGGTCCCGGGTCACCGGGCGACTCGCCAAGAGCGTGCCCGGGACCAGATCGCGGGCCATGGAGTGGTCACCGCTCCAGGCCCAGGGGTTGAGGTCGATCGTCGAGCGCCCCGTTCCCCCCAGCACCGAGGGTGAGGAACAGCGGTAGCCGGGGGTGTACCCCACGAGCAGCTCGGCCATGCCGGGCGTGGCCTCCCCCTGGTACATCTCGTCCCTGCGATAGACCCGGGCGACCGGGCGCTGTCCGGTCTCGGGATCGACAACGCCCTCGAGCTCGCGCGTCAGCCGACCCAGGAGGCGCCCCGCCTTCTCGGGGCTCACGATGCCGCCCTTCTCCCGGCCCTCGAGGTTCAGGTAGAGGCCGTTGAAGCCGATCCCGTAGGCGGCGGTGCGGCTCCAATCCACGTCGGTGATCGCCGTCTCCTCCTTCCTCCGCGCGGAGTCCTTCAGCGTCAGGTATCCGCTTTCGCGCAGCCAGGTGTTGAGGTGGAACTCCCGGGCGAAGGGGGCAAAGCCGTGGTCGGAACAGACGAGCAGCAGCGTCTGGTCGTCCACCGCGGGGAGAACCTCGCCCAGGAGCCCGTCCATCCGCTCGTAGAGGTACGGAATCCACCCCGAGAACCGGACGTCCGAGTCGTGGTGGCGCGGGTGCGAAGGGTCCATGTTGCGCCAGAGCATGTGGGCGTCCTGGTCGGTGGAGGAGACGTAGAAGTAGAAGAGGCCGTCCTCGAAGCGTGACCAGAGGTGGCGAAACAGCGCCATGCGCTCTTCGAGGATCAGCTCCGCCTGACCCACGTACTGCTCGTCGTTGATGATTCCGTAGTCCAGGGCCTTGGTGTCGCAGGGCAGACCCTTGGTCCAGTACGAGCCGATGTCGCGCGCGATGTCGGCCCCCAGCTCCTTCGGCCAGGTCACCGGCACCGCCTGGCTCTCCGGGTCGATGTTCACCGCGGTGGCATACAGCTGAAAGTGCGGTCTCACCTGCTTGAGAAGGAAGCGCACGATGCCCGACACCTTGCCGATGAGCGGCAGGAGCGTGAACTCCACCTTCACCCAGTCCGAGTACTCGCCCTTCTCGAGGATGACGGATCGTCCGCCGATCCGGATGCAGACGGCGTCGCGGTCGGGGTCCAGGTGGACGGTGAAGGGGATCGAGGCCTGGTTCGCCCCGGTGCCCGGGGGCGGACTGACGAGCGTGTTGACCGGTCCCCGGAGCTCGGCATCGACCCGGTTGGCCTCGACCTCCACGTAGTCCACGGTGCCGCCGGAGATGTCGCCGTAGATCTCGAGGCGGTGGGAGGTGTAGTAGCTGAAAGACCCGTAGGAGTCGACGAGGTCGGGTGTCCCCATCCCGGAGATGGCGGCGGTGGCGGTCTCGTCGACCGGGAAGTTGGTCGGAACCTTCGAGACCCAGGCCGGAATGCCCCGCTCGGTCAGGTAGGCCCAGAACGGCTTCCCGCGACGCAGGCTCACCGGCCCGCCGCCGATCAGGGGGAGGTGGACGTCGCCGAAGTCGACGGTGACGCGGGGCGCGTGGTTCTCGAAGATGGAGAACTGCGGCAGGTGCGTGGCCGGGTCGCGGGCGATGAAGTCGCCGATGCCGTGGCCGCCCGGGGTCTGGCCGGTGATGAAGCTGGACCAGGCCACCGGGCTGAGGGCCGGCATCGTGGTGGCGAGGGGGCCGAAGGTGCCCATCTCGGCCAGCCTCTTGAAGTTCGGAAGTCGGCCGTGATCGGCCAGGCGGTGCACGATTCCGGGGTCCAACCCGTCGAGGGCAAGCACGATGGCCTTACGGCCGGCGGCGCGGCGGCGCGGGCCGCACCCCGGGAACGACGAGGCCAGTCCGCCGGTCACACCTCCGGCCAGGCGCCGCAGGAAGGTTCGACGATCATGATTGTCGATGGACCCGTCCACTATCTCTCCTCCGTGTTCAGTGCGTCCGTGCCCGAGCGATTGGCCGCGAGCGGGCGGTTGGAGTCCCTCCGGGGCGAGCGGCCCTCGAAGGGAGCCCCGTGGCCGGGGACGATCACGTCGGCGCGGCCGGCGATGAGCCGCATCTGCTCCGGGATGAGCTCGGGCCTCCATGACGAGCCCGGGGGCACCGCGCGTTCGCAGTGGTCGCGGTTCAGGATGAGATCGCCGGCCAGGGCGTAGACTCGACCGCCGACGCTGGCGAACACCGCGAGAGAGCCCGGTGTGTGCCCGGGGCAGTGGCGGACATAGACATGTCGCCCCAGCGTCTGAAGCGCGGGCCACGTCTCCGAGTCGCGCGGACGGGGGAAGGCCTCCGGGCTGAGCTCGAGCAGGGCGCTCCCCTTCAGCCTCAGCGTCCGGTCGCCCTTGAAGTAGAAGGCGAGCCGCTCGTCCTCGTGGAAGACGAAGAGGGCGTCCGAGAAGAGCTCCTTGTGCCCGATGTGGTCCGGGTGGAGATGGGTGAAGAGGACCGCATGGATGTCCGCGGGCTCGAGCCCCCACACCCTCAGCGCGGAGAGGAGCTTCTCCGGGTCCTCCCCCGGGTGTCCCAGGTCCACCAGGACGCGAAAGCCGGCGCACTCGAGCAAGGTGCACGTGGGCCACGACTCCTTGACCCCCTCGTCGCGGGAGATCTCGATGAGACCGGGGCGGACCACGGCGAGGGTGATGGACGGGGCCCCAGGCCCGGCGGCTGGCAATGCCAGGGCGAGCGTTCGGGCCCCTTCGTGGCGCTGCTTGTGCATACGGACTCCTGAGATCACGACGTCGACAGGCTGGTGGTTGCACGGACCGCGCCACCGTGCTCGACGGCGGTGGTCCGCGGCCGTCAGGCCGGGAGGAGAGGCGTCTACTGCAAGCGTCCCGCCGTTGGGGCGGGTGGCGCTTCGTCAAGGGCAAGAGGATTCCCCACCGGCTGGGGGATATCCCGCGACGGACCCTGGGGCGGGGGCCCGCCCTTCGCCTACAGGAGCAGGCTGACCGGGCTCTCGAGGAGGCGCCGGACCTCCGCCAGGAACCGGGCCCCGAGCGCGCCGTCCACGACGCGGTGATCGCAGCTCAGGGTCACGTTCATGCGGCTTCCGATCGCGAGGCGGTCCTCGACGACGACGGGGGCCTTCCGGACCGCGCCGATCGCCAGGATGCAGCTCTCCGGCGGGTTGATGATGGCGGTGAACTCGCTGACGTCGAACATCCCGAGGTTCGACGTCGTGAAGGTCGAGCCCGTGAACTCCTCGGGCTTGAGCTTCCGGTCGCGTGCCCGCCTCGCGAGCTCCTTGATCTCCCGGGAGATCTCCACGACCGACTTGCGGTCGGCATCGCGCACGACCGGGGTGATCAGGCCGTCGGGGATGGCGACCGCGACGCCGACGTGAACCCCGGCATGGGTGATGATGCGGTCGTCGGCCCATGAGGCGTTGACCGTCGGAAAGCGTGTGAGGGCCCTGGCGCAGGCCTTCACCACCAGGTCGTTGAAGGAGACCTTGATCCCCTCGGCCCGTTGCAGCTGCTTCCGCAGCGAGACCGCGTCGTCCATGGCGATCTCGACCGTGACGTAGAAGTGGGGCGCGGTGAACTTGCTCTCGGCGAGCCGGCGGGCGATCGTCCGGCGGATGTTCGAGTGGGGGATCTCGGTGCCAGGGGTGACCGAGGGGACGGGTACCTTCAGACCCGGGGCTGCGGGCGCCGAGGCCGGGGGCGCGGCGAGGTGGCCCTCCACGTCGCGCTTGACGATGCGCCCGCCGGGCCCGGAGCCGGTGATCGACTCGAGCGGAACGTTGCTGCGGGCCGCCATCGCCCGCGCGAGGGGGCTGGCCTTGATCCGGCCGCCCGGGGCGGCGGTGGGGAAGGGCACG
>Ga0316577_10000811_pt1 | contig 13582 bp, 12 predicted proteins | sample S5NA_FD_203073 | JGI IMG/M metagenome (GOLD analysis project Ga0316577, IMG submission 203073) | Rhizosphere microbial communities from salt marsh grasses in Alabama, United States - S5-7_050615r2r1 | ecosystem: Host-associated > Plants > Roots > Rhizosphere | place: USA: Alabama | collected... | reverse complement strand
CGCGAGCCTCGGTCTCGACAAGGCCTCGAACACGCCGGTGGTGATTCTCCGCGAGCGGGACGGCGAACGGCTCCTTCCGATCTGGATCGGGCCGGGGGAGGCGAGCGCGATCGCGATGGAGCTCGCGGGCATCAAGTTCTCGCGCCCGCTCACCCACGACCTCCTGAACACCCTGGTCCGCAGCCTCGGGAGCGAGCTGCTGCGCGTCCTGATCACGCGGGTCGAGGAGAACACGTACTTCGCGTCGCTGATCTTCCGGAAGAACGGGGAGGTGATCTCGATCGACTCCCGCCCGAGCGACAGCGTGGCGCTCGCGCTGCGGGCCGCGGCGCCGATCTACGCCGCGGACGACCTCCTCGGGCGAACGCCGCTCGAGATCGAGCCGTCCGACGAGGAGGACGTTCCGGATTGGCTGCCGTCCGAGGAGAGCGAGACCGCGGGGCCGCGACCCGTCGGGGAGGAAGCGCCGGAGGCGCCGGGCGGGGAGAAACTGCGGGATTACCTGAAGGGCCTCGACCCCGAGGACTTCGGTCGGTTCGTTCCGTGAGCGCGCCCCTGCGACGTGCCGCCCTGCTGGTCCTGACTCTCGCGCCTCTCGCGACGCCGATCCGGGCCGGGGCGCAGGTCGCACTGGAGGGACGTGTCGTGGCCGGCCTCGACTCCGTCCCCGTCGGTCCCGTCCAGGTCGAGCTGCACCGGGTCGATCAGGAGGGGGGCGCCGTGCTCGACTCGGTCCTCTCGACCGCGGACGGCAGGTTTCGCTTCTCGATCGACACCGCCGGGGCCGGGCCGTCGCTGTTCCTGGCGGCGGTGCGGCGGCAGGGCGTGGTCTACTTCGGTCCGCCGCTGCACGCCGGGATGCAGCCGGAGGGACCGTACCGCGTGGTCGTGTTCGACACCACGACGGCAACGGGCCCCGTCGGGGGCGCCCGCGTGACGCTCCGCCACGTCGTGGTCAGTCCGGTCGGACCCGACGGCGTGGAGATCGCGGAGATCTTCGACGTGACGGGGACACCCGACCGGACCTGGGTGCCGGGCCCCGACTCCGTCGCCGTGTTCCGGGCTCCGCTGCCGGCGGGCGCGCGGGGCCTCGAGCGACTCGAGGGGGGCCTGCCCGGGCGTGCGCTGCGTCTCGACGGGGGCGCCCTCGAGGTCCGCGCGTCTCTGGCACCGTCCGGCTTCCGCGCCGCCGTCGCCTACCTGGCCGACGGCCCCGACGTCGTCATCCCCATCGAGCACCCGACGGACCGCCTGGACGTGATCCTGGTCGGCGCCGAGGCGGCGCGGCTCGAGGGCCTGGCTCCCGCGGACGATCCCACGATGGGCGCCGGATCCGGAGCCCGGCGCTACGCCGCCTCCGATCTCGGCCCCGGCGACCGGGTCCGGGTGGAGATCGCGGTGCCCGGGACCCCGCGGGACCGCGCGCTGCTCTGGCTCGGGATCGCGCTGGCCCTCCTCGCCGCGGCCGCCCTCTCGGCTGCGTTCGTCCGCCGCGCCGACACCACCTGACGCGCCGCCGCCGGCCGCCTTGCGGTCGACTCGGACGGTCCCGTAGACTGCGCGTCACAGATGTCAGGGAGCGGGCGCCCGGAAGTCGGTGAGAATCCGACGCGGCCCCGCCACTGTGAGAGGCGCCGGGAGCGCGAGCGCTCCCCCCGTCGCGCGATTCGCCACTGGAGTGCGCTCCGGGAAGGCCGCGGCGTCCGCCTCGAGCCAGGAGACGAGCCGGCTCCCTGCCCACGATCGCTCTTCGCGGGAAGGGTGTGGGCGAGCCAGCCTCTCCGACTGACTCGGTCACGCCCGCCCTTTCCGGAGGAAAGGACGGGTGATTTCGTTGGCGGGCCGCGTGTCGGCGGCCCTCGCCGCGCTCGCGGCGTCGGCTCTGCTCGGGGCCGGGACTCTCCCGGCCCAGCAGGAGGTGCGTGTCGAGGATGACCTCGGACGCACCGTGCGATTCCCGGCGCCGCCCGCCCGGATCGTCTCGCTCGTTCCTTCCGTGACCGAGATCCTGTACGCGCTCGGGGCGGGCGAGCGCGTCGTGGGGCGGTCGGCGTGGGACGACGAGCCGCCGGCCGTGCTGTCGGTGCCCAGCGTCGGGGACGCGCTGCGACCGGATCCGGAGCGCGTCCTGGCCCGGCACCCCGATCTCGTCATCCTCCACGCCGGTCCCGACAACGCGGGCGCCGCCGAGCGCCTGGCGAGGCTCGGAGCTCCGACGCTCGCCGTGCGGATCGATGATCTCGACGACCTGGACCGGACGGTGCGGCGCCTCGGGGGCCTGCTCGGACGCGAGGAAGAGGCGAGGGCGCTGCGGGACCGGATCTTCTCCGAGCTCGCGGAGGTCCGGGCCGCGACCGCCGGACTCTCCCGCGTCTCCGTCTACTACGACGTCGCGTGGCCGCCGGCGATCACGATCGGTGCCGGAAGCTACCTCGACGATCTGATCTCGATCGCGGGCGGCCGAAACGTGTTCGGAGACCTCTCGGCGCCGTCGCCGCACGTCGCCCTCGAGGCGATCGTCGTACGCGATCCCGAGGTGATCGTCGTTCCGGGCGGGGACGCCGCCGGAGCCTCGGCCGGACCGCGGGATCGGCCTGGCTGGCAGGCGGTCGGGGCCGTCGCGCGAGGGGACCTGATCCCGATCGACGCGGGCCTCGTGCACCGGCTCGGTCCCCGCGTCGGCGCGGCGGCCCGCGCCCTGGCGCTGGCCCTCCACCCGGAACTGGCGCCGGAGCCTCGTCCGTGAGGCGCGGTCTGCCGTACGCGCTCCTCGCCGCACTGCTCGTCCTCACCGGTTTGCTCGGCGTGCTCACGGGTCCGGCGGGCATCGGGTTGGGGGCGTCCCTGGAGGCCTTGGGTGGGGCCGGGGGCGACCCCGTGGCACGGGCGATCGTCCTGGAGCTCCGTCTGCCGCGTGTGATCGGCGCGGCGCTGGTCGGGGGCTGCCTCGCGGTGTCGGGTGCCGTCTTCCAGGCCCTGCTTCGCAACCCGCTCGCGGAGCCGTACCTGCTCGGGGTGTCGGCCGGCGCCGCACTCGGGGCGGTGGGCGCGATCGTGTCCGGGGTCGCCGCGCTCGGCGCGCCGGCGCTCCCCCTGGCGGCCCTGGCGGGCGGGCTGCTGGCGATCGGCGTGGTGTTCTCCGTCGCCCGGGTCGCCGGGCGGTTCGACACCCGGGTGCTCATCCTCGCGGGCGTCGTCGTGAGCGCGTTCTTCGGGGCGTGCATCACGCTCGTCCTGACCCTGGCTCCCGCCGAGCGGCTTCGGTCCGCCTTCTTCTGGACGCTCGGGAGCCTGTCGGGGATCTCGTGGCCGATGGTGGCCGTCCTCGCGGCGTACGGTCTCCCGGCCTGCCTCGCGGCATGGGCGCTCGGACGCAATCTCGATGCGCTGGCCCTGGGCGAGGAGGCGGCCGCGGCGGTCGGGACCGACGTGGAGCGCGTCAAGCGGAGCGCCTACCTCCTCGCCTCCCTCCTCGCCGCGGCCACGGTCAGCGTCGCCGGGGTGATCGGCTTCGTGGGTCTGGTGGTTCCGCACGCCGTGCGACTCCTGGCCGGTAGCGGACATCGACGACTCCTTCCTCTCGCGTTTCTCGCGGGCGCGGTCTTCCTGCTCGTGGTCGACACGGCCGCTCGAAGCGTCGCGGGTCCCGTCGAGATCCCGGTCGGCGTGGTGACGGCGTTTCTCGGCGTACCGTTCTTTCTCGTTCTGCTCCGGCGCCGGAGCGCGCCGTGAGCTTCGTCCTCGAGGCGGTGACCGCACGCTATCCGGGTGCCTCGGAGCCGGCGCTCCGGGAGGTGAGTCTCCGGGTCCCGGAGGGTCGTCACACGGCCGTCCTCGGACCGAACGGGGCGGGGAAGAGCACCCTGCTCCGGGTCCTTCTCGGCCTGGTCCGTCCCGAGAGCGGGCGGGTGCTTCTCGATGGATGCCCGACCGGGTCGATGCGCCGCCGGGAGATGGCGCGGCGGGCCGCCCTCGTGGCGGCCGGCGAGGAGTTCGCCTTTCCCCTCACCGTCCGCGAGCTCGTGGCCCTGGGTCGGACCCCCCACGTCGCGGCATGGGCGGGCCTCGACGGACGGGATCGCGCGGTCGTGGAGGCGGCCCTGCGGGACCTCGACCTCGAGGGTCTCGCCGACCGGTCCGTGGCCCGCCTCTCGGCGGGGGAGATGCAGCGCGTCCGTCTGGCGCGCGCTCTCGCGCAGGAGACCTCGATCCTCCTGCTCGACGAGCCGACGGCCCATCTCGACCTGGCTCACGAGGTGGAGATCTTCGAGCGAGTGTCGCAATTAACAAAGGCGCAGTCGCTTACGGTCGTGAATGTGACCCACAACATGAACCTCGCGAGCCGATACGCCGACCGCGTGCTTCTTCTCTCCGCCGGACGTCTCACGGCGGAGGGCACGCCGTCGGAGGTACTCGACGGCGCGCGGATCGAGCGGACGTTCGGATGTCCGGTGCGGGTGGAGCGGCGGGGGGATCTCGGCGTCGTCGTGCTGCCGCTGTCGAGGGGGTCCGAGTGATCGCGGCGGTCGCGTGGTGCCTGTTCGCCGGCGCGGTCGCCGATGCCGGGTCGGTCCCGGGGGAGGGCGGGCCGGGTGGAGCGATCGCGACGCCGGACACGGTACCGGTCGCCCGTATCGCCGTGGTCTCGGCGATGGGCGGGGCGCCGCCCGGACTCGAAGCTGAGGCGCGGGCCGCACGGGCCGCGCCCCGAATCCGAATCGACTCCGGCGCGGGGGCGGCGATCGTCGAGGCCCCAGCGGCCGCCGGGACGCGCGTGACCTTTCTGCTCTCCGCTCCCGGGCACCTCCGGGACTCGCTGGCCGTGGTCGCCGCCGCGGCGGCGGACGCGGAGGTGCCACGCGTCGTCCTCGCGCTGGATCCCGTGGAGCTTCCCGGGATCGAGGCCGCCGTGCGCTGGACGGAGACGGGCCACGACGAGAGCCGCTCGGTGGCACGCGTCCGGTTCGCGGACGCTCCGGTCCCGTGGACCGACCTCGGCGAATGGCTGAGCTCGTTGCCGGGCCTCGTTGTCCGGTCCACGCAGGCGGGCGGCGGACAGGCCGTGAGCGTGCGGGGGAGTCGACCGGAGGGCGTACTCGTCCTGCTCGATGGGATCCCGATCAACGACCCGATGACGGGACAAGCGGATCTTTCCACGGTTCCCGTCGCTTCGCTGGAGTCGGCGACGCTCGTGCGCGGAGCCGGGTCCGCGCGACACGGATCCGGGGCGCTGGCGGGCGTTCTCCTGTTGAACTCGCGGCGGCCGGAGGGATCCGACGCGTCGGGCGCCGTCCGCGTCGGGTCGTTCGGCGGTCTCGAGGGCGAAGCCGCGCTCTCCGCGGCGGGCCGGGCCGGTCGTGTGGCCCTCACGGTGGCGACGGGAAGGACAGAGAACGACTTCGCCTACACCGACCGCACGGCGTCCGACCGACCGTCCGAGGTCCGTCGGAACGCAGACGGCACCTATCTGGCCACGGCTGTGTCGGCGGGCCGGGGACCCCTCCGGCTCGACCTGCGATACGACGGGCTCGAGCGCGGCACCCCCGGGCCGGCGGGTACGACGCTCTACGACGAGGCCCGATGGCGGGAGCGCCGGCTCACGGCGGCCCTCGGCTGGAGATCCGGCCGCGGTTCCGCGGCGCTTCGCGCCGGACGGCGCACGACCCTGTGGACGCCCCGACCGGACAGTCGCGGATCGGCGACCCGGGGGCTGGACGTGGCGGTCGCGGGCGAGCTGCGCGTTCCCGCGGCGGCCGATCTCCTGCTCTCGGCACGGCTTCGGGCCGAGTCTCTCGCGGGCGACGCCCTCCGCGCGACCGCCACGCGGGCCACGGGCGGGATCGCCGCGGCCCTGCCGCTGCACCCCGGGCGCGCGACGCTCGAGCCTGCGCTGGCACTCGACGTGGGCGGCGGGCGGGTCGTGGCGAGCCCGGAGCTCGGCGGCCGCCTTCCCGTCGGCCCCGGGCTCGCCCTGCGCGCCCGGGCCGGACAGGCCTTCCGCCTCCCGAGCTTCGGGGACCTCTACTTCGCCTCGTCCTGGCGCGTCCAGGCGAATTCCGAGCTCCGTCCCGAGCGCGTCCTTCTCGATGCGGAGGTCGGGCTCGAGGGCGCGTGGGAGGGCCCCGCAGGTCGTCTCGATGCGGGAGCGTCGGGCTGGTACCGGGTCACGGACGATCCGATCGTCTGGCTCGCGAGCTCGGTGGCCGCCTGGAGTCCGCGCAACCTCGACCGCCTGACGTCCTCGGGTCTCGAGCTTCGTCTCGAAGCGACGTCGGGCCCGCGCGGGGACGCCGAATGGCGGGCCCGGGCCGCGGCGACCCTGGACCGGAGCCGACTCGGTTTCGGGGCGAACCGCAATCCGGTCCCGTATCGACCGGCGACGACGGCGTCGATCGGCCTGGAACGGGGGAGCAGGGGCTGGGCCGGACGCGCCGAGCTCCGCTGGACCGGTCCGCGGACGACGAGCGTGGCCGCGACCCGGACGCTTCCCGGCTTCGTCCTGCTCGACCTCGCCGTGGCGAAACGGCTCCGGTCGTCCGGGCCGTCGCTCGAGGTCGAGCTCCGGATCGAGAACCTGCTGGACCGGGGCTACGAGCTCGTGGAGCTCTATCCGGAACCGGGGCGTCGGCTGTCGCTGACGCTGCGCTCGAGATAGGCGGCGCGGACCCGCGAGAGGAGGAACGGGGGGATGGGCAGAATCCGGACGGGAGTCGTTCTGGCGGCCATGGGCCTGGGGGCGTGCGGAGGAGACGCTCCGACCGGCCCGACGGGCGGAGCTCCATCCGCCGACTTCTGGGTCCTGAACTCGACCGGGCAGACGCTGGCGGGCTGGTCCGTGCAGGGCGCGTCGCTCGTCCCGGCGGGGCCACCCGTCGACCTGGGTGCCGGCTTCGACGGCGACGGGGTGACGGTCCGGGATCGTGTCGCGGCCTCCACGGTGAGCAGCTTCGGGGGAAGCCGGATCGTGCTCGTCGATCTCGAGACGGGCACGACGACACGCGCCTCGTTCCCCGCGCCGGAGGGGGCCGCGGCGAATCCATCGCGCCCGTCCTTCGACGCGACGGGGGTGCTGTGGGTCGGCGGACGGGAGAGCGACGCCGTCTATCGGCTGGACCCGGGGGCGGGGGCGGCGACGCGGGTCGCATCGGGCGTGGGGAGTTTCGTGGAGCGGGTCCTTCCCCTGGACGACGAGCTGTTCGCGATCGACGCGAACCTGGACGACGATGGGGGGACGTATCTCCCCCGCGGACCGGGTCGGGTCGTGGTACTCGGTCGCGATGGCTCCGAGCGGGGGGAGGTCGCGCTGCCGGCGGAGGCGCCGAACCCGTCCGATGCGGTCGTCGCCGCCGGCCGGATCGTCGTCCTCGCCGGAGGAACGTTCGACCCCGCCACCTTCGCGCCGCGGGCCGACGGCGCGCTTCTGGTGCTCGAGCCGGCCCGTCGTACGGCCGGAGCGGCGATCCCGCTCGGGGCGAACGGAATCGGCCTCGAGGTCGGTGCCGACGGGCTCGTCTACGTGACGACCACCCGCGACTTCGTCTCGATCGACGTGCTGCGGTTCGACGCCTCGTCCGGCGCGTTTCAGCGCGGACCCGGGGCGCCGCTCCAGCCGCGCGGCCGGGACGGGGAGCGGATCGACTGCTGGTCGGCGACGGCCCTTTCGGACGGCCGACTCCTGTGCGCCAGCTTTCGGACGGACGCGCCCGGCCGTCTGCTGCTGGCGGACCCGGACGGGGCGGGCATCGACGAGGCGACGTCCGGATTCGGGAGCACTGACCTCGCGCTGCGCTGACGGATCGCGCGCAACGCGCTGCCCGACCCTGCGGGAGCGCGTTGCCGGCGCCGGCAACGCCGGGTAGCTTGCCGCCGTGCCGATCGTCACGACGCCCTGCCTGGTCCTCCAGACCCACCGGTTCGGAGACACGAGCAAGATCCTCCGCCTGATGACCCGGGACCACGGTCCCCGGTCCGCGATGGCCCGCGGCGCGCTTCGTCCGAAGAGCCGGATGTCGGGCGTGCTCGAGCCGTTCGCGGAAGGCGTCGTCACTCTCTATCTGAAGGCGAATCGGGACCTGCACACGCTGTCGGGGTTCGATCTCATCCGCTCGCGGCAGGAACTGGGACGCGACATGCAGCGCTTCGCGGGCGCTTCCGTCCTGAGCGAGCTCGTGTTGCGCCTCGCTCCGGAGCAGCGGGACGTGGCCCTGTTCGAGACGCTCCGAGAGGGGCTCGATGCGCTCGTGGGAGCGCCGGACGCCGAGGTCCCGGCCGTCGCGGCCGCCCGGATCTGGACGCTCGTGGGCGTGCTCGGGTTCGAGCCGGCCCTCGACGCCTGCCTCTCCTGCGGTCGTCCGCTCGGGGAGGGCGAGGGCGCCCGGTTCGACACGGCGGCGGGGGGGCTCCGATGTCTGCGCTGTCCGCCGCGGGGCACGCCTCTTCCGCCGGACGAGATCTCCGTTCTCCGTTCCCTCGCGGCGGGCGACCCCGCTCGCGGCGTGAGCGGCCGACAGCTCGGACTGCTCCGGGAGTTCATCCGGATCCACGCGGCGGAGGGGACGCGGCTGCGGTCGCTGGACTTCTTCGACCTCGCCGGTGGCTGAGATGGCGCCGCGCGCGGTCGTGGTGGGAACGGCGGGGCACGTCGATCACGGAAAGACGGCGCTCGTGCGCGCCCTCACGGGAGTGGAGACCGACCGCCTGCGGGAGGAGAGGGAGAGAGGCCTGACGATCGACCTCGGCTTCGCGCCGCTCGACCTGGGGCCGGGGCTGGAGGCCGGACTCGTCGACGTGCCAGGGCACGAAGACTTCCTGCGGAACATGCTGGCCGGGGCCAGCGGCGTGGACGTCCTGCTCCTCGTCGTGGCGGCGGACGAGGGCCCGATGCCCCAGACGCGGGAGCATCTCGCGATCGCGCGACTGCTCGGAGTCGGGTGCGGCGTGGTGGCTCTGAGCAAGGTCGACCGCGTGGAACCGGAGTGGCTCCGGCTCGCGCAGGAGGCGACGCGGGAGGAGCTGGCGGCGGGAGGCGTCGGTTCGGACTGGCCGGTCGTGGGCGTCTCCGCCGTCACCGGCACCGGCCTCAAGGAGCTCCGGGACGCGCTCCGCGCGGCCGCGGCCGGGGCTCCACCCCGCCGCCGCACGACGGACCTGTTCCGACTCCCGGTGGACCGGGCGTTCAGCGTCCGGGGGGTCGGGACGGTCGTCACCGGCACCGTCTGGTCCGGACGCGTCGCGGCGGGTGACGACGTGCGACTCCTTCCCTCCGACCGGACCGCCCGGGTTCGCACGCTCCAGGTCCACGGACGGGACCGTCCCGAGGCGGGCGCCGGGCTTCGCTGCGCGCTCGCCCTCGCGGGCGTCGGACGGGAGGAGACCGGTCGCGGAGAGACCGTGGTGACGGGGCGCGGGTGGCGACCGTCGCGCCGCCTGGGGGCGAGAGTCTCGGTTCTGGCCGGCGCTCCCCGCGCGCTCGCTCACGCGACCGTTCTGCGGCTCCACCTCGGAACGCAGGATCTCCGCGTCCGCGTGCTCGTGAGCGGTCGAGACGAGGTGCGGCCCGGGGAGGCGGCGTGGGCCGTGCTCGACGCGGCCGCGCCGGTCGTCGCCCGGTGCGGCGACCGCTTCGTCCTGCGCTCGCTGTCACCCGTCGCGACGACCGGAGGAGGCATCGTGGCGGAACTCGATCCTCCCCGGCGCTGGCGGGGGCGGGAGGGGGCGTGGTCTTCCCTCGTCGGGGCCGAACCCGGAGCCGCCGAAGCGGCGGCGGTCGAGCTGGCGGCCGGGCGGGGGCTCGATCCGGTCGACCTTCCTCTCCGCAGCGGGGTCTGGCGAGCGCCGGAGGACGAGCCTCCGGCGGGCACCGAGAGGATCGGAGACCTGCTGTTCGCGAAGGAGTGGCGCGTGCGGGCGCGGCGGACGGCGCTCGATCTCCTCGCCGACGCGCACGCGAGGCGCCCGCGCCTCGGCTGGGAGCCGCTCGAGACCCTTCGCGCGCATCTCGAGAGGGAGTTCGCGTCCCCCCTGTACGAGGCGGCGCTCGGGGACCTGGTCGGGGAGGGACGGCTGGAGCGCCGGGGCGCCGAACTGCGGCTGGCAGGACACGAGGCCCGGCTCGCGGCTGACGAGCGCGCGGCGTGCGGTCGCGTCCTGGCGTCTCTCCGGGAGGGAGGGCTCGCGCCGCCGGGTCCCGCGGCGCTCGCCGCCGCCTGCGGAGGGGACCGCCGTCTTCTCAACGATCTCCTGCGTCTACTGGTCGAAGAAGGCCGCGTGGTCGCCGTGGCCCCGGACCTCTATCTCGAGGCGGGCCGGGAGCGCGAGCTGCGCGCCGCGGCGCGCCGTGTCCTCGCGGCGACGAGTCCCTCGGCTCCCTCGGACTTCGCCGCCGAAACCGGGCTCAGCCGTCGCCAGCTCATCCCGCTGCTCGAGCACCTGGACCGGATCGGGTGGACACGAAGGACGGGCGAGGGGCGCGTCCCCGGGCCCGCCGTGCCCGACGCCCGAGACTCAGGGCCCGGAGACGCGGATCAGTCGAGGTAGTAGAGGAAGCGGCCGCACTGGTCGCAGACGTGGATCCTCTCGTTGCGATCCGACTCGGAAGACCAGGCCGTGGGGACGGCCACGAAGCACCCGTAGCAGACCCCGTTGAGCACGGGCGCCACGGCCCGCCCGAGGCTCGAAGAGACCTCCCTCCACCGAGCGGAAATCGAGCCGTCCAGCCGGTCGGCCAGCTCCTCGATCTTCTCGTCGAGGACCCGGAGCGCCTGCGCGGGGCTGAGCTCGAACACCTCTTCCTCCATCTCGGCGAGCGGGTCCTGGGCGAGGGCGCGCCGCTGGGCCTGCAAGTCCTGGATCTCCAGAAGCAGCTCGAGCTGCGGGTGCATCGCTCAGACTCCCTTCTCCTCCAGCAGGGCGAGGAACTGCTCCGGGGACTCGATCTCCGAGAGCCTCTCCGGCACGTCGGGCTCCTTGCCGAACTGCGCGATCCGGCCGAGCACCGGGAGGTACTGGTTCGAGACCTCGAGCGGCGGGGCGACGATGAGGAAAATGTGTTGCACGGACTTCCGATCGATCGCGTCGAAGTCGATGCCGCCGGGCTTGCGCCCGAAGGCCACCCGGAGCCGGTTCACGACCAGCGAGCGGCAGTGGGGGATCGCGATCCGGCGACCGATGCCGGTGGACCCGAGGTTCTCGCGCCGCTTGAGCATCTTGAACAGGATGCCCTGGGACTTGTCGTCCAGGCCCAGGAGCCCCACGAGCTCCTTCAGGGCCTCATCCTTGGTCTCGGCCGCGAGGTCGAGCTTGATCGCATCGAGAGAGAAAAAATCGCGAAGTTGCATATATCGGCTCCATGGTCCGGACAGGGCCCGCGGCCCCGCCCGCCGGCGAAGTTGCGCGAGGAACGCACACGTGCGCGCAACATACCGGCGGGGCCGAAACGCTGTCAAAGCGCCGGGGGCCCGGCGGCGAGGGGAAGCCAGGGTTTGACGGAACTCGTAGACCCGGGTAGTGTTTCATGGGGAGAACGGACCGCTCGCGCGGTCCGTTTTTTGCCGCTGCTTGAGAACCAGGGGGTGAAGAGATTCGACGTGTCTGCCGGACTCGACGGAAGCGTGCCGAGGTGCCCGGAACCTCGCGAAACCCCGGGAAATCTTCAGGTGCCAACGACAACCTGGCGCTGGCCGCGTAATTAACTGACGCGACCCGTCCCCGGAACCCGCCCGGCCCGAGGCGATCCGTGGGGCGTCGAGAAATCGGGCTGGTCGGATGCGGGAGCCGTGACCGCGACCGACGAGATGGGCGGTAGCCCGAGCGGCTGGCCGAGGGCGGGCTGACGGGGAGCCCCGACCCGAGGCGAGACAGGATCCCCGGATACGCACGTAGATGCCGGAGAGGAAGGATTCACGGACCCGGGTGCGATTCCCGGCACCTCCATCATCACCACCGCGGGGCGCGCGTGACGCGTCCCGCGGCGTTTTCGTTCCGGGGAGCGTCGCGTCCCGGTTGGACCTGAACCAGGAAGATCCGTGCTGGACCACTTGAAGGAGAAGCTGAACGGCGAGGCGGAGGCTCTGCTCCACGAGCTGAACGTCACCCTGCCGAGGGAGATCGAGAAGGCGGTCGCCCAGGGCGATCTCCGCGAGAACTCCGAGTACGCGGCCGCGCTCGAGCGTCAGCAGCTGGTACGGGCGAAGCTCGACCACATCGCGCGTCGCCTCTCCGAGATCTCGGAGATCGAGCTCGACGACGTTCCGACGGACCGTGTCGGCTTCGGCTCGCAGGTCGTCGTCCGCGACCTGGACGACGATGGTCGGGAGACGTACACCCTGGCGTTCGGGGACGTGATCAACCTGGAGAGCTCGGAGATCTCGATGGCCTCTCCGATCGGAAAGGCCCTGCTCGGACGATCCGTGGGCGACGAGATCGAGGTCTCGCTTCCCGGGGGGCGGCTGCGCTATCGCGTCGAGGAGCTCGTCACGCTCCACGAGCTCGGGTCCAACCACGGACCGAATTCCGGGCCTCGGGACGGCTGAACCGTCCCCTTCCGGCCCGTCCCGCGGAAGGGCGGAGAGGCCGTGACGCGGATCAGAACACGGAGACGGGAGGCACGTATCTCTCCGGGTCCTCTCTCACGGCGCTCAGCAGCGCGTTGAGGTCGACCACCGTCTTCAGCAGCTCCTCGTAGAGCCGGTCGTCCGTGAACAGACGGCCGGCCGACCCTTCACCCGCCTCGAGCCCCGCGAGCAGGGAGTCCATCCGGGAGACCGAGCTCCGCAGGTCCCCGTAGAGCGAGTCGGAAGTGACGAGCCGTCCCAGGCTTCCCTCTCCCCGGGCGACCGACGAGACGACCCGCTCGAGCCCGATCGCGGCAGATCGGAGGGCGACGTAGAGCGAATCGTCGTCCAGCGCCCGGAGCAGGGGCGCGTCCGGGGCGGCGACCACGGCGAGCACCGTGTCCAGCCGCCCGGCGAGTCCCGTCACGCGATCGTAGAGAGCCTCGTCCGTGACGAGCCGTCCGAGCGTGCCGCGTCCCTCGAGGAGGTCTCCCGTCAGCTCGGACAGGTTCCGGGTCACTTCCAGCAACTCGCCCACCGCGCCGGCTCCCTCGGCGATCAGCGCGTCGTAGTCCACCGAGCTCGCCGCCGCGATCGTGTCGCCTTCCTGGAGGACGCGGGCCTCCGCGGTCCCGGGCACGATGTCGATGAGCTTGTCACCGAGGAGGCCCTGGGTGCGGACCTGGGCCCTGGAATCGGCCCGGACCTGATCGCGGATCTCCTCGTCGACGGCGAGCCAGATCGCGACGGCTTCGCCCCCGGTGGGCCGCTGTTCGGGAGGGATGAGCCGGATCTCATCCACCTGTCCGACCGTCTGTCCGGCGAGCTGCACGGCCGCGCCGGGCACGATCCCGGCCGCCGACCTGACGAGCATGACGAGCCGGTAGCGGCTTCCGAACACGTTCCCCGTGTTGCCGATGAGGAAGACCGCGGACGAGAGGACGGTCAGGGCGACGAGAATCAGGAGGCCGACCCGGACCTGCTCCCAGGTGACCGGTGAGCCGCGCCTCATGCCGCCTCCCCGGCGTCCC
>Ga0316577_10000810_pt1 | contig 13585 bp, 9 predicted proteins | sample S5NA_FD_203073 | JGI IMG/M metagenome (GOLD analysis project Ga0316577, IMG submission 203073) | Rhizosphere microbial communities from salt marsh grasses in Alabama, United States - S5-7_050615r2r1 | ecosystem: Host-associated > Plants > Roots > Rhizosphere | place: USA: Alabama | collected... | reverse complement strand
AATACGATCGCTTTCATTGATAAAGGTGACACTGACAACGTTACTGTGGGCCAACGCTATGACATCTATCAGCAAGACGAAGCGATAATAGATGAAGAACAGAAAGAACCCTCTCTGCTGGCACCGGTTGTTATCGGCTCTCTAATCGTTCTGCGCACGGAACCCTACAACGCTACTGTGTTGATCACAAAATCCAATCGTCACATTAAGCCTGGTCAAAAAATCAAATCACCCAATTCATAGCGTTCGGCCCATTCTTTAAAAAAAGAGGCATGCGATTGCCCCATCGCATACCTCTTTTTTAAATATAATAGATCGGACATCCCCTTTTCCTGTTGCCGTCCAAACATGACCTATAATTAGGCCCCACGAACAACCAGCTTGATTGACTAATATGCCTCCCAGGTTACTCGGAGAACTTCCTGGAAGGTTGTGATACCTTTGAGCATTTTTTTAATAGCGCTTTCTCGCAGCGTGGTCATGCCCTCGCTGATGGCCTTTTCTCTCATAAGGGTCATATCGCTTTGGGCATGGGTGAGACCGCGGATCGCATCCGTATACGGTAAAACCTCGAAGATGCCCACTCTACCTTTATAGCCAGTCCCCCGGCACCGCTGACACCCTTTTCCCCTGGCCAACTTCAATGGCCCAGTGTGTCCGGGCAAGCTCAATCCACGTCTTTTAAGCTCAGCGGTATCGATCTGATAGGTCTCTTTACAGTAAGAGCAGATCTTTCGAACTAGCCGCTGGGCCAGGATCCCAACCAAAGTAGCTTGGATTAAAAATTCCGGCACACCGAGATCGAGCAAACGGATAATGCTCGAAGGCGCATCATTGGTGTGTAATGTGGATAACACCAAATGGCCTGTGAGAGCCGCTTGGATAGCATTCTGGGCAGTATTCAGATCACGCATTTCACCAATCATGATGATATCGGGATCCTGGCGCAGGATGCTGCGTAAAATAGAGTCGAAATTCACCCCTACCTGGGGCTGAACCGCTATTTGGTTAAACTCTTCGTGAACCATCTCAATGGGGTCTTCGACGGTGGTGATATTCAATTCCGGTGAGCAGAGTTTACGCAGGGTGGAATAGAGCGTCGTGGATTTACCGCTGCCTGTGGGGCCGCATACCAAAACAATGCCATGGGGAAGTTCAGTAAAGGAATTGTAGCGTTGTAGATCTTGGGGAGAAAATCCGAGCGTATTCAGATCCTGAAAGAGAATATCGGGATCCAGGACGCGCATGACCACCTTTTCACCGAATGCCACCGGTATGGTCGAAACACGGATCTCGACTTCGGCACCACCCTTGTCTGTCTTGATGCGGCCATCCTGGGGGCGTCGCTTCTCGGCCATGTCTAACCGTGAGAGGTTTTTTATCCGACTGATGATGGCCGAGTGGACATTTTTGGGAAGTTTGTAAACGGTGTGTAAAACGCCGTCGATGCGCATTCGAACCAGGCTGACCTGCCTTTTGGGCTCGATGTGAATGTCGCTGGCTTTTTGATCAAAGGCATACAAAAAAAGATGGTTGACCGCATTGACCACATGCTGATCATTGGAGGGCACTTCATCTTCAGAATGGAGCTTGACATATTGTTCAAGGTTTCCAAGATCGACCGATGGACCGTTGAATTGAATTTCGGCTGCGGCGATGGATCGTTTAAAACCGAAAAACTCGTTGATCAGCTTGATGATGTCGCTTTTTGTACTAACGACCGGTTGAATCGATAACCCACTAGCCCGGGAGATATCATCGAAGACCTCTGCATTGAATGGATTGCAGGTTGCAACCGTCAACATACCATCCCTAATGCCAATAGGCAGTACCAGATGTTTGATGGCAAAAGATCTTGGAATCGTATTGGTGACGAGATTCAAATCCAATTTGAGAGGGTCGATTTTTTTGAATAAAAATCCCCATTTTTCAGACAAAGCCTGATAGATTAGCTCTTCGTCAAGGGGCTGGTTGGGTAAATCCGCCCGGCTGAGATTCAATGAGGTAATAATATCGATGATCGTGATGGGATTGACGATGTGATGGGTGGATGAAGTACCGTTGTTCTTTTTTTCTCGAATCCGCTCCAGTTTCGCCTGTATCTCATCCTTTTTATAGAGGATCTCTTTTGACTGAGGCTTTGACAGGAAACCTTTCTGGGTCAGAATCCGACAGATATAGGGAGCTGAAAGTTGATTCTCAGAACTGGTCAGGATTCCCATATGCAGATATCAGAGAGCTGTTAAATTCTTCATCGCCGTTTCAGCGGTGGATAGCAGCCGGCGGACATGACCTTGGATGTCGGCATGCCCGTTCATCCGGCTGAAATTGGCTGCCGTTTTCATGAAATCGGCGAGCATAGATAAGTCCTCCAGTTGGCCGACCCGGCCCATGGCGCGAATGACTACCTGAAGGTGTTTCAATAGGTGCGGCAAATAATCCGGGCTATTGTCCGAATGATAAATATCTGCCTCAGGATCACCGTACTCAACACACGCATCCAGTATGATCTGACGCGCCGTTCGACCAGCGACCAGGGACAGAAAGATAAATGCTTCTCTTTCAAGAGATAGTAAAAAACGGGGGGACAGCGAAATATCAGAAGCCCCGCCGGAACTCAAAGAATCAACAAGTTGTTCATGAATTGTACTGATCTTGTCTTCAAAGCGATGATTGTCAACATCGATCCTCCATGAAGCATATTGGGCGATACTTCGGTCTATACCGCGTTTTACCGAAAGCACCTCTTCAGGTGTCAACTCGATGTCGATATTGAGCTCCTTGTTATAATTCCGGATCAATATACTGCCTAGCATTAAGGCATTTCGATCGGAGAAACTGACCCTATTGGGGGTACGACACAAATCTGCCAGAAGAAAACGCAACGCTTTTTGGGGCTGCTTCATTTGGTTAATAAGCAGCTGTAGAGAATTTAGGAAAGCCACCCGATCGTTGCGGTGCCGAGTTTGTTTAAGATAGGCCCACAGGAATTCAAAAATCTTCTTCTCGTAAGTCAGGAATTCTGGGATACGTGCTTCAAACATCGTGCGCAGGAAATATCCCCGCTGATCGAAACAATTATGAAGCAACCCGATGATATGCTCAACTTCGCTGCGATCGATATGAAAGCGCTGGGCGATTTCGGCATAATTGCAGGCTTCAAAGTCAAGCCCACTTCTGCGGATTACCTCGATCTTCTTCTGGGTGGCCGAGCGTTCTTTGAAGAGCGAGATTAAACCCAGTACGCGGCTGTGGACCTTTTCAATCACCGTTGGCTTACCTTGGTCCTGAAACCGTATGGCACCGTCGACGACCTCCATCTCATCGAAGACATCGTCACGAACCTGTTCCAGCCGAACCTGGATATTGTCAATCACTTGGTCAAGGATCTCGCCGCCCTTGGGATTGTTTTCAAGCGAATGGAGCAGACTGGTCAGCTTTTTGATTCGTTGTGCGAATCCCTGTGTATCGATCTTTTCGTAGTCATCCTCATAGACACTTTGGATAACGCTGGCATTCTCTCGGAGTGTTCCACCCAGATGTTTCTCAAAGAAGGTCACCCAACGTTTATCCACGGCAACGGTTTCCACGCCAGGTTCGGCAATCACCTCAATAGCGCTTTGGGGAACTTTTTCAAGCGATCCGTCGGGCCCATCCGCTAACCCATTGGGTGGTTGGGAAATCTCGCCGCCATTGGGCACCTGCGAGACGGCAGTTGAGGCGTTCGACTTAGCGGCGGTCAATATTCCCAAGGGAATTTCCGCCCCAGGGGGCGTCGCCTTGGGTTGGCTGGTATCATCATTGTCGATGGACACAATCTTCTGACCGCTGTCCAACATCAACCAACGGACGTTATTAATCTCGATCAGCGGGCGTTTCAGCTTACTGCCAAAGTTCTTTATTCGAAACAGCAGTTCATAGGCCGCTGGTGGCGGTTGATCAACCGAGGGCTTATAGATCTTTCGTACGTAGTCGTCGATTTCACCGAGAAGTTGCATCATCTTCTCGGCTGACAGGCCGTTCAGTCCGGCAACCATGGTTAAATTGGGATCCGGCTGCCCGCCGCTGTCCTGCACCAAGGGGACCATCAGCTTCCCATCCTTGCTGGAAAGGGCCATCATGTCGCTGCCTGTTTTAACGACGGATTGGAACTGGGCGATAATTTCCAAGCAGGTTTTTAGTTCTTCTTCCTGCTGGACGTCGGGGCCGGGAAAGTGTAGGTACAGGCTATTAATCCCCTGGTCTGCCAAAATGGCGAAGGCTTTGCCCAAGCGACCTGACAGGTGGGACATTTTAATGCCCAGACGCTTGATGAGGGCGGTAGCGTTCACCGAGTCAAGCGTGATCGATCCAAATCGGATCACATAATCGTTTTTAGAAGATACTTTGGTACCGGTCTGAAAACCCCGGTGGCGAATGAGTAGATCGCTGCCGACGGCCTTGGCGGCATTAAGTTTGGCCAAAACCTGGGTGAGTTTTTCGAAAGTGTCTGATTGGGTCTTGACGCCTTGCCAATAGCGTTTGTCCATGAAGGCGGCGCTCAGCAGATAGGCCACCTGGATTAAATGAATCCTCAGCGGATCATTTGATTTCTGTTTATCTGATGAGGGTTCGGAAGGACGGGAAACGCTCTTCTGTGTCTTATCGTAAGGACGCCGATCCACATCCAAAGCCTCAAAAAAAAACTCGTCCTGCGCTTCCGTTGTGCTATTCGACATGTTCTACCTGCGAATATCGCTTGAGCGCCTCATTTTGCAGAGATCGCTGAGCCGATGGGGACTCGGATCGATATTGGAACTCAACCCGCAAAACGGAACAAGCGGGCCCGGCTGCGAGCACATGTTCTGCAGCCGGACGCACTCTCTATCACCTTTGGGTCATATATCGGTCTTAATGACACTGAGTTAAGGCCGAGCCTCTTGAATCATCCACAACGATTCGATCTGGCCATCGCTGTTGATCAAATACCCCACCACATCTCCGGGTTGAAACCGCGAAGATGAAGTGTGCCGGGAGCGAGGGGTGTTAAAGCTCGCCCGTTCGTCAAATTCGAAAAAGGAGTCATCGATCACCGCGATTTTATTGGTGATGCGGTCGATGGTACCGACGCCGCTGAATTGGACGGGATAGCCATGGTGGAGGGGCCTTTCACCGTCACCGGTATCGATGGCGGCGGTGTTGCCCGTCCGGCTGCCGGCCCAGGCCGTCCCGGCACTGCCGATGCTCAGGGTTACTGTGAGGAGTAGTACCGCCAGAAGAACCGATAGAGACTTGTTCGTACTGATGTGGCATCTCATTTGGGTTAACCTCCCTATTCCGCTTGCCGGCCGACGGGGTGCCCCCCAGCGGCCGGCCCGGATCGTATCGATGTTAGCGTTCAATCCAGTAGAAGGTTTTCAAGTTGGGCCCGGTTTCTTCGGTACTGGTCACCCCTCCTGAACTATTGGACTGGTTCTTGACCTCCAAAGGTGGGGGGATATCATCATCGTCGATATCCCCGTCATCGTCCCAATCCCGAGGAGCCGGGTCATCGATGATGATAATCACCGGTTCATGGATAATGCCGGGGCTTTCAATGATGTCTGCCTCACAATCCTCGGTGAAGGCACATGCACCCAAATCACTGCCGTCGCAGGCACTGATCTCATAGAGCTTGGAGACCCCGCCGCCGGAACAGGGTGAAGACTCCGGCTTGAAGGCGATCACGATGGCCCGGCCGTTGCGGATGGTGACATTCTTGAAAACCCGTTCATTGGCTTGGAGGTCGTGATACCAGCCGGCGTATAGGTTCGGGTTGGGCAGCTGGGTCGTAACCGGTGTCTGACCGCCATAGCCATCGGAACCGTCATCCGTCACCGGCCAGTAGTCACTACCGTCCGTGGCCTCATTATCGCTCATCCGTCCATAGTTATCCCAGGTACTGTCGATGGTCTGCTCCAGCAACGTGACACTGGTGGGTTGGTTGGACAACTGGCCCGTGGTGCGATCGAAGCTGCCCAGGTATTCGCCGTTGTCATCATCGTCGCCATAGTCCCAGATACCGTAGATGGTCTGCGTGTTGGGGGTTATGTCACGGTCTGCCTCTCCCAGGAACTGGCCGGTTCCAAAAACCACCATGTAACCGTGACGGAGGCAATGGCGCATGACATCGGGCTGGGCGGTGATGGGCTGGGTCGATCCTGCCGCAAAGAGCGGTTTCGGTGTGACGATGTTGCCACTCATATCGGTCTCGCCGTAAGCCACCGACCATTCGCTGATATCCGATGAGGTCAAATCGAACTTCCACAAGTTGCCCTTCAGATCGCCGGCATAGGCGTAGTCCACTTTATAGTCGTTGTTAACATCGACCAGCACCGGTGTCGACAGCCCATTGTCGCTGCCCACGTCGGTGTCGATTTTTTTCACCAACGCTCCGCTGTCAGCGTCCAGCACGTAAAAGACCGCGTGGCCGTTGACGCTCTGATAGCCGTTGCCGAAGAAGACCAGGTAGCTGCCGGCATAGGCAGACGCATTGGATTTGTTGATCCAGGCGCGACTGAAGCTGTAACCCATATCAGCGTCTGAACTTCCATACTCCCACTTGACCACGGGCAGGGCGCTGCTCTCATCGGAGGTGGTGTAAATACTTCCATCCCCTGAGACATCCAGGGCATAATAGCCTTTGCCGCCCTTGCCCAGGCCACCCACCAGAATCGCGCTGGTCTGACCGGTCTGGGTCACCGTGGGGGTCGCATCCACGTAAAATTTATGCGTATAGTTTGGATCGGCCAGCTCCTTGAGATTCTCAAAGACCAGCTGAGGAATATACGCATAGCGCTCCTGGCCGTTGTAAGAATTGAAGGCGTGCAGCATTCCGTCATTGCCCCCGGCGTAGACGGTATGGTTGAATTCAAAATAGAGCGGTGCCGAATGGACGATATCCCCCAGCCTGCGATCGCGGTAGCGGAAGCCGTTAATCTCGGTGCCGCGCAGGTAGTCGACCATATTCTGGGCCTTCTCCTGGTTGCTCGTTGTCCAGTCGGGATCCAGAAGGATTTTCTGGGGTGTGGAGAGTTGATCGTACTCAAAGGCGATGGCGCCGCCGCTGCCGTCCGGAGTGACGATGTTGCGCTGCGACGGGTCCACATCCTGGAGACCAGTCCAGGAGCCTTCCCCGGACGCCCGCCATTTGATTCCAGCCTCGGTCATGTTGGGGGTCCCGGTGGCGGCGTTGAGCTTGTAAGCGGTCACATCGCCCACCCAGCTTCCGGACCGGTAGGTGGCCAGGTAGAGGGCGTCGGCCGTGCGGGTGTCCTGCCCGTTGACCGATACCGAGGCGCCCGAAGCGGCGCGGCTGCTGATGTCTTCCATCACCGTCTTGAGCGAAGCGACCAGTTCACCGGGATCGGCGGCACTGAAAAAGAGGCCGTGCCCGTTGACGGCGGTATGCCACAGGTCATCGATCTTCTGGGGATTACCGCTGGTGGGATTGGGCCAGGTGGGCATGGGTGTCCCCCCCAGAAAGCAGGGATCCTCTTTGTAACCCGGATAATCGGGTGTTCCGTTGTTATCGATATCCTCGGGGTCGATGGTTCCGGTGACACCAAAGGAGACCGAATAGGAGACCATGTGCTGCTGGTTGTTAAAGTCGCAGGCCGTGGCATTTTGGGGCACTTTGGGGTCCAGGGAGGGGGCCAGGTCGTTTTTGTAATACTTCATGGCCACATCCGCCAGGGTGTCGGAGTAGCTATCGGCGAAGGGAGCGCCTTCGGTGCCATCCTGGTTGTTGATCCCCGAGGGCGTGCTCCCGTTATAATAGCCGTCGGTCATCACGATGGCGAAACTCTGTTGACACTCCCCGCCACCGGCCACATCGGCATAGGGCGAAGAACCCAGGCTGCTGCTCAGATCGGTGTGATAGTATTTTCCCACCTCGTCCAGGGCCGAACGCAGGGGCGTGCCGTCACCGGAGTTAATGCTGTATAGCGCATCCAAAAGGGCCGATGTTTCATCCACGGTGACGCCGCCGCTGGTGAGCTCGAATTTCACCGCATCGGCGCTGGTGCTCGAGTTGGTGCTGGAGCTGTCCCGCGTCACGGTGACATAGCCCTTTGAGCCGGCCGGGAATTCGGCCTCGCCGATATAGAACCAGTCCCCTGCATTCTGCTGCTGGTTGACGCGCACCTGGATGGGGCTGACCGTATCGTCCCCGTCCGGGTAGATGCTGTACAGGGCATTGGTGTCGCGGGTGCTGTAGTAAGTATACCAGACATAGACCTTATAGGTCTGGGTGGATGGCAGGTTCGGGGTCCAGCGGGCCACCGAAGCCGGGCTTTTGGTGCTCGCATAGACCGAATTGCCGGCGTAGGGGCCGCTGGCGCCGGAGGTATACCAACTGCCCGAAACCTTGTCAAAGTTGTTGTCTTTGTTATCCACAATGATGGCATTGGATTCGGTCTTGACCGGCTTGACCGCCGAGCGCACGCCGGAATTGATGGTGTAAAAGCCGATGTTGACCCGGTCCAGGCCGTAAATGGAATGGGCCACGGCGGCCTTGGCGGTCAGTTCGCGGCGCCGGTAGTAGGCATACCAGTTGGCGAAATTCTGCAGATCCTGTTCATCGGTCTTGATGCCCACCACATTGTGATCTTCATCATAGAGCTTGGGTTTGATGCGATCCAAAGTGGCGGCATCGTCCACCTCCACCAGCTCGCCGTCCTCCACGCGGTTGTTGCCGTTGGTGTCGGTAAAGCGATAAAAAGAGCGCACCCCGCCGAAAAAATTGACCAGGTAAACCTCTCCGTTGTCCACGCTGTCGTTACCGTTCTCGTCATCCCAGGTGTAGTAGTGGGCGTTGCGGACGGAGATGGTGGTACTGGAGGAAGGCACAAACATGACCGCGTCGGCAGAGTATTTACAGCATAGACCGCTGAAACCTTCGGCAATAATGTCGGCATTGACTTGAACGTAGTCGCTGCCGTCGCCGGCAAAATCGAACTCGCCCAGCAGGATCCATTTATCCCCCATGCCGTCGGCATCGCTATGGCTGATGGGGTTGGGAATCGTTTCGCCATTGACCGACGCCGGACATTCGTCAGGGACCAGGGTGGTGCTGTCGTTCCCATCGTGGCCGCCACCGGTTCCCAGGGGCCCGCCGCCAGGGGCGTGCTTGACGGTGTAGGTGACATCGTCGCTGCGCCCGGAAAGTTCCCTGAACCAGGCATAGACCCGGTATTTTCCGGAACCGGGAAAGGTCGGTGTCCAGCGCGCCCAGGAATCGGCAGTGATGGCGTTGTTGTAGCGATAGTCGCTGCCCACATCGCCGCTGTAGCTGGAGTAGCCCCAGTCCGTTTCGGCCAACACGGAGAAGCCAGCATCCGAGTTGTCCACCTGAACGGCGCCGGTGTGGTCGGTCACCGCGTAATACTCGGCGGTCAGGTCGAACGGGTTCACGCTGGGGTAGTAGGGATTGGAGGGCACCTGATTGAGCAGGTTGATATCGATCTCCGGCATGCCGGGCCAGGGCAGGTAGTCCTGGTCGGGATTGTAAAAAATCTTGTTGTACCCATGCCACTGGGACTTCCACTTGCCCCGGTTGCTGCCGGTGAGGATGGTCCCGTTGGAACTGCCAGTGGAGTATGCATTGTCACCAGGATCGTCGAACAGGTATTCGTAGGTGCCTTCGAACACCCCGTCCGTATCCTGGGTCATGGTCTCCCAGTCCATGGAGCCCGAGTTGTCATAGACAAACATGATGTTGGGGGGCGCTGGCTCCACCTTGGTGTCCATGGGACTATCGCTGATGTCCACCGCATGAACCATCCCGCCGGCCATGAGAATGGCCACGGCAGCCACACCGGCCCATACGAGGCGCATGCTGGGTTTCATGCTGAATGGGGTGATTTTAGCACGTAAAGTAAAGGATAACATGGTGTCTCCTTTCGGTTAAAACTGCTTGCGGTAGCCGATTTCAATCAGGATCGGATTGTTGCGTCCCGCCGGAAAGTACTGACCCAGGACCCGGAATTCGTGGACTTGGGGACTATTGGGATTCAGGCTGCCGTCGTCGGCCGTCCTTTCATCCACCACCGTATAGGTGCCGTCGCCAGCCACATCCACTCCGGCCACGGCGGCATTGGGCGTGGCCCCACCGGTGTCCCAGTTGCCGGGATCGGTCAGGTTGACCCCGGTGTTGTCCTCATTCTGGTTGAGCCAGGGTTGGGCCTGATTCTGCAAGACCCAGCGGTCGTTCAGGTTGTTCAAGCGCTGGGCGCCTTCGATGGCGGCGGATTCGGCCAGATAAAAATCTTGCTTATAGATGGCCTCGTTGCGCACGAGCTGCTGTTCGGTGCGGCTGTCGTTCATGGAAGCGATGCCGACGATGGTGACCACCACGAGAATCATCAGGGCGATCACCATCACCGACCCTTGCTGGTTGGATAGCGGTGATAATGGGCGCTTCATGGTTGATATCCTTTCCTGGGGCCGGGCCTGGGCGATGGGTTAGACATCCTTGGCCTTTAGGAAGGTCAAGACCTGGGTCACATTCTCGCCCCCGGCGCGATAGTTGATCAACATGCGGATGGTCTGGGTATTGGGCTCCACATCGTCGTTGGCCACATTGTAGAAGATGGTGTACTCGCCGTCGGCGCTGACGACGGCATAATCGGCATCGCCATCGATATGATCGAGTCCTGCGACCCCATCACCATCCGTGTCCTGTAGATTGGGATCGTCGTTGAGCGAGTCGCCGTCGTTTTCCAGCCAGCGGACGTTCTTGAACTGTTCGATCTGGTCCACCACCATGTTTTCCCCTGCCAGGGAACGGCCGGCGGCATTGCTGGCATTGATGGCCCTGACCTGCATGCTGCTCACGGCCAGGATACCGATGGAGAAGACGGCGATGCCCAGGAGAACTTCGATGAGCGAGAAACCGCAGCTATTATCGGCAGGAATCAACTTTTGACAGGATTTAAATGCCTTCATCATGGCAAGGCTCCTTTGCGACTGTTCTTTGGGTCGTACATCAACCGTTGCGGCACTTGACCTGGAAGCTCAACATCCGGCGTCGCACATCATCGTTCTGGGCCGGCAGGACCACCCGGCCGGAGGGCGTCGTATAAATAGTGTTATCGGTCCAGGTCTTGATCATGCCCTGATCGACCTCCCCGGCCCGGGCCACGATGGTGACCTGCACATAGGCGATATCGTTGCTGGCCAGATCGGCGGCCGGCACGGCATTGGGATTCACCGCGCCATTGAGCAGGAGATTTCCGGCAGTGTCATAGTATTCGAAATCGATGGCATCGATGTTTTCGGCCAAGGCCTGGAGCCCACCCCCGCCGATCTGACGTCCCAGGTGGCAGGGACCGCCATCATTGATCCCGTCGCCATCGGCATCGTTGGTCAGAGCGTAGGTAATAACCTCGTTGGCCTGCACCACGCCATCGGGATTGGTGCGATCGTCGATCCAGACCACCATCTGCCCCTCTTGGGCGGTCTGGAATTTCATTTGTCCGGTGAGACTGGGGTCATAGCCGGCCATGCGCAGATCGCTGGTTAAAAAGTGCATGGCAACGCGCAGATTCTCCTGCATGTCCACCACCAGGCGCTCGGTGCTGTGGGCCGTGCTCTGGCCGCGGTAGGTGGCGTACATGGCCGCCATGAGGATCATCCCGGCACAGGTGGCCACCAGGAGCTCGATCAAGGTAAAGCCTTTGTTGTTCATCTTCTTTATATTCAGCATGATGTCCATCCCCAAGCGTGTGAGCGGTTCACGGCATGCCTGACGGGGCTTTGCGACGCCATCAATTCCAGGTCCCGCCGCCGTCGCTGCTCCTGACGAATCGCGGCCGGCCGGCGATATTGACCCTCAGCCCCATGTATTCGTTTTTGGTATTTTTCATATAGGTCGAGCCAGCGTTACCCGCCAGAAACCCTCTGCCGTTGTAAGCGACGGTATTATTGCTAAAATTGGTATTGTACATATCAACACCGGCGGGCAGGATGCCTTGCTGGACGATCGTTTCGCCAGCTTCGAATTGAATAGTGGGGTTGGTACCGTCGTCGATGAAGACCGTATAGCGATTGTTGCCTGTATCAAACTGCACGCCCACAGTGGTATTTTCCCGCACCGCCCGCATCCGCGCCAGGTGACAGGCCCCGATCAGCTCATCGGTGGCACTGGTGAGCCGGCGAGTGGACATGGTGCCAACATAGCTGGGAATCGCCATGGCGGCGAGCACCCCCATGATGGAGATGACCACCATCATTTCCAGTAGCGTAAATCCATTTTCATGTTTCATGGTGAATAGCCTCCTGGGCGGGGTAACCTTCAATTTTCATACCAGGGATTCGCGAAAGAGCGGTTTCATCCGCCGGAGGGGCGATTCGATACACATAAATACTTGTTATATTAAATATATATATTACGATATCGCCTTGAGATAGAAAAATACCGGAAGGCCGACTGCGGGACGCAATGGAATGGCAATGCGTTGTCAACTATTAAAAGCTTTAATAGTACTATAATCCGATTTAAGAGTACGGCAGGCGCCTCCCATGGTGTGAGATGGCCGAGTTGTCCCGGCCCAGGGGGGCGCGAAGGAAACGCGCTGGGCGCCCATCACGGATTTAAAGGGAGGATTGGTTTTTAAATCTTAAGAAGGGGCTTTGCCACGGCCGATCCTAACCGGCCATATAATCCACACCGTTTTTCAGCAGAGCCAGGCCGGGGGGCATGATTTCAGGTGTCCAGGCCGAGCGGCGGGAGGCAAACGCCTTGGTGCGGGTCCAGTCTGGATGGTTGGACCAGTGATGGTAGGCTTCCGGATGGGGCATCAGGCCGAAAACCCGGCCGCTGGGGTCGCAGATGCCGGCCATGTCGTGCAGCGAGCCATTGGGATTAAAGGGGAACTCCCCTCCAGCTAGTTCGTCGCCAGGACGGCTGTATTGCATCACGATCTGGTTGTTCTGAAGCAAGCTTTCGGTGACCGACGATTCACACCACAATTTGCCCTCTCCGTGCCGGATGGGCAGTTCGAGATGGCCAAGACCTTTTGTGAACACGCATGGCGACCGGGGATTGACCTTCAGGTGGACCCACTGGTCCCTGAAATTTCCGCAGTCGTTGTAGATCAACGCCACGGAACGCTGCTGATAATTGCCGTTCAGAGCCGGCAGGAGACCAATATTGACCAGGGTTTGAAACCCATTGCAGATACCGATGACCAGTTTTCCCGACTCAACAAAGTGAATGATTTGATCGCCGATGTTGGTCCGCATGCGAACGGCCTGGATGACGCCAGCACCATGGTCGTCGCCCCAGCTGAAACCACCCCCAAAGGCCAGAATCTGAAAATCGTCCAGACGTTGCTGGCCCTCGATGAGGGCGTTGATGTGCACCCGGCGCACTTCGGCGCCGGCCAATTCCAAGGCATGCGAGGTTTCCCGATCACAATTCAGTCCAAAGCCGGTGAGAACCAGGGCGTTGACGCGGCTCATTTCAGATCCCCAAAGGGCGCCTTCCAGGCGGCTTTTAACTGGTTAAGGGAGCACTTGATGAGATGTTGGCCAGCCAATCCGCGCACCACCAGGTCGGCGGTGA
>Ga0316577_10000809_pt1 | contig 13585 bp, 9 predicted proteins | sample S5NA_FD_203073 | JGI IMG/M metagenome (GOLD analysis project Ga0316577, IMG submission 203073) | Rhizosphere microbial communities from salt marsh grasses in Alabama, United States - S5-7_050615r2r1 | ecosystem: Host-associated > Plants > Roots > Rhizosphere | place: USA: Alabama | collected... | reverse complement strand
TGGGCCGGCTGGCGTTCTTCCTCTTCTTCCTCTCCGGGTGCCTCTATCGAGCACCGGGGTTCGAGGACATCCCCCCGATACCACCGCAGGAGAATCCCCCACCCCTCCCGGCGGGACCCAGCCTCAGGGTGTTGGTCCTGGGAGATTGGGGCACGGGTGGGCCGGGGCAACGAGATGTGGCACGGTCCATCGAGTGGGTTCATGAGGACGCCCCTCCGGACCTCGTCCTGACCGTGGGGGACAACTTCTACCCCAGCGGAGTCAGGGGTCTCTACGACCCCCTTTTCGAGGACGTCTTCGAACGCGTCTACACCGGTCCATTCTGGGAACGTCTGGTCTTCTTCCCCACCCTGGGGAATCACGACTACGAAGGGAGCATCAAGGACCAGATCCAGTATTCCGAGCGGAATCCCCGTTGGAGTCTCATCGCCCAGCACTACACCTTCCAGAAGCCCCTGCCGTCGGGAAAGTCGGTACGCTTTCTCGCGCTGGACGCCCACAACATCCGGATGCGGGGGAGCACCACCGAGAGGCAGCTGGCGTGGGTCGACTCGGTCCTGGCCGTGGCCGATGACCGTTGGATCGTAGCATACGCTCACCAACCCATGGCGACGGTGGGGCTTCACCCTGCCAACGAATCCATGCTGGAGCGTCTCGCCCCGCGCCTCGAGGGCCGGGTGCAGGTGTACCTGGCGGGACACAACCATTCCATGGAGCTTCTTCCCATATCCAAGAACCTGTTGCAGGTGGTCTGTGGCGGTGGGGGCGGCCGGGACAACCCCTATCCCCTTCGAGAGTCCCAGAAAGCCATCCACGCATTCACACACGGAGGCTGGTGCTTCCTCCACCTCTACGATGACAGCCTCGTCATCGACCTGTACGACCGGGCAGGGATCCTTCGGTACCGCCACGTCGTCCCGCACCCGTCTTGTCCCGACCCTGGTGAAGCGGCGGAACCGGGTGGCAGCTACCTCCAGACCTCCCGGGCCACCTCCACCGTTCGCCGGTGAATCTCCACCGTATCCTCCAGCCGCCGAGCATACCCTCCGGCCAGGACCACTGCCACCCGGGCCTCTGCCTCGAGGCACCGCTCCAGGACCGTTCGGTCCCTCCGCTCCAGGCCCCGTTTCGTCAGAGCCAAGCCTCCGAGTTGATCCTCGACGAAGGGGTCTGCCCCTGCCAGGTAGATCACCAACTCCGGTCGCTGTCGGCTCAGAGCTGAATCCAGCGCCTGGGTCAGGTGGGTGAGGTAGGCCTCGTCTCCGGTCCCGTCGGGCAGCCCCACGTCCAGGTCACTGGGTGGCTTTGGGAAGGGGTAGTTGCGCTCCTGGTGGATGGACAGGGTGAAGACCCTGGGATCGTCCCGGAAGATGGCCGCGGTGCCGTTCCCCTGGTGCACGTCCAGGTCCACCACGGCGCACCTGGACACCGTCCCACCCTGCAGGAGGCACCCCAGGGCCACGGCCACGTCGTTCAACAGGCAGAACCCCTCGCCGTGGTCCCGGAACGCGTGGTGGAGGCCCCCGCCGAGGTGAACCGCTACGGACTCGACGAGAGCCTCGCGTGCCGTGAGGGTGGTCCCGCCACAGGAGAGGAGAGAAGACTCTCGGAGGGAGGAGCTGAAAGGGAGCTCCAGGGTCATCTGCTCTCCCAGTGACAAGTTCCCGCTTCGTATCTTCTCCAGGTAGTCCCCGGAATGAACGACCCCGACCTGCTCCCAGGATGCCGGTTCGGGCTGCAGGAAGTCCGACTCGGCCGCGACCCCGGCTTCCAGGAGAGAGCTCCGAACGAGGCGGTACTTCGCCGTGGGGAAGACGTGGGTTCCGATATCCACCTCGTAGTGGGGAGACCACACCAGGGGCATGATCTCCCTCGCGTCGTGTCGGAACAGGGAACCCATCCTTCCCACTCTCCTCAGGGGGTCCTCACCACCGGCAGCTGGACGAAGCTCATCCGTCCCGGCGCATGGTGGATCCGCTGCACGGCCCGGCGGAAATCTCCCGGCTGCGCCCAGAAGATGTTGGGAACGAAGCTCTGCGGGTTCCGGTCATAGAGGGGAAACCAGCTCGACTGGATCTGGACCATGATCCGATGCCCCGGCAGGAACACGTGGTTCGCCGTCGGGAGGGCGAAGCGATACTCCAGCGGCTCGTTCGGCACCAGGGGCGTGGGGGCCTCCAGGCTCTCCCGGTACCGCCCGCGGAAGATGTCGGCCGACACCATCAGCTGGTACCCACCCATTTCGGGCTGGCCCGCCACCTCGTCGGGATAGACGTCGATGAGTTTCACCACCCAGTCGGAGTCGGTGCCGTCTGTGGAAGCGACGAGGTTGGCGACGGGCTCCCCGCTGATCTTCAGGGGCTCGGTCAGCACGTCCGTGACGAAGGCCACCACGTCGGGGCGCCCGGAGGCCTCCCGCTGATCGTCCACCAGCCATCTCCACCACGTCAGCTCCTCCGTGTACCCGGTGGGGCGAATGGGCCGTGCCCTGTAGGGAACGGGCTTCGCCGGATCCGAGACGTACTCCGTATAGCCCGTCCCGCCGGGTGACGGCGGTTCGAAGCTCAGCTCCAGGCCCGAACGGAGATAGAGCGGCGTTGGCCTGACGGTGCACCCGCTCGCGCATCCGGCGGGCCAGGCCGGGAGTCTCCGCCAGGCGTTGCTTCCCGTCTCGAAGGCCGTGACCGGGGCGACTTCCGCAGGAGGGGCGGCATCGGTGAGATAGTGGTCGAGGAAGGGCCGCAGGATCTCCCGACGGAAGGTGAGAGCCGTGTTGCTCTCGAACCGCAGGGCGCCCAGCGTGCTGCCGTCCTCGATCTCCTGGCCGTGGTCCCAGGGGCCCAGAACCAGGAAGACCCTGTCGTTCGCCGTGTCCTTCGGCTCGATGGCCTTGTAGACCGCGATGGCGCCATAGATGTCCTCCTGATCCCAGAGGCTGTGCACCAGCATCACCGGCACCGTCAGCGGCTCGTCCGCTAGCACCTTGTCCACGGCCTGGTCGCGCCAGAAGGCGTCGTAGCTGGGGTGCTCCAGGATCTTCCGCCAGAACCCCATCTGGTCGAGCCCCCGCCGACGGCCCAGCTCCCCTGCAGAGCCGGCCTCCATGTACATGTCGTAGACGTCGTGATGGGTCGTCCACCACAGCGCCTCGTTCCCCCGGGTGGCCTCCTGGTCGTAGATGTAGGGCATGTTCTGCTGTCGGAACGCGCCGTAGTGGAACCAGTCGTCCCCGATCCATCCGTCCACCATGGGGTTCATGGGTACCGCGACCTTGAGGGCGGGGTGGGGATCCACCAGGGCCATGAGGGAGAGGAAGCCATCGTAGGAGATCCCCAGGATCCCGACCTTGCCGTTGGTCTCCGGAACGTTGTGCACGAGCCATTCCACGGTGTCGTAGGTGTCCGTGGCGTGATCTACCGGCGTCGGGTTCTGCGGTCCCCGGAGAGGCCGGTTCATGACGTAGTCGCCTTCGGAACCGTACTTGCCCCGGATGTCCTGCACGACCCTGATGTACCCGCCCTCGACAATCACCTCGGTGGCGTTGTCATACCCGAACAGGGTCGGGCCTAGATGAGCGCTCTGGGCGAGCGTCGTCAGGGCGGTAGCGTCGTACGGGGTCCGGGTGAGGAGGATCGGCGCCCTGGAGGCGCCGTTCGGCACCAGGATCACGGTGTGGAGCCTGACCCCGTCCCGCATGGGGATCATCACGTCGCGACGCTCGTAGTCGAATCCGGCGTAGGTCGGCTGAAGACTCTCCGGCGTCTCACTCGGTAGCGCTGCGGGGGGCCGCCGGGGAGGGTTCTGGGCCGCCCCCGAACCCATGAAGAGCAGCTCGCCGGCGATCACAGCTGCCATGAGGGGCCACCTGCGCATTCCTGCCATCGAGTTCATCATGACGACCTCCGGGGTTCTCTGTGAGGCGATGCTCCAGCTCCGTGTTTTCCTGGGGGCGACTCCAATGTCCGTCGCTCCGGCATCGGCTGCAAGCGGAGCGCTCACGGCGGGTTCGAGTCACCCCCGCACCTCTCCACGGAGCCCGACTCCACAGGGAGAGTCGGGCCAAGCCGAGTCGCCTTTCGGCTCCCTCGCTCTTGTGGGCCCGGAGGCCCCCGCTCCACTTTCCTGGGAACACCACGGTAATGCCGGAGGAACCATGAGTACCCAAGCCGACACCCTCCCGTCCCTCCCCCACCTCTTCGCCCCCCTGACCATCCGGGAGGTGACGCTGAAGAACCGGATCGCCCTGGCGCCCATGTGCCAGTATTCGGCACAGGATGGGATGGCCACCGACTGGCACCTGGTTCACCTCGGTTCCCGGGCCCTGGGAGGGGCAGGCCTCATCCTCACGGAGGCCGCAGCCGTGGCCCAGGATGGTCGGATCTCTCCCCAGGACCTGGGGATCTGGAAGGAAGAACAGCTGGAGCCGCTGGCCCGGGTGGTCCGGTTCATACGGGAGCACGGTGCGGTAGCCGGGATCCAGCTGGCCCATGCGGGACGGAAGGCGTCGACGGTCAGACCCTGGGAAGGAAGCGGTCCCCTGGCCCCGGAGTCCGGGGGATGGTCACCGGTACGGGGAGCCAGTCCCCTTCCCTTCGGCGAGGGGTATCCCATCCCGGAGCCCCTCCAAAGCCAGGAGCTCGAGGAGGTCGTGGACGCGTTCAGGCAGGGAGCGGAGCGGGCCCTGAGAGCCGGCTTCCGGCTCGTGGAGATCCACGGGGCCCACGGCTACCTCCTCCATTCCTTCCTCTCACCCATCACCAACCGACGGGACGACGGGTACGGCGGATCCTTCCAGAACCGCACCCGCCTTCTCCGGGAGGTCGTGGTGGGGGTCCGGGAGGTCTGGCCGGCCGAGCTCCCTCTCTTCCTTCGGATCTCGTGCACCGACTGGATGGAGGGGGGTTGGGATGCCGACGACTCCGTGGCCCTCGCTCGTCTGGTGAGGCCCCTCGGCGTGGACCTGGTGGACTGCTCGTCCGGCGGGATCCACCCGGGAGCCGCAGCACCCGTGGGGCCCGGATACCAGACGCCCTTTGCCGAGAAGATCCGGAGGGAAGCGGAGACCCCCACCGGGGCCGTGGGCCTCATCACCGAGCCGGTGCAGGCGGATCACATCATTCGAACGGGGCAGGCCGATCTCGTGCTCCTGGGTCGCCAGCTCCTCAGGGAGCCGACCTGGCCCCTCCGGGCCGCCCGGGAGCTGGGCAGGGACGCGGAGTGGCCGGTCCAATATCTTCGGGCGAGGCCGTGAGCCACAGTGTCAGGCGCCACCTCCGGGTGGCCATCGACGAGTACGACACCTCCATCCGCCGGTTCATTCCGGGATACGATGAGATGATCCTGGAGGCAGCCGCGGCGGTGTCGGGAGCGTCCCCGAAGGTGGTGTTGGATCTGGGAGCCGGAACCGGCTCTCTCTCGGCGGCCCTCCTGGCGCGGCCCGAGGTGGGGCTCGTGGAGCTGGTGGACGTGGACCCCGAGATGCTGGAGCAGGCGAGGATCCGACTGGCGCCTTTCGGGGACCGGGCGCGATTCGCTGTTCGCTCCTTTCACGACCCGCTTCCTCCGAACGACGCGGTCGCAGCGTCCCTCGCCCTTCACCACGTTCCTGCGCTGGAGGAGAAGCGCGCCCTGTACCGGCGCATCTTCCGGTCTCTCCCCGAGGGAGGGGTATTCGTAAACGCGGACGTGACCATGCCATCCCACGACCCCGCACGGAGCGAGGCATACCGCGCCTGGGCGGACCACCTGGTGGCTTCCGGAATCGAAGAGGCGAGGGCGTGGCAACACTTCGCCGAATGGGCCGACGAGGACACCTACTTCCCCCTGGAGGTCGAGCTGGCGGCGTTGGAAGAGGCCGGCTTCCACGCCCGCTGCGTCTGGCGGCAGGGGGTTTCAACCCTCATGGTGGCAGAGAAGCCGCGGTAGCGCATGCGGGCCCCGACGCGCGAGACGGACCGAATCGTCTGCCTCTGGTGATGGCCGGGTCTGTGCCCGATCTTCCGTATCGCGCCGGTGGCCTCATCGACACGAAATCGTGCGGTGGGACACCCCCCACCTCAACGCCGAGGCAGACCTCATGATCCCACGACTCCCTCGCAGCGGACGCTGGGTGGCGTTCGCGCTGGCACTCCTGTCCGCCACTCCGGTCTCTTCATCGGCACAGCAGTCCGAGGCCATGCGCCTCGGCGCCACCCTGACGTCCAGCCACCGGACCCTGCCGGGGATCACCTACATCCGGGCCAGCGGCTACGAGGCGAAAATGGACGTCTATGCCTCCCGGTCCACCACGCCGGCACCGACCCTCGTCTACATCCACGGTGGCGGTTGGGTGGGGGGCTCGAAGGAGGGTGCCCTCCTCCAGGTCATGCCCTACCTGGCCATGGGCTGGACCGTCGCCAACGTGGAGTATCGCCTGGCGAGGAATGCCCTGGCCCCGGCGGCGGTGGAGGATGTGCGCTGCGCCGTACGGTGGGTGCTGGGCCACGCCGATGCATACAACGTGGACACGACGCGGGTGGTCCTCAGCGGCCACTCCGCCGGCGGGCACCTCTCCCTCATCGCAGGGATGCTTCCGGTATCGGCGGGACTCGACCGGCAGTGCGCCGGCACCAGCGAGATTCGAGTTGCCGCCATCGTGAACTGGTACGGTATTACCGAGGTGGTGGACCTCCTGGACGGCGAGAACATGAAATCGTACGCCGTGGAGTGGCTCGGGTCCCTGGTGGATCGGACCGAGGTCGCCCGGCGTGTCTCGCCCCGCGAGTACGTGCGAGGAGGCCTGCCTCCCATCATCACGATTCACGGTGATGCGGATCCCACGGTCCCCTATGCCCATGCAGTGCACCTGCACGAGGCCCTCACGGAAGCGGGGGTGCCCAACGAGCTGGTGACCATTCCGGGTGAGGGCCACGGCGGGTTCGGAGAGGAAGAGGATGCCCGCGCCTACGCGGCCATCGAGGCGTTCCTCACGCGTCACGGGGTCATCCGGTGACCCGCCGGGAGGCCTTCCCTTGATGCATTGTCGATACGGCCATAGGGCCGACTCCTCCTGCCGGCAAGGTGCCATTTGAGACAGCTCTGGGGCCGGCCCATCGCCTGGTGGCGCCACCGCCTCTTTCAGGTCGGAGTCGTGATCAAGGGCCTCGACGGCGTCATGGAGGTCGTGGGCGGTCTCCTGCTGGCCGTCGTCGGATCGGCCGGGGTCGGCCAGTTGGTTGCTTTCCTTACCCAGCACGAACTGTCCGAGGATCCCCGGGACGCGATGGCCCGGTGGATCGTCGAGCACTTCGCGCAGATCGGCGCGGAGACCGCCCACTTTGCCGCAGCATACCTTCTGGTGCACGGCACCGTGAAGCTCGTGTTGGTCGGCGGCCTCATCCGCGAGAGAATCGGAATCTTCCCGTGGGCCCTCTGCTTCCTGGGGCTCTTCATCCTCTACCAGGGCTACCGACTCTCCGTCCGACCTTCTGTGGGTCTGGGTCTTCTCACCGTGCTCGACCTGGTCGTCATGGTGCTGGTTTGGCGGGAGTACGAGGCCTTGCGGAAGGAGGCCTGACAGTGTCGCCGGGTCGTTACGTTCCGACCCCTTCCCCACCGCCGCCCTTTTCCGTACTCTCGGTCCGTCACCTAGAACATCGTCCGGAGGTTCCGATCCATGTCCCGTTCAGCCACGATGCGGGGAATCCTGCTTCCGTCCCTGGTTGTGATCAGTGTCCTCTTCGCCTGCCAGGCCGATGGCCGTGGGGGGCTGCCCGAGTCACAGGCTGACTTCCCGGGCGCCGGCGTTCCCCCCGCCGAAGGCACACAGGGGATGGTGAGCTCCGCCCATCCTCTGGCAACGAAGGTGGGCCTGGAGGTCCTCGACCGTGGAGGGAACGCCTTCGACGCGGCGGTGGCCGTGGCTGCAGCCCTCAACGTGGTGGAGCCGGGGATGTCAGGAATGGGGGGGTACGGCACGATCCTGGTGTATTCCGCCCGGGACGAGCAGGCCAGGTTCCTCAACGCCAGCGGAAGGATCCCCGTGGGGGTCGACCCGGACGCATACCGCCCCCCGACGCCGGACTACCGGGAGAACCGCCGGGGCGCCAAGGCCGTCTCCACGCCGGGAAACGTGAACGCCTGGGCCGCCATGGCGCAGGAATACGGGAATCTCCCCTGGGCTGAGCTCCTCGAGCCCGCGGCCACTCTGGCCGAGGGGGGATTCAGGTTGGACGCCCGGGTTGCGGGAATGATCCAGAGTGCCTGGGACGAGTTCCCCGAAAACGCCAGAGCCTTCTACGGGGTGGACGGACAACCCCTCCAGGAGGGGGACACCCTGGTCCAGGCCGACCTCGCCCGATCCCTCCGCCTGGTGGCCCAGGAGGGTCCCGGGGTCTTCCACGGAGGCTCTCTCGGCCAGGCCATCGACGAGGCCATGCGGGACGCAGGGGGGTTTCTCCGGCTGGAGGACCTGAGGGAGAACGAGGCCGAGTGGTGGGACCCCATCTCCATCGAGTACCGGGGATACCGGGTCATGGTGCCCCCCCCTCCCGCCAACTCGTTCCCGGCCCTCCTCCGCCTGGGGATGATGAGCCGGGTGAACGTGAGACGGATGGGGCACAACTCGGTTGACTTCCTCCATCTGTACGAAGAAGTGACCAAGATGGCCTACTGGGCCCGTCTCCGTTACGCCGGAGATCCGGAGATCAATCCGCCTCCCCTGGACACGATCCTCTCTCCGGAATTCTGGGACGACCTGGTCTCCAGGATCGACCGGGAGGAGGCACAGCCCTTCGGACGCCCCTTGACGCCGGAGGAGGCCGGCGGCCACACGACCCATTTCGTGGTGGCGGACGCGGAAGGGAACGTGGTCTCCGCGACCCAGACCCTGGGGAACGTCTTCGGGAGCCGAATCATGCCCCGGGGTACGGGGATCTGGTTGAACAACTCCCTGGCCTACTGCACCTTCGAGCCCCCCGGGAACCCCATGGACGCCCACCCCGGACGGAGGAAGCTGTCCGGGGACGTGCCCCTCTTCATCCTCCGGGAGGGGAGGCCCTGGGTTGCGCTGGGAACCCCGGGCGGACACACCATCGCCCAGACCGTTCCCCAGATGGTCATGAACATCCTGGACTTCGGGATGAACATCCAGGACGCCATCGCAGCCCCCCGCATCGCTTTTGCCGAACCGAATCTCCTGGTGGCGGAGAGCAATATCCCGAACGCCGTGGTGGAGGAGCTCCGGGCCCGGGGCCACATGGTGGTCCGGCAGGGGGGCCTCGGGAACGCCCATGCCCTCACCATCCAGTGGGGCCCGGACGGCCGGCCGGTACGGTTCACCGGAGCAGCGGACCCCAGGGGGGCCGGGCTGGCCCAGGGTCGCTGACCGTCCCGTGCTCCCGGTGCTCCGGGCCCCGGAGCCCCCCGCGCGTGCCGACCCTGGCGGAAGGATGGTGAGCAGATGACAGAGAAGATGGGACTCTGGGGCGCCGTCTCCATCGCCGTGGGTACCATGATCGGTGCGAGCATCTTCTCGGTGTTCGGCCTCGGAGCCCGGATTGCGGGCCACAACCTGCCCCTGGTCTTCGTCCTCTCAGGAGCCGTCGCCTTGCTGGTGGCCTACTCCTATGCCCACCTGGGGGCCAGGATCGTCTCCAACGCCGGTCCCATCGAGTTCATCCTGAGGGGCATGGGAGATGGGCTGACGACGGGAGCCCTGAGCATCCTGATGTGGCTCACCTACGTCGTGTCCATCGCGCTCTTTGCGAAGGGCTTTTCCGGCTACCTTCTCCCCCTCCTCCACGTTCAGCCTACCGGACTCCACACCGCCCTGGCCGAACTGGGTGTCATCGTCGGATTCACGGCGCTGAACCTCCTGGGGACGGGTGCGGTGGGGCGCGCAGAAGTCGTCATCGTGGGCGTCAAGCTGGCGGTGCTCGGGGTCTTCATCCTCCTGGGCCTGAGGAGCGTCCAGGTCGCCTGGATCACCCCGAGCTTCGGCTCCGGCCAGGCGAGCGGCACGGTGAACGCCGCAGCGGTGTTCTTCCTCTCCTACATGGGTTTCGGCCTGGTCACGAATGCGTCGGAGAACATCCGGGATCCGGCGCGGAATGTCCCCCGGGCCATCTACCTCAGCATCGCCATCGTCACGGTGATCTACGTCCTGGTGAGCGTCGTGGCGGTGGGGAACCTCCCGATCCCGCGGCTGATGGAGGCCCAGGAATACGCCCTGGCGGAAGCGGCGAAGCCCTTCCTTGGCTCCCTGGGATATCTCCTGGTTTCGCTGGGGGCCCTCTTCTCCATCTCTTCCGCGCTGAACGCGACGCTCTACGGAGGGGCGAACATCGCCTACGCCCTGGCCAAAGAGGGAGAGCTTCCGGAGCTCTTCGAACGGAAGGTCTGGTTCCGGGCTCCGGAAGGCCTCTACCTCACCGCGATCCTGGGGTTGGTCTTCGCCGTCTCCTTCAACCTGAACGGAATCGCCTCCATCGCCAGCGCCGTCTTCATGGTGGTCTACCTCTTCGTCCTTCTCTCCCACTTCCGGCTCGCGGAGGAAGTCGGTGGACGCCGGAGTATCATCGGCGTGGGTCTCGGCACCATCGGCGTGGTGTTCCTTCTTCTCATGCGGTACCAGTGGGGCACCGACCGAGGCGCCTTCTATGCGACATGGGGCACGCTGGCGGGAAGCCTGATCCTCGAGGCCGTCTACCGCGGACTCACCAAGCGGGGCATCGTGACCCGGAGCTGAGCCCGTCATCGATGAGGCCAAGCCCATCTCTCCGAAGCTAGAATGGACGCGGTCGGTGCACCTGGCTCCGACGCATTCGGTGCGGGGGCCGCTTTCTTGCTCGAGCGGGCGATTCCTCGTTACCTTCCTTTAGGCCAGCTAAGGAGAGAGTCATGACGACCAAACGGGGCGATCTGCTCAGAGGCACCCTGGAGATGCTCATCCTGCGGAGCCTGGAGGATGGGCCCATGCACGGGTACGGCATCACGGAACGACTGCTGAACGTGTCAGAGGAATTCCTGTCCGTGGACGAGGGATCCCTCTATCCCGCCCTGTACCGGATGCAGAAGCGGGGATGGGTGACCTCGAAATGGGGCAGGAGCGAGAACAACCGAAAGGCCCGCTTCTACTCCATCACGAAGACGGGCCGGGCCCACCTCGAGAAGGCCACGGATACCTGGGCCAGGTTCAGCGACGCCGTCTCCCGCGCCATGGCAACCTGAGGAGGCACGGAGAATGAGGGCAGGTAAGAGCCGGTTTCGCTCGTGGTTGGTCCGGCTCCTCCTCCGGGACGACGTCGCCCGGCTCGAACGGGAGATCGAGGAGGAGTTCGACTTCCACATCGACATGAAGACGGCGACCCTGATGGAGAGGGGGATGGACCCCGGTGCGGCTCGGGCTCTGGCCGAGGAGTGTTTCGGGGACTCCCGCACCCTCCTCCGCTCGGGGGTCAGGAACCTCTCCAGCGCCCGCAGGACCGCAAAGCGCCAGTTCCGGAGGCAGTGGCTCGGGCAGGACATCGTAGACGGAGGGCGGCGCCTCGCCAGGCACCCGGGATTCTCCCTCCTGGCCGCGGGCACCCTCGCCCTGGGTCTCTCCACCAGCACCGCCGTCTTCACCTACGTCAACGCCTACCTCCAGCCCTTCCCCGGCGCCGATACCGACGGAGTGTATGAGCTGTTTCAGAGCTCCGATCAAGTGGCGTTCGGGCCCATCTCCTACCCGGACTATCTGGATCTGGTGGACGGTGGGGAGGGGCGGTTCGAGGTGGCAGGGGTCGAGAACACGCAGTTTGCCGCCAGCGCCCGTCACGAGACCCTCACGGAGGTCGTTTTCGGCCAGGCCGTCACGGGGAGCTTCTTCCCGCTTCTGGATGTGGAGGTAGGCCTGGGCCGCGGACTCTCGCCGGAGGACGACCTCCCCGGGTCGGAGCCGGCCGTCGTCATCTCCCACGAATACTGGCAGCGCCGCTACGGTTCGGACCCCGATGTCCTGGGCCGCACCCTGTTCCTGAACAACAACCCATACACCATCGTTGGCGTGGCCTCGGGGACCTTCCTGGGCACGATTTCTGCGTTCCGGCCCCACGTATGGATGCCCCTGGAGCAATTCAAGATCGTCTATTGGGCCCGGTCGAACATCGCGACGAACCGGGAGGGGTGGACCATGTCCTCCTTCCTCCGCCTGGAGCCGGGGACGGGGCATGCGTCCGCGGAGCGATTCCTGGAGACGTTCGCGGCGTCCCTGGATCAGGAGGCTCCCCTGGAGGATCGGTACCGAAGGTTCTTCCTGGAGCCCGCGACCTGGATTCAACCTCAGGTGAGGCAGGCGGAGCTCCCCACCACCAGGATCATGCTTGCCGCCGCGGCCGGCCTCCTCCTCCTGGCCTGCGCGAATGTGGCCAACCTGGTCATCTCCGCCGGCGTCCGACGGGACCAGGAGATGGCCCTCCGTTCCGCCATGGGGGCGTCCCGGTTCCGGCTGGTTCGCCAGCTCCTGGCCGAGAACGTCCTTCTCTCCCTCCTGGCCGGCGCGCTGGCGCTCGTCCTGGCGGGTCCTGCCGCCAACCGTCTCAGCTCATATTTTGCCCGACCCAGCGTGTGGGGGATGGACGTGCCGAGGGAGATCCACGTGGATCCGCGTGTTCTTGCCTTCGGATTCCTCGTGGCTGTCGTCTCCGGAGTTCTTACGGGGATACTCCCGGCGCTTCGCGCCTCGGGTCGTGATCCGGCTCCGGCCCTCAAGGCCGGAGGACGCTGGTCCTCAGGTTCCGGTGTTCGACCTTCCGGAATGAGGTGGGGCGCCCGGGACTTCCTGGTCTCCCTGCAGGTCGGTCTGTCCGTGGTCCTCCTCTTCCTGGCCGCGCTGGTCCTCAGGACGCTGGAGGCGGCCAGGAACGTGGACGCCGGGTTCGACACCCAATGGACGCTGGCCAGCTACGTGAGCACCAGCAGCATGGGAACACCGGTATCGGAGCGGGAGGCCTTCTTTCGGGACCTCATCGCCCGGTTCCAGGCGCTCCCCTGGGTGCGAGCCGCAACGGTGGCAGAGCAGGCGCCCCTCTCCGGCCACCCTGTCGCGGACCTGCGGGCCCTGGGTTCCGACGAGCCCATCAGGACCACCGTGGCCCGGGTGGTCCCGGGCTATTTCGAAGCCATGGAGATGGAGGTCGTGGCTGGTCGTTCTCTCATGCCGGAGGACACGGCGGACGCCTCTGGGGTCGTGGTGGTCAACGAAACCCTGGCGGAGCGCCTGAGGGGGGGAGAGAGCCCGGTGGGCCGGCGAATCCTCCTTCCCGGTGACGCGGCGACAGAGGACCGGGAGTACGAGGTGGTGGGCGTGGTTCGGAATGCTCGGCAGACCAGCTTCCCGGACGAGCCCGGCCCGGTGGCGTACTTCTCCCTTCCCCAGGGCTACTACCGACCCGGCAATGCATTCCTCCTGAAGGTCGCGGGGGACCCGGCGCTGGCGGTGAGAAGAATGGAGGAGGAACTCCGGGCCGTGGATTCCCGGATCGCCATCGTGAACATCCTCCCCTATGCGGAGGTGGTGGATGGATTCCTCTACCCGAGACGCATGAATGCCGAGCTGTTCTCGATC
>Ga0316577_10000808_pt1 | contig 13589 bp, 8 predicted proteins | sample S5NA_FD_203073 | JGI IMG/M metagenome (GOLD analysis project Ga0316577, IMG submission 203073) | Rhizosphere microbial communities from salt marsh grasses in Alabama, United States - S5-7_050615r2r1 | ecosystem: Host-associated > Plants > Roots > Rhizosphere | place: USA: Alabama | collected... | reverse complement strand
AAAGGACAAAAGAATCAGCGATCAAGATTTTCGAACAGGCAATTGAAAATGTAAAGCCGACGATTGAGGTCAAGTCACGTCGTGTCGGAGGTTCAACCTATCAGGTTCCTACAGAAATTCGGCCTTCCCGGAAAACCGCTCTGGGAATTCGATGGATTATAAGTTTTGCTCGCAAAAGACCTGAAAAAGGAATGGTTGATAAACTGGCAGCTGAGCTATTGGATGCCTCCAATAAAAGAGGAGCTGCTGTCAAAAAGAAGGAAGATACCCATAAGATGGCTGAGGCAAACAAGGCGTTTGCGCATTACCGCTGGTAAACTTTATTGTTAACTCGCTCTAAAGGGAGGACAAAAAGATGGGGAAGGAAAAGTTTGAGAGGACCAAGCCGCATGTTAATGTAGGTACGATAGGCCATATTGACCATGGCAAGACGACCTTGACGGCGGCGATAACCAAGCACATGGGGCTAAAGGGCATGGCTCAGTTTGTTCCTTTTGACCAGATAGACAAAGCCCCGGAAGAGAAAGAGCGTGGTATCACCATAGCGACGGCGCATGTTGAGTATGAGACGGTGAATCGTCATTATGCTCATGTGGATTGTCCGGGTCATGCGGATTATATCAAGAACATGATCACCGGTGCGGCGCAGATGGACGGGGCCATTTTGGTAGTGGGTGCGGATGACGGTCCCATGCCCCAGACTCGGGAGCACATATTACTGGCGCGTCAGGTAGGGGTTCCTCAGATTGTGGTATTTTTAAACAAATGTGACATGGTGGATGATGACGAGCTTATAGAGCTTGTCGAGTTGGAGCTTCGGGAGTTATTGGACAAGTATGAGTTTCCCGGTGATGACATTCCGATTATTCGCGGGAGTGCATTGAAGGCGTTGGAGAGTGATGATCCTGACAGTGAGGATGCCAAGTGCATATTTGAGTTACTGGAAGCGGTGGACACGTTTATTCCTGAGCCCAAGCGTGATATAGACAAGCCGTTTTTGATGCCCATAGAGGATGTTTTCAGCATATCGGGACGGGGAACGGTTGTGACGGGTCGTGTTGAGCGAGGCGTCATTCATGTAGGGGATAATATTGAAGTTGTGGGGATTCGTCCGACCATGAAGACGGTGTGTACGGGGGTAGAGATGTTCCGGAAGCTGTTGGATGAGGGGCGAGCCGGAGATAACATCGGGGTATTAATGCGGGGTACCAAGCGTGATGAGGTTGAGCGCGGTCAGGTGGTAGCGATACCGGGTTCGATTGAGCCTCACACGAAGTTCAAGGCCGAGGTATACATTTTGAGCAAAGAGGAAGGGGGTCGTCACACTCCGTTTTTCAGTGGATACCGGCCGCAGTTTTATTTTCGGACCACGGATGTTACGGGTAATTTGATATTGCCGGAAGGTGTAGAGATGGTAATGCCCGGTGACAATATAACGATTACGGCAGAGCTTATAACGCCGATAGCCATGGAAAAAGAATTGAGGTTCGCCATCAGAGAAGGCGGACGGACGGTCGGCGCAGGTGTCGTGAGCGAAATTATTGAGTAAAGTCTGAAGGAGTCTTCCGGTGAGAATAATTGTTACCCTTTCCTGTAGTGAATGTAAAAGAAGAAATTACACGACGACGAAAAATAAACGGACAACACCGAACAAACTGGAATTTAGCAAATATTGTCGATTTTGCAGGACACACACTCTACATAAAGAGAGCAAATAACCATTATTATTCTAAAGGCATTTTGCAGGCCAGTAGCTCTAACGGTAGAGCGTCGGACTCCAAATCCGGGTGTTGGGGGTTCGAATCCCTCCTGGCCTGCCAAATCATTTTCAATAAAAAATTCAAAGCTTGAATCGCATGGAAGGATACAAGACTTTCGACATCATGCACTTTGAATTTTGTGATGTTAGGAGCATCATGGCACGGTTACAGAGGAAAAAAACTTCAAGCGCCAAGAAGAAGAAAAAACAAAGTGTCTCCGGAGCGACGTCACCCGGGTTAAAAAATGATGTCGCCGCTAAAAAGACCACATTGTTTACAGGTTCTGCTGGGGAAATTAAAAAAAGGTCTTCTGCATCACAGACCAAAGCATTAACCAGAAAAAAGACCGAGCCAGGGAAGATTAAAAATTATATAAACAAGGGAGTCCAATTCTTAAGAGAAGTAAAGGTGGAACTAAAGAAGGTTGTCTGGCCGACACGAAAACAGACGTTGGGCTCTACCGTTGTTGTTATTATCTTAACTATGATAATAGCATCCTTTCTTGGAATAGTTGATATCGGGTTGTCAAGTCTGATTCGTGTGGTACTTCATTAAATTGAGGAGAAGGTAAAATTGGCTCTTAAATGGTATATCGTCCATGTTTATTCGGGATTTGAAAGCAAGGTCAAAACCGCACTTGAAGAGCGAATTGCATCTTTTTCTCTATCCGAAAAATTTGGTGAGGTGCTGGTTCCCACAGAAGAGATTGTTGAGCTTGTAAAAGGTAAAAGAAAAACATCATCCCGAAAGTTCTATCCGGGATATATATTGGTCAGGATGGAACTCGATGATGAAACCTGGCATATTGTGAATAATACCGCCAAGGTGACTGGATTCTTGGGGGGTCGGGAGAAGCCGACACCGATTTCAGATGAAGAGGCCGAACAGATTTTGAATCGGATGGAGGCCGGGAAACTCAAACCTCAACCCAAATATTTTTTTGAGATCGGAGACGAGATTCGTGTAATAGACGGTCCCTTTAAAAATTTTAACGGCACCGTGGACGAAGTCAATCCGGAAAAGGGTAAAATAAGGGTTCTGGTGAGTATTTTTGGCCGTTCAACACCGGTGGAACTGGAATTCGTACAGGTTACAAAGTTGTAATATATTCATAACAAATCGAATTCACTAAGAAAAATAACAGGAGTGATGTTAAAAAATGGCAAAAAAGATTATGGCACAGATAAAATTACAGGTAACCGCCGGTCAAGCCAATCCATCTCCCCCGATTGGTCCTGCACTTGGGCAGCATGGCGTTAATATAATGGATTTTTGTAAGGCTTTTAATGCCAGAACCGCAAATGATGAAGGTATGATCATCCCCGTGGTTATTACTGTCTATCAGGACAGATCATTTACTTTTATAACTAAAACACCTCCTGCATCCGTGCTTTTAAAGAAAGCGGCAAAAATAGCAAAAGGCGCCGGCGATCCCAAACGCGAGAGAGTCGGGAGTGTGACTCAAAAGCAGGTTGAAGAGATCGCAAATCAGAAAATGGTTGACTTAAATGCAAATGATTTGAGTGCCGCAACTAGTATTATCGCCGGAACGGCCAGAAGTATGGGAATTGATATTGTTTAAAGGAAGATGGTACGGGCTGTGAATAAATCTTAACCCTAAATGCGAAACATGTAAACAAGGAGTGAACAAAAAACATGCCGAAGCGGGGTAAAAAATATTTAAAATCAATTAAAAATGTAGATGCTGGAACAAAGCATATGTTTAGCGATGCTGTCAAATTAGCAATTGATTCATCTTATGCTAACTTTGATGAAACTGTCGATGTCGCTGTTCGTCTGAGTGTGGATCCAAGGCATGCCGATCAGATGGTTCGAGGAACTGTAGTTCTGCCCAATGGTCTTGGCAAGGAAGTAAAAGTCCTTGTATTTGCTAAAGGGGAAAAGGAAAAAGAGGCATTGGAAGCAGGTGCGGATTTTTCCGGGAATGACGAATTAATAGAAAAAATTAAAAATGGGTGGTTCGGCTTTGACAAAGCTGTTGCGACTCCAGACATGATGGGTTCTGTTGGAAAGATAGGAAGGCTGCTCGGTCCCAGAGGGCTCATGCCCAACGCAAAAACCGGAACCGTAACTTTCGATGTAGCGACAGCGGTTCAAGAGTTAAAAGCAGGGAAAATTGACTTCAAGGTTGAGAAAGCCGGGATTGTCCATGTTCCAATGGGTAAAGTTTCTTTCGGAGTAGAGAAGATTGTGGAGAATGCAGCGGCATTTTTAGAAACTATTGTTCGTCTCAAACCGGCTTCAAGTAAGGGAACTTATCTGAAAGGTATCGCCATTTCAACGACCATGGGCCCTGGCATTAAGATAGATGCGGCCAGTGTCAAGGATTTAATCAAATAAGTCTGCTTCCATATAGGCATTTCAAACCCTGGCCCGAACCTGGATGTTTAGTGCAGCCTCAAGGCATTACAAGCATGGCAAACAATACATTTTTGGCAAAAAATGTACATCCAGTCACACCAGGTTAGCTCTATTTCACTTTAAGAACTTGTTCGGGTAATGAGAGCCTGAATGGATAGTTTACATATTGTTTCCGAATTAAAAAACTTCTGTCAAAGACCGTAGGTGCACTTATTTTGTGTTTAATCGGCATTGCTGGCCTACCGAGACATTCTATATTGATAAATTGTTACCTCTGGTTTTTGCGGATTAAGGAAGGAGGTGTTGTAAGTTGTGAAGCTGGAAAAAAAGAAAGAGATTGTCAAAAATTTGCATGAAAAATTTGCAAGGTCCAAAGTTGTCATCGTTACGGATTGTAAAGGACTCGATGTTGCAGCAATGAATGATTTGCGAAGGAAGCTCAGAGAGTTTGAAGTTGAATATAAGGTAGCAAAGAATTCGCTTCTTATCAGAGCTTGCCAAGAGACGCATGTGGAATTGATAAAGGAGTGTTTTAAAGGTCCGAGTGCCGTTGCGCTAAGCTATGACGACCCCATTGCACCTGCAAAGGTTTTAATAAAATTTTCTAACGAGAATAAAAAGCTTGAAATTAAGACCGGCGTTTTGAACGGAAAGGTGATCGATTTAAACGCCATCAAGGCGGTATCGGCTCTTCCTCCCCGCGAGGTTCTTTTAGGACAATTCCTGTCTGTTGCCAATGCTGTTCCGACAGGCTTAGTCAGGGTTCTTAACGCTATACCGATAAAGTTTTTAAACCTATTGCAGGCACTCAAGGAACAGAAAGAAGCGGTCTGATATTCGACACAAACAGAAAAACATTAATTAATTGAAAGTTAAATTGGAGGAAAAATAAAATGGCGGATATTACCAAAGAGAACGTAATTGAATTTATAGCAAATATGACGGTGCTTGAACTGTCTGAGTTGGTTAAGGAGATGGAAGAAAAATTCGGTGTTTCTGCAGCCGCACCGGTTGCGGTAGCGGCTGCTGCCCCTGGGGATGCCGGTGGCGCGCCGGTGGAAGAAAAAACCGAATTCGACGTTATTCTCACAACGTTTGGCGATAAGAAGATTCAGGTGATCAAGGAAGTTAGGGCGATTACAGGTCTGGGTTTAAAGGATGCCAAGACCCTGGTCGATGAGGTTCCAAAGCCTGTTAAGGAAGGCATTTCTAAAGAGGATGCTGAAAAAATCAAGAGCCAGCTTGAAGAAGCCGGTGCTCAGGTTGAAATAAAGTAACCGTTTCGGAAATTCCATCCCGCTGTCAGCGGAAAAAATAAAGGATTTTTGAGACATAACGTTTAACTTCAGGCATGTAATGTTAACATAATGATCATAGCAAATTGTTATTTATCCATTTAATTTTCTGTCAAAAGGAATTTTAAAGTAATCCACTTTTCCATTTCCCCAAAAACTATTGTTCAAGTATTCCAATTGTGACCTGCGCGCTTTTGCCCATGGCCGCCTTGCCTAACTGGCGGGCGAGCTTGCAATGGCAGGCGAGGCTAAGCGAACTAACTTGTAATAGGTTATGGATTATAGGATACAGAGCAAAACATTCTTGATCCTATAACCCATAACCAAAATATAATATATCGGAGATTTCATGTCAGAAAGGATTTTGGCAAATAAACGTAAAAGAAAAAACTTCGGCAAGATAGAAAAGATCATTGATATTCCTGATCTTATCGCGGTTCAACGGGAATCATACGGCCGGTTTTTGCAAATGGATGTTCCTCCGGAAAAACGTAAAGATGTGGGTCTGCAGGCTGTATTTAAGTCCGTATTTCCAATAAAAGATTTTACCGGAAGTGCTTCCCTTGAATTCGTGTCTTACAGATTTGCAGAGGTTAAGCACGGTATTAAGGAATGTATAAACAGGGGAATGACCTACGAAATTCCTGTTCGAATCACGGTCAGGCTTGTGGTATATGATATTGATAAGGATACCGGAGTGACGAATATCCGTGATATTAAAGAGCAGGAGATTTATTTTGGAACAATTCCCTTAATGACAGACAGTGGCACGTTCATCATAAACGGAACCGAACGGGTCGTCGTAAGCCAGCTCCATAGATCTTCAGGTGTGTTTTTCAATCATGATAAAGGCAAGACGCATTCGAGCGGAAAGGTTATTTACACCTCCAGAATCATTCCGGTACGGGGATCATGGATCGATATGGAGATCGATCATAAAGGCATTGTTTATATTCGGATCGACAGGCGGCGTAAGTTTCCTATTACAATCCTTTATAAGGCCATCGGATATACTTCCGAAGACATTCTGTCTTATTTTTATGAAACGGAAAAGTTTATTGTGCAGGGCGAAAAAATATTCAAAATGTTTGATGAAAATTCCCTGCGAGGGCAGCGCGCCGGCAGTGATATTACAGATTCTGAAACGGGCGAGGTTATTGTTTTAAAAGGCCGTGTGTATACTAAAGCCGCTATTAAAAAGCTTAAATCCGCTAATTTGGAATTGATACCAATACGTGTTGAAGATATTGTCGACAAGGTATTTGCAAAGACAATCTTCCATCCTGATAGTGGAGAGATCATTGTAAGATGCAACCAAGTTTTTACACAAGAAATTTTTCAAGCTTTGTCTGAAGCTGGAATAAATGAATTTGAACTCTTACTCATCGATGGGGTAACCAGTAGTGACTCCATCCAGAAAACCCTGATTTTGGATAAGGTCGAAACAAAAGAAGACGCCCTTATTGAAATATATCGAAGGCTCCGACCCGGCAATCCTGCAACACTGGAAGTGGCCCAGGAATTTATTGACCATATGTTTTTCAAGTCTTCCTATTACGATCTTTCCGGTGTCGGTCGCATGAAGATTAACCTTCGATTGGACATTAACTCTTCCATCGACTTAAGAACACTCAGAAAAGAGGATATACTCCTTACGGCCAAAACCCTTATAAGGCTGAAAGATACACAGGGGCCTGTTGATGATATCGATCATCTTGGAAATAGAAGGGTGCGCGCTGTTGGTGAGCTTTTGGAAAACCAGTATCGTATCGGACTGGTTCGAATGGAACGAGCCATTAAAGAACGGATGAGTCTCCAGGAAGTCGATGCGCTTATGCCGCACGATCTTGCAAATTCAAAGCCGGTTTCCGCCGTTGTTAAGGAATTTTTCGGGACCAGCCAGCTCAGTCAATTCATGGATCAGACCAACCCGCTTTCAGAGACTACCCACAAGCGGCGTTTAAGCGCCCTGGGTCCGGGGGGATTAACCCGTGAACGAGCCGGCTTTGAGGTCAGAGATGTGCATCCGTCACATTACGGACGGATATGTCCCATAGAGACACCGGAAGGTCCCAATATCGGTCTTATTGTTTCATTAGGCACGTATGCCAGGGTTAATGAGTATGGATTTATTGAAACGCCTTATAGTATTGTAGAAGATGCAACTGTATTGAAAAATGTTAAGTTTTTAAGTGCTTTTGAAGAAAAAGATCACCCGATTGCCCAGGCCAACGCACCTCTTGACGAAAATAAAAGATTTATCAAGCCCCTGGTAACGTCACGAGTAGAAGGGGAATTCATGATGGTTAAGTCCGAAGATATTGAGCTGATGGATATCTCCCCCAACCAGCTGGTAAGTGTTTCCGCATCATTGATTCCCTTTTTAGAAAATGATGATGCAAACCGAGCGTTGATGGGATCGAATATGCAGCGCCAGGCGGTCCCTTTGCTCGTAAACCGTGCGCCTTTGGTGGGAACGGGTGTTGAAAGCGTGGTGGCCAGAGATTCAGGTGTTACAGTAGTTGCGCGCCGTGATGGCGAGGTGGTAGATGTTGAGGCTTCCCGGATTGTTTTAAAACATGAGTCCCAAGACGATGAAGATTCTAAACTGCCTGTGACGGTTTACGAGCTTTCAAAATTTATACGGAGCAATCAGAATACATGCTTCAATCAACGACCGATTGTCAGGAAAGGACAAAAAGTCAAGGCCGGAGAGATTATTGCGGACGGGCCTGCCACAGAAAAGGGCGAACTTGCCTTGGGAAAAAACATAATGGTGGCGTTCATGCCGTGGGGTGGATATAATTTTGAGGACTCGATTCTGGTGGGCGAAAGGCTTCACCGGGATGGCGTGTATACCTCTGTGCAAATTGAAGAATTTGAAGTTGTGGCCAGAGATACCAAGCTGGGCAAAGAAGACATCACGCGTGACATTCCAAATGTCGGCGACGAAGCCTTAAAAGATCTTGATGACAGCGGAATTATAAGGCTTGGCGCTGAAGTCAGTCCCGGAGATATTCTGGTGGGAAAAATTACGCCCAAAGGTGAAACACAACTTTCTCCTGAAGAAAAGCTTTTAAGGGCCATATTCGGAGAGAAAGCCGGAGATGTAAAAGACAGTTCTTTACGAATGCCGCCCGGTGTTCATGGGATCGTTGTGGATGCAAAGGTGTTTTCCCGGCGGGGTGTTGAGAAAGATGACCGCACTCGTTTTATCGAGGATCAAAAGATTGCCGCGCTCGAAAGAAACAGAGATGATAAGATTTCCATCATTAAGGACGTGGTTTATACACGGCTTGAAAAATTGCTTGCCGGCCAGGAATGTCTTAAATCTCTGAAAAAAGGCAAGAAGGTTCTGATTACAAAAGGGAGCAAGATAGATACCGATATTCTGCGCCAGATTCCCCTATCACAGATTGAGGGGATTGAACTTCAAAGCCCCGAACTGATCGAACAGGTCCATGATATTCTTGAGCGATATAGAAAGCAATGCGAACTTTGCAGAACATCCTTTGAGGAAAGTATCGCCAGATTCGAAAAAGGGGACGACCTTCCTCCCGGTGTAATCAAAATGGTTAAGGTCTATGTGGCCATGAAGCGCAAGTTATCTGTAGGTGACAAAATGGCAGGCCGGCACGGTAACAAAGGGGTGGTGTCGAGAATCCTTCCACAGGAAGACCTTCCTTATTTTGAAGACGGAACCCAGGTGGATATGATTCTGAATCCCCTTGGAGTTCCGTCGAGGATGAATGTGGGGCAGGTTTTGGAAATTCATTTGGGCTGGGCTGCCAAAGGCCTTGGGGATCAGCTTAACGCCCTCCTGGAACAAAGAAAAACCGAAGCCATTCGAGAGAAACTCAAACGAATATTCTCTGAACCGTCTACGCAGGAAATGATAAACGCCTTTGATGATGAAGACCTGTATGAATATGCAGACAATTACAGAGACGGTGTTCACATGGCCACACCGGTTTTTGATGGTGCTAAAGAGGATGAAATCAAGTCTCTTCTTGCGGAGGCAGGACTTCCCACAGCTGCTCAGGCCACCTTGTACGACGGAAGAACCGGAGAGGCTTTTAAAGAAAAGATTACCGTGGGTACGATGTATGTGTTGAAACTCCATCACCTGGTGGATGACAAGATCCACGCCCGGTCTATAGGTCCATATTCACTGGTGACTCAGCAGCCCCTTGGCGGAAAGGCTCAGTTCGGAGGCCAGCGACTTGGTGAAATGGAAGTCTGGGCCATGGAGGCTTATGGAGCTGCCAATGCGCTTCAAGAATTTTTAACTGTGAAGTCGGATGACATGGCAGGCAGGACGCGTATGTATGAAAAGATTGTAAAAGGTCAGAATACATTAGACCCGGGCTTGCCCGAGTCCTTCAAGGTTTTGACAAAAGAGTTGAAGAGTTTGGGTTTGGATATAACCCTTATGGAAGGAAAATAATCCATGGAAACCATATACGATTTTTTTACGAAACCGACCGATCCAAAACTTTATTCCGGGGTTAAAATTTCCCTGGCATCTCCCGAGGAGATTCTAAAATGGTCCCACGGAGAGATTAAGAAGCCGGAAACCATCAATTATCGAACGTTTAAACCGGAACGCGACGGTCTTTTCTGTGCCAAGATATTCGGTCCCACAAAGGATTACGAGTGCAACTGCGGCAAGTACAAGCGGATGAAACACAGGGGGGTTATTTGTGAAAAATGCGGTGTGGAGGTTATTCAATCCAAGGTGCGCAGAGAGCGAATGGCGCACATCGAACTCGCCACGCCATGTTCCCATATATGGTTTTTGAGGAGCCTTCCGAGCAAGATCGGTAATCTGCTCGATTTGACGTTAAAAAGCCTTGAAAAAGTGATATATTTTGACAGTTACATTGTAATTGATCCCAAGGATACGGATCTTAACCAGAACCAACTTCTAACGGAGGAAAAATATCGGGAAGCATGTGAGGTTTACGGGACGGCGTTCGAAGCCGGGATTGGGGCCGAGGCTGTCAAAAAACTGCTGGGAAAAATCGATCTCGATACGGTGTATAAGGAGCTGAGACTTGATATTAGTTCCACTCGCTCTACGACAAAGCGACAAAAACTGTCCAAACGGCTCAAGATTGTCGAAGCTTTCCGGCGATCGGGAATTGATCCGACTTGGATGATAATGGATGTTATTCCGGTTCTGCCGCCGGATTTACGGCCCCTTGTCCCTCTGGAAGGCGGGAGATTTGCAACATCTGATTTGAATGACCTGTATCGCAGGGTCATTAACCGCAACAATCGGTTAAAACGGCTCATCGAATTAAAGGCCCCCGACATTATTGTTCGGAATGAAAAAAGGATGCTCCAGGAGTCAGTGGATGTTCTTTTCGACAACGGCCGGCACGGCAGAGCGATTATGGGAACCAATAAACGACCGTTAAAGTCTCTTAGTGATACATTGAAAGGCAAACAAGGGCGTTTCCGACAGAATCTTCTGGGCAAAAGGGTCGATTATTCCGGCCGTACCGTTATTACCATAGGACCGGATCTCAGACTGCACCAGTGCGGCCTGCCCAAAAAAATGGCGCTGGAGATGTTCAAGCCGTTCATTTATTATCGTCTCGAGCAAAAAGGACTCGTATCCACAGTAAAGAGTGCCAAGAAGATGGTGGAAAGAGAGGTCCCGGAGGTTTGGGACACCTTGGATGAGGTGGTAAAGGAGTACCCGGTTTTATTAAACCGGGCCCCCACGCTTCACCGGCTGGGAATTCAGGCATTTGAACCAATTCTCATTGAAGGCAAGGCCCTGCAGCTTCACCCGTTGGTATGTACGGCATTTAATGCGGACTTCGACGGCGATCAGATGGCGGTTCACATTCCCCTTTCCGTGGAGGCTCAGATAGAAGCCAGAATATTAATGCTGTCCAGCAACAATATTCTTTCTCCTGCAAATGGGAGTCCTATAATTGTGCCGAGTCAGGATATTGTCCTTGGTATCTATTACATGACAAGAGGGATTTCCGGGTCCAAAGGCGAAGGTAAATTATTTGCAAATCCTGAAGAAGTTCGATGTGCATACGATGCAAAGGCCGTTGATCTTCATGCCAGAATTATCGTTCGAATTGAGGGAGAACGGTTTAATACGACCGTGGGGCGTATCCTGTTGTGGGAAATTATTCCCAAAGATAACATCATGATGATACGCCATATCAAGGTTTTTGATAAAGAAGAGGCCGAGGCCGTTTTAGGAAAGCTGCAGGACGGTGCGGATTTTACTGAAATGGTTGCTCAACATTCAAAAGGTCCTGACAGGGATAATCAAGGGCTTGTGGGCCTGTTCAGAAAGGACGAATTTAATCGGATGTTCAGCGTTTCAGATAAAGATACTGAAAAAGTTTTTGGTTTGGAAGAACAGGGGATCAGCGGCGTTATTTTTGCAGACCAAGCCTATCATATTTTTCAGGTGATTAAAAAACGCCCTGAGATACCTTTCTCTACAGTAAATAATGTCAGGGATAAAAAGACGCTGAGCGAACTCGTAAATTACGCATACCGGAATCTGGGACCAAAAGCTACGGTTATCCTTTCCGACAGATTAAAAGATATCGGTTACGAATATTCAACCCGGGGCGGGCTTTCCATTTCCATTGACGCCATGATCATACCGGCCTCCAAATGGGATATTTTGAAAAATGCCGAGAACCAGGTTGAAAAGATCGGTAGTCAATACATCGAGGGGCTTATCACGCAGGGTGAAAAATACAACAAAGTTGTCGATATATGGGCAAAAGCAACGGATGATGTGGCTGATGAGATGATGAAGTCCATGCGAATGGCCCCCGTAATCGATGCGGATGGAAATGCTGTTCTGGATGAGAACGGAGAGCCTGTTATAGAAGAAAGTTTTAACCCGATTTTCATGATGGCAGATTCCGGGGCCAGGGGGAGCAAAGATCAGATGCGTCAGCTTGCAGGGATGCGGGGACTCATGGCGAAACCATCGGGTGAAATCATTGAAACGCCCATTAGTGCCAATTTCAGGGAAGGTCTTTCCGTGCTTCAATATTTTATTTCCACTCACGGCGCCAGAAAGGGCCTGGCGGATACGGCGCTAAAGACCGCCAACTCGGGATATCTTACCCGTCGTCTTGCCGATGTTGCCCAAGATTGTATTGTTATGGAAGAAGACTGCGGAACCATACTTGGAGTTGAGGTGGAATCCCTGATGGAAGGCGGCGAAGTGATTCAGCGTCTCGAAGAACGTATTTTAGGGCGTGTTGCCGCAGAGGATATTCATGATCCGTTTACCGATGAAGTGATTGTAAGGATTGGAGAAGATCTGGACGAAGACGCTGTAAAGGCGATTGAAAATGCGGGAATTACCAGTGTGAGAATACGGTCGGTTCTGACGTGCAAGAGCGTTAATGGTGTGTGTGCAAAATGTTATGGTCGGGACCTATCCCACGGAGCAAAAGTTGAAATCGGTCAGGCAGTGGGAATTCTTGCGGCTCAATCAATCGGTGAGCCCGGAACCCAGTTGACCATGCGTACATTTCACATTGGAGGAACGGCTAGACGCAGGGTTGAGCAGGCCGATATCAGAGCCCGCTCCGAAGGTAAGATTAAATTTGTTAATCTAAACGTTGTGGAAAAAGCTGGAAATATATTTGTCGTTATGAACCGGCGGGGGGGTGAAATTGCCATTGTTAGCGATACCGGGCGCGAAAGAGAAAAGTTTCCGGTTATTTACGGCGCCCATATTGAGGTAAAAGACGGTGAAAAAGTGAAGGTTGGAGACCTTCTGGTAACTTGGGATCCCTTTACAACACCCATTATTTCGGAAGTCGACGGGACCGTTAAATTCGGTGATGTCATATCCGGCAAGACCATGCAGGAGAAAGTTGACCCGGTTACCGGAAAATCCAGTCGTACCATCATCGAATCCAAAAGTGGAGAGGAACGTCCGAGGATTTCAATCAAAGACAAAGACGGAAAAACAGCGAGCCTGCCGGGGCCATTGGGGATGGCGCGATATTTGCTGCCCATAGATGCTATTTTGCTGGTTGAAGAAGGAGACGAGGTTAAGGCCGGTGATGTGATCGCAAAGCTCCCCAGAGCAACAACCAAGACAAAGGATATTACCGGCGGTCTTCCGAGGGTGGCTGAACTT
>Ga0316577_10000807_pt1 | contig 13590 bp, 13 predicted proteins | sample S5NA_FD_203073 | JGI IMG/M metagenome (GOLD analysis project Ga0316577, IMG submission 203073) | Rhizosphere microbial communities from salt marsh grasses in Alabama, United States - S5-7_050615r2r1 | ecosystem: Host-associated > Plants > Roots > Rhizosphere | place: USA: Alabama | collected... | reverse complement strand
TATGGAACGCGGTGGTGACCAGATAAATGCGCTGCACACCAGCCGGTTTCAGAATGGCTGCGGACAGGCGGGCGTTTTCCCAGGTATTGCGGGATTCACTTTCCACCCAGCGCACCGGTACACCGTAATCCTTTTGCAGTGTGTCACGCATGAGTTGCGCTTCGCCCGAATGCTCGCTGGCGAACACCGTGCCGCCGGTGACCAGCAGCGGCAGATGCAACTGACGCTGCAGCCAGGCGCCATAACGGACCCGCTCCAGGGTTGCCTTCGACAGGGTGTCCTGACCGCCGTATTCCGGGGCATCGATATTGCGTCCGCCCGCCAGGATCACGATGGCCTGCGCGTTCAGATAGTGAAGATCCTTTGATGTCAGGGCGCGATCCCCTTCCAGCAGACCAGCATTAAAATTGGCCACCAGCGGCGTACTTAGTAGGACCAGCAGGGTAAAGCCGGAAAACACCAGGAATTTGCCGGTGAACGGGAAACGCCGCGCCAGGATGTAGCCCAGCAGCATCAGCAGGATGACATTGCCTGGTGGTAGCAGGAATATCTGGATTACTTTGGTCAGCAGGATATCCATTCCGGATGGGCAGGCCTGTGGGCTAGATTTTCTCTCCGGCGGCCTGTTTATCGGCGTGATAGGAGGATCGGACCATCGGGCCACTGGCAACATTACTGAAGCCGAGCGCGTAGCCCAGTGTTTCCAGTTCCGCGAATTCTTCCGGCGTCACATAACGGCTGACCGGCAGGTGATGGCGGCTGGGCTGCAGGTACTGGCCCAGGGTCAGCATGTCACAGTCATGTTGGCGAAGATCGCGCATGACCTCCGCCACTTCCTGCAAGGTTTCACCCAGCCCCAGCATCAGGCCCGATTTGGTGGGCCGGTCAGGTTGCCGTTGTTTGAACGATTGCAGCAATTGCAGGGAGCCGTGGAAGTCGGCGCCGGGCCGGGACTGGCGATAGAGTCGGGGCACAGTTTCCAGGTTGTGATTGAACACGTCCGGCGGCGTGGCTGCCAGGATGTCCAGTGCGATCTCGGCCCGACCACGAAAATCCGGCACCAGGATCTCGATACCGGTTTGCGGGCTGTGCTGCCGGGTGGCCGTGATGCAGGCGGCAAAATGGCCGGCGCCACCATCACGCAGGTCGTCCCGATCCACCGAGGTGATGACCACGTAGTTCAGTTGCATGGCGTGGATGGTGCGCGCCATGTTGTCGGGTTCCGCGGTATCCAGGGGTCCGGGCCGGCCGTGGGCAACGTCACAAAATGGACACCGCCGCGTGCAGATGTCGCCCATGATCATGAAGGTGGCGGTGCCATGCCCGAAGCACTCGCCGATATTCGGGCAGGCGGCTTCTTCACAGACCGTGTACAGGTTCTGCTGGCGCAAGATCTTTTTAAGCCGGGCTACCGCCGGGGTGTTGGGTGCGCGGGCGCGGATCCAGCGCGGTTTGGCCAGCGGCACCGCCGGCTGAACGACCTTGACCGGGATACGGGCGGTTTTCGATTCGCCTTTCAGGGGATTGGCCGGGCGGGGCAGAACTTCATCCGGGACTTCGGTGGGTTTGGTCATGATCAGGGTTCGGCGGGTGCAAGTATCGGCGCATTGTAGCCCAGATGGCCCAGCAGGTGTTCGACCAGCCGCGCCCGTATTTCTGGTAACGGCGCCTCGATGCCCAGATCCCGGCACCGGGTCACGGCCTGGCCCGCATAGCCACAGGGGTTGATGCGGGAAAAGGGTTCCAGCTCGAGATCCACGTTGAAAGCCAGACCATGATAACTGCGGCCATGGCGGATACGCAGCCCCAGCGCGGCGATCTTTGCCTTGTCCACATACACCCCCGGGGCGTCCTTGCGTCCTTCGGCCGGGATGCCGAAATCCTGTAACACGTCGATCACCGCCTGTTCCATGCTACGCACCAGTGCCTTTACCCCCATGTGTCGCCGTTCCAGGTCCAACAGGGTATAGATCACAATCTGGCCCGGACCGTGATAGGTCACCTGGCCGCCCCGATCGACCTGTAGCACCGGTATTCGCCCCGCGGCGAGAACGTGCTCCGGTTTGGCGTTGAGACCCAGGGTAAAAATCGGGGGGTGTTCCACCAGCCACAGTTCGTCCGTTGTTTCAGCGCCGCGGCTGGCGGTAACAGCCTGCATGTCCCGCCATACCGGTTCATAGCTACGCTGACCCAGCTGGCGAATGATGATGGCAGAGGGATCGGTGCGCATCGGGCTTGGCATCAGTCAGAGAGGGGATAAGGGTGGTGGTTGACGGGCATTATAGTCCAGGCGAGAGGGACGGTCCCTTATACCGGTTTTTTAAAGTGTCATCACCACTGCCTCATGGGCATTGAGGTCAAGGTAAATGTTGTCGAGTTGTTGCTTGCTGGTGGCGGTCAGTGTGACTGTAATTGCAAGATAGTTCCCTTTGCTGCTGGCGTTACGGCGCACCGCGCCATCCTTCAGATCTGGCGCATGGTTGCGGACAATGGCGATGATTTCATCTTCCAGCGTGTCACTGCGGCGGCCCATGATCTTGATGGGGAATTCGCAGGGGAAGGTTAGCAGGGTGTCTTCGCTCATGGCGGGGATATGGGGCTCGGGCTAACCCGGTTCAAGCCCGGATCGCGCCCCAAGGTCACGCGGTCGTCCCGCTGCGCAGGGCCTGTTTGTAGTCCTGATAAAGGCGGTGCATATGCTGCCACACCGGGCCCGGTTTACCCGTTCCCACGGTTTTGCCATCGATGCGGGTGACGGGCAGGATTTCCTTGGTCGAGCTGGTGACCCAGATTTCGCTGGCGGATTGCAAGTCGGATTTTTTAATCACGGCTTCGCGGTAAGGCAGGCCGTGTTGCGTGGCCAGCTCGACCACCAGATCGCGCGTAATACCGGGTAACAGGCAATCGTCCTTGGGTGGCGTGACAATGACGCCCTCGCTGACGATGAACACATTACTGGCGGCCCCCTCGGTCACATCACCGGCGCGGATCAGGATGGCTTCAGCGGCACCCTGTTCGACGGCCTGCTGTCGTAACAGGATGTTGGGCAGCAGGGCGATGCTCTTGATATGACAATACTGCCAGCGAATATCGTCCAGCGTAATGGCGCTGACGCCGTTTTGCAGCTGTTCGGCCGGCACCGGTGTGAACAGATTACTCATGATAAACACGCTGGGCATGGTGCTGCCGGGAAAGCGGTGGTCGCGTGCGGCCACTCCGCGAGTGACCTGTAGATAAATGGACTGATCACCACCATCATTTCGCTCGATGACGGTCTCGATCAGTTGCTGCCATTCGGCATCGCTGTGCGGGTTGTCAATGCGCACCGCGGCCATGCTGTTTTGGAGCCGCTGCAGGTGATGCGCGAGCCGGAAGGGTTTGCCGGCATACACCGGGATCACTTCGTACACCCCGTCGCCAAAGATGAAGCCCCGATCCAGCACCGGCACACAGGCCTCCTCCAGGGGTAGATAATTGCCGTTGAGATAGACGATTGAAGGAGACGGGTCAGTCATGGTTTTATGCTACAGGTTGGTTTAACAGGGGAGTGAGAGCAGTGCGGGCTGCGAGAACGTCTACCGCATCGGCTTCCATCCCTTGCTTGCCTGGTTACTGAAATTTCAGTTTTATCGTGTCTACCAAGCGGCGCCACAGGCTGCCTTCGGGGATAGATTCCAGCGCTATCAGGGGACGACTGGCAATTTCCGTATCACCCAGCATGACATTTACCGTACCGTACGGTTGACCCTTTTGGGCCGGGGCAATCAAGGTGGTTTCGACGGTCATGTTGGCCTTGACCTTGTTACGCTGGCCGCGCGGGATGGTGATATACAGATCCTCCGCTGTGCCCAGTGGCAGCATTTCCTTTGCGCCTTTCCAGATCCGCATTTCCTTCATGGGCTTGTTGGCCGCGTGTAACAGGAAAGTTTCGTAAAAACGGAAACCGTAATTGAGCAGTTTGCGACTGGCGGTAGCGCGGGCCTTGTCTGACTTGGTGCCTACCACCACGGAAATGAGCCGCATCTCGTCTTCCTTGGCCGAGGTGACGAGACAGTAACCGGCCGATTCGGTATGGCCGGTCTTGATGCCGTCAACCCGATCATCCAGCCACAACAGGCGATTGCGGTTGAACTGACGAATGCTGTTATAGGTGTACTCCTTGACCTTGTACCAGGCATAGTGCTCCGGGAATTCCTCGATCAGTGCGCGGGACAGGATCGCAAGGTCATGGGCCGTTGTGTAATGATCGTCATCCGGCCAGCCGGTACTATTGGTGAAATGCGTGCCTTTCATCCCGAGCGCCATCGCATACTGGTTCATGAGCTGGACAAAGCCATCTTCGCTGCCAGCCACATGTTCTGCCAGTGCGACGCTGGCATCATTGCCGGACTGGATGATCATTCCTTTGAGCAGATCCTCGACCGAAACCAATTTGTTTACTTCGATGAACATGCGTGAACCTTTCATCTTCCACGCCTTCTCGCTGATGCGCACTTCATCCTGCAGACTGATGCTGCCGTCAGCAATAGCATGCAGTACTGCGTAGGCGGTCATCATCTTGGTAAGACTCGCCGGCTCGATTCGCTCATTGCTGTTGTGTTTGGCCAATACCCTGCCACTTTGGTAATCCATCAGTAGCCAGGCACTGGCGTTGAGGGTCGGTGGCGTCGGGACGGTGACGGGTGCAGCGCCGGCCTGCAGGCTGCCAAGCAACAGCCAGAATCCGGTACACAGGGTAGCTATGCGTAGGGTAAATAGTCTGTAATTTTTCATGGGGCAATATTCTACCCGTTCGGGCAAAAAAAAACCTGACCTGGTTCAATGGTCCTTATTCAATTGAAAGCGGTCAGTCGATAACGATGTGGGGCGGGGTGAATCCCTTCCGGGTCAGGGTCATGGCCAGCTCATCCGCTTCATCAACACTGGCCAGCGGGCCAATCCGCACCCGGTACAATTTCTCATTCGCGTTGTAGGCCGACTGGATGGTCAGGCGGGTAAACTGCCGGTGCAATTTGTCGCGCAACTGTTCGGCATTGTGACGGCTTACAAAGGCGCCAACTTGCAAGTACAGCTGCATTTCGGCCTCGGTTGCACTCTCCTCGCTGGCAGTACGAGGGACCTGGGACGGCATCGCGCCGGGACGCAGAACGGTCACCTCCACCATCCCGGTCCCGGTGTCAATGATGCCGAGTTTTTTGGCCGCCACATAGGAAAGATCGATCAGGCGGTTCTGGTGAAACGGACCGCGGTCGTTGACGCGCACTATCACTGACTTCCGGTTTTTCAGGTTGGTGACCCGTACATAGCTGGGCAGGGGCAAGGTCTTGTGGGCCGCAGACATGGCATACATGTCATAGGGCTCGCCACTGGATGTGCGATGGCCGTGAAACTTCTTGCCATACCAGGAAGCAATGCCCCGTTCCGAATAGCCATCGGCCGAATTCAACACCGTATAACGACGGCCATAAACGGTGTAGGAATCCGGGTTGCCATATTTGCTGAGTGGCTCGTTCCGGGGCACGGCATCGGGCACCTGGCTGACATCAATGTCGCGGACCGGTGCGCTGTCGTGGCGCTGGCTGTAACGAGACGTGGAACAACCGGCCAGGAGCAGGCCGGGGACAAGCAGGATTAAGAATGTCTTGTTTCGATAGTTCATTGCTTCCCGGGTGATGATTCGCTGGCCAGCTTCATGCGGCGGGACTTAATGTCCTGGCTTAACTGATAGACTGCCATCGAATACAGCGCACTATGATTATAGCGGCTGATAACATAAAAGTTGTGCCACCCAACCCAGTATTCCGGGCCGTCGCGGCCGTCCAGTTTGATCAGACTCCCTTTCAGATCCGGTGACAGGCCCTTGGGCAGAATGACGCCGTTGTCCATCAGTTGCTGCGGGGTGTAGCGTGGGGTCAGATCGCCGTCCAGAAGTTGCTTGTAACGTTCACCGTGGACCTTGACCGGAACGACGACAGGTTCGCCCGGTTGCCAGCGATGTTGTTTGAAATAATTGGCCACGCTACCAATTACATCGGCATTATCGGTCCACAGGTTACGTTTGCCGTCATTGTCAAAGTCCACCGCGTAGCGGCGGAAACTACTGGGAATGAACTGAGGCATGCCCATAGCACCGGCATAGGAGCCGAGTTGTCCAGCCGGGGCCAAACCCTCTTCACGTGCCATAAGCAGATATTCCGTGAGCTCCTTGCGGAAAAACTGACTGCGTGGCGGATAGGCAAAGGCCAGGGTGGACAGCGCATCGAGTACCCGGTAGTTACCGGAGTTCTTACCGTAGCGGGTTTCCACTCCGATGATCGCGATCAGGATTTCTTCCGGCACACCGTAGATTTGTTTGGCTCTGGTCAGAGTGGCGGCGTTGTTTTTCCAGAACTCGACACCGCCGCGACTGCGATCGGCAGTCAGGAAAATCAGTCGGTATTCATACCAGGGTTTGCTTTCTGCGGGTCGCGAAATGGCATCCAGAATGCTTTGCTGGATCCGCGCTTGTTGAAACAGTTGCTGTAATTGTTTGGCATTGAATTTGTGCTGCCGGGCCATTTCTTCAACAAACTGGTTCACCACAGCAGTATCCGGTTGCCGAGTTTCTGCCAGGGCAGTTCCACTCACAAGGAAGATCAACAGCAAGAGGGGGCGATACATCATAGGAGTCACATCAGGTATTCAGGTTGAGATCAATTTACGGTGGGTCTGGATTGACATAAGGATACCGAATCCGGCCAACAGGGTCACGATGGATGTTCCACCATAACTGAGCAGCGGTAATGGCACACCCACTACCGGCAAAAGGCCAGATACCATTCCCATATTAACAAATATGTAGACAAAGAAAGTCAGCGTAATACTCCCGGCCAATAATCGGCAAAAGGTGTCCTGGGCTTGAGCCGAGATGTACAACCCGCGCCAGACCACAAACAGATACAGGCCCAGCAGGATCAATAGCCCCAGGAATCCGAATTCCTCCGAGAACACGGCGAAAATGAAATCGGTTGAGCGTTCCGGCAGAAAGTCCAGGTGAGACTGGGTCCCGTTCAACCAGCCCTTGCCATACATCCCGCCCGAGCCAATAGCGATCTTGGACTGTCTGATGTGATAGCCGGCGCCGAGGGGATCGATATCCGGATTCAGGAAGGTGAGAACCCGGCGGCGCTGGTAGTCGTGCAGCAGATAAATCCACACTACGGGCGTGACCGCTGCGAACAGCGTGAACACCGTGGCAATCAGCCGAAAGCCCAGTCCCGCCAGCCACAGGACGAAGATACTGGCGCTGGCGATGAGCAGGGCGGTCCCCAGATCCGGTTGCTTGGCAATCAGCAGGGTGGGGATGAGCAGGATCACGGCGGCAATGAAAATGCGTACGCGGTTCGGTGGCAGCGGCGCTTCAGCAAGATACCAGGCCAGCATCATGGGTACTGCCAGCTTCATGATTTCCGAGGGTTGAAAGCGCAGCACGCCGAGATCCAGCCAGCGTTGTGCCCCCTTGCCGATTTCGCCACCGATGAGCACTGCAACCAGCATCAATAGCCCGATGCCGAATAGCCAGGGTGACCAGAACTGAATGGTGGACGGTGATAGCTGGGCGATCACAAACATGACCGCAAAAGCCAGCGCCAGTCGCAGTCCCTGGCGGATGACCAGATCCAGGTTTTCATCGCCAGCGCTGTACAGAATGAACAGCCCGGCCGCGGCCAGCAACAACAGTCCGACCAACAGGGGTAGATCGATATGCAGCCGTTGCAGAATGCGTCGTCCGGCACTGATCCGGGTCGCATCGGCAAATTCGGGTTGGGAGCTCAGGCTCATGGCGGCGTCGCCTTTAATAGATAGGCATCCAGTACCTTGCGGGCAATGGGACCCGCCACACTACCGCCGTGGCCGCCATTCTCCACGATCACGGCAATGGCAATGCGGGGCGCCTCCACTGGGGCGAACACGATGAACAGGGCATGGTCGCGTAGTTTTTTGCTGACTTCCTTTTCATCGTATTCCTCATCCTGCTTGATGCCGAATACCTGCGCGGTGCCGGTCTTGCCGGCAGCGGTAAAGGGCAGGTTGTAACTGAGGCGGTGGGCCGTGCCCCGTGGACTGCTTATTACGCTCTGCATGGCTTCGATCACGGTTTGCCAGTCGCTCTTGCGCACCACTGGGACTGGTGTATTCGACTGCGGTTTGAGTACCTGGTGATTTTTCTCATCGGCATCCTGAATGGCATACAGCAATTGCGGCCGGAAGCGGCGACCGTATTCGCCCATAGTAGCGGTAATACTGGCCAGTTGCAGTGGGGTGGCGAGCATGAAACCCTGACCAATCCCGGCAATCAACGTTTCGCCTGGATACCACACAGTGCCACGCGCGCGCCGTTTCCATTCACTGGAGGGTAGCAGTCCCGCGGCTTCACCATTCAGATCGATGCCGGTACGCTGGCCGAGGCCAAAATTCGACAGGAACTGATGCATGCGATCGATCCCCAGGTTCAACGACAGGTCGTAAAAATAGACATCGCAGGATTGCACGATGGCCTTGGTCAGGTCGGTCTCGCCGTGGCCCTGCTTTTTCCAGTCGCGATAGCGGCGTGGATCGTTTTTCAGCGTGTACCAGCCGGGGCAGTTCAGCGGCTTGGCCGGATTAACGACACCCAGCTCCAGCCCGGCCAGACCGATAAACGGCTTGATGGTGGAACCGGGCGGGTACTGGCCGCGCAGAGCACGATTGAACAGGGGCCGGTCCGGTGAATCGCGGAGTTGTTTGTAGGTCTTGCTATCCAGGCCATTCGCGAACAGATTAGGGTCAAACGAGGGAACACTGACGAAAGCCAGCACTGCGCCGTTATTGGGGTCCAGCGCAACCAGCGCGCCATTGTTGTCACCGAACGCTTTTTTGGCGACCGACTGCAGTTGCATGTCGAGGTTCAGGTACAGGTTTTTGCCGGGCACCGGCAGGGTGCGTTCCAGCACGTTCAAGATACGTCCGGCCGCATTGGTTTCGACCTGCTGGTAGCCGACGGTGCCGTGCAATATATCTTCGTAGTACTGTTCAACCCCGACCTTGCCAATGAAGCTGGTGCCGGCATAATCGGATGCATCGAGTTTACGCAGTTCATCCTCATTGATGCGGGAGACGTAGCCGACTGCATGGACCGCCAGCTTGCCCAGTGGATACTGGCGGGCCAGCTCGGCACGGATTTCCACACCCGGCAGGCGGTACTGGTTGACGGCAATGCGTGACACTTCTTCATCAGTCAGTCGGTATCTCAGCGTAACCCCTTCGAAGCGGCGCTTTTTGCGCCGATACTTGTGATAGCGCGCCACGTCCTCGTCGGTAAGCGGGATCAGCTTGCGCAACTCCTCGATAGTCCAGTCGAAATCGTCGATATGTTCTGGTATCAGCTCGAGGCTGAAGCTGGGCAGGTTCTGGGCCAGCAGGATGCCATTACGGTCATAGATCAAGCCACGGATGGGAGGAATGGGCAGGATATTGACCCGGTTGTTTTCCGACAGGGTGGCAAAGTGGTCCTGGTTGATGAGTTGCAAATAAACCATGCGGGCCACCAGTGTCACTACCAACAGGCCGGTGATCACAGCGGCGATCACCAGCCGCTGGGTGAAGATATGGTATTCCCGGATGTGATCCTTGAGAGCGAGACCGTTCAGTTTGGCCATATCAGACTACATGGTATGCTCGGCGAACCTGGCGCAATAACAGGTAGATCAACGGCCAGACCAGCATGGTGGTAAACGCAGAGGGCAATATGCTCCAGAAGTCCGGTGAATGCCCGGTCAGACCCTTGATCCACAGCACAATCAGGTTTTGCAACATGGTCAGGACGAAAATACTGAGTGCCTGTTGCCAAAGGGGAAACACCCGGATCCGTTGATGGAGGTGCAGCGTCAAAAACGCCACCAGGGCCAGGGCCAGGGCATACTGACCGATCAGGGTGTCACGCAGCACATCCAGCACCAGACCCAGTAACCAGCCGATGCCGACGCTAACCCGGTTCGGCAGGGCCATGCACCAGTAAATCAGGACCAGGGTCACCCATTCGGGTCGAAGCATTTCCATCAGGCCGGGCAGGGGCACAATGCTCAACGCCAGCGCCAGCAGGAAGCTTAGCGTAATCACCCAGCCACCATGATGCTGGGTCAGACTCACGGGACTTCCTCCACCTCAAATTTGCAGGGGTTGGCCATTTGCGGCAGGTCGCTGACCGCCGGCCAGACCAGCAACACTTCGCGGCTGCGATCCAGCCAGGCGATCGGTTCGGCACGAATCCGGGCAAACGGCAGGGCGGGATTGGTGGTGACCTCGGTGACCCGCGCCGCCGGGTAGCCGGCCGGAAACACACAGCCCAGGCCGGAGGTGACGAGCAGATCGCCCACCTTGATGTCGGCGTTGTTAGGCAGGTTGGGGATCTCCAGCAAGCCATCCTGGCCGTGACCTACGGCCACAGCTCGCAGGCCATTGCGCAGGACCTGGACGGGCATGGCGTGGTTGGGATCGGTGATCAACATCGCAGTGCTGGAATAGGGGTTGACGTGGATGAGTTTGCCCATGACGCCGCGCGCGTCCACGATCGGCTGGCCCCGATAAAGCAAATCATCCCGGTCGCCCTTGTTGATTACCACCACCTTACTGAATGGGTCGAGATCCACAGCCAGCAATTCGGCAATCAGGACTTTTTCGCCGACCCGTTTGGAGGACTGGAGTAATTCACGCAGGTGGCGGTTTTCTGCTTCGATGAAGGTTAGTTTTTGTAACTGGCTGCGCAGCGCCTGATTTTCACGCTGCAATTCTTCATTGTTTACCTGCAGGGTTTCCCGGCTGGCAAAGGCGTCAGCCGTCCAGTCGAAAAAGTCGGCCGGGAGGCTGACCAGGTACTGAATGGGATAGACGAGCACGGCAATGCCCGACCGGATGTTGCGGACATAGTCCGTGCGCTGATCCAGTGTCATCAGGGTGATGGACAGCGCTGCCAGTAGTAGCAGGCGCATGCCAATCGACGGGCCTTGTACAAACAGGTGCTTAACGGTAACCCCCCCGAGCCGGTCGAAACAACGTCTCTCCCAGACAGGGAAGCTGGCGCCAGTCGATCAGAGCAAGAAGATTATTCGACGCTGAACAGATCGCCGCCATGCTCGTCAATCATCTCCAGTGCCCGTCCGCCACCGCGTGCCACACAGGTCAGGGGGTCATCAGCGATCAGTACCGGCAGGCCGGTTTCTTCCATCAGCAGCCGATCCAGATCATTCAGCAGGGCACCACCACCGGTTAGTACCATTCCCTTTTCCGCAATATCGGCGGCCAGTTCCGGCGGGGTCTGTTCCAGGGCAGTTTTGACAGCGCTGACGATGCCCGACAAGGGTTCTTGCAGGGCCTCGAGAATTTCGTTGCTGTTGAGGGTGAAACTGCGTGGTATGCCTTCTGCCAGGTTACGTCCACGCACTTCCATTTCGCGCACCTCGTTACCGGGATAGGCGGTGCCGATTTCCTGCTTGATGCGTTCGGCAGTGGCTTCACCGATCAGGCTGCCATAGTTACGGCGTACGTAGTTGATGATGGATTCGTCGAAGCGGTCACCGCCGATTCGAACCGAGGCGGAATAGACGATGCCGGACAGGGAGATCACCGCCACTTCGGTCGTGCCACCGCCGATATCCAGTACCATCGAGCCGGAGGCTTCGGAAATGGGCATGCCAGCACCGATGGCGGCGGCCATGGGCTCTTCAATCAGGTAGACATCACGCGCGCCGGCGCCCGCGGCCGATTCCCGGATGGCACGGCGTTCCACCTGGGTGGAACCACAGGGCACACAGATCAGCACGCGTGGTGAGGGCCTGAAAAACCGGGTTTCGTGCACCTTGCGGATAAAATGCTGGAGCATTTTCTCGGTCACGGTGAAATCGGCGATGACCCCGTCTTTCATGGGCCGGATGGCCATGATGTTGCCTGGGGTCCGGCCGAGCATGCGCTTGGCCTCCGCGCCAACCGCCGCAATGGTCTTCTGGCTGCCTGGTCCGCGTTCCAGGCGGATGGCGACCACTGATGGCTCGTTAAGTACGATACCCTTGCCCTTGACATAAATCAGGGTATTGGCGGTGCCAAGGTCAATGGAAATATCGTTTGAGAAAAGTCCCCGGATGCTTGCAAACATATTTTATCGTCTTCTGGTGAGGTGGATGTGGCTAAACGGCTACTGTAATAAAAGAGTGGGGCTTTGGGCAAGCAATCAACTGTGATAACGTTACCAATTTTCCCGCCTAGCCTCTCAAGGAGCTGTTTGGATGTCGCTGGACAAAACCGATGTAAACAAGATTGCGCATCTGGCGCGCCTCGACATCGCCGCGCCGGATATTGATGTGTATGCCTCAAACCTGTCCAGTATTCTCGACCTGGTCGCGCAAATGAACAGTGTCGACACCGACGCAGTGACACCTATGGCGCATCCCACCGACGCCGTTCAGCGCTTGCGGGAAGACAAGGTCACCGCCGTCGATCAGCGCGAAAAATTCCAGGCCATTGCCCCTCAGGTCGATGCCGGGCTGTATCTGGTGCCCAAGGTGATTGAGTAATCCCCGCTTCATTCTGCAGACCATATCATGCATAACAAAACCATTGCCCAACTCGCCGCCGGTTTGCGCGCGGGTGAGTATTCCAGCCAGGAACTGACGCGGGCGATACTGGATCGCATTGCCCGACTCGACGGCAGGCTGAATAGTTTTATCACCGTCAGCGACGAACTCGCCCTGGAGCAGGCCCGACTCGCGGATCAACGCCTGGCTGCCGGTGAGGCCGGTCCGTTAACGGGTATCCCCGTGGCCCAGAAAGACATCTTCTGTAGCGACGGGGTACTGACAACCTGCGGTTCACGCATGCTGGAAAATTTCGTTGCCCCGTATGATGCGACGGTGGTGGAACGGTTCAACGCCGCAGGTGCGGTGCTGGCGGGTAAGACCAACATGGACGAGTTCGCGATGGGCTCCTCCAACGAAACCAGCTATTACGATCCGGTCCGCAATCCCTGGAACACCGACACGGTGCCGGGTGGTTCATCCGGGGGTTCGGCCGCCGCGGTGGCGGCGAGGCTGGTTCCCGGTTCTACCGGTACCGACACGGGTGGTTCAATTCGACAGCCTGCTGCGTTGTGTGGCATCACCGGTCTCAAGCCCACCTACGGGCGGGTGTCGCGTTACGGCATGATTGCCTTTGCCTCCAGTCTGGATCAGGCCGGCCCACTGGCCCGCAGTGCCGAGGATGCGGCCATTTTGCTGGGCGCCATGGCCGGTTTCGACGAACGGGATTCTACCAGCATTGAGCACCCGGTGCCGGACTACACCGCCACACTCGCCAATGATCTCAAGGGACTGAAAGTCGGGTTGCCCAGGGAGTATTTCAGTGTGGGGCTGGATAGCGAAGTGGGCAAGGCAGTGGAGGCAGCGATTGATGAATATAAACGCATCGGCGTCGAGATGGTCGATATCAGCCTGCCCAATACCCACCTGGCGGTGCCGGCCTATTATGTGGTGGCCCCGGCCGAATGTTCCTCCAACCTGTCCCGCTTTGACGGGGTGCGGTTCG